>SDBV01007022.1_pt1 | contig 15461 bp, 11 predicted proteins | sample 2277081 | NCBI WGS metagenome assembly SDBV01 (sample SAMN10402039, study PRJNA504765) | marine sediment metagenome | isolation source: marine sediment core GS10_PC15, 223 cmbsf | place: Arctic Ocean: Southern Knipovich Ridge | collected 2010
GACAACACCAAGATGACGGTTGAGCTGATCACCCCGATCGCGATGGACGAGCAGCTTCGTTTCGCGATACGCGAGGGCGGCCGCACGGTCGGCGCCGGCGTCGTCACAAAGATTATCGAGTAACTGCCCACGGCGGGCGGCGGGTGACGGCTGATACAGAGCGGCATGATGCGCGAGAAGATTATACTCGCCTGCACCGAGTGCAAGCGTCGTAATTATACGGTTACCAAGAACCGGCGTACACATCCCGAGCGTATCGAGGTCAGGAAGCATTGTCCACAGTGTGCGCACCATACGCTGCACCGGGAAACCCGCTGATCGCCGTATCGTAGAGGGGGAGTAGGTCACTAGCTCAATTGGTAGAGCGCCGGTCTCCAAAACCGGGGGTTGGGGGTTCGAGTCCCTCGTGACCTGCACGGAGACCGGGTAAATCACCTGAACCTCCGGCAGGGACATGTACCAGCGAGGCAAAAGATGTTCAATAAAATCAGCGGTTACCTGCAGAGCGTACGCACTGAAATGGGCAAGGTGACCTGGCCGGCGCGCGAATCGCTTATCGAGTCGACTGGAATCACTCTGCTACTCTCGATCATATTGGCGATTTTCGTCTTTATCGTGGACATGATCCTTTCACGCATCATCAACGTTGTTATTTGAGTTGTATCAGGAAATGGAACAATCTACGGAATTCAATTGGTTTGTCGCCCATGTCTTCACCGGTCAGGAAACCCGGGTGAAGGAATGCCTCGAGAGTGAGGTCGAGCGTCTTGGCTACGAGGAACTCGTCGGTCGCGTGCTGATACCGTCGGAAGACATTATCGTGATGCGTAACGGCCGCAAGCGCATGAAAAAGCGCACCTTCTTCCCGGGCTATTTGCTGGTCGAAATGAAGTTGACCAACGAGACCAAGCACCTGGTGACTTCCACGCCGGGAGTAATCGGTTTCGTCGGTGGCAGCGGCAGCGAGCCGGAGCCCCTGCAATTGAGTGAAGTGGACCGCATTTTCGGCCGTGTCGAGGAGAAGGCCGGCACGACGACGATGGAGATACCCTTCGGGGTTGATGACAAAGTGAAAATTACCGACGGCCCCTTCAAGGAGTTCCAGGGGACGATAAAGGAAATAAACGAAGAGAAACGGAAGCTGAAGGTATTGGTTTCAATCTTCGGAAGGGAAACCCCGGTCGAGGTTGACTTCCTTCAGGTAAGCACGGATTTCAGCGAGAAGTGAGGTAGTGATGGCGAAGATGGTCATCGGAATGGTAAAGCTGATCGTACCCGGCGGGCAGGCTTCGCCTGCGCCGCCCGTGGGCACCGCCCTGGGTCCGAAGGGCGTGAACATCATGGAATTCGTCAAGGCGTTCAACGCCAAGACCCAGGACCAGCCGGGCGTACTGATACCGGTTGAGCTGACGGTGTATGCGGATCATTCTTTCACGTTTGTGATGAAGACGCCGCCGGCGAGTTATCTGATTAAACAGGCGGTGAAGCTGGAGAAGGGATCTTCCGAGCCCAACCGCGAGAAGGTTGGCACGATATCCCGGGCGCAGCTACGCCAGATCGCGAAAACCAAGATGACGGACCTCAACGCTCACACGGTCGAGGCGGCGATGAACATTATCGCCGGAACCGCGCGGGCGATGGGCGTTTTAGTGGAGTCTTGAGCATGAAACGAAGCCGACGCTGGAGGGAGGCTGCGGAAAAGGTAGACCGCCTCCGCGACTACCAGCTCGAGGATGGATTAACCCTGGTCAAGGAACTCGCCTCGAAGACCAAATTCGATGAGACGGTTGAGCTGACGGTCAACCTCGGGGTTGACCCGCGCAAGGCCGAGCAGATGATCCGGGGGACCGTGACCCTCCCGCACGGCACGGGGAAATCGGTTCGGGTGCTCGTCCTGACCAAGGGCGAAAAGCAGGTCGAAGCCCGTGAAGCCGGTGCGGATCATGTTGGGTTCGAGGAGTATATCGAGAAGATTCAGGGCGGCTGGTTCGACTTCGATGTCTGCATAGCGACCCCGGAATCGATGCGCGATGTCGGAAAGTTGGGCAAAGTGCTCGGTCCGCGTGGATTGATGCCGAACCCGAAGACCGGAACGGTGACCTTCGATGTAGGCAATGCGGTCAGCGAGGTGAAGGCGGGCCGGATCGACTTCCGGGTCGACCGTTACGGCATCATCCATATCGGAATCGGGAAAGCGTCCTTCGGGATGGAACAGCTGCGCGACAACGCCAACGAGATCCTGCGTAAGGTCGCCCGCATGCGTCCCGCTTCGATCAAGGGAGCCTATGTGCGGAAGATCACCGTCTCCTCGACGATGGGTCCCGGGATCAAAGTGGATCGCAACTCGGCGTTCGCCGCCTTGAAATAAGGGCTGTGCCGAAGGCGAAAGACGCAAGAGGCCGCATTCGGCTTGCTGACCAAGTGAGAACGAGATGGAATTAGAGACGAAAATAAGTCAGTCCAACAGGGACATGGTAACTCATCTCGAGGAGAAGATCGAGGGCGCACAGGGGATCTTCTTCACGGATTTCACAGGTCTTTCCGTGGCCGAGATGAACGTCCTGCGCGGCAAGTTTTTCGAGGCCGGCGATGTCGAATACGTCGTTGCGAAAAACACCCTGATGAGCATTGCGCTGAAGAACAAGGGTTTCACCGGCCTGGACGATACGTTGCGTGGTCCGACCGCGCTGGCCATCGGCTACAAGGATCCCGTCGTCCCTGCGAAGCTGATCGCGGATTTCGCCAGAAAGTACAAGAAGCCGACTTTCAAGGGCGGACTGATCGACGGCGAGTTTTACGATGAAGCCCGGATCGAGACGCTGAAGAACCTGCCATCGCGCGAGCAGCTTGTCGCACAGATCGTCGGGGCCGTCGCCAGCCCGCTGTCGGGCATCGTCGGCGTGCTCAACGAGACGGTTCGCAGTTTCCTCGGTGTGCTTGACGCGATCATTGAGAAAAAGAGAACGGAAGAGGGAGCCTGATTCCTGCTGTGTGCAGGGTCTTGAAGCCTGATTCCAAGGGTATGGAAAAATAACATAACTGTCTGGTTCGGAGGTATTAAGGTGCAAGAGTTGATCGACACCATCAAGAACATGAAAGTAATGGAGCTGGTCGAGCTGAAAAACGCCCTCGAAGAGGAATTCGGCGTGACAGCGGCTGCTCCCTTAATGGCGGCCGGTGCGGTTCCGGCAGCCGCCGGCGGTAACGAGGCTGCTAACGCGGTTGAGGAAAAGACCTCTTTCGATGTGATTCTCAAGGACGCCGGCGCGACCAAGATTCAGGTCATCAAGGTAGTCCGGCAGATCACCGGTCTTGGACTCAAGGAAGCCAAGGAACTCGTCGATGGCGCTCCCAAGCTTGTCAAGGAGGGAGTTGAAAAGGATGAGGCCGACAAGATCAAGTCCCAGATCGAAGAGGTTGGCGGCGCGGTGGAGTTGAAATAATTGCCGCCGACCGTCAAGTTGGTTGCAGGATTTGTGAGCGGACAGTGCCGCTGAGGCCGAACTCCGCTTTTTCGTGTTGTACCTGGTAACATTCGATCTGAACCGACACGGAGGATCAGGTGACGCAGAAAAATCCGATTCAACGTCACAGCTTCGCCCGTATTCAGTCTCCCCTGGAAATTCCCGACCTGTTGGAAGTCCAGTTGAAGTCGTTCCGGGACTTCCTGCAGCAGGACGTTCTCCCCGAGGAGCGCGAGGAGAAGGGACTCCAGGCGGTATTCAAGAGCGTCTTTCCGATAGTCGACAACCGCGAGGAACACATCCTCGAGTTCGTCAACTACTTCATCGAGTCGCCCAAGTATACCGTCACTGAATGCAAGGAGCGAGGCGTAAGCTTCACCGTACCCCTCAAGGCAAAACTGCGCCTGTCGAGTAAGGGCGATGCCGAGGAGTCGGATGAATTTGAGCAGACGATAGAGTCCAATGTCTATCTCGGCAACCTGCCGATGATGACCGACACCGGGACGTTTATCATAAACGGCGCCGAAAGGGTGGTTGTCAGCCAGCTTCACAGGAGCCCCGGCGTGTTTTTCAGCGATTCGATTCACCCGAACGGGACGATGATCTTCAGTGCGAGGATCATCCCCTTCCGTGGAAGCTGGATCGAATTCACGACGGACATCAACAATGCGATCTTCGTCTATATCGACCGGCGCAAGAAATTCCCGGTAACCGCATTCCTGCGGGCGATCGGGTTTGGCACCGAGGGCCAGCTGCTCGAGCCGTTTGGATTCTGCGAGGATGTGCCGATCTCGCGCAAGGAGATCGAGACTTACTTCGGACGCGAGGTGGTCAACGACATCGTGGATGAGGAATCCGGAGAAATTCTCGCCGAGCGAAACGCCGAGTTCAACGAAGAGATGCTCAAGAATCTCAAGCGCGCCAAGGTGCGCAGGATTCCGTTGCTCAAGCCCGTGCGCGGCAAAGAGGCGGAACACAGCCTCGAAATCCTTCAGAATACGCTGGCAAAGGACAAGACGCGGAGCGAAGACGAGGCGCTGGAGTTCATCTACCGCGAGATGCGTAACGGTGACCCGCCCGATACCGAAACGGCGCGCAAGCTGCTCCAAAGGATGTTTTTCGACGAGAAGCGTTATGATCTCGGAGCGGTCGGTCGTTACCGGATCAACGTCAAGCTGGACCTCGACGTACCCCAGGAAACGACTATCCTCACCGCTGATGATGTCGTCGCGATTGTCAAGTATGTGCTCGCGCTGAAGAACGGCAAGCGATCCACGGATGATATCGACCATCTCGGCAACCGCCGGGTGCGTACCGTCGGCGAACAACTCGCGAACCAGTTCTCGATTGCCTTCAGCCGGATGGCACGTACTATAAAGGAGAGGATGAACGTTCGCGACAGCGAGAAACTCCAGCCGCAGGACTTGGTCAATGTGCGCACGGTGAGCTCGGTGATCAACACCTTCTTCGGAACGAATCAGCTCAGCCAGTTTATGGACCAGGTGAACCCCTTGACCGAACTGACCCACAAACGTCGCCTCTCGGCGCTGGGACCTGGCGGCCTGACACGCGAACGCGCCGGTTTCGAGGTTCGCGATGTTCACTATACGCACTACGGCCGACTCTGTCCGATTGAGACGCCGGAAGGCCCGAACATCGGCCTGATCTCGAGCCTTACCGTTTATGCGCGATTCAACGATCTCGGTTTCGTCGAGACGCCGTATCGTGTGGTCAAGAACAGCAAGGTTATGAAGCAGCTTAAATACCTCTCGGCGGACGATGAGGACAAGTTCATTATCGCGCAGGCGAACGCGCCGCTGAAGGATGACGGGTCTTTCGTCCGCGACCGTGTGAAATGCCGGTATCGTGCTGAATATCCGGTCATGCCCCCGAACAGGATCGATTACATGGACGTTGCCCCGACCCAGATCGTTTCGGTCGCGGCGTCGCTGATCCCGTTTCTCGAGCATGACGATGCGAACCGCGCACTCATGGGTTCGAACATGCAGCGTCAGGCTGTTCCGCTGCTCACCCCCGAGGCGCCGATTGTCGGTACCGGAATGGAGGGAAAGACCGCCCGCGACTCACGCGCCGTGGAAATCGCCGAAGAGGACGGCGTTGTAACTTACATCGATGCCGACCGGATCGTCGTCGAGACCAGGCGCAGAGGCGTGTCCAAGGAACGTCAGTTGGAGCTGCCCCCGGGACACAGGGTTTACCACCTGAAGAAGTTCGTCCGCACAAACCAGGATACAAGTATCAACCAGCGTCCTCTGGTGAAGGTCGATCAGTTCGTTCGTGCCGGTCAGGTTCTCGCGGACGGCGCTTCGACCGATCGCGGCGAACTTGCGCTCGGGCGAAACATACTGGTTGCCTTCATGCCCTGGCACGGGTTCAACTTCGAGGACTCGGTGATCATTTCCGAACGGATTGTCCGTGATGACGTGTTCACCTCGGTTCGCATCGAGGAACTCGATCTGCAGGTTCGTGAAACGAAACGCGGCAAGGAGGAGCTGACCCGCGAAATCCCGAATGTTTCCGAGGAGGCGACGAAGGATCTCGATGAAAACGGGATCATCCGCGTCGGCGCAATCGTCAAGCCGGGTGACATCCTCATCGGCAAGGTTACCCCAAAGGGCGAGACCGACATGACTCCCGAAGACAAGCTGCTCAAGGCGATTTTCGGCGACAAGGCGGGAGACGTCAAGGACGCAAGCCTGAAGGCTCACCCGGGCATGTACGGCATTGTGATCGACACGAAGCTGTTCAGCCGCAAGAGCAAGGATGCCGAGACCCGCCGCCGCGATAAACAGCGCATCGTCGAGATTGAGGAGCAATACGCGCGCGAGTTGAAGTCGATGTGCCGAAACTGCATCGATTCGCTCAACCAGATACTCGTCGGGCGCACTTCAAAGCGGATAATCTCCACCGAGGATGGCAGCGAGCTGGTCAAGGCAAATGTTACCTACACGGAGGAAATCCTCAAGGATCTCGACATCGACCTGCTGCCGGAAAAGGTCGAGTGGACGAAGGACGAGGAGACAAACCTCCTTGCGGAATATGCCGTGAAAGACTATCGCAACTCGGTAGAGGATGCGAATAACGAAACGAAGAACACCATCCATAAAATACAGGTGGGCGACGAGCTGCCTTCGGGAATATTGCAGCTCGCAAAAGTATACATCGCCCAACGGCGCAAGCTCTCGGTCGGCGATAAGATGGCCGGCCGTCACGGGAACAAGGGCGTCGTCGGCAAGATAGTCCCGATAGAGGATATGCCATTCCTCGAGGACGGCGTTCCGATCGATATCATCCTTAATCCGCTTGGCGTACCTTCGCGAATGAATATCGGTCAGATCTTCGAGACCGTGCTCGGTTGGGTGGGCAAGAAACTCGACAAGCACTATGCGACTCCGGTGTTTGACGGGGCAACGCTCGAGGAGGTGGAGGAGGAGTTGAAAAAAGCGGGGCTGCCGGATGGTGGGCAGGTGTCGCTCTATGACGGTCGTAGCGGTGAACCGTTTTACCAGAAGACGACCGTTGGAATGATTTACATGATGAAGCTCTCGCACCTCGTCGACGACAAGATACATGCGCGCAGCATCGGACCATACTCTCTGATCACGCAACAGCCGCTCGGCGGCAAGGCCCAGTTCGGCGGGCAGCGTTTCGGTGAGATGGAGGTTTGGGCGCTTGAAGCCTATGGCGCGGCGCACACACTGCGGGAGATGCTGACGGTGAAGTCGGACGACGTCGTCGGACGAGCCCGAACCTATGAAGCGATTGTCAAGGGCGAGAATTTGCCGACGCCCGGGGTGCCGGAATCCTTCAATGTGCTGGTCAATGAACTGATGGGACTGGCACTCGATGTTAAGCTGGGCTAACCCGCCCGCGGAGCAAGAAGGGTGGGAAGAACAGACCGTGTAGCGTCCAAAAGTGTTGCATGAGGAGGATCCCTTGGTTACATCCAGCCGCCAAGAGCAGGTGAAAAAGACTATCAAGTCGATTACGATCAACCTGGCTTCGCCGGAGATGATTCTCGCGCGCTCCTACGGCGAGGTAACGAAGCCGGAGACGATCAACTATCGCAGTTACAAGCCTGAAAACGAGGGTCTCTTTTCGGAGAAGATCTTTGGGCCGACCAAAGACTGGGAATGCCATTGCAGCAAGTATCGCGGAATCCGTTACAGGGGTATCATCTGCGATCGTTGCGGCGTGGAGGTCACCCGCAAGGATGTCCGCCGGAAGCGGATGGGCCATATCAAGCTCGCCGTGCCGGTGATCCATATCTGGTTTTTCAAGTCGATGCCCTCGAAAATCGGCTACCTGCTCGGACTGACCGTTCGCGAACTCGAGCGGATCATATACTATGAAAATTACGTGGTCGTTCAGCCCGGAAACTCGGATCGCAAGGAAATGGAGCTAATCCCCGAGAGAGAATATCTCGAGTTGATGACTGAGTACGGTCCGCAAAACGAGCAGCTTCCGGAGGACAGCCCCGAGCGTTTCATCGCGATGATCGGCGGCGATGCCGTACGCGAGCTGCTCCGCAGGATCGATCCGGAAAAGCTCTCGTTTGAACTGCGCAAAAAGGTCAGCAACGAGACCAGCGTTCAGCGTAAACACGATACCATCAAACGGTTACGCGTTGTCGAGGCGTTTCGTGAGCAGGTGGACAAGGACCCGATCAGGCCCGAGTGGATGGTGCTTTCGGTGATTCCGGTGATCCCGCCGGACCTCCGGCCGCTGGTGCCGCTCGAGGGCGGGCGTTTCGCGACCAGCGATCTTAACGATCTCTACCGGCGCGTGATCATCCGCAACAACCGCCTCAAGCGCCTCATCGAGATAAAGGCTCCGGAGGTGATCCTTCGCAACGAGAAGCGGATGTTGCAGGAAGCGGTGGACAGCCTCTTCGACAACGGCCGCAAGTCCGTCGCCGTGCGCAGCGACGGCAACCGTCCGCTCAAGAGCCTCTCGGACAACCTCAAGGGCAAGCAGGGGAGATTCCGGCAGAACCTTCTCGGCAAGCGCGTTGACTACTCCGGTCGCAGCGTGATCGTCGTCGGTCCCGAGCTGAAATTGCACGAGTGCGGCCTGCCGAAGGACATGGCGATTGAGCTGTTCAAACCGTTCATCATCCGCAAGCTGATCGAACAGGAGTACGCCAAGACCGTCAAGAGCGCCAAGCGGATGGTCGAGCGGCGCGAAGAGGTGGTCTGGGGAATCCTCGAGGAGATCATCGAGAACCACCCGATCATGCTCAACCGCGCCCCGACGCTGCATCGTCTCGGCATTCAGGCTTTCCAGCCGATCATGATCGAGGGCAAGGCGATCAGGTTGCATCCGTTGGTCTGTGCGGCTTTCAACGCGGACTTCGACGGCGACCAGATGGCGGTGCATATACCGCTGTCCTACGAGGCGCAACTCGAGTGCCGCCTGTTGATGCTTGCCACGCAGAACATCCTGCATCCGGCCAATGGACGGCCGATCACAGTTCCAAGCCAGGACATGGTCCTCGGCTGTTACTTCATGACGAAGATGAAGCCGGGCGACACCGGTGAAGGAATGTTCTTCAGCGGTCAGGAAGAGGTGATCGTGGCCCACAACCATGGGGCGGTGGGGCTTCATGCCAAGGTGTTTATACGCATCAATGACAGGTATATCCAGACTACTCCGGGTCGAGTCCTGTTCAACAGGATCATTCCGGAAGACGTGCGGAAGGTGACCTTTTACAACGAGTTGCTCACCAAGAAACGGCTCGAGGAGATCATTTCCGACTGCCACCGGCGTGTCGGGAACGCCGACACGGCCAAGTTCCTCGATGACCTGATGCGGCTTGGCTTCGGCTACTCGACCTTGGGAGGCCTCTCCGTCGGCCTCAACGATGTGCTCATACCCGGTGATAAGGAGAAAATGATCGATAGATCGCAGAAGGAGGTGGATGATATCCAGAAGCAGTACGAGATGGGCATCATCACCGACGGCGAGCGATATAACAAGATCATCGATATCTGGACCCATACCACCAGCGATGTTGCCGAAGCGATGTTCGTCGACATGCGCGAGGACCGGAATGGCTTCAACCCGATATTCATGATGGCTGATTCCGGCGCCCGTGGCTCGAAGGACCAGATTCGCCAGCTCGCCGGGATGCGCGGCCTGATGGCAAAGCCGCAGAAGACGATGACCGGCGGCAAGGGCGAGATCATTGAGTCGCCGATTACTGCGAATTTCAAGGAAGGGCTCTCGGTACTCGAGTATTTCATCTCGACCCACGGCGCCCGCAAGGGTTTGGCCGACACGGCCCTGAAGACGGCCGATGCCGGTTATCTCACGCGCAGGCTGGTTGATGTCGCACAGGATGTGATTGTCACCGAGAAGGACTGCGGTACGCTTCGCGGGATCGTCGTCGAGGCGCAGAAGGAAGGCGAGGAGGTTACCGAACAGCTCTTTGAGCGCATCCTCGGCCGAGTCACCGCCGAAGAGGTGATCCACCCGATTACCGGCAAGAAGGTGCTCGACCGCAATGTACTCATCGGCCACAAAGAGGCCGAGCTGGTCGCCACTTCAGGGATCGACAAGGTTCGTATTCGTTCCGTGCTTGCCTGCGAAACCGAAAAAGGCGTCTGCACACTCTGCTACGGCATCAACCTCACCAACGGCCAGATGGTGGATAGGGGCGAGGCTGTCGGCGTGATCGCAGCGCAGTCCATCGGCGAACCGGGAACACAGCTCACGCTTCGAACATTCCACATCGGCGGTACCGCCGCCCGCATCGCCGCCGAGTCGCAGGTGACGGCCAAAAACGACGGCACGGCTGTATTCGAGAACATACATACCATCTCCCAGGAGCCTGCGGAGGACGAGCATGGGGTGATCGAGGGCAAGCGCTTGATCACCATCCGCAGAAACGGCCTGGTGAAGCTGATCGACGAGAACAACCGGATCATCGCTAAGTACTCCGTTCCCTACGGCGCGACGCTTCTTTGCCGGGACAATCAGGAGGTCAAAGGCGGTGACGTCCTCTTCGAATGGGATGCCTATTCGATGTCGATCCTCGCAACCGAATCGGGCACAGTCAAGTATCAGGACATCAAGTCCGAAGTAACCATGCGCGAGGAGGTTGACGAGATCACCGGCATGAGACAGAAGGTGATCATCGAAGCGCCCGGACAGCGAAAATTGAATCCGAGCATCATTCTCGCCGATGATAAGGGCGAAAGGGTCGGCACATACATCCTGCCGACCGGCAGCCATTTGACGGTTGATGACAGCGACGCCGTCAAGGCCGGCGATCCCTTGGTCAAGATCCCGCGCGAGATATCGAAGACGCGTGATATTACCGGCGGACTGCCGCGTGTCGCCGAGCTCTTCGAGGCGAGGAGGCCGAAGGATCCGGCGGTTGTCTCGGAGGTCGACGGCATCGTCCGTTTCGGCAAATTGAAGCGCGGCTACCGCGAGATCACGATCATCGCGCCCGACGAGAAGGAATACCTCTACCAGGTTCCCTATGGGAAGCATATAATCGTGCACGACGGGGAGTTCATCACCGCCGGCGAAAGGTTGTGCGAAGGCTCGATATCGCCCCAGGACATCCTCAGCGTGCTCGGTCCGGCGAGAGTCCAGGAATACCTCGTCAACGAGATACAGGAGGTCTATCGTCTCCAGGGCGTGCGCATCAACGACAAGCACATTGAGGTCATCGTCCGCCAGATGATGCAGCGCGTCAGGGTAGAGAATCCAGGAGACACGCGCTTCCTCGAGGGCGATCAGGTTGACGTGCACCGCCTGAACCGCGTGAACCGCGAAGTTCATGCTCGGGTGGTTGTCGAGACGGTCGGCGACAGTCGCTTCAGCGAAGAGGAACTCGTCGACCGCACAGAGTTTAACCGTGAGGTCAGGCGTCTGAAAAAACTGGACCTGCAACCGCCGTCTTCGCGTCAGACAAGTCCGGCTCTCTACCAGCCGTTACTCCTCGGAATAACGCAGGCAAGCCTCTCGACCGAATCGTTCATCTCCGCGGCTTCCTTCCAGGAAACGACGAGGGTCCTGCCGGAGGCTGCGATTGAGCGTAAAAAGGACGAGTTGCATGGTCTTAAGGAAAATATGATCATGGGACACCTGATTCCGGCTGGAACCGGCGTTCGCGGCTACAGCGATCTCTCGGTCGTCAACAGAGGAGAGGAAGAGCGCAAGCGCATGGAGATCGAGGAGCGGGAGTGGCTCGAGATGGAAGCTAAACGCGCTCGCGAGGAGGCCGAACTCTATGCCGAACAGGAAGAAAACGCACAGCCCGCGGAGGCTTCCGTTGAGTCCGGAGAAGCAGACGAAGAAAAGGATGAGACTCCGGAAACCGATGAGTCAGCAAGAGCTTGACAAGCGACGGCAATAGCACTATACTTGAAAACTGTCGCAATAACCTGAGAAATCCGGGGTGCGCAGATTGCCGGGTGCCCTTCATCCCCGCCCGACAGCTTAAGCGCGAACTCGGAGACAGGAACAATTATAAAACGGGGATGGCCGTGGCAAGCGGCGCGGGGAGCGTCGCTTGCTTTCTGTTTGCCCTTGGCGAGAGGGCCGTAGCTTCCTCTGAAACAGGGGGTTGCGGGAATTTCAAGGGTTTTGAAAAGCCGGCAAAAAGGCGAACTTGCGGGAAAACGGACCCCGGGCCGTGAACTGGTTCACGGCAATCGCCAAAAGCATGGAGTAAACCGCTATGCCGACAGTTAACCAGCTGGTTCGGTACGGTCGAAAACAGCAGACGAAAAAAACCAGCGCCCCGGCGCTGCAAAATTGTCCGCAACGGCGTGGTGTCTGTATTCGAGTCTACACGACGACTCCGAAGAAACCGAACTCGGCGCTTCGCAAGGTGGCCCGCGTACGGTTGACCAACGGGATTGAGGTCACTGCATACATCCCGGGCGAGGGCCACAACCTGCAGGAGCACTCGATTGTTCTGATTCGGGGTGGTCGCGTCAAGGATCTCCCGGGCGTCCGCTACCACATCATCCGTGGCACGCTCGACGCCTCAGGGGTTGCAGACCGAACCAAGGGACGAAGCAAGTACGGTACAAAGCGGAAGAAATAATCAACCGGGCCTCATGCCCGCGGCGGATGATCGGAAATGTTTGATCCGCCTCGAACATGGGGCCGCAAGGTTTCAGGTCTGAGATATGGCGAGGCGAAAACGCGCAGAGAAGCGGGAGATTCTCCCGGACCCGAAGTTTCAATCGATCAAGATCGCGAAATTCATCAACAACCTGATGAAACGCGGTAAGAAGTCGGTTGCCGAGGGAATCTTCTACAAGGCGATCGACATTATTGACGAGAAGACCAAGGGTCAGGCGGTGGAGATCTTTGAAAAGGCGTTGAAGAACGTTCAGCCGATGCTGGAGGTCAAGAGCCGGCGTGTCGGTGGCAGCACCTATCAAATTCCCGTGGAAGTGCGTCAGGCACGCGGCATAGCGCTTGCATCGCGCTGGCTGATCACCTTTTCGAAGGAGCGCAACGGCCGTAACATGGCCGAAAAGCTCGCTGCCGAACTGATGGCGGCGGCCAGTGGCGAGGGCGCGACAATCAAGAAGAAGGAAGACACCCACCGGATGGCGGAGGCGAACAAGGCCTTTGCTCATTTCCGCTGGTAATGCTCGCTGAGCCGCGGGTCCCACTCGGGTTGACGATATCGGCCCGGAGCCTGGCGGCTTGATGACGTTGTTTTGAGGAGGCCGGACGAAACGCCGGCCGGTTGAAAGATGGCTAACGGAAATAAAAACGGAAAAGGAGGCGATTCTGAAAATCGTCTTTGCCCCCTTGAGCAGGTCCGCAACTTCGGGATCATGGCGCATATCGATGCGGGCAAGACGACGACAACGGAACGCATCCTTTACTATACGGGCCGAATCCACAAGATGGGCGAAGTTCATGACGGTTTGGCCCAGACTGACTGGATGGAGCTGGAAAAGGAGCGGGGTATTACGATCACCTCCGCTTCGATTTCCACCGAATGGCTGAACCACCGACTCAGCCTGATTGACACCCCAGGCCATGTAGATTTCACCGCTGAGGTGGAAAGGAGCCTCAGGGTACTCGATGGAGCGGTCGCGCTCTTCTGCGCTGTCGGAGGGGTCGAACCGCAGTCCGAAACGGTATGGCGACAGGCGGACCACTACCAAGTTCCGCGCATCGCATACATCAACAAGATGGACCGTGTCGGGGCCGATTTCTATCGCGCCATCGACATGATCAAGGAGCGTTTCGGAACGACGCCGATACCGGTGCAGATCCCGATGGGACAGGGCGAGATGTTCAACGGCCTGATTGACCTCGTCAGGATGAAGGCCGTCTGGTACATCGAGGAGACCCTTGGGACGAAATGGGAAGAGGGTGAGGTTCCCAACGACCTGCTCGAAGATGCGAAAAGTTGGCGCGAGAAACTGCTCGAGTCGATCAGCGACTATGACGACAATTTGATGGAGCTGTTCCTCGAGGAGAAAGAGGTTCCCGAGGTAGAACTTCGAGCGGCTTTGCGGAAAGCGACCATTGACAACAAGGTGGTTCCGGTTCTTTGCGGAAGCAGCTACAAGAACAAGGGTGTCCAGCGGCTGCTCGATGCGATCGTCTATTATCTTCCGTCCCCGTTGGATGTCGCCGCGGCAAGCGGGGTGAATCCCGTCACAGGCAAGAAAGAGCAGCGGCAGGCGGATGACAAGGAGCCCTTCAGCGCGCTCGCGTTCAAGATCGTAACCGATCCCTATGTTGGCCGTTTGACCTATATCAGGGTCTATTCGGGCATAATCAGGACCGGGGAGATGATCCTCAACACCCGCACCGGAAAGAAGGAGCGTGTCGGACGCATCCTCGAGATGTTCGCGAATAAGCGTGAAGAGCGCACAACGGTGTTCACCGGGGGAATCGTCTCCCTCATAGGAATGAAGAACACACGCACCGGCGATACGTTGAGCATGATTCAGAAGCCGATAGTGCTCGAATCACTGACGTTCCCGGAGCCGGTGATCACCAGGGCGGTCGAGCCGAAGACGAAAGCCGACCAGGAACACCTGGCCGAGAGCCTGATGAAGCTCGCCGAGGAGGATCCGACCTTCGTCGTCAGATATGATGATGATTCGGGCCAGACGCATATCAGCGGCATGGGCGAGTTGCACCTCGAGATCCTGATCGACAGGCTGACCCGGGAGTTCAAGGTGCAGGTGAATATCGGCAATCCCCGGGTGGCATATCGCGAAGGGATCGCCGGGGGAGCCCGGGGAGAAGGCAGGTTCGTCCGGCAAACCGGGGGCCGCGGGCAATACGGCCACGCGGTAATCGAAATTGAACCGCAGAAAAACGGAGCGGGATTCGTCTTCATTGACAAGATTGTCGGCGGAAAGATCCCGCGGGAGTATATCACCTCGGTGAAACGGGGGATTGAGGATGCGCTTGGTTCCGGCGTGCTCGCGGGATATCCGATAAGCGATGTCAGGGCGACGCTGGTTGACGGCAGTCATCATGATGTCGACTCGAGCGAAATGGCTTTCCGCATTTCCGGAAGCATGGCGTTCAAGGATGCGGCGACCAATGCCGAACCCTATCTCATGGAACCGGTGATGAGCCTTGAGGTGGTGACGCCCGAGGAATATGTCGGCGACGTGATGAACAACCTCAACGGCCGCCGGGGGAAGATACAGGGGATTACGCCTCGGGTCGAAGTGCAGGTAATCGGAGCCGAGGTTCCGCTCGCGGAGATGTTTGGTTACGCTACCGATCTGCGTTCGATGACGCAGGGAAGGGCGCTGTTTACGATGGAATTCGATCATTATAGAAGGATTCCCGAGGACCTGCAAAAAGAAATAATAAGGAAAGTCCGGGGGTATTAGGAAATGGCGAAGGCGAAATTTGAGCGAACGAAGCCGCATGTCAACGTCGGCACGATAGGTCATGTTGATCACGGCAAGACGACCTTGACAGCGGCGATAACGTTGCTTCTTTCGAAGCGTCATG
>SDBV01007023.1_pt1 | contig 15460 bp, 14 predicted proteins | sample 2277081 | NCBI WGS metagenome assembly SDBV01 (sample SAMN10402039, study PRJNA504765) | marine sediment metagenome | isolation source: marine sediment core GS10_PC15, 223 cmbsf | place: Arctic Ocean: Southern Knipovich Ridge | collected 2010
TGGGGCTGCATGGCAAAACCGCCACAACGTGTTTCCTTATAGTTGGCGGGGACAGTAGGATTTAAAAACACGGGGCCCCCTTTGGTGGGGTTCTGTGTTCATTTTTTTCCGCGCCCCCCCCGCAATCCCCTTTTTAAAAATTTTGGAAAAACCGGCGGGCCCCCCCCCCCCCCCGTGTGGTTCAGATTCACAACTTCAAAGGGAGTTCCGAGCCGTGTGGTCAACCCGAAATCATGCGGAAGGCTACCATATTATTATCATTGATATGTAAACAAAGTAATTTGTAAGAACTTGAGCTTCATAGACATGCAGATATCCGCATAAACACCTAACGCCCACTCCGGCGAGTTTCAATAATTACTCTTTCGCGTACGCAAACCCCAACGGAAGTTCAACAATTCGCTGGTATGACTCACCACGAGTGGTCGCGATCCAATCGCTTGCCTCCACGGCCTCTTGCCAGAAACAGAATTCTCGTTAAAGCAGGGCAAGAATCTCTGCTTCGAAGACCGCGCTGTCAACATAACCGATATGCATTGCCCTTGCCCGTCCCTCTCGGTCTATCACAAAAGTAGTCGGTATCGACCTGATCCCTCCGTACGACTCAGCTACACCGGGTTCGATGATAATCACCGGGTAGTTCATTTTCCACTTGTCGGCGAACTCTTCAACCGCTCTGATACCATCGCGTGCGAACGCCGTACCGATGACCACAAGCCCCTTGTCGCCGTACACTTCCTGGAGCTTGACGAACCCGGGAATCACCTTTTTGCATGGCGGACACCAGGTGTCCCAGAAATCGAGGACGACCACCTTTCCTCTATAATCCGAGAGGCTGTGCGCTATACCTTCAAGATCTTTCATCGTCCAATTCGGAGCGAGTGGAGCACGGTTCTCAGGAATCAGATTGTCGGCTGCCTGGAGAGCGCGCGATGCATCATCGGCTGTGCTCATCCTCCTCGAAGTCCTCTCTACGCTTTCCGCTCCGTTTCCGGAGTTGCCCTCGCATCCTGATACAGCCATTATGGCAAACAGCGCCGTAACAATAAAAAGATTCCTTCTTTTCATATAAATCTCCACTTTACAAGCTAATACACATTGACTGCCCCGGTTATGGTACTTGTTCCAAGACGACGAATTCTACTCCTTTTTGTTCCCGGGGATCAACCCTACGAACAGCAATCCCAGCAGAGCGCCGTAACTGGTATCAAACAACGGGCTCGAAGTGATCGGGCATACACCTGTCGGGCAGCCGATTGTACGCCAGAACAGCCATCCCAATGCTGCCCCAAGCGCGATACCCGCGATGTCAATCAAACGAATCCTGACTCTCCGCTTACGCATTCGATCCTCTTCTTTTCCCACCAGCAATATCAAGGTGCAGGATCTTCTTCAGTCGCCATGCCACTTCATCCGGCACATGGCATTTCGGCGCCTGCTGGAAAATGCTGACCGTAAGGGAGAGCGTATTCAACTCCGCGCGCCATTCAGGGTTGTCTTTCATCTTCTCCAGCAGCTCGCGGCAGGCCTTGGTGCCCTTCTCCTTTCCCAAGTGCACTTCAAGCGCGTCGCAGAGCTGATCGGGGGTCAGCAACTTGTATATCGGCTTATCCTCCATGGCTTCCTCCTTCTACCATGTCCGCCAACCAGCGGCGCAGCTTAAGACGTGCTCGGTGAAGGTCGGCCTTTACCGCAGTAACCGACTTCTCAAGCTCTTCTGCTATCTGAGCTATCGACAACCCTTCGAGGTCCTTGAGCACAAAAGCTGTTCTCAGGTTCGGCGGCAGCGCTGCAATCGCATCCTCCAACCTTCCCTTCAACTCATCGTCAAGGGTCAGTTCCAGCGGATTTCTGTCGAGCGATTTCGCAATGTGGGAGAAATTGGCTCCATTGTCGTCGTCCTGAGCATCTTCTTCCAGCGGAACAAAATGTTTCCCTTTACGGCTTCGCAGCCGCATCAATGCCGCGTTGGTCGCAATCCGGTGAATCCAGGTCCCCAGTTTGCTGTCTCTACGAAATTCACCGAGCTTTTCAAAGACCTTGAGAAATGTCTCCTGAAGGACGCACTCGGCCTCTTCCTTATTGCCAGTCAAACGGAGTCCGAGGTTGTAGACATTACGTTGATGGTCCTCGACTATTTTAGTCCGCGCCTGAGCATCGCCGGCGTTTGCCTTCACGATCAGTTCACGCTCGCTTTCAAAGAGGTCCTGATTGGTCGCTCCGGGTGGAACGCGGTCGTTCATAACGGGCTGCTCCCATCGAATATTGTTCTCAAGTTAGCCCGAACATTCCGGCTATGCCACCCTGTTCAAGACGTCTTCATGACCTCCGAAAGAATCATCTCCTCAGACACCATCCCCTCCACGGCATGAGCCTCGTTGATTATCGTACGTGGAACCCCGCGAACGTTGTACTTCATCGAGAGATGAGGGAACTCGGTCGCTTCCACCATATCCGCGACAACTCGTTCGGATTCAAAAGCCAGCTGATGAGACAGCTTTACCGCCCCCGGACAGTAGGGACATGTCGGCGTTACGAACACCTGCATGTGAACATCGCTTTCAAGGTTCTTCAAGGCCTCGCGCGTAGCGGGAGAGAGTCCTGAATCACCAGATGAAACCATGAGGATATCCTCAAGCAGCGTAGCGAACTCGTAACCGGAAGGTATCCCGTAGTACCTGATTCCATAGTCTTTTCCCTCATGGTCGAGAATCACTGTCGCCGGGATTTTGTCAACATTGTACCTCTTCGTGACCTCCTCATCGGTAATGAAGTTATAGACCTCGAGCTCAAGCTTGTCGCTTAATGCCGTCACTTCTCTCAGCAACCCACCGGTCTCCTTGCAGTACCGGCACTCAAGTTCCTGGGTGAAGTAGACCAGCTTCACCTCTTTTTCCATTTCGCTCAACTTCTCCTCAATGGCCTTGCGATCAGCGTCATTTAGAACCGGCATCTCGAATTCTCCTTAACAATCCATCGTCAATCTGCCAACGCCATCTCGCATCTCGCAATCGTTCTAATGCTTGGACGCGCAGATGTATGTCACAATAATAGGATGCGCCATCTTACGGAAGGATGTTTACCGCGGTAACTGCTTCTATCGAAGAGGCTTTCTGCTTTTCTCCATTGTTGCCGATAGGAACGAGAAAGAAAACCGTTGACAATCCAAACGAATCACTTACGGTCAATAGAATCGCCTAATGGACAAGATGATATTTCAGAAACAATCAATGCTGTTATGCGCATAAACATATAAGAGGGGCTTGTTCTATGTAAATTAAGGAATTATCTTTGCCAGTCCTTGTTACCTCAAGCAGATTTCATTTGAAGTTTCCGCACGCCTTTTCACCATTAATTCGATTCACCATTAGCCATAATGGCAAAGTGGCATTAACTTGCAGAATCTTTCCCAAATGCTTGCTTTGCGCGGAAACTCTTTACGGAGGAGATCATGAGCCAGTCGAAAATCACACGGCGAAAGTTCCTGGGCGTTTCGGCAGCCTCCGCCGTCAGCTTGCCGATACTTGCTGGCACCGGCGGTTGGGCTTCGACGACGACCCGCAAGTCCGGATATTTCCCTGTTAAAGCAATCGCCTCTTCCAACGGACTTGAAGCGACACGAGTTGCTTATGAAATGCTGACAGAAAAATCCGATACGCTTGATGCCGTCATTGCCGGGATAAACCTTGTCGAGAATGACCCTGAGGACATCACCGTCGGATATGGCGGCCTTCCAAACGAGGACGGGGTGGTTGAACTCGATTCGGCTGTCATGCATGGGCCGACACATCATGCAGGGGCGGTTGCTTCTCTGCGTGGCATCAAGAACCCTTCGCTTGTTGCCAGGCTGATTATGGAGCAGACGGATCATGTTCTTCTTGTCGGTGAAGGTGCGCAGCGATTTGCAAAAGCCCATGGATTCCGTGAGGAGGATTTACTGACCGAAAGATCGAGAAAAATATGGCTCTACTGGAAACAGACCATGTCCCGGCATGACGATTGGATTCCGCCCTCCGCTGAAAAAGTTGACCTGGAAATACGTGAATTAGTCGAGCGAATCACTGGCACTATCCATTGCACTGGAATGAATGCAGCAGGCGATATCTCGTGCGTAACGACAACCAGCGGGCTGTTTTTCAAGATGCCCGGACGCGTGGGTGATTCTCCTATTATCGGAGCCGGACAGTATGTCGATAACCGGATCGGATCATGCGGCAGTACAGGAAGGGGCGAGGCGAACCTCACGAATCTCTGCAGCTTTGCCGCCGTTGAACTCATGCGCGGCGGGATGTCACCGGTCGATGCCGGCCTTGAAGTCCTACGAAGAGTCGTTGAACATACCACAGAGCCTCGCTTGATGCGCGAAGACGGGACACCTGACTTCAACCTTAAGTTTTACCTGCTATCGAAGAATGGCGAGCATGCCGGGGTAGCGATGCATAGTCCGGCGCAGTATGCAATAACCGACAAGAGAGGCACAAGACTGGAGGATTGTGTCACCCTCTTCGATTAGACGGCAGTTTATCGGTAAGTTAAACTCTTGTCCTGAAAACACTTTGTGTCATGATCTGCTACTCACGGACGGAGGATTCCAGTGAAACGTTTTATCCCTCCTCTCCAGACAACCGGGACTACTGTTCTGATCTGTTTGGCTTTCCTCGCCGTGGCGAACTCGCCTGCGATAGCCGGCTCGATGGCGGATCTAGCGATAGCGGCTGTGGCCGAAATCAATGACCGGGTCGAGCAGGCGCATGGTTTGGAGAAGGATCGCCTAAGGTTCATGTCCGGCTGTTTTTGCCGGGACTCCACCCTTATCCCGGTCTCCGCTGCGACAGAGGCTTCCGCCCTGCTCGCCTGGTCCCGCTTCAAACAGAACCGTTTCGACAAAGTTGCAGACTGGCTTGAATCAATCGACGACCCATTTGCTCGCGACGCAACAACCAAGATGGTTGCCTACAGATATTTGATACTCCGCGAGGATTTCGCCTTTCTTGACCGGATCGAACAGCCTGGCCCGGACGAGGCGCTCGATGCCGCGGACTACCTCACCCTTGGGATGGTAAAATTCCGCACCCATGACAACGAAACCGCCTGGCGATGCTACAACCGGGCTTACAGCCTGTCTGAAAACGCGGTTCTGCGGACAGAGGCGGTTACCGGCATTGCAAATGTCCTCAAAAAACAGTTGAAATTCGATGATGCGGCGGACACGCTGGTTCAGGCGCTTCAACGCGGAGAAATCAGCGATGACTTGATTCACCTGCTCGGTGAATTGATGATTCGTTTGGGGCGCATTCGTGATGCGAGTGCCCTCTTTTCGCTCGCCATTGAAGTTAATCCCTACCATAAACAATCCCATTACTTTCTCGGAAATGGGTATTCCACGGCCAATTACACACAAATCCGTGCCGACTACCCGCAGTGTTTCCCCGAATCCGCAGAGCGTAGTTCGCTTGATCTGGCCGAAAAGCTCTTCAGAAATCACCATCTCGATGATACACGGACCAGGCTTCAGCAGCTAATGCTTGCTCATCCTGATTGGGTGGAAACGTATGTGTTGTTCGCCGAGACCGCATGGCTTGAAGGCAACCTTTCGCTTGCTGAATTGTACTGCTTTGTCGCGCTTGAGAAATGCCCTGTTTATGGCCGATCACATGCATTGCTGGCTAGGGTTTTTGAGACAGCCCGCATGCGAGAGAGTCGGCATCGCGAAACGGATTGGACGGCTTTTAGCGCAACCGAGATGCCTGAGATCCCCGCAATTGCGGAATACGTGATAAACTGGAAACAGCTCATTCCTCGCCACAGGAAACGTGTTGCCCTTTCGCTCGAGCCCTGGAAACTGATGATTCCGGTCCTGGCGGAAACCGGTCACACTCTCTACATAAAATCGCTTTATGAAAAACTTTCGGACTGTCCACACCTGTCTTCGATAGCCGATCAGCGGATAAATCTCGACTCCCGTCTCTGGGACGATGTCCGCGGCCTCGCCGGATACAACGCGGTCACCGGAATCGAAGACGTAGAGCGCACCATCTACCGCCGCTACGACACCGTGCTTCACGAACTCACACACCAGGTCCATGGGCTCCTGACCGAACCGGAGAAGATGGAGCTGGAACAGGCTTATCGCGAAGCAAAGGCTGACGAAGCCGATGGGATAAAGAGGTTTCTCAGCCGCTACCAGGGATCGACCGTCTGGGAGTACTTTGCCGAGGGTGTGAATTCTTACTATTCGCCGCGTCGAGACAGATTCGATCCGCGAGAAATCGTCCAAGAGCGCCTGATGGCGATGGATCCCGGGATGGTTGGTCTCGTTGAACACTATACGTCTGTTTCCGATATGAGCCCCTACTATACAACAGGCCGTGTGAACGCCTCCTACCAGTTACTCGAGGAGGGACGGGCGGCTGATGCCATGAGCCAGTTGGATGTAATCGAAGAGAAATATCGAGACTCGCGCTCCGTGCTCGAAGCCCGCTCACATATAGCCTCGATACTTGACCGCGATTCCTTCGCTGAAAAGCAGGCGCGCAGATACCTGGAACTACATCCTGGCGAGGCACAGGGGTATCTTCTCCTCGCTCAGGCCCGCGCTCACTCCACCCGCGACCTCAAGCTTACCATACTCGAGCTGAATCGCGCCCTGGCTAATCCTGCTCTTGACGCACCGCGCTCCATTTTCACTGCAATCGGCAATTACAGTTGGCGCAACGGGCTCTACAGCAGTGCGATAGCTGCTTATGACAGCGCGCTGGCCTATCAGTCGGATGATCCATCCGTTCTCTGGGGGCTTGGTCTTTCATGGGCCGACAGCAGTATCAGCGCGGGAGGCGTTTCCACCGCCTGGGAGGCGGCCAAAGGGTACTTCGAGAGTGTTGTACCGATAAGAAGCGGTATCGCCGAGCTACGCCTCGACCATGCTCGAGTGCTGCTCCAACATGGTGAGCTTGATGCTGCAGAAGCGGAAATCGCCGAAGCCCAAAACCTGCAACCCGGTGCACCGCTCGTCCTTGTGTATCGTGCATGGCTGTCAATGAAGCGTGGCGATACCGACGAGGCAAAACTTCTGATCCGTCACGCACAGCTGTCCGATCCAAAGCTCGACATTGCTGTCGTACTAGCTTCAAAATTCAGAATCAAAGGTGTGAAAAAACCCGCCAAATTGCTCCGGAAGATCAAACGAATAGAGCCGGAGTGGATTTTCAACCCTCGTGTTGCGTATTACGAAAGCAGGAGCGAGTTTCCGGCCTGGCAGCTGCTGCTGCTCGAGAGGGAAAGGTAACGCAGGCCTGTATTATTCAAGCCGGATGCCGAAGCGTTTCCAACGCAACCGTCTCCATAACGGTATGGACTCGCCGTCCGAATCCCATGATATGGTTACCATCCGGGCGACGGCGATGATGTCTTTCTCGGGCACTGGTCCGAAATAGCGTGTGTCTACGGAATTGTCACGGTTGTCGCCCATGAGAAAGACATGGCCAGCGGGGACTCGATATGGCCCCCAGTTGTCTCGGTTGCCGATACCGGGATGAATGCCCGGCATCTCGACCCTTCTGGGATAGGTAACCGAGTCCGCATGCATTACGCCGGAATATTCCCTGAGAGCCTCTCCATCTATATAAACCCACTTGTCGCAAATCTCGATTATCTGTCCGCCGGTTGCAACCACTCGTTTGACATAGGGGACCACCTTGTCGACCGGAACGCGGACGAGCACTATATCACCCTCGCGGACCTTGCGTAGGCCGGGCAGCTTGGCCGAAGGTACACTCACGCCGATCCGTGTCCATGGGATGCCGATCCAATCGGGCGTGCGCACGCCAAGTGTGAGGTTGTCCGCAAGCAGGTGGTCGCCGGCGAGCACCGTTCTCTCCATCGATCCTGTAGGCACGTTGTATGCTCTTCCAATGCCGACCTGGATCACAAGCACCATCAGCAGGATTAGCGCTATTTCCCTCAGCTCTCTTGTCAATCTCATCGCAATTCGCGCGTTTTCGACGCTTCTCACTGAGCGACCCCCTGCAAGTAACTGACATGCTTAATACACCGCCAAATCCGCAGCCGGTTCCGATATTTGACTCTTAGCCCTAGTGGACGAGATCAAATGAATCTATATTGTTTGCCCCCTGTATACTTCCCATCTGTTCACAACCTGACCCCCGAGAAAAGCGTGTTCGCAATCCACCCCGCGATAGGAGGAAACACCAGCGTGCTCGCCATCCGGATCAGGGTGAACTTCCAACCGAGGATGCCCACTTCCAAGGGCAGGCGGGCGACGGACCAGAGTGACCAGCCTGTGAGATAAGCCACCATCGTTCCCATCCCGGCCCCGGAGCGCAACAGGGTTGCCGCAAGCGGCATCGAGACAAACGGTCCGCCCGGAGAAAGTCCACCGGCCAGACTCCCAATCAGAATTCCGCGAAATCCGGATTCCGCCCCCACCCATCTCGACAGCAGTTCCCTCGGGATCAACTCCTGGACCATTCCCGCAATGATGAACGCAAAGGCCAGCATTGGAATGATTTCGAGCGTCATCGACCAGGCCCGTTCCAGTCCCTGAATGTGCTCTCCGCCGCCACGCCGCCACGCAATTATCAACAGCGTCGCCGCCATGAGCGCCATAATGATCGTCGGCACCAGCATTGTACTCATCCTCTTTTTCCCTCCCGGCATCTCTACCCCCGTTGACTTATCTCGTTATGATTCAGTGCCGCAGTATAGCCGATCACGCCTATACAATGCAATGTGAACCGCTGGCTTTTCCATTCGTCTCTACGTAAATCGCGAATAATTGCTCCTGCTAATCTCCACCAATCAAACGGCCGGATATTTCTCCCGCTTCCGCTCCGCATCCATTTTTATCACCGCTTTGCCTGCTGTACCTTCTTGTCCAGTGGAATTCCCGTTTTTTCGCATACACCCGGATTTCGGAATCGATATGAACGACCTGCAAGCGCTTAAACAAATCGCAACCGCGCGGGAACGCCTTAAATCCGAGATCGGCAAAATAATCGTCGGACAGCAAGAGGTGATCGACCATCTGCTGATCGCCCTTTTCACCCGCGGTCATGTACTGCTGGTTGGAGTTCCCGGCTTGGCAAAGACCCTCATGATTCGCAGCCTCGCACGCGCACTGGCCCTCTCTTTCAACCGGATTCAGTTCACGCCGGATCTGATGCCCTCCGATATCATCGGAACTGAGATCATCGAGGAGAATCGGAGTACCGGAAAAAAGGAGTTTCGCTTTATCAGGGGTCCACTGTTCGCGCAGGTGGTACTGGCCGACGAGGTCAACCGGACTCCGCCGAAAACGCAGGCTGCGCTGCTCCAGGCGATGCAGGAGCGTGAGGTCAGCGTCGGGGGTGAAACCTATTATCTCGACGAGCCCTTCTTCGTCCTCGCAACTCAAAACCCCATCGAACAGGAAGGGACCTACCCGCTTCCCGAGGCGCAGCTCGACCGCTTCATGTTTAATGTGCTCGTAGATTACCCATCGTCCGAGGAGGAGATTGATATTGTCCGGAGCACGACATCAGTGGGAGAAGGCGTCCCGGAGATGATAATGCCCTCCGAAGAGATCCTTTCACTCCAGAAGCTTGTCCGACGGGTGCCGGTGGCAGAAACCGTTGTCAAATACGCGGTCGATCTCGCACGTTGCAGCCGGCCCGACAATCCCGATGCACCCGGATTCGTCCGCGAGCTTATCCGCTGGGGTGCGGGACCGCGCGCAGGGCAGTTCCTCGTGCTCGGTGCAAAGGCCCGCGCGGCACTCGACGGCCGCCCGACCCCCGAAGTGAAAGATGTACGCGCATTGGCCAAACCGGTCATGCGTCACCGGTTGGTACGCACCTTCCGAGCGGAAGCCGATGGCGTATCGACCGACGAGTTGATCGACCGTTTACTGGACGACTGTAAAACAGTCGCAACCTGAGCGCCTTAAAACCATGCTTCGTGAACAAGAACGCCAACTTATATCCTCAAGCCTGATCCATCGTCTCGAGCCGCTCTCGCTACGTGCCAGAGTGGTTGTCGAAGGGTTTCTTGCCGGGTTGCACCGTAGCCCGTATCATGGATTTTCAGTGGAGTTCGCAGAACACCGGATGTATCAGGCGGGTGATCCGCTGAAGCATATAGACTGGAAGGTCTTCGGCCGAACCGACCGCTTCTACATCAAACAGTACCAGGAGGAAACCAACCTTCGCGCAAATATACTGGTTGATATGAGCCGCTCGATGGATTTTGCTTCCTGTGCCGTTACGACGAAAGCAGAATACTCCCGCAGCCTCGCCGCGGCACTGATCTACATGTTGATTGCCCAGCGGGATGCGGTCGGCCTTACTCTCTTCGACGAATCCCCACGCAGGACCCTCCGGCCGCGCAGCGCGCCAACTTGGCGCCGCGTTCTTTGGAGGGCTTTGGAAAATGCAAGGCCGCAGGGAAAGACCAGGCTCGGGAGTGTCTTGCACCTGATCGCCGACCAAATCGGACGTCGCGGACTGGTCGTCCTCATTTCCGACCTTCTCGATGAACCCGAGCCGATCCTCTCCGGCCTTCATCATCTTCGCCACAATGGTCACGAGGTCATCATCTTTCAAGTACTTGATCAACGCGAAGTCGATCTCGATTTTCCACGGGAATCACGCTTCGACGATCTTGAGAGCGGAGCAAGCCTGACAGCCAACCCATGGCAGGTACGAGACGCCTACCGGGAGCAGGTTCAGCTTCATATCGAAACCCTACGTCGTGGTTGTGCTCATCACAGAGTGGCGCACCATCTTTTGACGACTGATACGCCACTTGATGAAGCTCTGATGGCTTTCCTTGCGAAAAGGCAGCGTCAGGGATAACACTCGGTTCGGCTTCACAGATTGCAAAATCGTCGCCAACCGAATACGTTACCGGCCGATTCCTGTTTGCTCCTTTCCCATGTGTTCACACACCCTTGTTTCCTTCTCCCGACCATATGTTTGACCAAGGCTCAGAGAGCAAACGGGGTACAAGATAAAAGCGGACAATCTCTGGAATTCCTGTTCTGATCTATCCTGATCGGACTTCCTTCCACGAGTAAAGATGAAAAAGACTCCGAATTTGCCCGGATATGACCGAATTTAGCCCGAATCTGGTTGTTTTCCAAGATCACCCTTGTTTACCTCCCTGCGAAATCGCCATGAAAACATATCTCAAGTGGCCGATCGATTGTCACTGTCGATCAACCTCTCGGCTTCATTTTCCCTGTGCAGATTCATTATCAGTTTAGCTATATTTCCTGCTCGACAGCGTGTTCCTGTTGTGCGTGTTTTACGCCTTTCCCGCTGCCAACGCACAAGCCCGGATCGCATAAGACACAACCAGATCAGACTGAGGAGCAGGAAAAACCAAACTGTCAATGCCGATGCACATTGCTTTCTACATCTCCGGTCATGGATACGGACACCTGACACGGGCCCTCGAGGTCGCCCGATCGCTCCGCGCGATCACCACAGATATCGGCATTCATGTTCGGGCGCCCTTCTTATTGGGACAGGTAGAGGACTCGCTCGGGTTTGCACCTGACACATTCCAATCCACACGCCTCGATATCGGCTTGGTCCAGCTTGATTCACTTAGAGCAGACTTCCCCGCATCCGCTGACAAGCTCGCTTACTACTATGGTTCCGAAGGCGATCGGATTATAGATGAAGAGGCTGGATGGCTTACCGGCGCCAGCATCGACGCAGCACTCATCGACATTCCTCCACGAGCCTTCGATGCCTGCGACAGGGCGGGTATACCTGCGTTCGGATTGACAAATTTCAGCTGGGATTGGATCTGGCGCGACCTTGCCGAGGAGGAGCCGCGTTTGGCGCATTTTGCCGATCTGGCTGAAAAAAGTTATGCGGGTTGCAGACTGCTCTTCAAAACCGTGATGGCTTCCGGGCTCGATGCCTTCCCTGTTCAGACTGAGGTACCGCTCGTTGCGCGGATCTCGAGACGCGATCCGGAGGAGACAAGACGACTCCTCGGGCTCGAGAATGAAAAGCCTTTAGTTCTACTCTCGTTCGGTGGAGAGGGATTGCGGAACGCCCAGCCGCCCGATGCCAAGTTGCATCGAAGATATACATTTATTGCCACCGAGCCGATGCCTGATCCCGGCCCTCCCTTCAAGTATCTTTCCGATTCGCAGGTCCGCTCTCTCGATCTGCGCTATTGCGATCTCGTCCGCATGGTAGACATTGCGATGAGTAAACCCGGTTACAGCACTATCGCCGAGTGCGTCGCCAACCGTTCGGCGCTTGTTTTCTCCGATCGGTCACGTTTCGCGGAATATCCGGTCATTATTGACTATATACGAGAGGTGCTTCCCAGTGAGCACATCCAGATGGAAGAGCTGCTTGCGGGAAAGTGGAGTCGGCCACTTAACAAGTTGGCGGCGCATTCCCCGTTCGAGTTCAAGCGCGTGCGCACCGATGGGGCGGATGTCGTCGCCAAGCGATTGATATACGAGGTTGAGCGGACCAGGTCTGGACAACAGAAACGGTGAAGTAGAGAACGGAATTTGAAGATCCCGGACAAAAGGCGGTTGAACCGAACCGGATTAACCTCTTCGCTTCCTACCTGAGACCCACCTCGACAACTCCCCGTTTGTTTTCTGTGCGCACCCGACAGGAGAGTACTTGTCATTCGGGTTCGCACTGACGAGCTATCTCCTCGACAAGTTCCAGCGCCAAGAGGGCCTCTTCCCCGCCGACTTCGGGTTTCCTGTTCTGCTGTATCGCTTCAAGGAAGGCGTCTACTTCACGTGCGAGAGCGTCATCTTTCCTGTGCGCGCGCGTTCGCCTGACAAGCATGCGGAAGTCGGAAGAGTCCGCTCCGGGTATCGGCAGCGATTTTGGGGTGCCAGGCGGAACCCGTCTGTATATCTCGGCCCGCTTTTTCTCAAAGTTCACCGAGATGTATGCGTCGTCCTGGAAGATGCGAAACTTGCGCAGGCGTTTCATGGATATCCTGCTCGCCGTCAGGTTCGCTACTCGACGATGCGAGAAAGTTATCCGGACGTTGGCGATATCGACCGAATTACTAATCACCGGAACACCTTCAGCATCTACACGTTCCACTTCGCGCCCCATCCAATGAAGCAATACGTCCAGGTCGTGGATCATCAGGTCATGGACCACGCTTACGTCGGCGCCTCTCGATGTATATGGAGCAAGGCGGTGCGCTTCAACGAACTTTGGCTTGACCTCTATTCCTCTCAGTGCAGTCACCGCCGGGTTGAAACGTTCGATGTGACCCACCTGGAAAATCAGCTTTCCGGTGGCGGCCGCTTGTACAAGTTCGCGCGCTTTCTCCGCTGTAGCAGCGATCGGTTTTTCAAGTAGCATGTGCCTGCCTGCTTCGATCACCTCCATACCGATGCCGTGGTGCATAGAGGTCGGCACGGCTACGCTGGCGGCGTCCACCTCTCCGAGAAGCTGCTCGACCGTTTTAAAAGCATCGCAGCCCGTTTCCCGTGCGACGCTTTCCGCACGTTGTGGGTCCGTATCAAATACTCCGATCAAGTCAGCTCGTTCATTGGCAGCGTGTTTCAGGGCATGGAAGCGTCCAAGCCTGCCTACGCCGATTACCCCCGTTTTCACTTTTTCCATGAGGCCAACCTGTTGATTCTCTCTATGTGTGAATTGTACGCACCGATGGCAAACGACAGCAGTCCCGCATATTACATTTTCTGGAAATTAGCACAATCACAAGCACAACCACAAGTCACACACCTATTGGTCCAGGCGACAAACGGCACCTGCTTGCCCCGAGACGGGCCCAGGTTTATCTTGAAGCGCCCTTAAGAGCCCGGAGTAACACAGCGCAAAATGAAACAGACAACCACAGCAAATTATTTTCGCACACTCGCCAGCCACACGGTGGTTTTCGGACTCAGCTCCCTGGTCAGACCGTTAAGCCAACTCGTACTCGTCCGCCTGCATACGAATACAAGCCTGGTAAGTGTCGAGGGGTACGCCGCCTGGACCCTTTTCCAGGTAGCGCTGAACGTTGGTATCCTGCTGTTGAGCCTTGGTCTCGGCACCGCTTTTTTTCGCTTCTACCTCTTAGCCGAAGATGACAGATCACGTAAAGAAGTGGTCAGCCGCAGTTTTCGCTTGACCCTGAGTATTTCGGTGATCGGCGGTGGCCTGCTCTACCTTTCGGCGGGTCTCTGGTCAAAAGGGTTGATAGGATCAACAGAGCTCGCCGTTCCCGCGAGACAGATTGCTCTGGCAGTCGCGGGGAATACGCTGAGTATTGTCCCCCTCGCGCTGCTCCGGGCCGAAGGCCGTTGGAAGCCTTTCGCCCTTTTCAGCTTCCTGAAGTTCTTCCTCTTGATTATGTTGAACTGGTGGCTTCTGGTCTATCTTGGAAAGGGCTTGGAGGGAATTACCCTTTCTCTTGCCATAACAAATATCTTTCTCGCCATCGTCTATTTGCCTTTCCTCCGTGGCCGGATATTGCGTGAATCATGGATCTCCGACTTTAACCGGTTGCTCCGGTACGGCGTACCGTTAATTGCGGTCGATATTACACTCTGGGTATTGAACAGCCAGGGGCAGATCCTGCTGAACGTTTTACGGACTCCTCTCGATGTCGCGCTTTTCGGGTTCGCATTGCGGATTTCCTTCATCGCGACTGTGGGGGTAGTAATGCCGTTCAGCATTGCTTTCGGACCATTGCTTTTTAAGGCGAAGCGCGACCAGGAAGACCCAAGGCCGCTCTACGCAAGGACAATGATATACATTTGGACACTCGCCGTCGGAACCAGCCTTGCGGTCACCATGCTGACTCCCGAACTCTGCCGTCTGCTGGGGAAAACCCCCCTCTACCACGAAGCGGTTCCAATCGTCGTCTGGCTGGTTTTCTCCTCTCCTTTCTTTGGAATATTCTACGTTTTCTCCAGCGGGGCCAGCTTGAAAGATAAGACCTGGGTTTTCCCGATACTGTTGCTGGTTTCCGCAGTGATCCAATTAGGTTTGAACTTCTGGTGGATACCGGAGCTCGGAGTGACCGGCGCTGCGGCGGCGATGCTCTGTGGGTACATGATACTTGCCGCGTTGACCCTCTTTGTGAACCAACTTACTTATCCCATAAGTTTTCCCTGGAAGCGGTTCGTCGTTCCAGCCGGCATTGCCTTGATCCTGCTCGCCCTCAAAATTGTCTTATTACCGTACTTGGGCTTTGGATATAGATTGTTGCTTGCTCTCGCATACCCAATTATCTTGTTGGCTTCCGGCTGGCTCGATGATGGCGAGCGCACCGCGTTGGTCCGGTTCTTGAAACGAAATTCATGAGCCGCTGCAGGCAGTTGCTCAAAACCATATTACTCCGCTAATAGCAACCCTTTTGCATGTGGGCCGGGTTGTGGGTATTGCGCATTCGACAACGTCTCGTCGATACTGGAGGTCTCCCAAGCGATGATGAGACGCATCCTGAT
>SDBV01007024.1_pt1 | contig 15459 bp, 11 predicted proteins | sample 2277081 | NCBI WGS metagenome assembly SDBV01 (sample SAMN10402039, study PRJNA504765) | marine sediment metagenome | isolation source: marine sediment core GS10_PC15, 223 cmbsf | place: Arctic Ocean: Southern Knipovich Ridge | collected 2010
CTCAGTAGTGATAATGCGACTTGCCGATTTGTCTCGGATTTGAGAATATCGGGCTCGCCGGGAAACAACACAAACAGTTTTCCAAATTCCCATAATGCCATAAGCGCCGCACTCCCAAGCACTTGCAATCCAACAGCTCCTTTTGCCACCGCCGGATTCGTTACAGGCACGGCGGTTGCTCTACAAGTCATCGGTACAGGAGGGTTTAGGTTGTGTAATCTAAACCGTTAACGTTAACTGGTCGTGTTTTATTGGAGGTCAAAGAAATGAAGAAACTGGTTGTGTTGTTGGCTGTAGTCATGGCGGGGCCGGCGCTGGCGTTCCATCCGGGCAGCGATTGTGACAGATGTCACATCCCGCACGCCACGAGTGAAGACACCAACGGCGAGCAGCTCATTCCGTTGTGGAGCGGAGTAGCTTATGAGGGCACGGATTTTGTCAACTACGACAGCCCCACGATGGACGCCGACACACAGGATCCGGAAGGGGCGACCCTGGTTTGCCTGGCCTGCCATGACAATTCGTATGGCGACAGACATGACATTAATCCGGGTGTCCTGGAGGGCGACTTGAGTGGTACCCACCCGATGGAGTTTGTCTACGACGGCGCACTGGCCGATTTGGACAAAGAGTTGGTACAACCTGATGAGGCGGGCAGCAGCACAGTGGTAAACGGCTATGGCACTATCACCAAGGACCTGCTTTCAGGGTTGCAAAAAGTCAACTGTCAGAGTTGCCATGAGATTCACGTCAACGGCCTTCATGAGACGAGCATTACCGCCAGCGGTGAGGCCCAGGCTACAGACCCTGATACCGGCGACCCGCTGGTTGATGGTGATGGTGAGCCGATAATGGAAGACGTAACAGTGTCGTTCGACTTTGGCATTCCTCACCTGGTGAACGTCCCAGGCATTACGTTCAAAACCGGCTACAGGGCGGACCCGGTGCTTGAGGATAGTTACTCGCTGTCGTACGGTGTTCTCTGCACGACTTGCCACATCAAGTAGCGGCTGTCTGAAAGTTGCGGATTCTGCGGGGTATTCCGCCAGGATTGCCAGTGGGCGCTGTGGTATCGCCTGAGTGGATCTGCAAGTGAAGTGGTGTAAGCTAAAACCCGGCCTGAGAGGATTGTGTTGCCCGTTCAGGTCGGGTTTACTATTAATCCGGGTCTGTTGCCGAGGGCAGATCCTGGATTACGCAGCCCTGAAAGAAGGAATAATAGTGTGTCCGGAGCAATAACCATGAATAAGGCGTGTTCTCTATCGCACAAATGGCTCGTCGTCATTCTGGCCGCCTTTATCATGCTCACTGCTCCCGGCTGCCAGAAGACCGTAGAACAAAAGGCTCACGGACCCGTGTTCTTCCCTGCGGCGCCCAATAAGCCGAGGCTGCAGTTTCTTACCTCGTTTGAAGGCGCCGGCGATTTCGATGTCCAAAAGGAGAGTTTTTTGGAGACATTCGTGCTGGGCGCCTCCGAACAGAAACAGGCCGAGATTGGTCAGCCGTATGGCGTTGCTATCCACGATGGCAGGATATACATCTGCGATGTCGGCCACGGCAATATCAAGGTGTTGGACATTGCAAACAACACGTTTGCAATTTTCCCGTCAGGAAGGGCACTGGCAAGGCCGGTCAACATCTTCATCGAACCGGACGGGACGAAATATATCGCCGACTCCAGGAACGGAACCATTACTGTATTCAATGCCGACAATAAGCTGATGGCCTACCTGGGAAAAGGACAGGGTATGAAGCCTATCGACGTGGTGGTTCGCGGCAGCCGCCTGTATGTGACAGACAGTAACAACGCCCAGGTTCTCGTCCTGGACAAACGCAGCGGCGAACTACTGGATACCATCGGCAAGAAAGCCACCGATAATACCAAATGGGCGCCTGATGAGTTTGTCCTGATTACGGACCTGGCCCTGGACAGCGAGGGTAACGTTTATGTCGGCGACAAACTCAAGAGCCGGGTGACCACGTTTGACTCCACGGGCAGATACACGCGTTCATACGGGCGGCCGGGAAGCGCCCCCGACAGCCTCGTTCGCGCCAAGGGAATAGCGGTGGACAGGGAAGACAGGATATGGGTCGCCGATGCAGGTCCCGCCTGCGCCGTGAAAGTGTACGAGAAGGACGGGCAGTTTCTGATGTTCTTTGGCGGATTAGGTACCGATCCCGGCCAGATGTATCTGCCTGCCGATGTTGTCATCGATTATGACAACGTGGATTTGTTCCGTAAATATGCCGTCAAGGGCGCCGAGCTTGAGTTTCTGGTTCTGGTAACCAATCAGTACGGTCGCCAGAAGGTGAGCGTTTATGGTTTTGGCAGTTTCCCGGAACGCTACTCGATGGGATCATGGGGCGCCGATGAAACCGCCCCGACGCCAGAAGAAGGATCAAATACGCCTGATAAACCCGGAGCGGTTGATGAATAGAAACATGGTCAGACCATGCGAAGAAATAGATGGATAGTTCCTGTTTTTGCAGTTATTAATATGTCGTGTGCCAGGTTGCTGATAATTATCTCTGCGGTGATACTGGCCGGTGTGTTTCTGCTCATGCCGGCAGGCTGTAGTCGCGCCGCCAGACACAAGGTGTTGACATTCTTCTTTGAGGGGGTGCCTCCTCCGGACGGCAGGGCGAAGAAAGCCTGGACCACAATCATCTCAACAAACAGAAATGCCCCGGGTCGCCCGGGCGCGATCGTTCCCACGGATCCGGCCCAAGCCAGGCGACTGGCGCAGAAACGCGGTTCCAGACATAAGCCGACAGGGGATTGCAACAACTGCCACACTGCCGGCATGAGCGTGGGCAAAAGGCAATTAAAAAAGCCGATCCCCGAGTTATGTTATTCCTGCCACACAGACCATCAGAATGCCGCCGGCTATCTGCACGGTCCCGTATCGTCGGCGGGGATATGCCTGTTCTGCCATGACCCTCATCAAAGCGGCTATGTGCATCTTCAACGGGCTCCCCAGCCGGACTTGTGCTATCGCTGCCACTTGACCGAAGACATGGGCACCATAGTCGATCACGAGGAGAGAATGGACTCCATTTGCACGAACTGCCACGAACCCCATGTAAGCTCCAGGGACAAACTGTTGAAGCCGTACGAAGAGATGCAAGGCGACCCCAACACTCTAAGATCTATGTATAAGCTGTTAAACCCGGATCCGGAATTGGAAGGCGACCCCAACACTGTTAATTTAAGCAAATAATCCATTGCGTACTCAACACACAAGAAATAACTGTATCAATGGATTGAACAATGTGGCAAAAGTCCTGCTGGTCGCCGCCGTCTGCCCGGTTCTGCTGTGTATGGTTGGCTGCTCGGTTCGTGTGCAGGGAAAACGCAGGCCCCTTATACGGGCAGAGCGAATTCACGGGGAGTTGATATTGTCAACCGAAGAGCATAAAGAAGAATGGGAATCCTCCCAGAGAAAACAGAAAAACGTTAGTTCACTCAGGAGCGAGGAACTGCGTTTGCACACGCAAGGGGACGTATTCGACTACAGGTTGATGAGTTATCTGGCGTCGCTCGGCCTGGGGCTGAACCAGCAGACTTTTGAATCAGAGGCCGGAAACGGCAGTTCATCGGGCAGCCTGAACAGTTATCACCTGAACATGAGTTTTCTGCCCTTGAAGCCTTATCCGTTCAGTATCGATATGAGCAAAACCGAAACGATCGCACCGCGGCGGTTCCGGAGTCCCCTGCGACTGGAGACCACGTCTAACGGGTTTCTTGGGAAGTTGCGGGTCCCGGATTGGCCTATGACGTTTTCGTGGAACGAGAATGTGATAGACCAAAGCTCTGATTTTGCGGGCAATACGGACTTCTTCACAAGGACCACCGAGCGATTCAGTTATTCGGTCATACACGATTTCAGTGAGCGGTCGCATCTGGACTTCCGGTCCGATTTGGACGAGATTTCGCAGGAAGGGGTGAGTTTCTCTCGTAACATGAAGACGTGGCAGAACAGGCTTCAGCACGACCTGAACTTCGGAAGCCGGGGCCAGCACTACCTCGGCAGTTCTGTTTATCTTGTCGACAGGACCGGCGATTTTGAAAGTCAGACCTTAAGCTGGCAGGAAAGTCTTCGGCTGAAGCATTCGAGCACTTTCAGTACGTTCTACAATGTGTTCTACACGAAAAACACTCTCGAAATGGCCGAAAGTCAGACACTTGGCGGTGTCGTGGGTCTTACCCACCGACTGTATGACAACCTCAACACAAGTTTCAATGTCTTTGCCAGCAAGAGCAAGTTTGGCGGCAGCAGCGAATCGAACTGGAGCGGCGGCGAACTCAAATTTGATTACTACAGGAACAATCCATGGGGACGACTGACGAGTGAGTATTCGGCCAGGATCACGAGCGTCGAGAGCACCGGTGCAACCGGCACAGGAGTCGTAACGGGCGAACCGCACACGTTTACCGACCCGTTTCCTGTCATCCTGGAGAAGACGGGCATAGTCATTGACAGCATTGTCGTCACCAACACCGCAGGAACGGAAATCTACACCGAAGGCGCTGACGGCGATTATATCGTCAGACAGGTCGGAGACGAGATTGAGCTTGTTATAGATACAGCAGATTACGAGTTTCCTGATATCGTCAACGGCCAGGACCTTCTCGTCGATTACATCTTTGCCGTTGAGAACTTCAGCGAGGAGGATGCTCTCTACCAGCGTTTCCGTATAGAACAGGAATTCAATAACGGCGTGTCGGTTTTTTATTCACACAGGAACAATGAGACGCAGCTCGATTCGTCGCGCGCCACACCCCTGTCGGATCGGGAATACAAGACCGATACTTTCGGCACCCGGTACAGGAACAAACATATCACCCTTAGAGCAGAGCATTCCGACACACAATCCAACGCCAATTCCTCCCAAAGCGATCACCTCAGCGCCAGTGCATTCTGGCCGGTAACGTCCAGGACATCGCTTAACGGACGCCTTTCACAGACATGGGTCGAATCCAGAGGCGAACATCCTCGCGAGACGTCCCTCTTCAAGGCGGAGGCTGGAGTAAAAAGCCGCTTGAGCAAGTCCCTCAGACTCACCGGCGAAGCCGAACTGCGCAAGGAAGACAGCACCGACTTCGGTCGAGTCGAGGGAACGAGACTTGGGGTCGCCGTAGAGTATAATCGTCGTGCATTGAGTTTGAAAGCTGGGTATGATCAGTATTTTCTGGGACGCCGCAACACCGACACAGCAACATCGAGGTTTTATGTTAGGATTATTCGTAAATTTTGATTTAAGGAAAGGACCGTGTTGATTTCCCGAAGCCGTACTCATCTGAAATTATCGGCCGTGATGGTCCTGCTCATCGCCTCGGTCCTGCTGATTATGCTTTGCTGCGGATGCGGAAGCAGTCGGGGAATACTGTTTGAACAGTTGGATCAGCCTGTAGTCTGGCCCGAGCCGCCCGAACAGCCCCGCATAAAGTACGTGGGACAGTTGACCGGTGAGGAGGATCTCAGAAAAGAAGTCTCCGCCACCGCTGCATGGGGACGGCTATTCTTCGGAAGGGACGACGTCGGTGTGCTGTCGAGCCCGCGCGGCCTGGCCCTTGACAATCACCAAAGGCTCTTTATCGCCGACAGCTCCGGTCAGGTAGTGCATATGATGGATTTGGAAACGCGCAAGTACGCGCAGTTTTCGGACCTGGACGACGATAAAAAACTGCTCTCGCCGATCGGATTGGCCGTGGTCGGCGAGGACATTTATGTAGCCGACAGTGCCCTGGCAAAGATATGTGTCTTCAGCGCCGAGGGCGAATACAAGTTCTCCTTTGGCGACCAAATCCTGCAGAGACCCTCTGGCATAGCCTGGAGTAACACCCGGCAGGAGTTGTATGTAGCAGATACCAGGCGGCATGTGGTCAGCGTTTTCGACCGGCAGGGCAGGCATCATGTCGATATTGGCGGCCGCGGCACGGGGCGGGGGCGGTTCAATTTTCCCACATTCCTGTGGGTTGGCAAAGACGGCAAACTCTATGTGAGCGATACACTCAATTATCGCATCCAGGTTTTTGGTCCCGACGGCGACTTCCTGCTGCAGTTTGGACGACATGGAAACCGCCCGGGGCATTTTGCCCACCCCTGCGGCCTGGCTACCGATACCTTCGGCAACATCTATGTGACCGACAAGCAGTTTGAGAACATTCAGATATTCAACAGCAAGGGGCAAATACTCATGGCGCTGGGAGGAGAGGGACGTGGGCCGGGAGAATTCTGGCTGCCAATGGGTATCTTCATTGACGAAAACAACAGGATATTCGTAGCCGATTCGTTTAACAAGAGAATACAGGTTCTCCGGTTGTTGGAGGTACAGACCCCATGAGAACACGATTGTCAAAGATATTGTCATTAGGCGCCTGCGTCCTTGTCTCGCTGGCGGCGCCCCATGCACTTGCCATAATCGCAGGCACCGCCCATGATCTTTCTCCCGGCCAGGACGGCAGCAGGTCGTGTCAATACTGCCACACGCCGCACAAGGCTCTGTCCGGAACTCCATTGTGGAATCATACGCTTTCCGACAGGACATACGAAATCTACTGGAGTTCGTCGCTGGACGCTGAAGTCGGCCAGCCCACCGGTTCCAGTAAACTGTGTTTGAGTTGTCACGACGGCACGGTAGCACTGGAGTCAACCATTACCAGGGGCGGCGGCGGAAGAACCTATATGCCGCCCGGTTCGACCAATCTGGGCACCGATTTATCGGACGACCATCCCATCAGTTTCGTCTACTCGGATGACCTGGCAAATAAAGATCCTCAGATCCGGCCTCCGGATTTGCTGCCCGAGGAGTTTCGCCTCGACCAATTTGATGAAATGCAGTGTGTTACCTGCCATGACCCCCACGACAACACGTTTGGCAATTTTCTGGTCGCATCCAACATCCGCTCGAACCTGTGCGCCAAATGCCACAATCTGACCGGCTGGAACGGCACGATCCACGCCGAATCCACCAGCGAGGTCGCCGATGCCGATGATGATTATCTGGCTAATACCGGCTACCTCACCGTGGAGGACAACGGTTGTCTTTCCTGCCACCAGCCTCATTCCGCCGGGGGGGCTCAACGACTGTTTCACTTCAAAGAGGAGGAGGACAATTGCCTCAGTTGCCACAACGGGCTCGTCGCCCAGACCGATTTGACGGAAGAATTTGACAAGTTCAGCGGCCATTTCGTCCAGGACTACACTGGCGTGCACGACATAAAGGAATCCACCGACAGCTCCGAGCGGCACGTCGAGTGTGTCGATTGTCATAATCCTCATGCCATGACCCGTACTCTCGCCCAGGCGCCAAATGTTCCCGGGGCTTTAAAGGGCGTTTCGGGCGTGACCGCCGACGGAAGCATAATTGCCCAGGCCGCTTATGAGTACGAGGTGTGTTTCAAGTGCCACGCAAACAATCCCAACCGCATTGATTCGACTATCCCCCGTCAGATCACCCAGACCAACACTCTTATGGAGTTTGACCGGTCCAACCCTTCGTATCATCCGATAACCGTCGCGGGAGTCAATCAGAATGTCCCCAGCCTGGTATTCGGAATGGACGAATCAACCGTCATCTATTGCACCGACTGTCACAGTTCCGATTCGGATTCGCAGGTGAAAGGCCCGCACGGCTCGCGAAATCCGTTTCTTCTGGCTTATCGATACGAGACCGACGACGATACACAGGAGGACATCAATACTTATGAGTTGTGTTACCACTGCCACGATCGTGAAAGCATCCTCAACGATGAGAGCTTCGATAAGCACAAGAAGCACATCGAAGATGAAAAGACGCCCTGTTCGGCGTGTCACGACCCCCATGGCGTCAGTTTCAGCCAGGGTAACGCCACGAACAACAGTAATCTGATTAATTTTGACAGTTCCATAGTGTTTTCCGACCCCGACACAGGATTGCTGCGATTTGAAGACCAGGGGCTCTTCCGGGGCCAGTGCTTTCTGGAGTGTCACGGCGAGAAACATTCTCCGAAGGAGTATCGTCTGGATGTCGGCGGCAACTAACCGATCCGGCTGTACTCACAAGTGTCTACCTCAATCCTCTCCCCTGAGCAACGTTGTCGGATAAAAAGCCGAATATTGCAGTTATACACCACTTTTTCTCAGACATCCCTTTGTAGCTCTCCATCCAGGATCAAGCGATTTGCCCGCCGGTCAAACGTTTCTTAAACTTTAGGAGAAGGCGTTTGTGGACGATGTATTTGACAAAGCCCGACAGAAAATCGGACCAATGCGGCGAGCGAAAAGCACAGTTTTATGCGGATCACCGAACCACCCGACCGCAGGAAAGGGTTGGCGGGTCCGGTTTATCTGCGGCTTTCTTCTGATCCTCGCCGGCGCAGTTTCCGGCAAACCCTCACCCGCCCCGGCAGTCAAAGACGACTCCGTGATTGTCGTAGGCCTGTGGCAAACCGCCGCATCGCTCACCGGCCTGTCACCCGGCACACAATTGCAGCAAGCCTCCACACATGGCGTTCTTGCCGACTATCCGGATCGTCCGTACCACCGCATCCGGCTTCATCATTTCAAACTGCCCTGCCAAACCTGCCATGAGTCCACCCCCGAGGCCACCCCGACAGCGCTCCGCCAGTCGCCGCCAGCCTGGATCGGCGCCAACGTCAACGACGCCTGCACATCGGGCGGCTGCCACGTCTATGATCGATCCTTCAATCACCCCGTCGACGTCGCGGTCCCGGCCCCGGAGCGGTTGCCTTCTTACATACCCCTGGATCACGCCGATCGCATCGACTGCCTGACCTGTCACAGCGACCCCCGGCCGACGACCCGCGACGACGACGACGACGATGAGAGCATGCTCATCGTGCCCGACGGCGAAGATCTGTGTAATTCCTGTCATGTGCAGATGCAAACCAACGGCAGAACGCCCGCGCACTGGCGCTTCTCAAACAAGGCGCACCTCCAATCGATCAATCCGCAACCGCGTTCCATGAGCCGCGTGGACGTCGCATTCGATGAGATTGACCCGGAGTCCAGGACGTGTGTTTCCTGCCATGACGAGATAACCCTCACCGTCCCGCAAGAGAACGAAACATACCGCCAAAGGATGACCCGCTGGACGTCAATGCGGGACCACGCCATCGGCATGCGGTACGCCGCCATCGTCGCCCGCCAGAGAGGCCAGTTCAATTACCCGCCCATCGACAGCGAACGAATACGCCTCTTCGACGGCAAAGTCGGCTGCGGCAGTTGCCACAGTCTCTATGCCGACAACCCCGCCCACCTCGTAATAAAGCAAAACAAAAACCGACTCTGCCGCAACTGCCACATAAAGTAACCCCAACGCATGGCGTGGCAGCCACCGCAGGTGGATGGATATCCCCAGGGGGACTCAACCGGCCGTCGACGCCCTGTTTAGGCAAAGCCAATTCATTCTATTTTTTTTGCTTGAATCTCAATTACTGTGTATTACAATGGACCGGGTAATCAGAGATTGGGTACTCTGCACCCTGTGCGTTGCCCAATAACCGTCAAAAACACGTATGAGCGATCAAAGGAGGAAGTTTGCAATGAGTGCAAGAGGAATGTGTCTATCAGTTATCGTATTGTTGCCTGCCTGGAGTCTGTCTTTTGCACAGGACAGTTTTGAACCCGACAACAGCCATTCCACTGCCAACCCGATAACAACCAACGGCCAACTGCAAACTCACAGTATCGATCCCGCCGCCGATGTAGACTGGCTTGTATTCACGCTTGATCTTACATCCGGCGTGAAAATTGAGACCAGCGGCGCCGACCCCAACGACGACACGGTAATGTCGCTGTATGACGACCAACTAACCGGCTTGTCATACGATGACGACGGAGGGACCGGGAGGTTTTCCAGAATACAGACAACACTGACCGCCGGCACATATTATATTTCCATACAGGAGTATAACGACAAAGCTCTGTTGCCTGAGTATTTCGTTTCTGTCCATACCTACGCCCCTGAAATTGTATCCGTATCTCCCAACGCCGCCGGCCAGCGGGATCGCCTGCAGGTGACTATCACAGGCTGGGACACAGCCTTTTACCAGGGAAGTTCCACCATTACAAATGTATGGTTCTCCCACGGCGATCCTGCCGCGGATATCTATGCAAGCAGTTTTGCAGGCATCGATGCAAACTCTCTGACCGCGATCTTTGACATACCTGCCGATGCCCCCCCCGGCAAGTGGGATGTCCACGTCTCCAACAGTGTTGACGGCCAGTTGCGCCCGTTCACTAATGGATTTACAGTATACATATACCCCGATCTCAACGCCGACGGCAAAGTGGACCTCCACGACTTCGGTTTTTTCTCCAGCCGCTGGCTGGAAGAGCGGGTGACAGAAGACATAGTCTGGGTATATATTGACAACGACCCGGGAGTTTCCGGTCATGAAGGCTTTACCGGCGAAATGAGCAAATACGAGACGACAAATGTTCAGTATTGCCAGTTCCTCAATGCCGCGTTAGCTTCGGGGGATGTAGTTGTTGATGGTAATTTTGTCGAGGGATCTGACGGCTCAAACAGTGGAGCGGATTTTGTCGGCGAGCCGTATTGTGACCTTGCCGGTTCGGGGTATACTTACAATGGAGCCATCAACGGTGGAGCGGCAAGAATAAATTATAATGGCGGTGTCTTCACCGTTGACAGCGATTTTGATAATCATCCTGTGACTTATGTAAGTTGGTATGGGGCAACAGCATTTTGCAATTATTACGGGTACAGATTGCCTACCGAGTGGGAATGGCAGGCAGTCGCAGACCACGAAGGAGAATTCATCTATGGATGCGGCACGAGCATCAATAACGATATTGCCAACTACTTTGGTTCGACTCATCCGGATGGGACAACTGTTGTCGGCAGTTTTGGCGCTTATGGTTATGGTATGGCGGATATGGCTGGCAATGTGTGGGAGTGGACTGACAGCATTTATTCTGGTAGCTATCGCGTTCTCTGCGGGGGCGGCTGGCGCTACAACGACTACGCCTGTACTGTCTCAAACAGGGGCAACGATGACCCGCGCGACTCCGGCAGCTACTTAGGGTTCCGGGTATGTCGTTGAGTATTTCCTTGCATGGGTTTTAAGTAACTCTTTGCTCTTTGTTCTTTTACACTTCGTATCCGAGCGAAGCGAGGATTGAATTTGAGAATGGAATGAGCAAACGACCGCAAAGTCATTGCGGATTTCTGTGAGTTTGTGCTTTGGATGAAAAAAATATACAGACAAATACGCTCTTGAGTTCAGGCACTATGTTTGAATCACCTGTTTCCAATACGCGGCGAGGCACTTTTGACTTTCTTGTTCTTGTCGGCGTATGCGTCTTATTCCTTCCGTTTTTCGGATCGGCCGCAACCATCGACCCGCTCCTGATGCCCCGCTTTTTTGTCTCGTCAATCCTTACCTTGAAGCATACCATACCCTCAAGCAGTGCAGCCCCAACAGCACCAATCCAAAACTAAAAAGAAACCTCGAGGCCGTTCAAAAAGCACTTGCCCCGGAAAAAAACTGAAGATAACTCCACACCCTCCGCATCCAGTGATCACAAGCCGCACAAATGTCCCCGCCGACAGTATCCTTCTTCAAATCCTCCACCGGCATCCATGATGACTTCTTCCCCGTCTTTACAAGTACAGGTTATTTCTCATGAACGCCGGGACCAGGTTTTCCATATACGGCGATCTCGACGTATCGGGGTGACAGTCCATCCGTACTCTTGCCCGTGTAGACTCGAATAAACCTCGCCGTTACAGGTGTCAGGTCCACATCGCGAGCATCGACGATCTCTCCCCACCCTACGGAAAGATAAGCCGTATCGCTGCCGGTGCCCATCCCCGCGGAATTGTCATGGTCATTGTTGAACAGCGTTCTGACATTCTGTGAAAAATTGGCATCATCGGAAACCCGCACGATTATATCATCGTAGATCACCGGGCTCTTGTAGAAGTGCCAGACGACAATGGCGTGGATCGATGCAGGCTCCTCGAGATCCACCTGTATCCAGCCGGGCCCTTCCACGAAGTCAAATCCTTCGGAGGTCTTGATCCCGTCGGTAATCTGCTCAATTTCGCCAGTGATCGGTTTCTCACTGACCGTTACCGGTTTAAATAGCGCCAGGTTCTCCAAGCCCTGAACAACCATAAACGGCTCACGCTTCTTTGTTTTTCTAAGATGCGGGGGACTGATATCTTCAAGGCTGCCGCGGGGAGGAGTGGCGCTTGTAATTGCATCGAGTTCAAGGTCCAGTTCGACAAGCTCAATCCCGTCCTTTGGACATGGTTCTTCCTTTGGTTGTTTGGAATCATCCCTTCCTTTGCACCCGCTCACTGCCACACTTACGCCCAGGAGAACTGTGAAGATTCTCGAAACTGCGTTTGTCGATTTTGGCATTTCTATGTTTCTTTCGTTATGCCCAGGGACGCTGTCTCTTTATTTCTCTGGCGAACAGACTCTTGGTAATCTGTGCGTTTTGTTTGACGTAAAAATCAGGCATTCCAACAGCTACGAAATCCGCTCCGTTGTGGAAAGCAAACTTGAATCCACTGGAAGGACCGATCGCCCCTGCGGCAAGCACCTTAAAAGCGATCCACGGCACGTCGATCTTGTTCATTACCTCAATGGTTTTATCCGCGTCAAGACACCAGATGTTGTCATGGAAACGTTGGTGATCGCCCGTATGGCCGGTAAGGGAATTGCCGCCTTTCATATCATACCAGCAGAAATCCTCGCGGTTCTCCTTCGGCGTTGCCGACCAGTAGTTGTCATGATGGAATGTCTTTACATAGAAATCGGGTTTGACCCCGATCTTATCGCACTCGATAGGCACCTGGAGAGAATGGCCGCCAAGCCCCAGGGTTACGCCCAGTTCTTTGGCCAATTCCATCGCTGTGCCCACAAGATCCATCCTCTTGGCAAGCACAAGTTTGTCACCCATATCGCCCCATATATAGAACATCGACGGGATATCATCCTTCATAGCATGGGTGAGCATATTCTTGATCGATGCTTTGTTGTCGTTCTTTGTCACGGTCACAGGCGAGATGGTTCGTAAATTCCCGCCTCGTGTGGTGTTGTATTCTCTGATCAAAGCGGAACCACCCTGCAGCACGGTGGTTATACCCTGCGACTCGGCCAGTTCGTATGTGTCGAGCATACGCTCTTTTGTATTGTAAGCCATTCCAAGCTGGACGGCATATAGCAGGTCCCTCGAATGACTACCGGGTACGTTGGAACCCAAAATCAGTCGCCCGACCTTCCGATCGCCTATTTTTCCGTAAGGCATACCGCTCTTTTCATCTTTGAGTCTGTGCCTCTCGGGTTTGGCAGTCGCCTGCTCCTGGGCAGAGCTTAAAGCAGATGTCGTCATCACAGTGCCAAGCGAAAGCTTTATCGCATCACGTCGGCTTATCTTCATTCTGTTTCCCATAATGTATCTCCTGTCGACATTTTGTTAAGGCGATAATCGCCGTTATCGGCGTATCCCCAAAACTATGAGGATTAAAGTTCCCCGTTCCACTGTAATGGACCGGCCCGGTATGTTCTCTATCGAATGCCCATTAAATGTAAACCATCTTAATTCCACAATACATTGTAACATTATCCCCCCCCTAAAGTCAACCCACACACCCGACTAATAATCGCACTTATACAACCTCTTTGTCATCTTTTTGGGGGCTCCATCCTTGGGCGTAGTTGCCCAAAACTGGCAGATCAACATAGCCGATCCCAGTGCACCTGTGCAGTAACCGGCGTTTTGCTCGTGGGCAGTCCTTTCCCACGACCCGGATTTTCCACAATTACCACCGAACGGTGAAATAAAGTTTGATATTGCAAAGGAGACGCCTTAGAATGGATTTGTAGTTTCCCGGCGCGCCGGGATTCGTGGTTCGCAGGGGCGACCCCGCGTGGTCGCCCTACCCCAGTTGGCGGCCCACGGCCGCGCCGCCGTGCAAATGACAAGGATGTGTAGTTGATGGCAGCCAAAAAGAAGAGTCAGCCGGTTTCCAGCATTTATGTGATCTGCGGCAAGGACAAGTTTCTTGTCGCCGGCGAGTGTGAGGGGCTTCTGGACCGCCTGCTGCCCGCCGACCAGCGGGCGATGGCGCTTTATCAGCCCCGGGCCGAAAATGCGGATATCGCCGAAGTATTGGATGAGTTGCGGACGATGCCGTTTCTCGCCGAAAAGCGGGTGGTGCTGATAAAGGACGCCGACCCCTTCGTGTCCGCCAATCGCGAATACCTGGAAAGATACTTCGACAGCCCCAGCCCATGCGGCGTTCTTGTCCTGACGGTGGGCACGTGGCGGAAGAACACGAAACTCGCCAAAAAGCTCACCGCAGCGGGCCAATTGATCGATGTTGCCGAGATCAAGCCGTGGAAGCTGCCAAAGTTCGCCGCCGATTGTGCCGAATCAAAGCACGGAAAGGCATTTGCCGGCCGCTCGGCCGAGCTGCTGGTCGAGTTTGTAGGCGACGATCCGGGCAGGGTCACCAGGGAGGTCGAAAAGTTAGCCATGTACGTGGGGGACAGAAAACTCATCACCGCCGACGATATCGAGAAGCTGATCGGCCATAACCGCATGTTCAACGCCTTTGCGGTGATTGACGCGATAACGGCAGGCGACATGCCCGCGGCGATTGAACGGCTTCGCAACATGTTCGCCGCCGACAAAAGCGCAGAATTCACGGTAGTAGGGGCATTTGCTTACCATTTCCGACGGATGTTTTCCGCTAAGGCGCTGCTGGCAAAGGGCATCGCGCAGCGACAGGTGATGGGGCAGTTGAGGATATGGGGCAATGTGGACGGGTTCTTTCGGCAGTTAGGGCGGATGTCGCTCGAGAAAATAGCGGCGGTGCTCTGCGAATTAGCGAGAATCGACTATGCAAGCAAGACCGGCCAGGCGACGTGCCGCGTGGCGATTGAGCAACTGGTTGTGAAATTGGGAACGGGCGTTTAGATTAACGATTGTATATTGAGTTTTAGGGAGATTTGAAATGGGTAAGGAAGATTTTTTCTACAGGCCGATACCTCCGGAGCGGGTTGTCAAGTACCTCGTTTGGATTGTTCCGATTGTGCTTGTTCTGCTGCTGGTTGCGACTTCGTTTTACATGGTGGACACGAATGAGGAAGGAGTCGTGCAGCGGTTCGGTAAATATGTCCGAACCACCATGCCGGGGCTCCACCTGAAGTTGCCCTTGGGGATTGAGAAGGTAAGCACGCCTCAGGTCACCAAGGTTTTCAAGGAGGAATTCGGTTTTCGGACGATCCAGGCGGGCGTGCAGACGCGCTACGGTAAGCGACCTGGGGAAGAATACCTCATGCTGTGTGGTGATCTGAGTGTGGCTGAGGTGGAGTGGATCGTCCAGTACAGAATCAAAGACGCCTACGAATACCTCTTCAAGGTTCGAAATCCGGAAAAAGTGCTCAGAGATGTTGCCGAATCGGTGATG
>SDBV01007025.1_pt1 | contig 15458 bp, 15 predicted proteins | sample 2277081 | NCBI WGS metagenome assembly SDBV01 (sample SAMN10402039, study PRJNA504765) | marine sediment metagenome | isolation source: marine sediment core GS10_PC15, 223 cmbsf | place: Arctic Ocean: Southern Knipovich Ridge | collected 2010
GCTTCTGGTGTAAACCATTTTTATTATAAATGTTGTACTTTTTTGTTGACAAGAAGAAGATTGTTGAATAGTTTAAAATCCATGTTATTGTTAACATGATTTGCCGACTGTGCTCTGTTTTTTTTTATCTTTTTTGTTAACAGTATCAGATGAAATTCTCAAATCTATACCATCGGGGATCGATTTGAGGAAAAGATCGATATAGAAAACGCGTTTGTTTTTAAAACTGGGCTTTTGCTCCAAAAAAAGAGTAAGCGGCGTCCGTTCGACGGGCTGGGATACGGAGTCTCTCTTCGATATGATGTACTGACCGGTCATGAATTGATTGAGAATTTTGGAGCTAAAAATGCCAAATTCTGAGCCGGTGCGCATGAGAAGGATGGCAAGGTGCGGGCGGGCAATAGTGAATCAGGCCAGGAATAGAGGCATCCGGTTTCACGTATTCGGGTAAGAAAACTGATGAAACCGGATACCTCGGGATGACGTTGATAAAAATAAAACTATTTTATCAACGTTCAATTTTTAACCTACTAGGATAGGAGGAAGATTACAATGAAAGTTCGGAAAAAATTAACTATCATTTTCGTGATCGCAACAGTCATGGGCCTTATCGCGACGACCACATGGGGCGGCGTTATAAAAATCAGATTTGCGCATGTTGGCGTTGAAGGTGCCCCCCAAACCCGTTACGCCAATGAATTGGAGAAACGGATCGAAAAAGTCACGGAAGGGCGGGTACAAGTTGATGTGTTCCCGAACGGCCAATTGGGCGGTAAGCAAGAAATGGTTGACGGTGTCCAGTTGGGCTCCATCGGCATGGCCATGCACGATTTTGCGGCACTTGAGGGTATCTATAAGCCGGTAGCGGTGTTTGGCGCCCCTTATGCTTTCAAAAATCCCCAGCATGCCATCGACGCCACGATACAGCAACGGTCACCGTTGATGCGGGAGATGAACAAGGAACTGATCAAACGCGGCGACATCCGCTTCGTCGGTTCCGTCTTCCGAGGTGCGCGCCAACTGAGCGCCAAATTTCCGGTTTACAGCCCAGCCGACATGAAGGGCAAAAAGTTCCGCGGCCCCGCCAATCAGCTTTGGGTAACCATGTATAGAGGCTTGGGCGCAATTCCCACTCCGATCGAATTTTCGGAACTCGCCACGGCCTTGATGACGGGCGTCGTCGTAGGGCAGGACAATCCCCTGACGAACATTTACGCCGGCAAGCTCTTCGAAGTGCAGAGCCACATTATGATGACTTATCATATGACCGGTCCAGTCGCCGTATTCATGAATAACAAGCTCTATGAATCGATTCCAGAGGACGATCGCAAGCGAATCGATGATGTCTTTCTTGCCCTTGCCGACGAGACAGTTGAATGGATGGCTGAAGCGAACAAAACGATTGTCGACAAGCTCAAAAAAGAAGGTATCACCTTCATTGATGAGTCTAACGGTCTCAAGGTCGAAGAATTCAGAGCAGCGGTTATGAAGCAGGTCGAAAAGGATTATCCCGATTGGGGTCCCATGCTTAAACGAATCGATGCATTGGCCAAATAGGTTTTTTACTGAACACTGTGGGCGGTGTCAAAAAAAAGCACCGCCCACACTTTCCAAAAACATAAAAAAGGTAACTAATCATGGCTATCTTGAATAAAATTCGTTTCATACTACAGATAGTCACATCATCGATTCTATTGCTCCTGGTCGTAACACCGGTCACACAGATCACTTTGAGATTACTTTCTGCGCCACTCATCGGCGCTGAGGAGATGTCGAGATATTTGTTGATCGCTTTAATCTTTCTCGGTGCGCCGTGGGCTGTTTGGTTTGGTGGCCACATCGCAATGGATCAGTTTCAAAATTATTTCCCTAAGCAGTGCGTGACTTGGCTTCGAATTATCATTACCACCACCAGCATTTTCGTTTTTGGTTTTCTGGCGATATCGGCAACCTTTTTGATCAAAAAGATGCATGCGAATACTTCTCCCGCACTCGTGGTTCCTTTTTGGGTTATCATGTCGCCGGTTGCAGTGGGATTTCTTCTCCTGGCCATCGAATATGTGGTGGAACTGGTCAGCGGTTTAAAAAATAGTGCTCTCAATAAGGAATAGGGATTGTTTTATATATGGATATATTGATCATTTTCTCCTTTATTGCTTTGTTTATTCTGGGCTTTCCGGTAGTCATCGCCATTGCCCTTCCGTCGATTGTTTACATTTTGGCCATGGGCTTTCCATTCGAAATGGTCTCCCAGCGCATGATGTTTGCGCTAGATTCATTCCCGCTGGTGGCTGTCCCGGTATTCATTCTTGTGGGCAATCTGATGAACTCAGCCGGCATTAGCCGGCGTATTTTCGCCTTTGCCGATACGGTGGTCGGGCGTTTCCCAGGAGGATTGGCCCAGGTTAACATTTTCGCCAGCTTGATTTTTTCAGGTATTTCCGGCGCGGCACTTGCGGATATCGGTGGTCTCGGAAAAATAGAAATCCAAGCCATGCGGGAACGCGGATTCTCGAAAGAATATTCCGGGGCCGTCACCGCTGCGTCGGCCATTGTGGGTCCGATTTTTCCGCCAAGTATTCCGCTTATCATCTACGGTTCGGTTACGAGTGTGTCGATCGTCAAGCTGCTTATCGCAGGCATCGTGCCGGCAATCGTATGTGTCGTTCTTTTGATGCTTGTGACCATAATCGTTGCGATAAAACAGAATCTGCCACGCTCAGAGAGATGGCCGACATATAAGGAGATCGTACATGATTTCTGGCCGGCGTTGCCTGCGCTCCTCGCGCCCGCATTTCTCGTGTTCGGTATGCTTTCCGGCTACTTTACTCCAACAGAGGCCGGGTCGGTTACCGTCGTTTACGTGCTTTTCATCAGCAGTACGCTTTACCGTGAACTAACGTGGAAGCATTTTGTGAGCGCGGTTGCGGATACGGTTCGTAATACGGCGTCCATTTTGCTCATTCTGTCTGCGTCGGCCCTATTTGGTTGGATTCTTGCCGTGGAAGGTTTGCCCCAGGCAGTTGCAAAGACATTCCTTACCGTCGCTTCCGAGCCATGGATGTTACTCATCCTGGTCAATATTATTTTGTTGGTGGCAGGTATGTTCTTAGATAGCACCACAGCGACGTTATTGATTATACCCATCATCGCAGGACCGGTCGTCATGGCGGGGGTCGATCCGGTTCACTTAGGCATCATTGCGATCTTCAATTTGATGTGCGGTCTTATTACACCACCCATGGGATACTCGCTATTCCTTGTAAGTAAGATGGCGGACACCACCATTGGGGGACTTCTAAAGGCCTTGACTCCATACTATTTTCCTCTGATCATAACCTTAGGGATCATAACCTTCGTTCCTTGGGTCAGTCTTTGGTTACCGGGCCTGCTTAGATAAATAAGGAGAATGGAAACCTGAGAGTCATAGAACAATTGTCGATAATACAAAGCAAAAACAGTTTCTTTCAGTTTTAAAATTGATCTTTTGATCATGAACTAAGAGAGAAAAGACAAAATTCCACTTAATTCCAATCGGTTCTGATGGATGCCCAAAACCTCGCTGTCGATACCCAGGCCGAGCCCAAGCAGCTGGGGGTAAAGAATTGAAGGAAGGATTGTTTCAAAATCGCGCCGAGTGATTAGCATCTGTTGGACCCGGTCAAACTGGAGCTGGCAGTACACACAGGTCACACAAAGATAATCCGCTCCGGATTTCTCGGCGTGCGTTATTTTATTTTGGGTTAGATCCATGGACAGTTCATCATAAATACCCCACATGGGCGATCCACAGCATTCTTCTTTGCTTGGCCAGTCGACGCTTTTGGCGCCGGTAATCTCGATCATGTGATCAAGTGGAAAAGCTTTTTTTGAGCGGTCGGTTTGAGTGATCTCACGGGGGCGCAGGAGATGACATCCATAATGAGCCGCAATATTAAGATTTCGGAAAGGTTTTTCCATTTGATTTTGTATCTGCTCGATCCCGATATCGTTGTAAAGGACCGTGAACAAATGTTTAACTTCAACATGCCCGCTGTAACTGAGGCCTTCCTTTTCAAGGGTCCAATTGATCTCCTTTTTTAAAGAACCGTTTTCCTTGAGGAGCTGCTGTGCTTGCTTAAGGCTGCCGTAACAACAACTGCAGACCGTCATCATGTTTGTTTTATTCTTTTCGGCAAGCGATAAATTTCGGGCAGACGAAAGTAGATATGCTTTTAAGTTAATGTTTTTTAACGGATATCCACAGCAATTAAAATCTTTGACCTCTGTAAATTGGATGTCCAGTTTTTTTAAAACAGCATCGGTTGAGGATTCATATTGCTTCATGAAAGTGGATGTCGGACAACAGCGAAAAATAGCAAGATCCATAATTTTTTTTCCAATTAACCGGTTGGAGGCGTCTGTCTTAGTTGTTGGAAGGCCATATTTTTCAGCTCATAAAGTACATCCGTGACCTGAACCCCCTGGGGACAATTTTCCTGGCATTGATAACATCCCAGACAGGTCCACAACATTTTTGAACTGAAAATGATATGGTCGATCCCCAACGCGGCAGCTCGCATAATTTGATGGGGTTCCAGCCCAAGGCTGCCGATTGGATCATCATAGTTATTTACGACCGGACAAGACAGGGTGCAAGTTTTACAAGTAAAACAATGGGTGAATGTGTTCCCCTGGACCGATACGCGCAATTCGGTTTTCCAATTTTTGTTCATATGGGATTGAGTTAAGGTATTATCGTTAACATCCTTTAAACTGAATTCATGGGTGATCCTATTCTTAATGAGTTCAATGGGTCGGGTGTAGTTGTTCTGCGTCGCCTCATCGCGCATCAAACCCCGATGGAGTGATAGGGGAGATAGGATCAGCAATTCCGGGTAACCGTTTTGAAGCAGCGCTTCTCTTGCGTTGACCCACAACTCCTGTAGATTGATACCCACCGGGCAGACCACGGTACACCGCTGACAATTTGTACAGAGATACATCCCCTCCTGAATCATTCTGAGCTGTTGCTCATCGATGTTTTTTCCCGCGACCAGTGCTTTTATGGAAGTGATTTTTTCAGATGGCAAAATGTTGATATTTAAAACTGCCTCAAAGGCCATGCCCATTGCACAATTCAAACTGCAAGTTCCGCAATGGGTACACGCATCCAGTTCCATCATTTGCCGGGTCGCAATATTTATCGGGTCGGAATGCGCCTGGTCCATTACCGCATTGGAAAGAAGGCTGATGGGGCTGGTGAAAATATGAAACATTTTGCTAAAGGGAAGATATGCTAGACCTAAAAAGGAGGCCAAAAAATGAATATACCAAAAAATAGTCGGCATTTGGGTGCGGTCTAACATTGGGGCGATCGGTGCGATGATTTTTGCTGTGCCATACCCTAAAAATGCCCACTGGGGCCGGGAGTGACATTCCATACAGCTTTCGATATGAAGTTCTTTTCCCTGGGCCAACATCTCTTCACCAAACGGTTCGTTTACATGGGACGCAACCAATCCAAAATTCTTTACCCAAAAGCTTTTAAGTGCCTGGATCTCCGTTTCTTCCTCTAGTCCGGCGTAGTCTTCGTTCATTTGAGTAAATGCGCTGTAGGAAGTGATTTTAAGCCCTTCCAGAAATACGCCTGAAATTAAAATAATAGCCGTGATCGCAATGGCGATGTGGTCCGCGGCATGGGTGTAACGGCGGGGCACTTTCATCACAAAACGTCGGTACACCGCAATTGCGATACCAAGGATCACCATAAAACCGAAAAAGTCGCGCAGAAACATAAATGGATTGACCGTCGAATAATAATCGGTAAAGAGTGGTTCGGAAATGTACCGGTTCAACGCGTGCATGAAAAATAACAGAATAAACCCCCAGAACATCAGCATGTGCATCAGCCACCGGAGAAAATTTTCTTTTAATATCCGGGTCTGCAACAACACATCAAAGACAAAAACCTTTAAAAGGATTTGGATCTTTTTACTGAACAGGGTTAAACAAATTCCTTTACAGGCAACCCCAAATCGTTTAGCTGCCGTGATGTCACGATCCTCTTTGCCCAGATTGTAACGGAACCATGTAGATCCCTTGAAAATCAACCCAAAACAAAATATTATGAGTGCCGTATAAAGGCTGTATTGAAACATCATTTTGTTTCCCGATGGACAGGGTCTATAAGAAATTTCAAATCCTGCTCAGTTTTGATTGCCGTGTTCCGACTTTATTTTCGTGACGGCGAGATACCGCTTTCTCTTTGGGTTGTGTCCTTTGATCGATACTGACTCCGGGCAAAATTCGCCAAACTACTCTATATTGTGTGGTTTTTCACTCTCGGGTCAACCCAACCTGAGCCCCATCCAAGTGTCAATTCTTCGAAACTTTTGATTACATGAATCTTAATAAACATCCGTTTTAAAAAAACTGCTTCACACTCCGGATGATTTCATCTGCAGACGCCGGTTTGGCGATGTAGTCATCGGCCTCTGAACTCATTCCATCTGCATGTGAATAGCGGGTCGATGTGACGTGGGATGCGACAGCCGTCAGCAGTATGATGGGGATGTCGCAATACTTTTCATCCTTTTTAAGTTCTTTACAAACCGCATAGCCATCTTTTTCCGGCATCATGACATCAAGTACAATCACATCGGGAGGGTTGGCATAAGTTTTTTCCAAACCTTCCACACCGTTGTATGCCAGCTCGACCTCGAACCCTTCTTTTTCAAGTTGACCCTGGACGATTGAACAGAAATCGGGTTCATCATCCACTAAAAGAATTCTTTTTTTCGCGCTCATATTATTCCTCCTTATATCCTTCAATCACCAATCAACAACTCACGCTCCGTGGATAATCCTCACCCACTTTGCTAAAATCGAGAAGTTTCTTACATTAAACCCAAAACCTGAAATCAACCCATACTCGGCCGGGGATAAAGTCCGGCACTTTCGACAATTTCAGGCACTTTTTCTTCCCAATCGATGGCCATGATATGAAATCCCCGAATGCCTTTTATCTCCTTAAGGCGCTCTATGGACTCGATACAAATATTAATGCCCTCCTGGGCCTGTTTTTCCTTTGGCGTATCTGCCATGCGTTTCACCACATGATCCGGAACATCCATGCCGGGTACCCTGTTTTTCATATAACGGGCCATTCCGACCGACTTAAAGGGCGTTACCCCGGCCAGAATATTTACTTTTTCATGAAGCCCTCGATCACAGGCGATTTTCATCCATTCTTCAAACTTATCCAAATTGTAAATACATTGGGTCTGTATAAACTCGGCTCCGGCCGCTATTTTTTTAGCCAAACGGGGTACGCGGATTTCAAATGGGTCGGCAAAGGGGTTGGCGGCCGCTCCCACAAACATCTGAGGGGGTCGATCAATATCACCACCGCCTAAAAATTTTCCCTGGTTTCGCATATGCCTGACGGTTTGGATCAATTGGATGGAATCGATATCATGAACATTTTGTCCCTGGGGACAATCTCCAAAGCTCTGATGATCTCCTGAAAGACAGAGGATATTGTTGATGTCGAACGAAGCAGCCCCGAGGATATCACTTTGCAGAGCAATCCGGTTCCGGTCGCGGGTCACCATTTGTAAAATGGGTTCAAGACCCATCATCTTTAAATGAATGCAGGCGGCCAAACTGCAAAGACGGGTTACCGACGTTTGATTGTCGGTAATATTAATGGCATCCACATGATCTTTGATCAAATCGGCCTTCTTAATAATGGTCTCCGGATCACTGCCACGGGGGGGTCCACATTCCGAGGTAACGGCCAGATGCCCTGCGGTAAGAATTTTTTCAAGTTTACTGGGTGTGTTGATATTCATTGCTGAACATCCTCCCTGACCACTTTTCGGGGTCCGCCGGCTCTTTCGGTGGACCAGTCTTTTATGGGGTAAATTTTTTCATAATCATCTAATTTCCCGAGAGATTTAAGGCGATCCACAATCAATTGCCATCCGCAATCCAGATCCTTGCGGATTTCACAGTGTCCATTCGTGGACCCGCCGCATGGCCCGTTTAAAATTCGCTTGGCACATCTGGAAATAGGGCAGATGCCTCCGGTACGGGCAAGGATGCACTCTCCACAGCCTTGGCATCTTTCGGTCCATAGCCCTCGCTTTTCAGTCGCCCCCATAAAACAGGTGTTGACACCCGGATAAATGGGGGTGGAAAAGTATTTTTCTGCGGTAAACTGTACACCAACGCCACATGCCAGAGAAACCACCGCATCGTATTGGTCGATCACATCCCGAATTTCTTCCAGGTATTCGTGATCACATTGGCGCTCCAGCGTTCTTTCATCTATTTCTCGTTCTTTTCCCTGAGCCAAAAAATACATCCTCAGGGCTGAGGCGAGCACTCCCACTTCCTTTTTTCCCCCTGCCTCACAGACGGTGACGCACTCATTGCATCCCAGGATAAGAATTTTATCCTTGTTTCCGATCTCTTCAATGCTCTCTTTAATCGGTTTTTTGTCAGCGACAATCATTCGATTTAGCCCCTTTTTTGATTTATAAGCGCTCTGGAGTTTCCTTTAAATCATTTACATGACTTTTTTTGGCTGTTTTGATGGGATTGGGACCCATCTGAACGATATTTTCAGTCATCTCTGTTGCAATTTCAGCAAAACGGGGTCCTTCTGCGGAAGAGAGATTGTACATCCGCACCCGATCTTTGCCGATACCGATGGTTTCCAAAATTTCGCGGGCATGATTCACTCGCTTTCGGGCCCTGAAATTGCCGCTGTTAAAATGGCAGTCACCTTCCATGCATCCCACGACATATACCCCGTCCGCTCCCTTTTCAAATGCGCGAAGAATATGAATAATATCGACCTTCCCGGTGCAGGGCACACGAACAATCTTGATGCTCGCCGGGTATTTCAATCGCATGGAACCTGCCAGGTCCGCTGCGCTGTACCCTCAGGAATTGCAGCAAAATGCGATGATGACCGGATCGAAATTCTTGCTCATAGAGCCCCCGTTCCTTTTTGGACACTTCTATTATTTATTCTAAAATCGTGAATGGACATTATCTATACCCAAAATGAAAATTGGCGATCGTATATCGACGCTGATATAAAAAGTCTTTTTTCCATAGATGTGGGAATCTAAGAAATTGGAACTGTTACCCTTAGTTAGTGCCCATCCACAAACGGCATCTTTTAGCCCAGAGCGGCGTTTTCGCTTTTTTGAAATCCTCGAAATAGCCCGCTATGCCTGCGGTTTCAAAATTGCTCAAGCCTTGCTCTGAACCAAAATCTACCATTTGTGGACGGACACTAGTTAGATCTAAACGCATTGCTCCAAACTCCAAACTATTTATTTTTTTTAAACTTTTTAAAAAGTTAATACCCATCACATCACCCCCTCCAGTAACGATTCGACTTTGCACATGATCTGTTCGTCTTCGTACCAGTTGAGCTCAATGGCTTTGGCCGGGCACTCTCCGGCACACACGCCACATCCGTGACACAACGCTGCGTTGATTTCACTGACGCCCTCTTGATTGATTTTAGGAACCCCATAGGGGCATGATCGCACACAGGCCAGACAGGCGGCACAGTGCGTTGCATCCACCTGGGCCGTGACCGCCGACAGCGTGAGGTTGGACTGTGACAAAAATGTGGTTGCCTTCGAGGCGGCTGCCAGGGCCTGGGATATGGATTCGGATATTAGTTTGGGGCTGTGTGCCGTGCCGCAGACAAAAATGCCTTCCGTGGCCATATCAACCGGTCTTAGCTTGACGTGGGCTTCCATGAAAAACCCTTCCGGATTGCGATCCAGTTTGATGATGGAAGCCAATTCTTCGGTATCTTGTGCTTCCATACCCGCAGAAAGCGCCAAAATATCCGTGTCCATCTGTATCCGGTAGCCCAGCTCATGGTCCATGAAGGTGATGGTAAGGGTGTCCTTTGAAGTTGTCACAACGGGTGGGTCGTCCGCTTCATACCTGATGAAGTAAATGCCTTGATGCCTGGCCTGGGTGTAATAATCTTCTAAAAGCCCGTATGTTCGAATGTCCCGATGAAGAATGCAGATATCTGCATCAGGCTGAAGTTTCTTAATATGAAGCGCATTTTTAATTGCCGTCTGGCAGCATATTCTTGAACAGTTGGGATTTTCAGCGTTCCGGGAACCGACACATTGGATCATCATCACCTGTTTTAAATCATCCGCCCCTTTCCGGTTGAGTCGCTCAGAAAGTTCCATCTGGGTCATGATTTTGGGATCCTGACCGTACAAAAATTCTTTTGGGGTATATTCGTTGGCACCGGTGGCCAGAATGATGGCTCCATGGTCGATTTTTCGTTCATACATGCCGGGACCCACCAGTACTTCAGTTGTAAAATTGCCCTTGAATCCAGAAAATTTTACAATAAGTGACCGGGTCAGTATCTGAATCCGGGGGTGGAATGTCAGTTTTTGGATCAAATCTTTAGCATAGGAGGCCACATCAGCCCCTTCAATTGTTGTGGCGATTCGATGGGCCAACCCGCCCAACCGCTCCTCTTTTTCAAGCAGGATCACTTCAAAGCCTTGATCTGCCAGGCCCAGGGCGGCAGTCATCCCGGCAATCCCCCCACCGACCACCAGTGCCCGTCGGATCACCGAAATCCTTTTTTCTTTCAACGGCTGTAATGTACTCGCTCGGGCCACAGCCATCCGCACCAATTTTTTGGCTTTTTCGGTAGCCGCTTCAGGTGCGTCGGAGTGGACCCATGAATCCTGATTCCGGATATTGGCCATCTCCAGTAGATACTTATTAAGACCGCCGGCTTTCAGATTGTCCATAAAAATACCTTCGTGGGTCTTGGGACTGCAGGCGGATATCACCACCCGGTTGAGCTGGTGTTCTTTTATGGCTGCCTTTATCAGTTCTTGAGAATCCTGGGAGCATGTAAAAAGATTATTCGCGGTGTGCACCACCCCCGGCAATTCGGCGGCATCAGTGGCCACGGCGGCCACATCGACTACCCCTGCGATATTAACGCCACAACTGCACACAAAGACCCCAATCCGGGGCGCTTGACCGCTTACATCGATTTCTTGAGGGGTCTTCTCGACATTTGTTCGGGTCCCTCGAACCGCTGCCAAACGCGCCCCGGCCACGCAGGCGGCTGCGCCGGCTTCGGTAATGGCGCTGGGAATATCCTTGGGGCCTTGAAAGGCGCCACAGGCATAAATGCCGGGTCTGGATGTTTCAACGGGTGAAAATGGTTGGGTGACGGCAAAGTGATACTTGTCGAGGTCCACATTCAGCATTTCGGCCAGCTTTATGGTCGATTCGGGTATGGTTAAACCCACCGACAGGATCACCATGTCAAATGTTTCTTCCTTGATTTGGCCGGCTTCGATCCCGTATCGGATGCGAAGATCCGTTTCGTCCTCTTCAATGCAATGAACCCGGGTTTTAACGAAACGGATTTTGTCTTCCTCCCTGGCCCGCTGATAGTACTTCTCATAGTCTTTTCCAAAGGTTCGAATGTCCATATTGAAAATGACACAGTCCAGATCATTATCGGCATGTTCTTTCGCAACCCGTGCCTGTTTAATGGCATACATGCAACAAACCGATGAACAATAGCCGTTCCCGCAGCCATGGTTATCTCTTGAGCCGATACATTGAAGCCATGCGATCTTTTGGGGTTTCTTTAAATCCAATGGACGGACCAGATGTCCACTTGTGGGTCCCGATGTGCTGAGAACGCGTTCGAATTCTAGGCTTGTCAACACGTTTGGATTACTGTCGTGGTGATAAGATTCCTGGAGTAGGGACGGGTCAAACGGCTTAAAGCCGGGGGCCAGCAGAATCGCACCCACCTCAAGTTCAACAGTGACATCTTGTTGGGTGTGATCCACGGCATTTGCCGGGCAGACATCGGCACATATTTGACATTGACCGGTTTTGAAATGAATGCAGACACTCCTGTCAATGGCCGGGGCATTCGGTATGGCCTGGGCATACGGGATATAAATGGGCTTGCGGCCTTTCAATCCTGAATCGTATTCCGAGGCAATAGGTGTTATCGCATGTTTTGTAATGTCTTTGAGTTTGATGTGGCCGGTGGGACAGATAAATGCGCAGGCCCCGCAGGCCATGCAGACGTCGGTCTGGACATGAAACGGTGTGTCCACCTGCATGTCCACTCCGCGACCGGTCAGGCTGATGGCATTGTTTCCCATTTTGTCACATATCCGGGTGCAAAGTCCGCAAAGGATGCAATCGTTATCCTCCTCCTTGAACCGGGTCTTTTGAATACCGTATTGGGCCGCCATTTTTTGAATGATGGGAACCGTGGGACATCTGGCCAGGAGCAGTTCAACAATCAGCTTCCTGCCGCTGTGAACGGCTTTTGTGTCTGTCTTGACATCCATTCCTTCCCAAATGGGGTAATTGCAGGCGGTAACAAAACGGGTCCGATGCCCGTCATGCACCTCGACCACACACAAACGGCACATACCGACGGGCTCCAGAGCCGCATGGTGGCAAAGAGTGGGGATCTCAACACTGTTTTGATTGGCCACGTCAAGGATATATTGTCCTTTGTCTCCTTGAACTGTTTTGCCGTTAAGGGTAAAAGTGATCATCGATTCTATGCCTGATTTATGGACGGACACTATCTAACAGATGGCAACCGCCTGAAACTTGCAAACATCGTAACAAATCCCGCATTTGATACAGTTGACCGGATCTAATTCATGGGGAGACTTCTTTTTGCCCGATATCGCCTCCTGGGGGCATTTTTTAGCGCACAGTGTGCAACCGGTGCAGTTCTTGGCATCGATCTTATAATGGAAAAGAGATTTGCACACACCGGCCGGACATCTCTTGTCGTTGATGTGCGCTTCATACTCATTTTTAAAATACTTGATGGTTGTCAGCACCGGGTTGGGAGCGGACGTACCCAGTCCGCAGAGGGAAAATCTTTGAACCATGGTGCCCATTTCTTCCAGCAGTTCAATGTCCCCCGGCTTGCCCGACCCCTTGCAGATGTCGGTGAGAACTTCGAGCATCCGCTTGATCCCTTCCCGGCAGGGGTTGCATTGACCACATGACTCTTCATTTAAAAATTCCAGAAAATAGCGGGCAAGGTCCACCATGCAGGTATCCTGGTCCATTACGATCATTCCCCCGGATCCCATCATGGAGCCCACTTTTGCCAGCTCATCGAAATCGACACCCAAATCTAAAAATTTCTCCGGAATACACCCGCCGGATGGGCCGCCGGTCTGCACCGCCTTGAAGGTTTTCTTTTTGGGGATACCGCCGCCGATCTCGTAAATAATGGTTCGGAGGGTCGTTCCCATGGAAACTTCTACCAGACCGGTGTTTGCCACCTTTCCCACCAACGAGAAAATTTTAGTCCCCTTACTCCCTTTGGTGCCGATGGAGGCAAACCAATCCGCGCCCTTGTCGACAATCACCGGGATATTGGCAAATGTTTCGACATTGTTGAGGCTGGACGGGCTTTGGCGGAATCCCTTTTCTACGGTGTGGATATATTTTGCCCGGGGTCGCCCAGGCTGACCTTCCAAAGATGTCATCAGGGCGGTGGATTCTCCGCAAACAAATGCACCGCCGCCACGACTGATCCGGATGTCAAAATCAAAATTAGAGCCGAGGATATTTTTTCCCAAAACACCCAAAGCCTCTGAACGTTCTAATGCGATGGAGAGATTTTTTACCGCAAGCGGGTACTCATGCCTGACATAGACATACCCCTTGTGGGAATCGATAGCGACCGCGCCGATGATCATACCTTCTATAACGCTGTGGGGGTTTCCTTCCAGAAGGCTGCGGTCCATGTAGGCGCCGGGGTCACCCTCGTCCGCATTGCAGATAACGTATTTTTCACCGTCATGTTTGGAGCAGCTCTCCCACTTAATACCGGTTGGGAATCCACCGCCGCCACGTCCCCGGAGACCCGATTTTTTAACTTGTCGGATCAGTTCTTGGGGGGTCAATTCAAATATCGCTTTCTCAAGTGCCCCGTACCCGCCCATGGATATGTAGTCTTCGATGCGGGTCGGATCGATCATACCGTTTTTTCCGAAAATGACGCGCTGTTGAAGGTTATAGAAGGGGATCTCCCTTTCAAGTGTTATTTTCTTTTTAGTGGACGGATCTTTAAAAATCAGCGCGTTAACGATCTCACCATTTGCAATGGTTTTTTCCACAATGATCGGAATATTTTTCTCGGTTAATTGGGGATAAAAAATACCCTCCGGATGGATCACCATGATCGGCCCTTTTTCACAGAACCCATGACATCCCGTCAGTTTTACCGCCACTTCATTTTGTAAATTTTGTTTGGACAGCTCGTCCATCAGCACCTCGTGCACTTTTCCAGTGCCGTACGCCCCGCAGCCTGATCCGGAGCAGAGAGAAACCGTTTTCTTTTGGTTGTTCCGGTGATCGTGCTGAAGCGTACTTCTCAGTTTTTGCAGTGCTTCTCTATTTTCCAGTCTTACCATGGGATGTCGCACCTATTAGAAGGCATTCGGTTATTTATTAGAATGTCTGTATGCATCGATGGCGTCTATCACCCCGAATCGATCCAGACCGCCGTGGGTATCTTGATTCACTGTGATCACCGGTCCTGAAGCACAACACCCGATACAGCGAACCGACTCCAGTGTAAAACGCGCGTCACTTGAGGTTTCACCCACACGAATCTCCAAACTTTCTTGTAATGCATCCAGGATTTTATCCGCACCTCTCACATGACAGGCGGTACCGGTACAAACATTGACAATATATTTCCCCCGTGGCTCCAAACTGATGGTTTTATAGAAGGTGGCAACGCTGTATAATAAACTCTCTTTGATCCCCAGCTTCCGGGTGAGGACAGATACCACTTGCGGTGGGATATAATTATAAATATCACTGATATCCTGCATCATCATCAGCAAGGCTTCACTGTTTTGATGATACTTTTCAATGATGTAATCGATTTGCTGCCAGTCGATCTCGATTGAACGTTCCATAAACCGGGGACCTCTCTTGAGTTTTTTTGTATGGTCGAGTGTCCAAGGCGACAGTGTTCATCCGATGGCCACATTTGTCACCGGGCAGTGCTCGACACAGCTGCCGCACCCGGTACATCGTTCAATGTCTATACTGCGGGCACGTTTTTTAACTTTAACCTTGAAATTTCCCTCGGAACCTTCCACGGATTTAATATCTGCATAAGTGATCAGTTCAATGTTGAAGTTACTTCAATCAATCCCCCGAAAGAAATGAGATTAGCAAATGAATTCTATTTCAGAATACAAGACAGATCATTTCGTAATAGGGTTAAAATTGGGGGAACTATTGTTTCTTTTCCTTTAGCTAAAATAAGAAAAAATGAAACTAAGTCAATCTTAGAGGTTATTGAAAAAAAGGTTAAAGAATCAAAAGAATTGAATAAATTTATAGAATATAATATTCAGGAAATATTT
>SDBV01007026.1_pt1 | contig 15458 bp, 18 predicted proteins | sample 2277081 | NCBI WGS metagenome assembly SDBV01 (sample SAMN10402039, study PRJNA504765) | marine sediment metagenome | isolation source: marine sediment core GS10_PC15, 223 cmbsf | place: Arctic Ocean: Southern Knipovich Ridge | collected 2010
TAACATGTGCGGTATCACCGATAACAAATGCTGTTCCTACAGGTTTGCCCTCCCGTCCCATGGCCCCGACATCGAGCGCAATGTCAACAACGGCCAGAACTTTGGTGAAGGATTTATTGTGAATGATCGATTTCGGATCAAAAGGGAACACCTCGGTCCAGGAGAGAGACAGGTCGTGAACAGCGATTGTATCGAGATGGCTTTTGCCCCATGGGCCTAGCACGCAGACGACCCTGCTGTCAATATCAATAATCCGCCCTACGACCCCGTGAAGAAAGGCGTATTTTATTCTGGAAAACCTTGTCTGGTTGCCTGACCAGCTTCTGATGACATCTATATTTTTTTTCTTAAACGAAGAATCTTTTATCTTCATGTCGCGCGGCAATACAACAACGAGGTTAGTGTATTCAGGGAGGTCCGTCTTCAGGAACCAGTTGCAGTTTTGTAGTGTATGCAGGAAAAGGAATACGCAGTCGCTTTTTGTTTCCTCCGCAAGATGCAGGGCGCTTTCAATTAGAGTTGTTTTTGGGTTTTTCATTTTTTATTATAATAGCACATTATAAAGACGATCAAATGATCCGATATTCCCAATGTTATCTGATACTTGTGCTAAAGTATTGAGGCCTGATATCCGAAAAAGTAATAAGTTACTTGTGATGCTTGAAAGTATAATCTGAGATATGACACGTGATTGCAGCGTAATAATGACATTCTCATGAAAAACATATTGATAAATCTGACTTTCAAAAAAATATATTGTTTTATCTTTGCAATGGCATCAAGGGCGGGGAAGAGATTATTCCTTCTTTCAATTTTGCTTATTGTCACAGGATGCGCAACTCTTCCGCCGATAAAGCATAAAATTAAAACCAGAGAAACCTACACTGCCAATTATGAGAAATTGTGGGAGCAGACCAACGACTCTGTTAAAAACGTAATCGCTGAAATTGAAGTGGCTGATGAAAAAACAGGGGTTATAAGAACAAAAGAGTTTAAGGCGCCTTATGAGGGCTTTCAGTATGTCTCAAAATACGCTGACTGTGGAGAACCCGGCGGGTTGTATGTCTACCGCGGTATAATCGGATATTTTGATATCTCTATTTCGGAAATAGATGGAAACAAGGTTTATGTAGAAGCCAATGCTCATTACCGTGCGCCGATGTGGCTTGGGAACAGCTTTAAAGGGATGGTCGTGTGTCAATCAAGGGGACATCTTGAGGGGCTGTTGTTTGATGATTTACGGATATACGTAAGTGAGCTTAATGAAAAACCGGAAGATCAGGAATACAGTGAACCGGATCTTTCTCAGGCTTCTCAGAAGGAAAAATCAGAATGTATTAATATCCTCCCGCCGTTCCGCCAGGATCTTTTCAGAAGAATATTAACTGATTCAAAGGAGAAGGTCGAACAGCCATCTTTGTAAAGGGAAAATCAAAGCAGTAAGCTCCGGTATTATGTTCCTTCGATAATTCTAAGGAGTTTGCCGGCAGTATCTCTATCAAGCTTTTCCAGATTATAATATACATCCATTGCCAATGATATTTCGCCGAGCCTTGAATAAGTAATTCCCATGCCGACAAGGGCATCAATGTATGAGGGATTAATGATAAGGGCCTTGTCGAACTCAACGATTGCCTCATCAAATTTCTCCAGGTAGACCAAACAGTACGCAATGCCATTGTGATAATCAGATATTCCCGGAGATAATTCAGAGGCTTTTCTCAGATAAATGACAGCATCAGCCGGCCGTTCCAATTTAAGCAGGACTGTTCCGTACCAGCCGTTAATCGTGGGAACTTCAGCCCGTACTTCTATTTCCGCCTCTAATATTTTTAAGGCTTCTTTATATTCTCTTTTCTCTACCAGGCCGGATATTGTCCTTATTTGCCATTCAATGGGAGTTAATTGAACCCCTTTGTCTGTCTTTGCAAATAAGGCTGCGGGAACGTCAGGCCGTACTTCAATGTCCTGTTTTATCACTTCCGGGACTACGTCATCCGGCATTGCTCCGGTCTGTTTTTCCATGGATTTTGCCAGAATTTCTTCATCTGCGTTTGCAGCTGATTCTGAGGGAACTTCAGGCTGTACTTCAATGTCTGGTGGGACTACTTCATCTTCTTCTTTCTCTGCTTCCACGGGTGCTGCTTCAACTTCAGATACTGTTTTAGTGAGGGGCGCCGCTTCTGTCCTTTGGCCGTCAACAGGAGATGGGTCTTTATATGTTTTTATGATTCTTTCGCCTTTAAAATAGGCCTCCATTATGAAAGTTTCGGAAAGCTGAGGTTTAATTTTCTGAAAAGCTTTCACCGCGACAGAGTAGCCCTCGTATTTACCGATCCTTACAGAAAAAAAGCCCCCGATTTTTTCTATCCTTAAATTATCAAGGTTTTCTTTATTCAATTTAGTCACTATAGAGTCAAAGTACTTCTGCGCATCATCTGCTGTGCTAAAACTCCCTGCCTGGATCGTATAAATTAATTCGGATGCGTATGAAGTCAGCGGTGCACATAAGAGTAGAAACATAAATGTTGAAAATATTGCTGCCTGTAAACCGGATATTATATTTTGCAATTTCATATTCATAAGCAAGTTAACTATTATTATACTATCGGAATAGTTTTGTCAGTCTTTAATTGTAAATGCAGTATTTGCGAATTACGCGGATTACGCAATTCACTGCCCCTGTTTTTGCTCTTTTACACTTTCCTGCTTTATACTGAACACAGCATGAAAAAATCAAAAGACAGAAAGAAATTAAGACTCGGCGTGCATATCTCTATAGCCGGAGGCGTATCGAAGTCTATTGAGCGGGCTGCTGCCTTAAACTGTAATACCCTCCAGATATTCTCCCATAACCCGAGGCAGTGGCAGGTGAGTCCTGTCCCGGCGGAAGAGGCAGAGCAGTTTGCGGAACTGAGGAATAAATATGATATCAGCCCGGCTTATATCCATACATCTTACCTTATAAACCTGGTCTCTCTTACAAAGACGACGCTGGACAGGTCAATCGGGCTTCTTGCCAGTGAGCTTGAGATCGCCGATATGCTCGGCGCTGAATATGTGGTCCTTCATACAGGAAGCGTGCAGGGAGTTGATGAGAAGAGGGCCCGGGCCCGGGCGGCAGAGTCCATTCTTAAGGCCATTGGTTCGGACCGTTTCAGGGCTTCGCTGCTGCTTGAAAATACTGCCGGGGAAAGGGGTGACATTACATCGTCGATTAAAACGTTAGCAGAGATAATAGACAGGTGCAGAAACGGAAATATAGCGGGGGTCTGCATTGATACCTGTCACGCCTTTGCTGCCGGATATGACCTGACATTAAATGAGGGTATTGAAAAGCTTATTACTGAAGTAAAGGAGAACATAGGCCTTGACGGACTGAAGCTCATTCATTTAAACGATTCAAAAAAGCCCCTTGGCTCCGGGGTAGACAGGCATGAGCATATAGGTCAGGGATATATCGGCATAAAGGGGTTTAGGAAGATCCTTTCCGACAAGAGACTTTCCGGGGTACCTCTTATTCTGGAAACCCCCAAGAAGGCCGAAGATGATGATAAAAGGAATCTGGAAAAGGTTTCTGATATGCTTTCAAAATTGTAATTTCAGTTTATCCTCTCTTTTTGTTTTTTTGTGTCCGTTGACTGTTTTGCATAAGGGCAGGCACAAGACCTGCCCCTACAATTTGTTTGTTTGTTGTAAAATAGCGCATGCTTTTAAATCATATTGGAATTACTAACCGCAGTGAGGAGCAGGCTGTACGGTTCTACGGGGATTTCTTAGGCCTTGAAAAAACAAGAGAGATCCTTTTAGCGCCGGAACTTTCTGAACAGCTGTTTGCCGTTTCAAGAGAGATCAAGATCCTGGTTTTTGAAGCGCAGGGAATAAAGGCCGAAGTGTTTATCTCTGACTTTAAAGAAGCCGTCCCCGAATTTGCGCATTTCGGTATTTTCATCGATAATCTGTCAGAACTCATCGAAAGGGCTAAACGCTCTGACGTAGAATTCATCGTGGGGACACACAAAGAGAAGACGGTCTACTTCCTGAAAGATTTTTCCGGGAACCTGATTGAGATAAAAGAAATGTAGGGGCAGGCCTTGTGCCTGCCCTTTAATGATTGTCGATTAATTATTGCAGCAGAGGCGTTTCATGCTTTTCTTTCCTGTCGGTGAAACAGCCATAACAACGTCTACCTTGTTTCCGCAGAGGGGGCAGAGTTTTGCCAAGTTCTTGGCGCCTGTCCTTGCTGCAACATCAGTTTTTGATTTTCCTGACATGATAATTTCCTCCTTTCGAATTTATATATATATGAGAAATCTCACAAAAATCCCGTTCACATTCGAAATGCGCACAATTCCCTTATAATGTATCCTCTACTTTGATTGGTAAGGCGAGGACAGCAATGCGGAATAATCGCAAACTAATTACTATAATTTAAAATTCATAGAAATGTCAATAATATCGTGAAGGTAATGTAGGGGCAGGTCTTGTGCCTGCCCTTATAATATAATTCGGGGTTTATTCTTCGTCAATAAACCTGAGGCTTCTTGCGGACCGCCAGAACTCCTGCGTTCCTGTGCCCATCAGGTCATAGAATTGGATCAGTATGGTGCGCTCCTGCGGCTTTACAATAATCCCCGCAACAATAACCGAACTGGCAAGATTCGCCTGCAGAAAACGGGCGTCCAGTCCATCAATAATCATAGTAAACGGAGATGTTTCAAAACCCATGGAAGATAGCATGCCGTCCAGTTTTTTTAGTTCTGCATCTACGATATTGTTGACATCTTTTCTGTCCGGAGGGATTACCTTCTGCATGTCCAGTATTTCATATACTGTATTTTCACTATCGTTGGGGCTGATGATAAAGAGTGATTTTGCGCCTGGCGGAGTATAGGATTCGATCTGTTTTTTTAATTCAGGCCTGTATTCGAACTTATCCCATCCTTCAGGCAGGTCAATGCTGAAACCCAGGGAAGTGTTTGTATATGAAGTTCCGGTCCATACGACGTTCGCCTGGAAATTTTCGAGATAAGTATAAGCTCCTGCCATTACAGCAACTACAAAAACAATCAAACCTATAATGAGGCCTGCATTGTTTTGACTCGGTGCCGCAGTGCTCTGTATGCCTTCCGGAGAATACTGAGATTCAATTATTTTTCCGTCTTTCCATGCCTCATATTCTTCCCGGTTTGCAAATTTTGGCATAATTCTATATCCTTTCCTGCTGCTGTCCCCGTTGTTACATATGTTGACGGTAAAATATAGAAAAATCTTTAATAAAAAAGCCCGTTTTCCCGCTTTCCCGCTTATGTACTTAATTTACTATGTAAATTACTTTCTGTTAAACTCACACATGCCGATAATTAAAGTAGATAAGCTTTCCAGGCAGTTCGGGAATATTACTGCTGTTGATAATGTTTCTTTTGATGTGGAAGAAGGCACTATCTTTGGTTTTCTCGGACCGAACGGGGCCGGAAAAACAACGACTATCAATATACTCTGCACATTAATTTCTCCTACGTCAGGCAGGGCGTCGATTTCGGGATATGACTGCTCCAGCCAGTCTTACGAGGTAAGAAAGTCGATCGGGATAGTCTTTCAGGACACGACTCTCGACAAAGACCTGACAGCATATGAGAACCTGATGTTTCATGCCTTTTTATATAAAGTCAAGAGGGCGGACATGAAAGACCGCATCCGGGAAGCGCTTCATTTTGTGGACCTGTTTGAAAGGCGTGACGACCTGGTGAAAAAATTTTCGGGTGGAATGAAGAGGAGGCTTGAAGTTGCGCGGGGACTTTTACACAGGCCGGGGGTATTGTTTCTTGATGAACCTACTCTGGGCCTTGATCCCCAGACAAGGGCAAGTCTCTGGGAGTATATTGCCGATCTTCCCCGGAAGCATAATGTGACGATTTTTATGACAACGCATTACATGGAAGAGGCCGAGATCTGCGACAGGATAGCGATTATTGATAACGGGAAAATGATTACAATAGGAACTCCCGATGAGCTGAAGAAAACGGTTGGCGGCGATGTAATCTATATCAGGACATCGGACAACAAAAAAGCCAGGCTCGAAATTGATCGGCTGTTTAATCTGGAGGCCTCAGAAAAGGACGGTGAGCTGTATTTTACTTCCAGTAAAGGTGATGCCTGTATACCTGAAATTATAAAAACGATCGGGGAGACGGTGCTTTCCATCCGGCTCCAGAGGCCCACTCTTAATGATGTGTTTCTGAAAATGACGGGCAAGGGTATCAGGGAAGACGAGGTATCTTCAAATGATACAGTAAAAGAGGCGGTCCGTGCATACAGGAGGCGGCGTGATAGAGGCTAGCGTGATTTATGTACTGGTTGCCAGGGAATTCAAGAAGTTCGTGCGTGAAAAGAGCAGGCTTATTTCTACAATCGCGCGGCCTGTGATCTGGCTGGTTCTGGTGGGCGGAGGCATGTCGAGGTTCGTTTCTCCGGGGATGGGGGTGGATTATATGCAGTTTATCTTTCCGGGGATTATCGGGATGACTATACTTTTCAGCTCGATTTTTTCATCCATATCCATTATATGGGACAAGGAGTTCGGTTTAATGAAGGAGATATTAGCCGCCCCGGTATCAAGGTTTTCCATTGTGATCGGTAAGGCATTAAGCGGAACGCTAGTGTCTGTAATTCAGGCTGCGATTATCCTGATGCTATTTCCTTTTCTCGGCATCAAACTTGGTATCACGGCAATATTGAGCACTCTGTGCATATCTGTCCTTCTGGCGTTTTGTATTTCGTCTCTCGGGATCGTGATAGCATCGTTTTACGAGAGCTTCGAGAGTTTCAGCGTTATCATGAATTTTATTGTTATGCCGATGTTTTTTCTGTCAGGCGCCATGTATCCGGTTAACAAGCTTCCTGACATACTGAAGACCGTATCGAGGCTGAACCCTCTGACTTACGGCATAGATGCGTTAAAGCATTCTGTGCTGGGAGGCGGAGAGATGGTTGATTTCTCCATGGCTACGGATATAGGGGTGCTTGTGGCCGCGGCTGTTGTGTTTATTATATCCGCCGGGTTATTGTTTGAAAGAAAAAAGTAAATCTTCCAGAGACAGGAAACTTGAAGAAGTGTATTCAGTTATCGAAAACCACAAAGATTTTCTGCTTATTGACAAGCACCCCGGGGTAAGTTTTCATAAAGATAAAGAAGGCGAAGGGCTCGTCTCGCGGCTTAAGCGGGAACTCGGGATTAAAGAACTATTTACCGTCCACCGTCTTGACAAAATTACGTCGGGGCTCCTTGTTTTTGCGAAAAACAAAGAGTCTGCAAGAAAATTAATGTATCAATTCCGGGACAGGCAGGTAAATAAAAATTACCTTGCCATTTCGGACTGCCGCCCTAAAAAGAAGCAGGGGCTCATTAAGGGGGACATGGAAAAGTCGCGAAGGGGGGCATGGAAACTCATTCGGACCACGAAGAACCCGGCGGTCACCCAGTTCTTCAGTTATTCAATGGGAGGGGGGTTAAGGCTGTTTATTCTAAAGCCCCGTACCGGCAGGACCCATCAGGTAAGGGTGGCGCTGAAGAGTATCGGCGCACCTGTTCTGGGGGACCCGCTTTATCACAAAAAGGAGGAAGAGGGGCAGCTTTCCGACCGGGCTTATCTCCATTCTTATACGTTAGGGTTTCGTCTAAACAATGTTAAATATCAGTTTGTGCACAAGCCGGATATCGGCAGGTTATTTACAACCAGGGCATTTTTGAAAATTTTGAAGCAGTGCGAAAAGCCCTGGGAGCTTAAATGGCCTGTTGTGAGGTAGGTGTGAATTGATCGCTGCGATTAAACCGATGTTTTCTTCCTGACAAGCCTTTCGATTTCTTGAAGGAGTTCATTTCTATTAAAAGGTTTTGTAATGCAGCTGTTCATTCCGGCTTTAATGCACTGCTCTTTCTCTTCTTTAAAGGCATGGGCAGTTAAGGCTATTATCGGTATATCCGGGTCAAAAGTATTGTCCTTTGAATTTCTGATTATCAGGGTGGCCTCGTGACCGTTCATGGTAGGCATCTGTAAATCCATCAGGATAATATCAAACTTTTGCATTTCAAGGCATCTAAGCGCTTCTTCTCCATTATTTGCCAACTCCACAGTGTGTCCGGCTTTTTCTAAAATGCGGACAGCAAGGGTCTGATTAACTACATTGTCTTCTACAACCAGGATATGAATACTACTTTCAGCATTCTCCTGTTTTACGGCTGTTTCCGGTAGTTCGACTTCCTGTTTTGCGTCTTTATTGCCAATGCCTAATCTTGCCGTAAAATGAAAAGTGCTTCCCTGGTTCGGGCAGCTTTCCGCCCAGACGTTTCCATTCATCATCTGAACAAGCTTTTTGGAAATAGCAAGGCCAAGTCCTGTACCGCCATACACTCTGGTACTTGAACCATCTGCCTGAGTGAAGTTTTCAAATATGGAGTCCAGCTTGTCCTGTGGAATGCCTATGCCTTCATCCGCGATTAAAAAGTGCAGTAAAATATTTTGATTGTCCTCATGTTCTTCGCCAGTTTCAGCGGTCTCGCGATTAACATCAATGGAAATCCTGCCTGTAGCAGTAAATTTTATGGCGTTACCTACCAAATTGGACATTATTTGCCACAGGCGCAATTCATCACCTTTTAGATATGCCGGAATATCGGGACTGATCCTGTAAGTCAATGCCAGGCCTTTCTTTTTTGCGGAGACAGAGTGTGTTTTGATAATATTGGCTAATATCTTGTCAAGGTTAAAGTCCATTTCCTGAAGTTCAAGCTTTCCTGCCTCGATCTTGGACAGATCAAGTATATTGTTCAGAAGGTGAAGAAGGTAATCAGCGGACTCTTTTACGGTTTCAATGTATTCTGTTTGTTCAGGGGGCAGGCCGGCCTGAAGCGCCAGGTCAGTCATGCCTATGATCGCATTCATCGGTGTACGTATTTCATGGCTCATATTTGCAAGGAATTCACTTTTTGAACTACTGGCAGCATTGGCGGCGATGTATGCATCATTTAAAGCAAGCTGACGTTCCTGGAGAATCACAATCATTTCGTTGAAGGCTTCCCCGAGGGCGTTTAAGGAAGTTGCCCTGGCAGCCTGGAAGATCTTACACTTTTTGCAATCCTTGAGCTTTTTGGCAAAGTGCCCCTGGACTTTCCCCCTGCAGTACGTACCTGAAATTTCCCAGCATCTGATGTTGACCGTCTGACCATAAGACGGGCACTTTTTATTGGGGCAGTTCTTTACTTTCCAGCACAGCAGGAGCGAGTTGTTTTTAAATCTGGCCGTAAGATTATCGTCTTTAATAATGTTTTCCATTAATGACCTGATTTCATCCGCTGCCGAAGCAAGTTCTGCATTGAAATCCTGCAAATGCAGATTTGTTTTCTGAAGTTGCTGCTCTGCCTTTATGCGGTCTGTGATGTCCCTTCCAATTGCAGAAATGTAGTCTCCAAAGGCTGCGCCCGTGGTATCTACTGTAATAAGAGAGCCGTCTTTCTTTCTGATATCAAATTCTCCCAAAAACTTCTCGTTGTTTTTCAGGTTTGCAAGCTTCTGTTTATAAATAATCTTTTGTTCGGGTTCAAGACGGTCTCCGGAGATAGTTCCGAGCACCTCGTCTCTTGAGTAACCGAGTGTCGTACAGACCGAATTGTTAATCTCCAGGATCTTTCTGGTTTTCCTTTCCAGAATATATATCAGATCAGGTGAGGTCTCAACAATGTTGCGGTATTTTTCCTCTGATTCTTTCAGCTTCTTTTCTATCTCCCTGCGCCCGGATATTTCGAACAATAACTGGTCCTTCCGCCTGCTTGATATATATGGCCAGATCGAGAGCAGTAAAGTTAATATGATTAAGATCGAAAAATTTAAAGTAAATCGGTCGTTCTCTATTACCGAGATATATTCAATATAGAGGTAAGAACTTATTAAGAGGAAAATCAGCAATATAATTGCCTGAATGTAATATGATCTGTTCTTTTTGTTCGCCATTAAAATAAATCCTTATTGCAATAGATAACGCCTGACATTTGCAGCCATGTCTGTAGCTTTAAGGTTTTTCTTATTACCCCATAATATATATATATATCGAACTTACAGGCCGTTTTCTGAAGATGGTAGAAAGGCCTGATTTTACTATGGGGGAATTCCCCGGTTTTGCTGCCGATTAGTGGTGGTTTTGTTGACTTATGCGGACAGCTTGAGGCATTCCATTAAGAGTTTAATGTATTCTGAAAAAAGTTCTTTTTGCCTGTGTTTACAGGCCTTTTCCACTATTCCTCCCAGTGAACTGTAATGTGCGGGGCTGTGAGACTGGATCAGCAGTTTATGGTCTGCATGGAATGAGGTCAGGCCCTTAACGGAATTGTCTTTTTTCATATAATCCTGCCAGCTTTTGAAGACAGAGATTCTCTCGATAAAATTATTTCTTATGTCCGGATCATGGAGCCGCACGTCATCTTCAGCAGGAATAATCGGGAAGGCCCTGGTAAATGCTGCGGCAAACAGGCCGGCTCCTTTTTTCGCTCGTTTGCCGGACAGGGGATAAATCTTTATTTCCCTGATGCCGCAGCTGGGTGATCTGCTTTTGAATATGAAGCCGCAAAGATTTTCATTTTTCAATGCCGTTATTTTTTTGCCGCCCCATTTTTGCATGCCCTTTGTATGGTCGGCTTTTGTATTGATAGTTATAAGCCGGGGAGAATCGGGATTTCCATAAAGGCGCATTTCTTCCCTGGGCACAGGCAGGCCGTACTCTGCCTCAGGGCATACGGGTATCCATTGTACAAGCCGGCTGAATGCATCTGTCAGTAAGCGGTCCTGTTTATTTTCACCGTCATAGCGGACCGGTTTTCCGAGTAGACACGAGCTGATCCCGATTTTAATCCTGCTCATTATGCCCTCCGTGATTTATTGGTTTTACATCGGATTATATCTTAATGCTATAATTTGCGTAACGTGCCTTATGATCAGTGATGAATTAAAAAAGAAAATCCTTGAGTTTCGCAGGAAACGGGACTGGGAAAAGTTTCACAAACCCAAGGACCTTGCGATCTCACTGATCATAGAGGCGTCCGAGCTTCTTGAGCATTTCCAGTGGAAAACTGATGAAGAGGCCGCGGATATGCTGGAGGGGAGCTCAAGAGACGGCATTGAGGAAGAGATTGCCGATATCGCAATTTACCTTACATATTTAAGCCATGACCTCGGCATTGACCTTGAAGAGGTAATGGCAAAAAAACTGGACAAAAACAGAAAGAAATATCCTGCAGACAAAGTCCGGGGCAGCGCCAAAAAATATAACGAGTATAAGTAGGAAAAACCAATTAACAATTAACAATTATCAATGAACAATTAAGGAAGATTTCTTTATAATTCATAATTGTTAATTGTTAATTGGTTTTGAAGTGTTGAAGGACTGCTTTAATCAGAGAAGCGCTGTGCCCTAACTGGATGTAAGCTTCTTTTTTTGTCATATCCCTGTTTTCTTTCCTGAGCTTATGGCCAAGCTGTGCTGAAAGGCCGGCGATTCTGGCGATTTCTTTTGCAAGGTCATCTTCAAATTCAGAGGGGCGGAGACGGATCTTGTACATATGCTTCTCAATTTTGCCTGTATTTTCGAGGACTTCTTTTTCGACTGTTCCGTCATTTATGCCATGATGTTTTTTGTTAAAACTGTCATATGGAATATTGTGCAGAGGCTGCGAAAGGTCGGCAATATAGTGAGCAGAGAATGCAAAATGATATTCTGCATATTTTCCTTTTTGAGCAGCGCTTTTATACTCCCTTAAAGAAGCAATAATAGCCCCGTAGAGATGGCCTCGCCGGTCGCCGGGATTGTTGTATCTGCCAGCCTGTTTTAAGACTATTTCAGACGTGATCTCAATGTTGGAAGGGTTATTGAAAAAGTGGTTGTACCCCTCGATCCCGCCCGCCTTGATTTTCGCGATGTCAGCGCCGGCAGCATTATACCACTTGTAGTAGCCGGCAGCCTTTGCTGCGGCAAGATGTGTTTTATCGTGCCATCCATAGGCGCTGCTGATATATAAGGTTGATGCGAGCAGAAGAAAAACAGCCGCTAATCTGATCTTGAATTTATTCATGTACTAAGATAAGGATTGGAAATAAAATAAAAAGTATCTATTAACAGGTCACTTATATTCTTTTATTATCCCGGCAGTCCTGTACTGGTTTTCGCCGGACGGTTCTACCCGGATGATCTCAACCAGCGCGTTCATCGGCTGGAACTTATCACTCTTGGTATCTATGGTAACTTCCAGTGATTCCCCTTCATTCAGGGCCTGTCCGGCTATGAACATAATGCCTGAATGACTCAGGTTTATGCATTGTCCCGTGTAACTATTATCTTCACCCGGTACCATGAATGTAATTTCTGCGTTTATCTCCATGCGGCAAAAGAGACGTTTTTCGTCATCATATATTTGGTCTAGAACCAAATGAATTACCTCCCTTCTTTTGAATAAAGTAATTTTATCATATCCGGGGTATTCAAGTTCTTTATTTTATATCTCCCCCCTTTGGGAAAGGGGGATTAAGGGGGATTTTACGAATAATTTTATTAAAAAATCTCCCCTAACCCCTCTTTGCCAAAGTCGAATCGACCCTCGTGAGACCCGACTCGGGAGGGGAATACAGACTGAATTATCATTAATAATATTATTCTTTTTTGATGCCCCGCTTTGTAGGCAGGGAGCATAACTTTGGAGATGAACTGAAATTTATTATATGATATTAGAGAGATGAAAACTGACAATTCCTTCACGGTCGGAATTATTTCGGACACACATGGACTTTTGCGGCAGGAGGCGGTAGATGCCCTGCAGGATGCGGACTTTATTATTCATGCAGGTGATATCGGGAAATTCTTGATAATTGATGAGCTGAACAGTATTGCGCCGATAGTTGCTGTAAGGGGGAACATGGACAACGAAAGCTGGGCGTATCAATTAAAACGGACAGAAATAATCGAGAAAAATAATATCCTGTTATGTGTTATCCATGATATCAGCAGGCTTGATCTGGACCCGGCAGCATCTGATATTAAAATTGTAATAAGCGGACATTCTCACATGCCTTCCATAGGCAGGCATAAAGGAGTGCTTTATATAAATCCCGGGAGTGCGGGCCCGCGGAGATCTACCCGGCCTGTGTCGGTTGCCTTACTTCGGGTCAGGGGAAAATCTCTTGATGCACAAATTGTGAAATTGAGGGTTTGAGGGTTCACTCGGAAATAACTTCGAACTTATTTCCGAGTGAACCCTTTAGGTTCTTTTTTATTATGTCTTGTTTTTTAATCTGTCTACCCAAATACAGGTTGCGCCTGCTACTGCTGCGGGCATTGCAATGAAATTGACTACCGGGATTGTGCTCGCAATCATAACCGCAGCCCCGAAACCGAGTGTCAGAGATTTTTGTTTCTTTAAGTGCATCCGTACTTCTGAAAAATAGAGTTTGTGATTTTCCATCGGATAAGCGGCATATTCCAGCGCCAGCATCCATGATGCAAAAAGTGCCCAGAGGAGCGGCGATAGAATATTTACTCCGGGGACCAGCAGAATAAGAAATACGAGAATCCCCGTAAACAGAAAATAGAGCAGTTTTTTGAGTTCACTTTTAATGGACGGCAGTACAGTGGACATAAAATCCCGGATCCCGTCCGGACCATTGACCGTATCCCCTGATAAATAACCTTCAATTTTTTCCGACAACAGACCATTAAATGGCGCGCCCAGAAGGTTTGCCAGTACGGTAAAAGTAAAAAAGAGTATGAGCAAAACAACTAAAGCAAAAAAGAGCCACAGGACTGCCCGTGCAAGCTCGGCCCACCAGTCGGATCCCTGCGGCAGCAGCAAGCCCAGAAGTGAGTCAAACTGATATATCGCAATACAGATGGCAGCTGTAAATACAATTATATTGATAATTAAAGGGGCAAGTACAAATCTGCGGAGCTCGGGCCTGATAAGTAGTTTAACCCCTTGAAAAAAATAGTTGGCGCCTGAAAAGAAATCACTGATCATATAAAAAACAGACTCTTAAAGTTCCTTTAAGGCTTCTAAGTAAGTAAGCGGCGGGTCCTTTATTTCCAGGCCTATACTGTTCGTATAGCCATGAGGGGGAGTGGGAAAAGACCAGATAACCGAACATTGAAGGTTCAATTTATCACCTGATGGTATTTTAAATCTCAATTCAAATGCTGACTCAGGTGCAAAATCCAGGGAGGATTTTGTTGGCGCGGTAACTATATATATACCGGTTTCGGACATGTTCTCAATGAAACATGCATGACGTGCATCACCCAGAATCAATTCAGCCTTCAGGTTAATCATGATTCTTTTATTACGTCTTGTTTCCATTTAATTATATTTTCCCATTTTTGATAGGTGTTTATGTCTTTTAGTATAATTTAGCAGTAGTTGGGGAAATGTCAAGTTAAAGGGGGGGAACCCAAGGGGGCCCCGCTGAAATGAGTTTGCTTTCAAAACCGGCTTTTTTACCGGGGAGTGTATGTGAGTTTTTCTGTTATAATAGGACATCTTGATGTTAAAACATTTCCATAAAATCTCTTTTGCCATTTTTTTTGCCCTCATTCTTTCGTTTGATGTCAATGCGTTTGAGGTTAAATTGGTCCCTGAAGAAGTAATACCGGGAGATGTTTTTCTTTTGAGGATAAGAACAGATGAGGCCCCCGCTGAAGCTGAGTTCAATGGAAATAAAATTAATTTTTATCCTGCATCGGATGGGCAGTTTATAGCGCTGGTTCCTGTAGATATTACTACACCGCCTAAAAAATATAACGTTACAGTTAAGCATAGGGGGGAGGAGCGGGCGGTGCCTGTTAATGTAAAGCTCCATGAATTTAAAACCATTAAGCTTACCCTTCCCAAAGGAAAAGTTACCCTGAGTCCGGAAAACCAGACACGTGCAGCTAACGAGGCGGTACTTCTTAAAAAAATATGGCCTCAAAGTACTGCAAAAAAATGGAACGGCCGGTTTATTTCTCCGACCGGGACGGAAACCTCTACGGAATTCGGTGTTAAGAGAATTATGAATGAGAAAAAGACCAGTGTCCACAGGGGCATGGATTTCAGAGGAAAAAAGGGGACGCCTGTCAGTGCGATCAATGACGGGAAGGTCGTGTTGACTGACGATTTGTTTTTTGGAGGAAATACCCTGATTGTAGATCACGGAATGGGACTTTATTCGATATATATGCACCTTTCAAAATTTAACGCAAAGAAAGGTGAAAAGGTTTCGGCAGAGCAGGTTATAGGTTTTATCGGAAGCACCGGAAGGGTAACCGGGCCCCATCTTCATATGAGTGTCAAGCTTGGAGGGGTGAGTGTTAATCCGGAGTCTTTATTTAAGCTTGGATTATAAATTGTATAGAACATTTAATTGAAAAATCCCCCTGTATCCCCCTTT
>SDBV01007027.1_pt1 | contig 15457 bp, 13 predicted proteins | sample 2277081 | NCBI WGS metagenome assembly SDBV01 (sample SAMN10402039, study PRJNA504765) | marine sediment metagenome | isolation source: marine sediment core GS10_PC15, 223 cmbsf | place: Arctic Ocean: Southern Knipovich Ridge | collected 2010
TTCCAGAGGCGTCGCCAGGACAGAAGGGTAAGCGCCGGGCGAAGGATGGGCATTTCTACCGGTCGATACCTTTTCGCCACGGGACACCCGGCACGGGTGGGTCGGTCGGTCGAGCGATGGGTGACCCTTACCGCGGCGTCGTCGCGGGCGCGCGCAAGCTCGGGCGCGCGGTGTATGCTCAGGCCAAGAAGCTGAAAGCTACGCGCACGGTCGGCGGCCGCATGGTGCCCGGAGGTAGGTTGAGCGCGGGTCTCATGCCGAAGCTACGGGAGCACCACAAGACCGATATCTACGCGGGCATGGTCAAGCTCAAGAAGGTCTACAAAAGCTCAGATCAAAGCCAGTACGCCACTTTCCGCACCATCAGCGAAGCCGTCCAGACGGGTTGGATCCGCCCGGCGACGGGACCGCGGGACTTCGCCGAGCGGACCGCCAAGTTCGTTGAGCGTTTGGCTCCGAAGGCCTTCGAGGCGTATATCACGGGTGCGTCCGAAGGGAGCCGAGTGACATGATCCAGAGATTCATCTTCGATGCCCTGAAGGATGGTGTAGAGCAAATTACTAATGATATCACTATATTGGACCAATTATTTTTGGAAGTTTACGAATTGAGCGACATCGAGTTGGCGGCCATCAAGACGTTCTGGGAGAACACTGCCAACAACGACAAAGCTGGGCCTCCCAAGATCAGGCACGGCTATGCACCGCGCGACGTGGATATACCGGTTTACTCCATCGTGCTGGAGTCGGAGACCGAGGCGCTCACGTGGCTCAACAATGACAGCGGCCAGGTCGAGGACACCAAGGACCCGGACTTTGGAGCGGACATCAAGGGGTCAATCTGGAACCACCGCTACGGCATCCACGTCTACCACGAGCACCCGGACGTCACGACGTACATCTACGAGATCGCCAAGAGCATCCTGCTGGCGAGCAATGAGTTTTTCAGCGAGAAGGGTCTATTCGACATCGACATCAGCGGCGCCGACATGGTGCCCGATCCGCGGTACATTCCAGAGCACCTTTTCGGTCGCAAAGTGACTTTCGCCTGCCAGCGCTGTTTCACCCGCATAGACCGCGATAGCGCCGCAGGGAAGGCCTTTAAGGTGGGAGGGTTACATATTGACAGGGATGGGAGTTCTAGCGATGTTGGGGGCGTCAAGACGCTGATAACGACATTTACAGAGTCGGAGTGAGGGGACCTAAACGATGGCGAAACGTAAGAGTGGTCTGAGCAGTCCAGGCATCACCGACGAGACGGGTGACACTGGATCTCCTACTCCTACCGAAGACGCCATTCTCGGCAGTGCCCCTACTGGGGGAGAGGCTGAAGCGGCCACCGAGAAGACCAAAGCGGACGCTGCGATTGCCGAGGACAAAGCCAAGAAGGAAGAGCCTGCGCGTCAGCTTACGTCAGTCCCCCTACGAGTTTTCGGCCAGCTCTCTGGATTGAAGCCAGACCAGTTCCGTCCCTTCGCAACCTACGCAGCTCGTGAGGCCATGCGGCCTTGCCCCATTCCAGAGTGGAAAGACCGGCTCGAAGCGTTCCGCAATAAGCCAACACCCCAGCTGAAACGTCTAGCGAGGTAATCCATGGCGGCGAGCACAATCTTCTTTAACGGCCGGGTCATCAGTGTCCCGGGATCGTATTCCGAGATCGATGCCTCAGGTCTGGAGCAAATCGGACTTGGTGCTACCGGTATCGTGGCCATGCTGGGAACCGCTGAAGGTGGTCGACCCTCAAATGATATCACCGATGTCAATGACATCGTGCGCTTCAACAAGCCCGAGTCGGTGCGCAAGACGTTTCGCTCTGGAGACTTGCGCGAAGCCGGTGGCATTCTCTTCGAGCCAGGACGCGACGCGGATATTCTCGCCGGCGCGCAACAGATCGTGTCGATGAAGGTCAACCCCGCACTCCAGAGCTTGGCGACGCTGGCCAATGCCCAAGGCGATGCGGTCGATCTGACCAGCGTGGACTTCGGCGCGTTCACCAGCCAGATCAACATCAGTGTGGCTGCGGGTACCGTTCAGGGCAAGCTGATCTCAATTATCTTCGAGGACATCACCGAAGCCTTCGACGACGTCGGCGGCGACAATATCTTCACGTTCGACTACGAAGTAGGCGCAGATACCTGGGACACCATGACCGCGAATGCGGCGGCCAATGGCCAGGTGACGTGTGCGGCGACCCGAGCTGAAGTCGGCCTGGATGGGGACGTTGGCACGGCCGCAGGAGCAACAGCGGTCGAGGTAGTGTCCGCCAGTGCCGGCGATGTTGGTCAAAAGGTCACGGTCTATGGCCTTTCCAGCGGCGCTGCCGTTTCCGAGACGCTAACGCTCAACGGGACGACCCCGGTAGTTGGGACTACGGTCTTCGATGCTGCGGATGTCTTGGGCGTCAAGATTGTGGGAACGACAGCTGGCATCGTTTCAGTTGATCCATCTGGCGGCGGCGTTGACATCTTCACGGTCCCCGCCGGAGTCAATCAGACACAGGGCTTGCGACTGGGCACGGCCATGTTCGTGGCAAACACCACGGGCACTGTGGTGCTCGATGCGGCGGGTACTGAGGACATCATCGTCGAGAGCAAGAATGCCGCTGGTGCGACGCAGCTCGAAACCGTAGCGCTCAACGGCACCACGCCGGTAGTGCTCACCGCTACGATGTCCGAGATCACAGCCATCATCCTTGGTGACGTCCCAGCAGCTCGAACGCTGACCACATCGGCTACTGCAGCTCAGACCGATGCAACCGTACAGACCACCGTTCAGAAGGCTGCTGACTTCTTCAACGCCAAGCAGATCGGCGCGCTGGGTTTCGTGTTCGTCATCGTCACGGGGAGCACCAACTTTTCGATGGCCGACCTGGATACGACGCTGACTCCGGTGAGCATCGTGGGTGCTCCGGTCGGCTTTGTTGCGGACCTGTTTGCCTTCATCAACGCTATCAACACCCAAAGCTCTCTGGTGACAGCGGCAGAGGCTACCGGTGCCACCGGTGGAGCACCGGACAATACGACCGTGCCGCTCTTTCTCACTGGCGGCAGCGAGGGCACCACGGTTTTCCAAAACTGGCAGGACGCCCTCAACCAGCTCAAGGCGATTCGCGTCAACACCATCGTGGCGCTCACGGGCGACCCGGCCATCCATGCTGCGGTCGAGGCCCACTGTGCATTCATGGGTGGGATTGGTCGCAGCGAGCGGGACACCAAACTCGGCGCGCTCAATGCTGGGCTCACCGACGTGCCTACCAAGAATGAATTCAAGTCACAGGTCGTGGACTTGAACAGCCGGCACGTCTCCCTGGTGGGTCAGGCGATGGAGCGCTTCGATACGACGGGTAATCGGGTGGAGTTTCTCCCCCCGTTCACCGCGTGTGTCGCGGCCGGTATGCAGGCGGGCTCACCGGTAGGTACGAGCCTGACCTTCAAGTTCGCCAACGTGCTGGGCTTCCGCCAGGACAGCACCTGGAATCCCACCGAAGACGCCGAGGAGATGATCCAAGCGGGCGCGCTGTTCCTGGAGAACGTCGACGGCGTCGGGCGTCGTTGGGTGCGCAACGTCACCACGTTCTTGACCAGCCCCAATATCGCCTTCACCGAGGCGAGCGTGAATGAGGCGGTCAACTTCGCGGCCTTTAACTTCCGCACCAACCTGGAGTTTGCCGTCGGCCAGCCCGGTTTCTCTGGAACCATCAACGCGGCCAAGGGTATCGCGATCACTACTCTCGGCCTGTTGGTGGATGCCGGTACTATCACCCAGTCTCGTTCGTTGAGCGTCACTTTGGTGGTGGATGTGCTGGAGATAGAAGTTGAGATAGCACCAGTCATCCCCATCAACTTCGTAACTTCCACGCTGCATCTGGTCACCGTCCAGCAGGCGGCGGCCTAAGAGCAAGGAGCTGAGCCGTGGCTGAAAAGGGCAATCTCTTCACCGGGGCACGAGCCCGGTTTAGTATCTCGGGTGTCAAGGTGGGGTTCGCCCGCAACGTCACGGTCCGTGAAGAAATCCAGCTCGACCCTGTGGAGGTGCTCGACAACATCGAGGTCGAAGAGTACGTGCCGGTTGCGTACCGCGTGACTTTCAGCGCGAGCATCTTTCGCATCATCGGCGACACCATCAAGCAGCGTGGCTGGTTCCCAGAGACGGGCGCCAACACCGAGCAGCACTTGACCAACATTCTCAACACCGGTGAGCTGACCTGTACCGTCGAGGACACTCGCACCGGTGAAATCTTCGCTACCCTGGAGCAGGTCCGGTTGCAGTCACATAATTGGACAATTGACGCGAGGGGTGTGGTAGGTGAAGACATCGAGTTTGTTGCCATAAGGCTTAAAGATGAGAGCGAGATCTAGTGTCCCTTTTAGCTTGACGGACCTCCTTTCTTCCATTTCACAGGCTGACCACGGCCGCACACCCGACTCGGCGATCTATTCGTCCGACTTCAAGCCGGCGAGCGCTCCCTTGTCCGTTATCGCCACGCCCGTGCATATTTCGCCAAACTGTCGCCCATCGGCAGCCGTGTGATGTGAATATTTGAAACCTTGCCCGCTGCCCAGCCCTTGATACAAGCTCTCCTCAACCAAGGAGAACGATATGTCATCTGCCCAGAAACCAGACGTGAGTGTGCTCGGCGAGTTGCCGGAGCACCTGGCCCAGGCCACCGAGGATGCAGCTGCCGCGATCAAGAAGCGCATCGAGGCCAAGAAGGAAGACGCCGCAGCCGAGAAGGAGGCCGGCGACCCGAAGGCCCAGGAGGAGTACACCTTCCAGTTTAAATGGACCGACGAGCGTGGGAAGCTTTGGAAGGGCACCTTCACCAACCGGGTGATGACCCATGCCGACCGTCAGGCCGTGGGAGCACTCCAGAGTCAGTGGCAGCTCGGCAGTCCACACGACTCTTTCGACCCTCAGATCGCGACCATGAATTTCATGCTGGCCCATATGACCATTACGCTCAAGCGCGATGAAGAGTGGGCCAAAGACCTGCGTAAGCTCCACAGTACCGACCTACTCCAGGAACTGTACAAGGAGGTCGACTCTCACGAGTCTACATTTCACGGATATAGATCGAATAAAGAGGCAAGCGAAAAGGGCAGTTGACGAGGGCGATCTGGATGTTCGGCGCTGGTGGTCCTCAAAATACAACCGCCCCCACAACGATCCCCTATTCAGAACCAGGTCTCTCTACGCCTGGGTCTCGGAGATGTACGAGGACGCCTACGAGAAGGTGCGCGACCTTGAGACATTGCTTGAAGACCCCGATATCAAGCAAGAAGAGAGGAGGGGTCTGAGCCAGCGATTGCGCAAATTATACAAGATGCTCGGGGAGACGGATGAGGACAAGGCAATCGGTGAAGATCCATTGATCGACAAGTGGGAGAAGGAGCTGGCCGAGGGCAAAATGCCTGACTTGGATGAGCCGGTGCCAGTGCGGAAGAAGTAGATGGCCAACGAAATAAAAACCGACCTCATCTTCCAAGCCAAGGGTCGTGGCTTTGCCAAGGTGCGAGACGAGCAGGGCCGGCTCAACGAGGCGATAAGGGAGGGTCACAAGGGTCAGAAGCGGGGCTTCGATGAGGCACAGCGCGCGTCCAGCAATTTCCAGAAGTCGATGGAATCTGCCATGCGCGCCATCGCGGGCAACCGGCGGGCCGAGCGGGCTTTGCAGAAAATCGGTAAAGAGTTCGACAATCTGGCAGCCAAGGTCAGCAAGTTTGAGGGCGTTCTCAAAAAGGCCGATATGGCCAGTGGCGCGTTCTTTCAGGGGCTCGCCCAAGGGATGGGGGCCGGTGAGTTCTTGCAGCGCGGCCCCGGGATGCAGCGCCAGGTAGCTGGCCGCATGGTAGGTCGATTAGCTCGGGCTCCCGGGGCCATGGTTGGTGGCGGGATGATGCGAGGAGGTCAGGGGGTTCTTGGGGCTATACAAGCCTTGCCTGGTGGAGGCGCAGTTGCTGGACCGCTTGGTGCTGCGATGGGGTTTGCGGGGCAAGCTCTTCAATTTCAAAGGCAAAGGCTAGGAGCGGCGCCCATGCTGGGTGGAGCTGGGTTAGCTCAGCGAATGATGGCGGCGCAAGGGGGGGCTGTAGAATCTGTAAAGGCTATTCAAGCCCGGTCTGAAGAAATGCGTGTGGCGACTGCGGCCCAGGAAATAGATCCCGCTACCCTCAAGCAGCTCAGACAACAACGACTGAAGGAACAGGCAGCCACAGTCCGAAAATTCAACGTCGGTGCCAAAGGACGAATGGCGGCTGCTGATCTTCTGTCTGCTGCGGACATTTCGGGCGGTAGAATGTTTCCAGCAACCATGTTCCGGCAGGAAGCTGGTGCTGAAGCCGCCAAAAAAGAAATGGATACGGGGATGGAGCAGCGTCGCTCTGCTTTGGCGCGCGGAGCGACTGTTAAAAATAGGTTTTTTGAAGGGATTAAGCGTCAAGGCAAAAATCTTGCTGGTATGGGTCGCCAACAGGCTGAGCAATTTGCTGCACAGTTAGGTGCTGCTGGGGGCACCGTCGACCCGCGTAGCATGTTTGGCGCCGCAGTCGCCGCCCAGACCGCCTATGGCGTAGGCGCTGACGTCTCAGGAGCCTTTCTGAGGGCCGAAAGACGAGGTGGGATTACCGGAGGTCCCGCCGGAGCTGCTGGGCTCACACAGACGCTCGCAGACGCTGTCAGACAAGGTTTCGAAGGGTCCGAGATAACCGATTACATGCGCGAAACAGCGGAAGGCATCCGTAAGTTTGAACAGACAGGTATCCCCATTAATCCTCGGTCTGTGGCGGGCATGGCTACGGCTGTATCGACGATGGGGCTACAGGCGCCACGAGCCAGACGGGTCGCGCAGGGTCTGTTCTCTGCGGGTCAGCGTATAGCCCAGACGGGCCCCACGAGCGGTCTCGACCTTTTGATGCTCCAGCAGGCCGGATTCAAAGGCGGGGGGATGCAGAATCTTGTCGACGCGATGATGCAGCTCGAAGAGACAGGCATTGGAGGGCCGGGATCCCAGGAGCTGATTCGGACTTTAGCTAAGGCTGGTGGCGGTGGTGCTGGGGGACTGTTGGCAGTTCAGCGAGGTCTGGGACGTCAGGGCGTCCAAGTTGGCCTCAGAGAAGCACAAATCATGACCAAGCAAGCACTTGGTCAGAAATTATCTCCTGAAGAAAGTAAGCGCTTGAAGACCTTGCAAGCGCGACGGGAAGCAGCAGGGGAAGGGCCCGTTAGTCCCCAAGAGCTTAAAGATATGGCTCGGCTAATGACGAAGAAATTGGCTCCGAATCTGGAAAGACAGGCTGCAATTCAAGATAAACAGCTCGAAATGGGTGCGGTGATGCTGCCTACTGTCCAGAAATTGGAGGAGGCTAGCACGGAAATGGCAAAAGTCGTTACGACAATCCTTGCGCCATCAATCGCCATTTTGGCCGACGTCGTAGCGGACGGCGTCGATAAACTAACTGTATTCTTAGACCTTTTTAAGGAAAAAGGCGTAACTGAAGCAACAGAGTTGAAACAGTAATGCCTGCAGACTCCATCAAACGCGGCAGTGGGCCAGGATTTCAAGGCTCTGAAACTTCTAGCGCAGAATTGACCGTTTACCACAATGGTGGGGACATCATTCTGAAAAACTCGACTCCTGGGCAAACCAATTTCATCGGACGTGGGATTTCTGACACGGAGCCCAGTCTCATTGCTTTGAGCACCAACAAGAGTTTGAACGGTGGGGGTCAATGGACAGCGATAGTCAAAGATGGAACGCCCTTAGGGCGTGATTTGGATCTTCGAGATACCATCGTCGATGATGATTGGGTCGATATCAGTTTCAAACGGCATAATCGCGCCACTCATACGATGCGCGGGTTGATCGACGATATACGACGAGAAAGAACAGTCAGCGGTACAGGGGCAACGTCTACAACTTATACCATTACCGGCCGCGACTTTGGTTCCATTTGGGAACGAACCCCCATTTGGTTCAACAAGTTCATTGATCCTGGAGACCCACAAGAGAATCTTATTGGTGAGGCTGGGATGCGCGTGTTCGGGGCTTTGAGTGGACTGACAACAGTTGATAAAACTGTAGAGGCTTTTCTGTTTGGATTCCTACGAGAGCTTAAAAACTTTGGGCGAGCCAACTGGAAAGTGCCGGGGAACATGCCTGGTGTTCTCCCAGAAACTGGATTTACTGAAAATGTGCATTTTGAGCATAGGACCGAACCATTTAAGTTCAAAAACGACCCTCCTAGACTAGCAATCAATCCAAATTTCATGGATCCAAACGGCGCCAATGCTTGGGCTATGGCGCAAGAGTGGTCAGACCCTGCATTCTGCGAACTGTGGTACGACTTGGTTCCCATCAATCCCAGTTTCGGGGAGGATCCTATACTTGGAAAATTCCAAAGGTTCTTTCCTAATCTTATAGAGCGTCGAGAAGTACCTATCCTTGCGGACAGACCCGTAGAACAAACCACACCCGGTGAAACCACAATGGCGCTCATCTTGCGAGACAGGCCATTCCCTACAGCTCGACAGGGCACTAAATCTCCGTGGTTCAGTCTTCCAATTGTGGAAATCAATCGTGAAGACATCATCAGTGATGATGTGGGACGTGGAGGCATAGAACGATTCAATGCGTTTTTCATATCATCCCAGATTGTGCAGGAATTTCTCAAAAATGCCTCCATCGAAATTACTGCTCCCCTTTGGGACAAGGAAGACATGCTCATTCATGGCTTTCGTCGATTCGACATTATGAGTCGGTACAAGGCCGATTTGACTCAAATTGCTGCAGAAGACACTGCTTTACTGACTCTAACGATAAATCAACGAAGGAATGTCCGTGATTGGTACGCCATCAATCCCTATCTTTACGACGGAACCATAGCTCTAGCTTTCGGCCGACCCGATGCAAAAGTTGGTATGCGTTTGAGGATTCCAGCCAGTTCAGAAGATCGGACCGAGACTTACTACATCGAAAATGTGTCGCATAGCTGGAGGTTAGGGCCTGGGTTGAAAACTACTTTTGGGGTTACACGCGGGTGGATAGGGACTGACGCTACCTACGTAAAAGCAATTCGAGATTTGAAGTTACGTTATTTCAGTTCACAAACTCTAGCAGCGGAACTAGACTTGTGAGTCGCTGGAAACCCATGGTTGTTGGTAGAAAGCGTATTCAGGCTGGAATACCAATGCGTCCATACCGTGGGGGATATGAGCGAGCATCGGGTCTTCTGTTTCGGGGTGTGGTTGTTGCTACCTACGAGCTGGACAATTCAAATCATCCCGAAGCGGTTGCGACTGAGGGGGTTGATGCTGTTGCGATCTATTGCGACGTGCTCATTTATTCCAGCATGTGGAATCAGAGGTTTCAGTTTTTGAAATCCGTTCTTGTATCCCAAGATATTGGCGGTATGCACCGCGGCCGAGTCTGGAAGCCACGAGCTGCCAAGCTCGATGTGACAGAGCCGAATCAGCAAGCGTTAGATTTGGACCGTAAGGCCAATCCAGCCAATTTAGATGGCGACCACGTATTGGTGGGTTTTATCGACGACAATCTCAATCAGCCCGTCATCCTGCGTGGCATCCCTCACCCTAGCGCCGATACGGGCAATGAGGTGAAGGAGCCCGGCAAGCGGATGCGTCTCAAAGTCGCCGATGGGGACCCGGACTTCTGGAAGCACCATGGTGGATTCTATGGCATCAGTGATGCCGGTGACTTTGTTGTCGATCTGACCGAGGCTTATAGTGGCGAGGGTTTGAAGGCGGATGGCACCGAACGGCCTGCTGCAGAGGATGGAACCACGGGCAATTACCTGGTGAAGCTACCCAAGAGCGGCAAGGTAACGGTTCAAATAGAGGGCGGCGCCAGCTTCGATCTGGACCTGAAGGATTCGGACGCCAAGATGACGCTTGGAGATGGGGCGGTGTCGATGGCTGTCGCGGAACGCATTCAGACCCTCTACAACACGCTGAAGACCAAGCTCGACGCAGCTGATATTCATGTTCATCCCGACGCCTTTGGCGGTACAGGTGTGACAACCGTGCCCGTCGTCGCGCCCGTTTTTGACACCAAAATTGTCTCTGACAAAGCCAAGATGCCGGACACTACCTGATGCTGACGCAAGCCACACTCAAGACCCTACTGCTCACGCTACCTCTGGGCATCACAGAGCCGCCGGCGGTGGAAGCCTGGTCCGAAGCATTCACCAAATACTTCGAGGACGCGGTGAGCACCCCTGGGTCCCTGGCGGTCATTGTCGCGGCGCTGCGCACCCCTACCACCGGCCCCAAGGATGCGATGAAGACGGCGCTGACCGGCCAGCTCAAGACCACCGGCCCCTCCGCGCTGCAGGCTGGCATCCTGGCCTTCTGGTCCGTGATCAACCTGGCACCGGCGCTGTTCTTCACTGGGGCTATCCTGCCATCGATACCGCCGGTGGGACTCGCGACGTTGGGGGCCACGTTGGCAGTCACGGGGACCGCCAACACAGTCCAAGCCTTGGACAAAGATACGGCCGTAGGTAACATCGCGGCAGATATTCACGCCGCTCAAGCAGGGGGGACGTTCACTTTACCTGGACCCACCGTCGAAACGATTACCTAAGCCATGCCTGTAAGCCCCATCACAATCATCAGAGAGCAAGCTCGTCAGGCGGTGACGGGGGATGACAGCTTCCTCAAGAAGAGCCTATTCTTTTTTGAGTTGAAAGTATCGCCGGCGATAGCATTCCCTTCCCCCGTTACTCAGTTCATCTTCCCGCTCATCTTGGCGCCGCGTAGCTACAGGTTATCCGAGCCGTTCACCGTAGAAGCTACACCGACGCAGAACGGCGGGCTCTACGTCGAGGAGAACGGTATCGTCCAGCGCAACATCACACTGCAGGGGAACTTCGGTTGGAGGCCGAAAGCACTACCGCGGAATGTGACTTTGACGGGTTTACAGATCCCGGTCGTCAAACGGAGCTTTAGCCGCCACATTCCTGTTGCGGTCCTAGCGGCCATCTCGGGCAAACGGCACTTCGAATACCTGCAGGATTCAGTCTTCCGTGCCTACGCAGATCTCAAGCGTGATCCAGAGAAATCCAGGGATGTGAAGCTCTTCTTCCACAACCCTCACGACCAAGAGTCCTGGTTGGTTGTACCGCAGAAATTCGAGCTGAACCGCGAAGCCGATAAGAGGGTCATCTACGATTACAGCATCGAGCTGCTGGTTGTGGACCGCGCCGACGCGGTGAATTTCGGTATTAGCGAGGACAAAAGCGTACTCGATCAAATCAAGGACGCATTACGTCAGGCCAAAGTCTTTGCTGATATGGGAGCAGGATTCCTCAACGACGTCACCGCGACGTTGGCTGAGGTCGAGGCGTTGATCAAGGACGTGGGCAAGGTGGTTAGCAGCATCCGCACGCTAGCGAATGCGGCGACTGCGTTGATTGAGGGCGTCACCGACGTCATCGAGGCGCCGATTGCGGTCGTCGATTCACTTACCAGATCGATCGAGGCGGTCGAGGGGACTCTCGCGGCTTTAGTGGAATTAGGCAATACTGATATCAACTCTGCTTACGTCAACAGCTGGCGACGGATGCGGGCAGCTGTAGACCGCCTCGGCATTCATCCTTCGTTGTTCGAGACCAACTCTCAGCGCGTTCTTAGGAACATCCGAGAGCGCCAGGATCGGGAGCAACAAGCTCGTCGCGTCGAAACGGAAAGCATAACGGCCCCGACGACGCTGGCGACCTATGGGGCTGGGACGTCACCACTACCCGGGGAGGTCCAACGCAACGAGGCGGAAGATGGCGTCGGACGCAACATTAATCGCTACAGCGCTTCGAAGGTCATCACCCTCGCGCATGGCGATAGTTTGGCGAGCTTGGCCGCTACGCACCTGAGCGATGCCCGGTTGTGGCAAGACATTGCACTGCTCAACGGCATGAAGCCCCCATTCATTGACGCCCAGGGTGGTGCTGACCTGGGTAGCCCGGCCAACCCCATCCCCGGAGTTTTTGGCGCAGGCACGGATCTCCTCATCCCGACCTTTGGCCGTCCTCCAGAGCAGCAGCCCCTGTTGTCTGTTCTGGGTGTGCGGCGTGACCAGCCCTTCGAGAATCAGATACTGGGGACCGATTTCTTGCTCGTACCCACCAACGACCGCAAGGACCAATTCGACTGGGAGATCGACGTTGAGCACGGATCGGTGGATTTTAAATTCGTCAGCGGCAAGGACAACCTTGGGCAGGCGCTAACCACCCGCCTCACCACCGAGAAGGGGCACAACCCGCTGTACCAGACCGTCGGTATGGATCGGGTCATTGGTCTCAACTTGGTCGACGTGGACGTTGAGACCGCGCGCTTCCGCGTCATCGCGGCCATCACTGCGGATCCACGTATCGGTTCCATCCGACGTCTGGCGTTTGGTAACCCCGCCGACCCAGATGAAGCAACCCCGCAAAGAACCCCAGATGCTCTCGTGATAGACGTGGACGTCGAAGTGCGAGGCTTCACCCAGGGCATAACCGTGCAGGCGATTGGAGTGTAACGATGCCAGCCTTTACCCCCAAACGCTTCGAGCAAATCCTAACAGATGAAATAGCCTCGGTCGTAACCGCGACGCTACTGAGTGACGTCGCTGATAGCTCCGGCGTCAAGGCGGTACTCTCCGCAACAGCACGCGAGATTGATGAGGCCTACTTCCAGCAAGAGAACCTGCTGAGTCTTTTCGATATCGACAAGGCTACCGGCGACGACCTGGACGAGCGCGCGGCCGAGATACAGCCCGGCACCGTCACACGTACCCTCGCACGCAACGCAACCGGCACGGTCGTTTTCTCGCGTAACGGCACCACTGGCACCGTCAACATCGCCATTGGGATAACAATCAAAACCTCTGACGGCATCGAGTACACCACCACCGCGGTGGGCACTATCACGCCCGCGAGTCCCGAGCAGATAACGGGTCATGGCGTCGGTCGGGATAGTGCTCCGGTGGCGATTGTTGCATCCGTGCCGGGCTCGGCTGGGAATGTGGTCTCCAGCACCATCATCAAGTTCGGCGCCAAACCCGCCGGCGTCGATGAAGTCACCAATTTGGTGCCAACTCTTTTCGGTCGAGACAAAGAGACCGACGACGTCTTTCGGCAACGGCTCAAGGAATTCATCGCGAGCTTAGCCCGCTGCACCCTCCAGGCTCTGGAAAATGGTGTGCTCGGAGCGGAGGATCCGCTCACTGGCTCCAGCATTCTGTTCAGTAAGGCGGTCGAGGACACAGTCAACCTGGGTAACGTCACCCTGTTCATTGACGATGGAACGGGCTCCGCGGAGACCAGCTCGGCGGTGGGCTCGCTGGCGACGGCGCTGGTAGCGACCTACACCTGGGCCGGCTCGGTAACAATTATCACAGGTGACACCTCCGAGTCTGCGATAGGGGACTTCATTCGCCTGGATGTGGATGGCCAGTGGTTTGAGATCACAGGCATCGTCCCGAGCACCAGCGTCACCATCTCCAACCCGGGTTCCTTGACCATCCCCACGGGCGCCACCCAGTCGAGCCTCGACACGGGCACCGACAAGGTGACAAAGGGCTTGGCGGGTCCACCCCCGGACACCGCCGTTGGCGGTGAGGTCACGCTCTTCTTCGACAACAAACCGACCAAGGACAGCTTGCCGGTCACGCTGCACAGCTCAACTCGGGGGCTGTTGGTACTCAACACCGACTACACGCTCAATCCAGCTAGCGGTCAGCTCGACTTCACGCCAGCTCTGGTGGCCACCGAGGTTATCATCTCGGAGTACACTTACTTCACCGGACTGATTGCCCTGGCGCAGAAGATCATCGACGGCGACCCCGCAGACCGCACCAACTTTCCGGGTCTTCGCGCCGCGGGAGTGCTGGTGCTGGCGCTGACGCCGCAGGTCTTGATCCAAACCGTCACCGCGTCTCTAGTAGCCCGGGAGCCCTTCACTATCGCCCAAGCCGTCACGGCTGCAGAGGAGGCAACCAAGACCTACATCAACGGACTCAACATATCAGGTGACATGATACGCAATACGTTGATCTCGCGCATCGAAAGCTTGGCTGAGGTGTTTGACTTGATTCTAGCAGCACCGGCCAACAATATCGTCATCCTGGATGACCAACTCGCCAGGATTCAGGACGCCAACATCACGATCACGTAATGGCCATCACTGTAGACAGCATCAGCCCTACCGTCGTGGAGAGCGAGGGTGGAAGGCTCCTGACCGTCACTGGTACGGGTTTTGAGCTGCTGAAGACCTACAATATCCATGTCGGCGCCGCTGATGATGCGACGGACCCTGCTTGCTACGCCGGTGCAGGCAAAGGCATCAACGTGACCCCCAAGAGCGTAACGTCACTCGAATGCTTCTTGCCTGAGCTGCCAACGGGGACGATTTTGGATGTCTTCGGTGTCCAGAGCGATGATGCCGGGACCAACGACTCCCTGGCGGACGCCATGACCGTCATTGAGCCGCAGGAGTCCAGTAGTCGGTTTTCGATGCGTAGGCTCTTTGCTCCCAACCGTCGGGTGGGCAAGCGGACCTATGATCTGTTCCCCGCCGTGGACAAGCCGAATCAGTTCTTGTTGGAGACGGACACGCTAGATATCTCGCCTTGGTTTTTCTCCGATGCCAACGCTGCAATAAGTGCGGAAGATCCATTTGGCGGGACCAATGGTTGGGAGCTGAATGAGGGATCCAGCATCGACCGGCAAGCTCTGGAGCCGGTTAGTAGTAATACGGGGCTTCTCGTGGCCGAGCGCGCCATTACGATGAGTTGTTACGTGAAAGCCAGCAATCGGACGTTCTGCTCGCTCGAAGGTCAGACTCCCGACTTTGAGCAAACATTCAATCTGACCACGGGAGTAGTGGGGTCTACACAAGTCGACGCTTCCAACCGCATCCTCGGTGTTGCTATTAAAACGGTTGACCTGGCCACTGGATGGTTTCGGGTTTCGATCACATTCCGGGGGCAGGGCGGCTCACCTTTTACCTGGAGCCTGCATGCTCGTGACGGCGACAACGTCAATGACTACCAGGGGCTGTCGCAGCAGGCGATTCTAATGGCTTTTCCAGCTCTGGACCCCTATCCACTACCCCGGGGATACCGTGAGGCGGGGAGCGTAGCGCCATGACCGTAGGACCCATCGAAGCAACCCTCCTAGCGATCAGCCGCGAGCTGGACGAGCTGGGTGGGTACGCTATGACGCGGACGACCCTTGTCGTGTCCAAAGGCGCCACAGTCTGGCCGGTCGAGTCGACTCTGGAGTTTCAAAGCTCAGGCAGTTTCGTGGCGCGCGGCACGCTGTACACCTATTTGAGCAAGACCCCGGTCACTCTGGAGGGTGTGCAGTTTACCGACGGCATCACGGTTTTCAATGGTGCCAAGATCGACTTGCGCGAAGAGATCACCATCACAGACTTCTCGCGCGCTCGCACAGCCATTGATC
>SDBV01007028.1_pt1 | contig 15457 bp, 2 predicted proteins | sample 2277081 | NCBI WGS metagenome assembly SDBV01 (sample SAMN10402039, study PRJNA504765) | marine sediment metagenome | isolation source: marine sediment core GS10_PC15, 223 cmbsf | place: Arctic Ocean: Southern Knipovich Ridge | collected 2010
ATAGGACACATCTCAGGGGTATTTTATGCTCGTAGAATCGCCGAACAGTCTTCGGTATGAGAATAACAGCCTATCTTTCAAAATCAGCTTTAAAATCTACTATAACCCTTCTTTTTATGGACTAAAGAAACTGCGAAAACTCCGCCTTTTTATCATGTCAAAAAACTCCCTCGCGCGCATGCGCGCGTAAGGTGTCTAAAAATTCGTTTTTTATTGCTGTCAACGAAGCCGGCCATTTGTTTTCCTTTGTTTTACAAAATATCCAAAGTGACACATGCCGTTTATTTTTCGCAGATAAAGGTAAAAAAATAAAAAAATTGCAAATTTATCATCAACATTTGCCTTCTCAGAAATGCTTTATATGGGATTTTGTAGAGTATTATATTTTAGTGATATCTTAGTGCTAATTTTTTAGAAAAAGTTTATATTTTCTCTTTACAAACTATAAAAAACCGTGTATATAGTGCCTCTATTAGATAGCTTTTGTTCTCTAATCTTACGGAGGAGACGTTGTGACACGCAGGTCACGCACATTTTTGATAGAAGTGGTTTGTTCGCACAAATCCTTTCTTAACAGATATCAAGTCCACAAATTCAAACAATATCACTTTACTATAATATCCGTAGGAGACTTAAATTATGGCTAAGAAACTCATTTTTACACTCATTTTGTTTGGTTTTTTATTTGGATCAGTGACAAATAAGTGTCTTGCGGACTTGTCCGATCAGCTTGATCAGGCGCTGGAATACAAAAAAACCAGCAATTTCAGCCAGGCTGAGGCGATTTACCAGGACATTATAACCAACCATCCAAATACAGATTATGCTGTGAAGGCAAAGATCGGTCTTGCAAGGATGTATAAAAGGACAAAACGTTACAGTGAGGCTGAAGCCCTTTATAATGGGGTGTTGGCGAGTAATGTTGGCTTAAATGACATGATGGAAACCCAAAAACACCTTGCCATTTTATATATCGCAACCGATAGAGATCAAGAGGCACAAGCGGCTGTTAACAAATTAAAGACTGATTTTTCCACTCGTTTTAATTTACCTTATGCTCTTAATGGTGTCGCAAGGTCCTATCAAAGGTACGGTAAAGAGCAAGACGCCAAAAATATTTACCAAGGTATAACTACTGATTATCCCGGCGATTATCACGCATTTTTAGCACATAAAAAGCTTGTTGCTTTGGGGGCTGTAACAGAGATAAATGCTGCGGCACGGACAGCCATAGACCAGTTGGCCGCTAAATTCCCAAAGATAGAGAATGCCAATGTGATTCTTCCAGATGCCAATGAGGTTTTAGGAGATATTAACAGGTTAGTAAGTGATCATCCTGGTTATCCATATTTACCTGGTATTATATCACGTGCCGCAGAGAGCTATTACGTTAAAGCTGTACAATTAAAGCGCAAAAATCGAAAGAGTGAGGCCCATAAATACTATCAGAAAGCGGCTTCAATCTGCGATAGACTTGTCAATGAATTTCCAAATTCCATAAACCTTTTTTCACAACAGGCGGTGCATACATACTATGAATTGGGTAAATATTACCGCCAGTCAGGCAAGTATGAAAAATCAACAGAAAACTTTCAAACGTTAGCTGATAATTATCCTAATTATGATATGGCTTGGTATAGCCTGTTTACGATTGGGGATAATTATAAAGACCTTGCTAAGTTGGGGACAATCTCAGAATCGAAGGCGATTGCAGAAACAAGAATCGTCTATAGAGAACTTATTGAGAGATATCCTGACTGTGAGCCGGCAAAATATGTCAGGCATTGGTTAAAACGTCACAATTCCAAGGTAAGATAGAAAGGGACAGAAATGAAATCCAGATTTTTTGCTACTACATTACCAATTATATGCGGATTATTTATCACTATCAACACCGGTTATGCATGCTCACCGCCTGGTAGTGCATATGCAATCCTGACAGTAAGCCCGAACCCTGTAGTTGTTAACAATAGCGTGACCCTTGATGGCAGTGATTCGTATCCGAGTATTGTTGAATACAAGTGGGATTTTGATGAAGGAGCTGGTTGGCAGGGACCGGATAATTCTATAGCGACTCACACATATACTGCTACTGGCATATACAATGCAAAATTGTGGGTTAGAAGTAGTAATGGTGGAACCGATATTTCAGATACCTATACGGTTTATGTGGTTAATGAAGGTGAAACGGTTGTACCCGATGTAGTTGCGACAAGGCAGGAGTATGCAGAGTCTGCCATTGAATCAACCAGTCTTGTCTATAATCCAGCAAGTACTATTTACCTAAATTCCGTAACCCTACCTGCCGGCTTTGTGATAAGTCAGAATCCTACGGCAGGAAGTATACGCGATAAGGGCACCGAAGTGGTTCTTACAATATCTAAAGGCCCAGTCGGTGCTAAGAAATGGTATGTGGATTCAAGTGTGCAGGCAAGTGGTACTGGCGGTTCGTGGGCAGCTGCTTTTAAGACCCTGCAGGAGGCCTTGGGCAATTTAGATCCGGAATTTGGTTTTGGTGACGAAATATGGGTGACGGCAGGAGGATATACACCGGGAGTTAATCCGACAGACACCTTCCAGTTGGTTTCCGGTGTTGCGGTATACGGCGGGTTTAGCGGCAGGGAAGTTTCCCGCGATGAGCGTGACTGGCAGGCCAATAAAACAATTTTAAGCGGTAACGATAATTGTGACTATGTTGTAACTGATAGTGGCCGTTATGGCACCGTTCTTGATGGATTTACGATTACCGCTGCCGATAACGCGGGCGTACGTTATATAAGTAACAGTAGTTCTCCAAAGATAGAGAACTGCATTGTTACCGACAATGGTATAGGACCTGAAGCCGGCGGAATATTCTGTGATGGGGTGGAGACGCCGGTAATCAAAAATTGCACTATTACGAAAAACCAGGGCAGTTGGGGTGGAGGTATATATCTGACCAATACATCGTCACCTATGATTATAAATACCACCATTAGTGATAACGCATCCATCGGTAGTGGAGGCGGAATATACTGCTACGATAATGTTGAGGACCTCAAAGTTGAAAAATGTACTATTTCCGGCAATAAAGCCGGTTCTGGTAGTAGTGGTGGTGGAATATCTTGTGGCGGTAATAACATACAATTCCCTACAATTACCGATTGTACTTTTGCGGATAACTCAGGGGGTGTCTGGGGTGGTGCGATTAGATTTAATGAAGCGATTTTACCTGTAGTTAGCAATTGTATTTTTACCGACAATCATGCCGATTATGGCGGTGCAATTTGTGATTCTAAATCAAACGCAAATGTAAATAGTTGTGTTTTTATTCACAATAGTGCAGATAGTGGTAATGGAGGTGGCATTTATTCGTATCTTAGTGCTTCAAAGATTAATAACTGCATATTCAGTAATAACTCTGCGAGTTCTTCTGGAGGCGGCATTTATATGATAGTTCCGAGCGGCTATAATTTATCAGATAATATTGCAATTAAAAATTGTGTATTTGTGGGCAACTATGGCTATTTCGGTGGGGCTATTTACGGCTCTATTACTTATGAAGATTGGATTGTTGGTCTTGTTATAGCTAATTGTACTTTTACTGAGAATAATAGTCAAAAAGGCGGGGCGCTATATTTGAACCTTGGCAACGAAGACATAGGTGATTACACTTACGTGGAAGTTTATAACAGCATTTTATGGGGAAATAACGCAGCGGACACTGTGGAGGAAGGAAGAGAAATATATGTTTATTATAGCCAGAGTCTACCGGCACGTCAGCCCAAGGTAATATTCTCATACTGTGATATTGAAAGTACTACTGCAGGGTATAAATATCAATATCCGCCTAATGACCCACCAAAGATTGTAGAAGACGCTGATTGTATTAACTCGGAGCCGAAATTTGTTCTTGCTGATGTTCCGGAAGGTTACGATGGAATCTTTAAAACTTCCGATGATGGTTTGCAGGTTCAAACCACAAGTCTCTGTGTCGATGCTGGAGATGATGACGGTGTGGGCGGCAATATTCCAGATGTGGACATATTGGGCCTGGGACGTGTGGACATACCGCCAACAGAGGGAATAGGTGAATCGTATGTCGATATCGGTGCTTATGAAGTCCAGGCGATGGTGTGGTACGTAGACTATGATAGCACAGCTCAGAATCCGGAAGGTAAGTCCTGGACGGATGCGTTCAGTAACTTGGAGACTGCTTTGTCTAATTCAGACCTTGCGGCCGGTCACGAAATATGGGTGGCCGAGGGCAAATATGTTCACGCATCTTTGGAGAGCTTCGGGCTTGTTAATGGTGTGGCTATATATGGCGGATTTGCTGGCGATGAAACGCTTCGCAGCCAGCGAAACCAGATAGAGAATGAGACAATACTCAGTGGCGATTTCCTTGGTAATGATGGTCCCAATTTTACGAATTATGTGGAAAATACCTATCACGTAGTAGACGGCAGCGGAACTGATGCAACGACCGTACTTGACGGTTTTACAATCACAGGCGGAAATGCTCTTGGGACTAACGAAAGTAGTTATGGCGGTGGAATTTACAATGATGGAGGCAGCCCAACGATAGCCAATTGCAAATTCATCGCTAACAGGGCTAAATCAGGTGGCGGAATGGCCAACGTCAATAGCAGTTCTCCGCAGTTAACCAACTGTACTTTTATTGAAAACGAAGTGACCATATCCGGTGGTTATGGCGGTGGGGGTCTATATAATGATATGTCATCTCCGACATTAGTTGATTGTGAATTTATTAAAAATAAATGCAGTTATTCTATGCCCGGGGGAGCAATAGTAAATAAACAAAGCAATCCGACACTTACAGGATGTATATTCAGTGAGAACCATGCTAGTGGTGATGGTGGTGCTATTTTGAACAATGATTACAGTAACGCTAATTTGACGAATTGCGTTTTTATTAAAAATACGACCATTATGTGCGGGGGAGGCATTTGCAACCATGGCAATAGTGACCCTGTTTTTAAGAACTGTCTTTTTATTGAAAACGAGGCTCTCTTTGATGGTGGTGGTTTTTGCAATTGGGATAACTGCGATCCTTATCTATACAATTGTACGTTCTATGGGAATATCACTGGAGAACTCGGTCAGGGTGGTGGTCTCTTCAACTCAGTAGGTTGTAACACAACAATAACCAACTGTATTTTCCGGGCCAATACCGACTATACCGGCGGTAGCGACCAGATTAATAATAACTCAGGAAATCCAACCATCAGTTACTGCAATATAGAAGATTCCAACGGCAGCGGAGATAATTGGGATTCATCACTTGGCACCGATGGAGGCGGCAATATAGATGTTAATCCCTACTTTGTAGATCCCAACGACCCGGCCGGACCGGATGGAGTTTTCGGCACAGATGATGACGGTTTTAAACTGGCTGTTTTTGACCCGCGTGGTGGTGACTGGCAGGTTGCGTTCGGTGGTTCGTGTCTTGACTCGGCCGATAACGATGTTGCTCCGGCTTCTGATATAACCGGCCGCAGCCGTATAGATGTGCCTTATCTTCCTAATAATGGTAAGCATACCAACGGTAGTACCATATTTACCGATATGGGACCGTATGAGTCCGGTACGGTTTGGTATGTTTCCGAGATTGATAATGACAGCAGAGGAGAAGGCTGGTCGTGGGACTCTGCACTGGATGAATTACAGGATGCTGTCGACAGGGCCTCGCCCGGCGATGAGATATGGGTGGCTGCCGGGCTATACAAACCCGGTTTTAACCGGATAGATTCATTCTGTTTGAATAAAGCGGTTTCGATCTATGGTGGCTTTGCGGGTACTGAATACTCTCGCCTGGATCGTGACTGGATAAAGAACAGAACTGTTTTAAGCGGTGACGTAGGTGACCCGGATAAACAGGAGGACAATTGTTATCATGTTGTCGAAATAATAGAGGGTGATGTTGTTCTCGATGGGTTTACAATTACCGGAGGTTGCGCATATGCAAATGGTACAATCCCAGCTATGGACGAATGCGGCGGCGGCATATATATAAGCAACGCATCGCCCAAAATAGCCAACTGTATTATCCGTAACAATCATGCTAAGACGAATGGTGGTGGGATGTACATTGAAGATGGCTGTGCTATTGTGACAGATTCCCTTTTCCTGAACAACAGAGAATTAGTCCTTGGAAGCGGCACAAGCAAGATTAAAAAGGGTGGAGGAATATACAGTGAGGATTCATCGCTGACATTAATAAACTGCACTTTAATGGGAAATACTGCTAACAATGACAATACATATGGTATAGGCGGCGGAATATACAGTGACGATTCTGACATTACTGCGTTGAATTGCGTTTTTAGACAAAATGAAGCTTATGTTACCGGAGGCGCTGTATGGACTAGGGGAGGTACGTCCGAAGTTTCTGTGGAGATGACCAATTGTCTGTTTAATGCAAACAGGTCAGTCAACCAAACATCGGGCTCCGCAGCCGCCATCAACAGTTCTGCCAGTAAAACATTCATATTGACCAATTGCACCTTCACCGAGAATGTGTCAAGATCAAGTTCGACAATTATCGAACTTGTTGGTCCAGATTCTGTCAGTGGTGAAAATTATTTCGCACTTATTACCAACAGTATTTTGTGGGAACTGGACGGTTTGCCAATTGAAATTAGCGATGGGGGCCCATTGGGAGGATACAAACCGTTTATTCGCTATTGTGATATCGAAGGAGGCGCTGGCGGTATAAATGGAACTTACGAAAATGGCGGTAATATAATAGGAGTTGATCCGACTTTCGTTACTGAACCGGAGTTTTATGACAAAACTGTCGAAAGTGGATATGCTGAAACGATTGTAGTTGCTGACGTCAATAAGTACAAACCCGGCGATATTATAGAATATGCTGGTGATACTGTTGCAAGGGTAGTTACGGAGATTCACACTGACAGTAACAGTATCGTATTTGACCCGCCGCTTGGTTCGAACTCCACAGCAGGTTCCCAGATTAAGAACTGGGGCCGGTATGCTATCACCGAATATGATACAACGGACTCAAGATATGAGATTAAGGGAATAGCCCGCTTGCAGGTTGATCCATCTATTAGCCCATGTGTCGACGCTGGTCTTGATTCTGATCTGCCTTTGGATATGCTTGACTTTGATGATGACGGCCTTACAGTCAGAGAGGGATTGCCGTATGATATTATGGTTGTTCCGCGTCTTCAGGACATCTCCATAGCTGGGAGTGGAAATCTGGTCGATATGGGCGCATTCGAGTCGGGTGGCCTGACAGCTGCAGATAAACCAGATATTGCTGTTAATGAGGATACCGCGAAAAGCATTGACCTGATTAATGACATCGGCGATCTCAAAGGCGGCAGTCCGACATTTGTGATAATAACCGAGCCGGACCATGGCACTTTGACTAAGCAAAATGATACTATAGTAATTTACACGCCGGATGAGAATTATTATGGTAGCGGTGACGAGTTTTACTATAAGACTTATGATGGCATAAATTACAGTGAAATTGCCAAAGTAACTATTTCTAACATAACGGCGGTGGAAGATAACCCTGTTGCCGTTGACGATGAGGCCTGGATAAACGAGGGTGCACAGAGTATAACCATTGAAGTGGTGACGCCGGATGGTCCGAATGATTATGATGTGGACAATGACCAGGAGAGTTTGACTGTTGTAAGTAATTCTAATGGCACTTACGGCACAACATCAATTAATATTAATACTAATCAAATAGTGTATACCGTAGCCAGCGGTGCCGAATATGACGATAGTTTTACTTATTATGTTAAAGATACAACAAACCGTACGTCTGTTTTTCCCGCTACAGTAACCGTTAAAGTGAACCATGCACCTGAGCCCCAAAACGATTCAGCCGAAGTTAAGCTGGGCGTTATCAAAGTTATTGATGTATTAGCCAATGACCAAGACCCGGAAGGACATAAACTTGAGATAACCGACGTTTCGATACCTTCGGAAGGTACTGCACAGAAATACGAAGACAAGCAACAGCAGTACTGGTATGTTGTATATAAGCCAGACTTGCTCCAAAGCGTAGGCGACACTGCCACTCTTACATATACCGTGCAGGATGAATTCGGCCTTACAAATACCGCAACGGTTACGATTACCATAGCTGATGAGGAATTAAAGCCATCTAATTTAATAATGGATGAGTATGGTTTGGCGTCCGATTCCGATGGTGACGGTCTTTCCGATGAGGATGAGTACAACATTTTCGGCACCGACCCGGGCAACAGCGATACCGATGGCGACTTAAAAACTGATGATTATGAGATTATGAACGGTTCCGACCCCACTAATCCTTACTCCAGCGCCTCTTATACCGATACTCTGCCATATACCACCTGCTTCCAGGTGCTTCAGCATTATACGCCGGATGAAAGCCTGGATCTTCAGAAAGGCTGGAAAGTAGAAAATGGAACCTGTGATATTGAATATAGGCCGATTTATTCCGGAAGTTTGACTAGCTATCCATTCGGATGTATGGTTGCACGGCTGGAAGGAAGTGAAACCGTTACAACGACAATAAGCAAGGAGTTCGATGATAACGGCTCAGGTGATGATTACAGCAATATTATTCTTATAAAATTGTACCCATCCACTGATGCAGAAGTGAAAATATATGGAAAAAAATTTGGCGGCGTAGACCCAGAAGAGGTCATCGCCGCGGTCAAATTCAACGACAGTGGTACCAATAAGGAGATTTACTACGGTAACAACGATCCTCCTACGGTAAACTCACAGGTTGTGTGGAGAACCTGGGGGGGGCGACAGTACATTGAGTACCGGGAGTATGAATATGGTGTACCTTTAAAATTTGTGATGAATTTTGATGTTTCTGAGCCGACGTGTACTATTTACTGGGATGCCGACGATAGCGACGGAGAAATTATCTGGACTTCGGTAGGAAGTTTCAACATAGCAAATATTAACATAGATTCAATAACGAGAGTGGAATTTTCAAGTGGAAGTACAAATTTCGACGTGCGGGGCTTATATATAAACGAATATGATTATGAGAATACACGCTGCGATATAACAAATCCTCCCAATGGTGATAATGTCAGACAATCAAGGGTTCCGATTAAAGGCTGGTGTTGTTCGCCCAATATGTCGGGATACAAGCTGGTGTCGTTAGATATAGATTATGATGTCAATGAAGACTATGCATATCACGCCCAACACGTATTTGATGTATGCGACGGAATCGTAAATAAGGTAACGGGCGAGGATAATGTTCTCGGCTACTGGGACACAAGGGTGATGCCAAACGGCCTTTTCAATCTACAGTTGAAGGTTTATAGTGACCTGTGTTATCCGTGGCTGTCTCCTCGCAGCAGGACCGAAGAATTCGGCCCTGCCGGTATTTTTATAGGATACAGGGAACGTTATTACAATCGTGACACCACCAAACATGTCGCAACGGCAGGATCGGTAAAGAACACGACTTTCCGGTACGCCGAAGAGCCCAGAATCTCGGTCGACTGGCCGGGCGAATTTCCATTCGAGTCAAGACATATATATGACAGCAGCCGTAGTGATGATATGTATAGGTTTTATCCTGGCTGGACCAACAATAATCAAATAATTCTAACAGAATACGCTGAATATTACGAATCTTCCAACGAAACAGCAAAAGGGACAGTGGCAGAAGACGATGGAAGCGGTCTGGCGTTCGGTGCTATTTATGTGCAATATGAAAGCGGCTCAATGCATCTGTTCAGACATAAAACCGGCTCGATATCAGGAAACGAAGCTATCTATGTACCCGACCCAGAGGACGGCTCAGGCGCTTATATAAAGAGAATTACAACGGGAAAAGTGGCTATGCTTTATGTTGATTACCATCCTTCTGTGTCCCCACGCATTATAAATTCCGATCCTTTGCGTATTGATTATGAGCTATACAGGGCCGATGGCACGAAGGTTGTTTTCCACCACGTCGAGTCCGAGGACCCGAATAACCGTCCCTTGGCAATATCGCTTCCAATTATCAACCCCTCTACTGGTGAATGCGTTTATCATACAGATAAGAATGATGATGGATGGATAGATGCTGGTTTTGGTAGTGTTGATGAGTCTCCCTATTATCCAACCGAGGGCGCTGTGTATGACACATTTTGGTACTGGGTCGATGAAGACTATAATTGGGCCTGGAGGTTAAGACCCCCTAAAGATTCATATAAATGGAGGTTTGTTACGGCTGTTAAAACCAAATCCGACAGGTTCGGAAATACCCTGCATTACGAGTGGAATGAATACCCTTCTCTTCCAATGGTTTTCAAGGTAACCTATACCCCCCCCGAAGGCGGCTCGGAAATCTCAATTGAGATGGGATGGAAATACGATAGTGGGTGGAGAGCTCTCAATTATTATTATGACGATCTAAAGGTTGACGGTGAGGTAGAGCGAACGATTTATTATGATTATAACCAGCGGCTTTCGTACGACACCAGCATATCTATTTATGAAAAAGAAGGTTGGCAGACAAGAAAGAATCTCAGGACCTATGAGTATTATGGGGAATACTTCTGGCAAAATGGGTTCCTGAAAAACATCTACAACGGAGATGATTTAGAGTCGAATCTTGTGACGGCCATTACTTATGACAAATCTAACGTCGATATTCGCATTGATTTTGTAGATGAGACTAATCGAAACGCCCGCTACTACTGGCTTCTCTTCGGCGAATCCGATGAACCCGATGCGGACGGTCAATGCGTCTTCAAGGGCACCAGCTATATGAGTATCACTAACAACAACCCCAGCGAGGACCATCGTTACGATTTGTCCATTATTAACGAGAATGGACAACTTAGACAATACTGGAAAATGCCGCTGGATGATTCAGCGGCTTTTCCAAAAGCAACCACATACGAATACGGCGACAGCACAATGCCGTTTAAGCCGACAAAGATAGACGAAGGATGGCCTGATTATGAGCGCGGCGCCATGGATGATATGGTTATGCAGAAAAAAACAACCACCTGTAAATACACCGACGCCAGGAACCTTAATAGTTTTGGCACCAACAATCCTGTGGTAAACTTTTATGAATTGGCTGACGTAAATGTTTACGACGCCGGTGATGACTGGGCAGTTACAACGGATGACACTTTTTTGAGCCGCAGCGAATACGATTATCATCCTTATGCCGGCTACAGCCTCAATACCTTGGCTACCGCTTATCAGGAAATAGACCAAAGCGAAATTCAGCATACAAAGCCGGTTGAGACGAAACACGTATACGCTGAAAGGCTCTCCAATGGCACATACAGCTTAGCAGGCAGCGAGGAAGATAGAGTTTATCTTTGGAAAAAGAAGGTCCGTATCGCTGAAACAGGTGTCGAAAATGATGATTGGGCAGTGACCGTATATGAATATAACCATAAAACCTGCGATGCCGATACAGAGCACACCCCGCCGCATTGGAACGATGCCTACGCTCTGACGAAAACAACCGATCCTGAAGGAACGGTTACACTTTACCAATACGACAATAACCACCACAAAGAGTGGGTTAAGGTCGGCCTGGACACCCAGGAAGTGACTGTTGAAAGATACAGTCACGATGCAATCGGCCGGGTACTACTAAAAGCAGATACCTACGGCCTTGTGACTCTGAACGATTTCAATGACTTCGGCCAGCTTATAAAGGTGCGAAGCTATTATGACCACGACGCCCTTGATGGAATTGCCACAGATAACTTTACGCCGGCCTATTATGAACCAATGACGCCCCGCTCGACGACCATTTACACCTACAACAACCTCGGCCAGAGGACATCGGAGAGGACCTTCTCGGCTGAACAGGGTGATACGGTCGTAACCAAAAAGACCGAATATACCGACGGTAGCGGTCAGCCATCGAAAGTAACATTCGATGACCCGACAACCAGCGATGACAGCTATATAGAATATATCTACGACGGCCGAGGGCTGAAAACAGAAGAGAAATATTATGAGCTGGCGTCCAACCCGGATCAGACGTGGTTCGTAAAGTATGGCTATGACCCGCTGAACCAATTAACCCTGACGAAATGGTATGATTACGAAGGTGCTGGTGCTCAACTGTTAAAATCGCTTGATACTTTTTATCACGGCTCCGGCCAAAAGGCCTATGAGATTCTCGGTGATCTGTCCAGCCCTCAGCGGCGAACCGACTATAAATACGATGTCCTCGACAGGCCCACAGAGACCATCGCAGCTACCGAACTCGACACTGCTGGAATACCTGTAACCGGCAAGACCGTGACAACCTCTTACGGCTACGACGGCGTCGGCAATCGTACCAGCGTAACAGACGCAATAGAGCTGGTCAGTAACGTCATATTCTATGATTACGACAACGCCAACAGGCAGATTTATGAATATTTCGCCGAACCGTTCAATTTCGACCTGGCGACCACAAAAACAACTGCCGAAGTCAAAAAAGCAATCTCCTACTATGACGATAACCAGGTAAAAGATGCTGAAAGCTACGACTATGACGGTACACCTCCCCAACTTGGCACCGTTCTTGCCCGTAGTGAATTCCAGTACGACAGCCGACAGCGCCCGACCGAAGTTAAAAAAGCCATCGATACGACAGAGAGCCCGTACAACTGGGCTGTGACAGTGTATGATTACAAAGATGCGATTGACGGTTATTTCGACATCTTCAGCGTTACCGAGAACAGCACGCCCAAAGACTATGCCAATATGAGGATAACCGATGCCGAAGGCCAGAAGACCTACGTGGCCTATACCGAACGCGGTGAAACCGCAAAGGTCCAGTACCCATCCGGCCAATACCAGCAGTCCATCTACAACGGAGATGGAACACTCGCTAAAAAGAATGTTTTCGACAGCGGTAATTTGGAGCAATGGTTCGAATACAGCTATGATGAAATCGCCCGGCTCGATACCGTTACCTATCCCGACGACCCTGTCAATGGCACCGTCCAGTATTTTTATGATGGTTTCGGCAGAATGACCCAGATTACCGACAGCCGGAACGATGATGATAAGGTCGGCGGTACGCCGGGCAACTCAGCCGCTATACATTACAAATACGATTCTTTCGGCCGGCTGATAGAACTCGAAGACCAGAACGATTATAAAATACAATACGGCTACGCAGCCGATGACCAGAAGGCCTCTATTATCGTCAAAAACCCGGCCAACAGTACGATTTACGATGTCCAATACGATTACGACGCAGCCGGTCGGCTCACAACCGTTACCGAACCGCCGCTTGCTGGAACGGCTGACTATATCGCAGGCTTCACTTACGATGAAAACGGCAACAGGGACATTCTGACGTATTACCTGGCCGGAACAACCGGCGGAAGTACGGTTAGCATGGACTATAACTACAATCCGGACAATATGCTTACCGGCTTTACGACTTCGGGCGGCCCGACGTTCAAGCTGGAAAATGTAACCGTAGACGGCCTGGGAAGGCTTACAGACGCTGATGAAACGCTTACCAAAACAGACAGCACAACCGTTGCACATACTTTGGACTTTGTTTATGATATGCTTTCGCAATTAAAATCGGCTAATATAACCAATATCGGCGGAAGTACGTGGACGGGCACTTACACCTATAAGGAAAACGGCAATATGGTATCGAGAAACCTGGATGGTACCAGCAACACCTTCAAATACGATATCGATGACAACGGCACCGATGACTGCCAGATTATGACAAAGATCGATACTACAGCTTTATCTACGGATAAGAACGGCCAGCTAACAGCCGGGCCCTCTTCGGATACTTACATCTGGAACTGGGACAATAAACTGCGCTCAGCTACGAAATCCAGTACTACCATAGATATGCGGTACGACCCAATGGGCAATCGCATCTTCAAGCAGGTCGGCTCAACAGAACGAAAATATATCGTCGATATCGTAGGCGGCCTGCCGGTAGTGCTTATGGAACTTAATGCTACAAACTTCAATATCGAAAAGACTTATATCTACGCTAACAGCCAGATTCTCGCGCAACATACTGGTAAATACGACCAGCCGATATATTTCTATCTCCACGACAGGCTTGGTTCGGTAAGGCAGATAATAAATACTTACGGCAGTGTTCAGAACCGATATACCCATAATCCGTTCGGCCAGATGTTCACCGCCGAGAGAGAGATCAACGTCTCTAATCCGTTCGAGTTTACCGGCCAATGGTTCGATAGTGAAATTGACCAGTATTATTTGCGGGCACGTATGTATGACCCGCATCTTGGCAGATTCACCGGCCGAGACCCCATCTTTGGTAAGTTCGAGGAACCGCTGAGTTTACACAAATATCTTTATTGTCAGAATGAGCCGGTAAGTAGGATAGACCCGTGGGGATTGTTGTACACCCCATACGGCAGAGGATATTATAATCTGGAACAAACTCAGGATGTAATCGACCATGCCACAAAGTACATACATAATACCCCCTTTTATTATGGAGGATTCAGTGCTTTTGGGGCATGGAATTTCCTTGATAAAGAGTATCCGGGGAGAGCTCATTATGACTATAAAGGTTTAGGATTTACTTTCAGAACAAGTTCATATGGCTCTGGACCGTTGGAAGGTTCAGAGTTCGGCAATTATCTTGCAGGTTATGCGTTATACTATAATTATGGCCGAGACGGTGAATTTGCTGCTCGCGGAGGTGGACAGTTGTATGGAGCCAGCGAAAAAGAATGGCATGGAGTTAGTCGCACGGGATTGGGTTCTGATGACTGGGGAAGTTGGTTTTGGATCACTAAAGGCGCGCTTGACGCTAACCTTAGAGCACAGCAATGGTATAAAGATTCACGGCCAGTTAAGGAGAGAGGAACTAAGCCACTGAAATCACTTGAATCAGTGTTTGGGTCGTTCATAGAACGCGGATATTTAAAGAGAGATGAAGCGCGACTTCGAAATTGGTCTTATACATTTGAGGCACTTTGGATATATGATGAATTCAGTCAGTGACCGGTAAACTAAAAAGCTTGGAGAAATTATGAAAATACGTCCACTACTAACAGCTTTTGGACCGAAAACAGTAAAAATAATTTTTGCTTTATGGTTTCAAAAAAAGACCGCAGTAAAATTACTGGCAGGATTGGCAGTTGTTTTGGCCGTACTTTGGTTTCAGCTATTGCAGGAACTCATCACAAATGGTCTGCTTTTCGCTTGCGCATTTTTCCTCTTTATTTTTTGTGTACCTTTATTCATAATCCTTATCTGCGTTTTTTCGCTGACACAAAGAGTAAATATTAAAAAATCAGGTCTATTTGTATTAGGCCCCGTAGCTTCCTTGGTTTCTATATTTGTTTTATTTTATATTTATAAGGGAAAAGTATTTTTTGTGATGGACTGGTTTTTTCCGGCCAGTATTGTGTTTTGTAGTATTACGAGCGTAGTATTTTCAATGGGGAAAAAGTTTTGGGAAAAGGCTTTTGTTTACTTTCTA
>SDBV01007030.1_pt1 | contig 15456 bp, 9 predicted proteins | sample 2277081 | NCBI WGS metagenome assembly SDBV01 (sample SAMN10402039, study PRJNA504765) | marine sediment metagenome | isolation source: marine sediment core GS10_PC15, 223 cmbsf | place: Arctic Ocean: Southern Knipovich Ridge | collected 2010
ATCTTTGGGCGGTCTAGGCAGAGTTTATGCCTTACTCAAGACCTTCAAGCCAATTTTGAATAAATATACGCAAATCTTCCATATCCACAACTCCGTCACCGGTAAGGTCGGCTCCGCCATACGACCTTATTTGCTAGATTGCCAACATATCCTGCAAGCATGGCAAACAGCATGGTCATTGGTTTGGTTTTCATAATCTCCGCATCCTGTTACACATACCTTAATCTCACCTGTGGGTGTGATTATAGCTGAATCTGTTGAGGATATCGATCAAAATCTACAATATATACCCTCCATAAATCCTTGTACTGTAAGAATGTTACGTTCGGATGACTTTTACAACCTACACGCAAAGGTTCATATAAGGTGTGTTATGTGAACCTTTTTTATTGTCATTCCTTAACTTTCTCCAAGAAATCTATATTTAGAATTGGTTTTGAACACATTTAATACCACCGTCATAATTTAAGTTTATTTATCATAGGAATAAAGTTATTATCGAAACTTGCAAGAAGTTTTGGGTACGAGATATATTGGTGACATATTCGGAGGGCTTTAGTGTTTTATAAGCAGCAACAGATAAAAAAACACCAGCTCCGAGCGCCTTAGTAACAAACTATTCAACATCTGTTAGCCAGTTTTCAGTAAACTCCACCAAATCATAGATATTCACATTTCCGTCGCCTGTAAGGTCGGCTCCGTCACATGTATCACAGGCGGTATCCAGCCAACTTTCGGCAAATAAACATAAGTCCGCAAAGTTAACAGAGATGTCATCGTTGAGATTACCAGGGATGCGTTGGGCAGCACGTCCCAGCCAGTTTCTGCAAAATTCCATCAAATCCTGCATATCCACCTGGGTATCGCCGGTAAGATCAACTTTCGCATTTGCACAGGCGTCGGGCTCCATCCAGTGCTGGACCAGCATAGCAAAATCCACAAGGTTTACATAGGTATCACCATCAAAATCGCCCGGGACGTAATCAAAGCCGTAGGTCGTTATATTCGAAAAGCATCCGGGACATTGGTAATCATAGTTGTTATCAATGACCAGATGAATCAGTCGAATATCCTGGGCCTGCAATTGGTCCAAGGTGTCCTGTGATATGCCCGATTCGAGCCGGGGCTCAAACAGGAAGTACTCCAACTTATTGTGATGCCATGCTTGATAGGTCTGTGAATAATAGCCGTGCAGAACAATTGGCTCTGTGGTATATCCATCTATGACTGTTTCGACCCAGCGGGCCAAGGGTGCAGTGTGAACATTCCAACTACCAAATCCCTTTGGTGGCGACGGTCGATAGAATGTGGTTTCAATCGATATTCCGCCCGATTCATAAAAACGATGCTGTAAAATATCGTCAGGATCCGGTTGAGGAGATCGCCAAAGGTAAAGCTCGTTTGAAGTACTGTTCGTAATCCCGTTGGGCAGGCAGCCCTCTAGCCACGATCGAACAGGTTGATCATAATCAACGTCTAATTTTAGAACTTTGAACCTTGGTTCTTCCAGTTGGGCGGGCTGATCGCCGAGGTCGCGGAGTATCAAGATAGGGTTTTGTGCCGGTGATACCAATGTAGGTACATTCATGGTTTGAAGTTCATAATTACGAGGATTTGCCAAGTGATGCATAAGCCAGTTATCGGTTGCATCTGTACCGTTAAAGTCATGGGAAGCGAATGGTAAAAGCGGCAGTTCGGCCGTGATGGTACGGATGCGGTCACCATCCAGGTACTCGATATTAGCATCGACATAAAAACTTTGGGCAAGATTGGGGTCGTTTAGCCAGAGATTTTTTGTTTCAAGGGTCAGTCGTGTCTTGAGGCGATGACTGGCGAAGACATCGGAGTCACCCATGAACTCGAACTCACCCGAGAAAATAGAGTATTGTGCCGGTTCATTAATTAAAAACGGCGTGATAGATGGAGTCTCGTCTGGTTGCGGAATATGTCGAACCTGCTTTATCACCAGTCCGCCTGCCGGCATGACAGTACCGCCGGGCGCAACTTTCTTATATTCCAGGTCAAGCACATACTCGTTCTTGCCGGTGACACTGCTGAACTGGTTACTGACCTCAATAAGCAAACCGGTCAAGTCAGAATAGTCATTGTCCCATTCCATTACTGTCTCTCCCAGCGGCACAAGATTTGACGATCGAACAAATTTTGGCGAACTAACATATCCTGAGGGGTGTACCCTGCCAGTAACTTCTTCTGGGATAGAGCCGCCTTCGGGATTTGTAACGGAGACAGCGCCGGCCTGTGTCACCAGGCTAATGTATGCATTTGCTGCTGTCCCCCTTCTATCGAAAGTTGCTACGCCGTTGGCCAACTCGATCTCATCTGGAAAGGAATGGTGTGCCAGTATGGCCATGCCAACTTCAGCTTCGTTAACATCGTGGCGAAGGCGTTCAAGAAATGCGTTGTCGTTATAGAAGCTTGCCAATGTCCTGCGTATCGCGCGAAAGACTCCGCGTTCATTTTCATCGCTTGCGTCACACAAGCAGGGCCCATCGTCATCGGGGTCGAATTCATCGGCAAGGCATCCGCTGTAACTGGAATACAAGCCTGCCCCTGTGAACTGCTCGCTGTCTTCGACGTTGGTCGAGCTTCTAAAACGAAGTTTGCTGTTTATATCGAAACCATACTGAGGACGCAGCAGGATGCTTTCTATTGTAACTATCTGGAATGGAGTAAAGCTTGTAATATCGGTGTTCTTGATCATGTGGCGAATTGCGCGCAGATCGGCTGACAGGGTCGCCATGTCGGGTGGCGGATATGTATATCCCGAGAGCCGATTTGCTATTTCCTGTCGAAGTGTGTTTCCGGTAATCTCAAACGGAATCATCCACATCGTTGGATCATTTATATCGTCTGTCAGATACATTCCGCCCAGATCAATGGTATCGCCGGAAGCGTTGTACAGCTCAAACCAGTCCGGATAACCAACACCGCCATCAGGGTCCTGGATGGTAGTCTCGTTGTCAGCCATGAACTCGTTGATGACCAAAGTGTTTCCGCTGCCGGGAGCCGGAGTGTTCTCATAGCCGGGCGTGGCGCTGCCGCCAGTAAAAAACTGCCAAGTGTCACCGCCATCTACGCTGCGGCCATAAGAGAAATCATCGAACTGAGGACCGAAAGCAAGGCCGTCTATCAGGGTATGTCCATCTTTATCATAGAGGCCAATGTATTCACCACTATTGGCGAGCTTAAAGTTAGTGTGCATCGGCCCCTGTTCCTGGTCATCATCGGCCCAGAAAAGCCGGTGCTCGCCGGGGCCAATTGTAACGCTTGAGCGAGGGGTGATCGACTGGTCAAGAAAATCGTTCCACAAGTCAAATGAAAACGCAACCGCAACAGGTGAATTATCGGCAATAGAGTCCCGCAGTATGCCGAAGTTGGAAGCTTTGCCGCCAAAATGGTTGACGTCGTTCGGCGTAAGATCGTCGGTGTTTGCACTATAGCTGCCGTAAGGAGTTATCGGAGTAATATCCAAAAACGGAGGTTTTTTCAACTCAAGTATTTCCTCGATCTGCCGGTCTGTCAAAACATCGCTAACATCCTTTAGCCTTATATCATAAGCATCAAATCCATCATTAAAGGCACTAAAGACAACGTCATGGCCGATGAGTTGCTGGGCTCTGTTGGCGTCCTCAAGGATCGCAAGATGAACAAACGGAATTCCATAGGTCATGGCGAGGATCGCTACATGCGAACTCGGCGTAGAAGGTGACAACGAGAGGATAGCAGCGACGTGGGGAATCTCAGCGGGAACATCGTCTGTCAGCAAAATATCGATCGGCAAGAGGTCGCCACTTCGGTATGCAGTGTCAATCTGACTGGCCTCAAAGAATTTCAACTTGCCAAGTGCCCAGCCTTCCGAGTAACAGGGATTGCCATCAGCCCATCGCGAAGTGGAACTGATCGGGATGCCCTGACCCTCGAACCAGTCGCGATTGGCCTCAGCCGTTGCACGCTGTTCATAGGTAGGGAAGTAAAATGCCTGGACGCCGGGATCGGTTATAACATTCGCTTTGACTATGTTGAACATATCGCGAATCTCTTCCGTGGTGTAAGCGTCCTGGCGAATGAACTGAATGCCGTATTCTAAAAAGTCCGGTTCCCGGCCGCTTAAAGGCGGCATTATGACCGTACCGAGGGCAGCCAGTTGTCCAGCCTCGTACAGAGTAATCGAGTAGTATTGGGTGGCGTTGGTGTCGATGAACGGATCGAGCACGCTGGTTGCGAAATCATAGTGCAAAGCATAAAGCTGACTGTCCTGAAAATAGACAGTTGTTGGATCATCCAATTTGATAGTAAACTTCACCCACCCCGAATCTCCGGTTGAAATTGGCGATGCGCAGAAAGAATCGTTTGGGAAAAAAACCTGATTTTTCCAGTCATCGCCCCACACAAGCGACGGGCTCAATACTCCGAGCAGAAACGCCAATGTCACCAGCCGAATTTTAATATTTATTCTTATATTCATTTTTCTATTCTTTATCTAAAATCGTTATTGTTCCCACAGCCACTGATCAGCAAAAAATGCGAAATCAGCAAGGCTGACAGACTCGTTACGGTTAAGGTCGCTCGGAATATATTGGCCGTAATCAAGCCAATATCTAACAAACACGAGTAAGTCACTAATGTCTACTTTATGATCATTTGTCAAATCGGCCAATGAAGCCCAGTTCGCAGGGGTTTTGCTTGCTTCAACTGTGCCTCCATGGACTCCCATGTTGATGCGCACATTATCCGAACCGACTGGTTCATCGCGCAAAGGACAACCCGGATTACCTGCGTCAATGCAAGGACTGGTAACGCCATCGATAACCCAATCTTCACTTACAGGGTCCCACCTGCCAGCCTCGGATTTGAGATGATAGTCATCGTTGTCCGCATCTACAAAGAGTGGGTCGTCATTGATGAAATCCTCGCCAATGTTGCCCTCGCCCCAGAACAATATTCCTGCTGGGTCGTAAATATCCAAGTTACCACCCAGTATATTGCAGAAGGTGACAGTGATAGTACCGCCGTCTAATGACATTTGCGGTCCTTCATTGGCACTGTTGTCCCACATAATGCAATTTCTAGCCGTCATTTGACATCCGGTTCCTGTAGTGTAGATACAGAGACCTCCGCCATAGTCTTGTGCCGAGTTACCGACCAAAATGCAGTTTTCCAATATAGAGTAAGACAAATGACCGTTCCAAATCCCGCCGCCACTGGCGGCTGTGTTGCCGCTAAAGACACAGTTAATCATTATAATGGTGCTGTGCCAGGTCCGTACACCACCGCCATTGTATTCTGCCGAGTTATCGCGGAATATGCAATTGATCAGCATAGGTTGGCCAGAACCAGAACTTGAGCAATACATCCCACCTCCGTGGAGAGCCGAGTTGCCGATGAAGGAGCAACTAATAATAGTCGGGCTGCTTCCTATATCGTTGCTTATACCACCACCCCCCCTAACAGCTGAGTTGTCTGTGAGCGTACAGTTGTTTACGATTGGGCTGCCGTTATAGTTGCATATCCCTCCGCCATAACGATTCAAGGCAGAACCGTTGGCATTTCCGGCGGTAATAGTGAAGCCATCCAGAACGGCCGTTTCATCAGTGCCGCTACCAATTACTACATGATAGCAGTTGTCTGTTTTTGCCGCTAAACCGATATTGCCGCTAAGTACAGTTTCATATACATTGATGTCGCGTACATTAGGGTCCGGCTGACTGACACCGGCGTAGCCGCCTTTGAAGGTAATGCCGTTTATAAGCTGAAATGTTGCTTCGCGATCACCGGTGCCGGAGGGGTTGGCGGAATTCTGGTCGGGTTTATATATTCCTTGTGCCACCCGGATTTCTTCGACATGAGAGTGCAGTACCGCAATGCTTAACGCATCTTGCAAAATAGTATAAGCATCTGTCCAATTCGCGCCATTGTTATCGCCATTGGCACTGTCATCAACATATATCACTGGCGTGACTACACCGTTATCCTGTTCACTCGCATTAACGGCAGCGGCGATGAATCCGGACGCGCTGACAATGATGACAGCTGTACCATCGAGATTGTCACCATCCTCCACAGCACCAAGTGTGACGGTCTGGGGAATCCAGTAATTGGATGAATCGAAAGTCAGGCTGCTGCCTGACTCAACGTAAATATCTTCGTCACCCGATTCGCGGGCGACTGTGACATTTACGGTACCTAACGGATCCATCGCGATAGCAACAGTGAGCGTTACTGTTTGCCCTTCGGGTATGATCGGAAACCTCTTACTCAATAAAAAACCCTGGCTAGGTCCTTCGTATGCTCCCATATCAACAATCGGTTTTGGCGGTGTGCCGGGATTACCGGTGTCGGGGGTAATTGGGTCGTCAATAAAACGTAGGTTACCGTCCAGGTCAACAACTACCGATGGTGGAACTGCTGAGTTGTCACCGGCGTCCAAACAACCAGACCCTGGTGACAATCGCAGGTTGTCGTCCTCCGTGCCTGGAATGTTATCACTTCCGTCGGCATCAAGGAATAAGGGATTATCACCAGTATTGCCATCGCCAGAAAACGTATCCAATCCCTGAATGCAACTATAACTAACTACTGGTGTGTCCCCATAGACTTGGGATGTCTCGTTCCATCCGCCATAGTCTTTGTTGCCCCAAAGAATGCAGTTAGTTAGTATCGGACCGCTGCCACTAACGCCGTAAATTCCACCCCCATCACTGATAGCCGAGTTTTCGGTGATGGTGCAGTTTATAAATGTTGGACTGTTATAGTCACTATATATCCCACCACCGTAACTGTCAGCCGAGTTGTAACCAAATATGCAGTTAATCAGCGTCGATTCCGACCTGTAATTGTACATCCCACCACCATAGATACCTGACCAGTTGTTCAGAAATATGCAGTTGGTTAGCATCACACTGGTGGAGTTTCTATTGCACATTCCCCCACCTTGTTGACCTGCCGAATTATTGATAAACACGCAGTTGGTCAGAATTGCGCTGCCGCTGCTTCCCATACCGCCGCCCCAGCTGTGCACCGAGTAGTTGCCAGTGAATGTGCAATTAGTCAGCGTCAGGTTGTTACTACTGTTCCAAATTCCGCCTCCGGAATTATAGGCAGAATTGTTGACAAAGGAGCAGTTTGTCAGCGATGCGCTGCCTGTTCTGCTATACAATCCGCCGCCTTTGTACTCGGCGGAGTTGCCAATAAATGTGCAGTTGGTTACTATCAGATTACCGTCGGGGTAGCTGTACATCCCGCCGCCGTAGCGGTTTTTTGCATTACCAGCTGTGATAGTGAAGCCATCCAGGACGGTATTCGTGTCAGTGTTACTACCGACAGTAACGTGGTAGCTGTTTTCGGATCGTGTGGACTCATCCGGCAAATCACTTGCATCGGCGACTTCGACATCATTACCGGCCAGATCACCGCTGAGGATTGTTTCGTATAAATCGACATCGCACAAATCCGGATCCGGCTGGCCGGGACCGGCATAGCTGCCTTTGAGTACAACGCCGCTTATAAGCTGAAACGTTGCTTCGCGATCACCGGTTCCGCCGGGGTTGGCAGAATTTTGATCGGGTATGTAGAGCCCTTGTGCAACGTGAATCTCATCACCGTACGATGCAGCGGCCAGGCCGTCCTGGAGATACTTAAACGCAGTTGACCAGCCTAATCCGTCACCACCAGGCGAAGCATCATCGTCAACGTAAAGCGTTGTTGCACCAGACACAGTACTGATCGCAAACATAAAGACAACCATCGATAACCAGGTTTTCAGATTCGTTCTCATAGTCATTTTTTCTTTTTAAATTATTGTCCCCAGAGCCAGTTGCCGGCTAATTCCTCCATATCATCTATATCAACATCTCCGTCGCAGGTTAGGTCGGCACCGCTGCAACCTCCACAAGCAACGTCCAACCAGTGCAAAGCGAATTGACAAAAGTCTTTAAGGTTCACATCGCCATCGCTGACAATATCACTGCCAAGAAACTCATAAGCACCCATATCAACGACCGGTGCGGTGCCATTGCCGGTATCAGTTGTGCACAAATCATCAATGAAACGTGGAAAACCATTAAGGTCGTCGTTTATACCAGACGGAACGGCTGTATTATCACCGGCATCAATACACGGCGAGCCGGTTAACAACCTCAGGTTATCATCTTCTGTGCCAACGATGTTATCAGCCCCATCAGCATCTGCAAAGAGAGGGTCATCATTGATTAAGTTTTCTCCGATGTTGCCGACGCCCCAGTTCAGCGTGACACCCGCTCCTTCGTAAACATCCAACTGGCCACCTTCTACACAAGAATAATCAATGAACATAATACATTGCTCGAAGCTTTTGAGTGCTATCTGCGGTCCATCTTCAGCCTGGTTATTCCAAAGAATACAGTTATTCACTGTCACTTCGATGTCAGAGCCATTGGTGGCGATGCCACCACCATAATCGGCAAAGTTGTCATAGAACGTGCAGTTGATTAGCGTGGGGTAACTGTGTCCACAGCATACACCTCCGCCATCGCCGTAAGCAGTATTGCCATTAAATATACAACCGGCCAGCACCGTGCCGTTGGGATTACCGGAAGTATAGACCCCACCACCATTATAGCTTGCCAAATTATCTGTAAAAGTACAGTTAGTTAGTTTTAAGGTGGTGCTATCAATATGCACACCACCACCATTGCTGGCAGCTGAATTGCCAATGAATGTGCAGTTAAGAGCCGTCACCACACCGATGCCGCGACATCGTATCGCGCCGCCATCATTGCCGGTCGAGTTGCCAATGAAGGTACAGTTGGTCGCTGTCAAGTCACTAACGCTGGTATTTATCGCGCCGCCACTACTATCAGCCGAGTTGTCAATGAATGTGCAATTGGTCAGTGTTGTGCTGCCTGAACTGATATACAATCCGCCGCCGGACCGAGTGACTGAATTATTACCGATAAATTTGCAATTAATCAGTGTTGGGTTAGAGGACGCGCTACGCATGCCGCCGCCACCATGATAAGCTGAGTTGCCGGTGAATGTGCAGTTGGTCACTGTCAGATTACCGTCGGGGTAGCTGAACATTCCACCACCTTGATTGTCCAGACTAGAGCCATCGGCATTACCGGCGGTGATAGTGAAGCCGTCCAGGACGGTATTCGGGTCGGTCTCGTTGCCGATAGTAATGTGGTAGCTGTTTTCACCGTTGTTAGCAAAATCCGGGCCGTCATCGCCGGCCAGATCACCGGTTAGAATGGTTTCGTAAGCCTCGATATCCCACAAATTCGGATCCGGCTGGCCGGGGCCGGCGTAACTGCCTTTGAGGACAACGCCGCTTATAATCTGAAACGTTGCTTGGCGATCACCGGTTCCGCCGGGATTGACAGAATTTTGATCGGGTATGTAGAGCCCTTGTGCAACGCGAATCTCATCACCGTACGACGCAGCAGCCAGGCCGTCCTGGAGATATTTAAACGCAGTTGACCAGCTTAATCCATCACCACCAGGCGAAGCATCATCGTCAACATAAAGCGTTGTTGCACCAGATGCGGTACTAATCGCAAACGTAAAGACAACCATCGATAACCAGGTTTTCAGATTCGTTCTCATAGTCATTTTTTCTTTTTAAAATTATTGTCCCCAGAGCCAGTTACTGGCTAATTCCTCCATATCATCTATATCAACATTCCCGTCGCAGGTTAGGTCGGCACCGCTGCAACCTTCACAAGCAACGTCCAGCCAGTACAAAGCGAATTGACTAAAGTCTTTAAGGTTCACATCACCATCGCTGTCAATATCACTGCCAAGAAACTCATAAGCACCCATATCAACGACCGGTGCGGTGCCATTGCCGGTATCAGTTGTGCACAGATCATCAATAAAACGTGGGAACCCATTATAGTCGTCGTTTATACCAGACGGAACGGCTGTATTATCCCCGGCATCAATACACGGCGAACCGGTTAACAACCGCAGGTTATCATCCTCTGTGCCAACGACGTTATCAGCCCCATCAGCATCGGCAAAGAGAGGGTCATCATTGACCAGGTCGTCTCCGATGTTGCCATCACCCCAGACCACAGTAGATATTCCATAGACGTCATGAATATCCAGCAAACCACCCTGTATATTGCAATAGTTGACGAACAGAGTGCTATTGGATAGTGCAATTTGCGGGCCCTCGTCGGCACTATTGCCCCAAAGGATACAGTTGATTAGAGTTGGTTCACCATACCATATGTGCCCATACCATATTGCTCCACCATCATAGCTTGCGGAATTATTGACGAAAGTGCAGTTGATCAATGTTTCTCCGTTATTCTCACCACCCATCCCACCACCGTTACTGGCTGAGTTGCCAATAAACGTGCTGTTAGTGACCACCATTGTATTGCTTCCATTAGAAATGCCTCCTCCGGTGGAACTGGCACTATTGCCGGCAAAGATGCAGTTACTCACTGTTACGTTATTATCGGTAGTGCCGCCGCTACCCATTGCCCCACCATAACTACCCCCGTTGCCAAAAAATATACAGTTAGTTAATGTGAGATCAGCATAGAGGCCTTTTAAGCCTCCACTACCGGCAGAACAGAAGTTATTGAGAAACGCGCAATCGATCACCACCGTGGTACAGTCCTTGTTATACATTCCGCCACCACCCTGAATAGCTGAATTGTTGCTGAATGTGCAGTTGATTACCGTTCGGCTCCCATTGGTATTGTACATCCCCCCGTGACGCTCATTTGGATAATCCTCGTTGGCATTTCCAGCAGTAACAGTGAAACCATCCAACACGGTACTGGCATCGGTATTATCGCTGCGTACCACGCCGTAGCAATTCTCGGATCTGGTTGGCTCCGTAAGCAGATCGGCAAGGCTGAAAACTTTGACATCGTTGTCATTAAGGTCACCGCTGAGGATTGTTTCGTATAAATCCACATCCCACAAATCAGGATCCGTCTGCCCGATACCGGCGTAGCCGCCTTTAAGGACAACGCCGCTTATAAGCTCAAACGTTACTTCGCGATCACCTGTTCCGCCGGGATTGGCAGAATTCTGATCGGGTATGTAGAGCCCTTGTGCAACGTGAATTTCATCACCGTACGATGCAGCGGCCAGCCCATCCTGAAGATATTTAAGCGCAGTTGACCAGCCTAACCCGTCACCACCAGGCGAAGCATCATCGTCAACATAAAGCGTTGTTGCACCAACTGCGGTAACGGACATCATTACCCAAGAAAACATTGACGCCATAACTACAATTTTCAGATTTGCTTTGATGTCCATTTCGAGCTACCCTCACTACTAAGACTGCGGTCAATTACTTTACCATAAAAACCCTCTAAATTCAAGAGAAAACTCCTCCTTTCCAATTGTCCTTTTTTAAAAGACTTTTTACTTATTTTTCCTTTTTAAATTATTGTTCCCACAGCAGGCGGTAAAATTTGCCACGTCCTAATTACATATTGAAAACTAGCGATAGAATTGATATAATAAATCTCGAAAGGTTCATATAAGGCGAAGGGACTCGAACCCTCAACCTTCGGATCGACAGAATGTTTGAGCCTATTTTGGGGCATTTTGTAACTCATTTCAAATTAAAGACTTATGACCATAAATCTTTTCACTCAAAACACTTAGTGTAGTCAGATAGTAGACTGGTAGTAGACTGATAGTAGACTGGTAGTACATCGTTGGTGCACTTAATGGTGCACTTGGGACACTTCAAATCGGAAATAGTTTCTGAAATAACCATAAGGTTGAATGATTAGATCAAACCTTTTCTGATCCGACTGTCCCAACTTTTGTTATGAAATAGTCGGATATGTTGGGACTGTCAAACCTCTTGACAGTTTCCATTCTCACCCTGTCAATTTTCCTGGCAAGTATTGCTAGTCTTCTTCTTTGACTGTCATTTAGTATGATACGCTTTTTGCCTGTTGCTTTTAGGAGTTCTGTTTTGAGAATTTGATTCTCTTCTTTTAAATAGTTGATGATTTGTTGCTGTTGTTGGTTCATCCATCCTGCAAGCATTGCAAGCAGCATGGTCATTGGTTTGGTTTTCATTTTCTCCGCCTCCTGAAACACATTTAAGTTTATATCACCTGTGGATGGCGATTGTAGCTGGATTTGCTTGGGAAATCGACCGAAATCTATGAGAGATGCCTTCCATAAGTCCTTATTTTGCTATGCTTTTACATTCGGATGACTTTTGACACCCTACGCCATAAGAAGATAGCTGATTGACGAATAATTTTGAAAAAGTAATCAACATTTTGCATATTGCAGCTCGGGGAGCAAATCTCTTCCAAGACGAGGTAAGTCTAAGAAACATGAAATAAAAAAGTATGATGGTTACTGCTGGGATTGCGATACTTCGATAGCTCATATTGCCTCTGTTAGTACTGACAAAAAGAATATAATATCAAAAACACTTAATATGATTATAGATTTGCCTGGTTTTATATTGGATAATATAGCTTTATCTAAGGTTAAATACGATTTAGATTCCTGTGTTTTTTCTGAAGTGAGGTGCTTCCAGTGCCAGATGATGACGGCAAACAATCATGGCCATATAGCATCCAGTATTGACTTTAAGGTCGCCTTAACCGATAACAATTCTTTAATCGCATCATTAATACCTCTTTGATACGCAGAATGCACCTTAGACAAGGAATGTTTTCCTTCCATCTTTTTCGTCAGATCGCTAAGCGACAATATCGCATAATCATTGTATTCCACCGTACCATGACCAAAGATATCAGCGATCGTACTATTGATGTTGTTCTTCAGTTTCGTCACCCTAGGATTACCTAATTCGGTTATGGTGCTTAGATCAAAGTGCTGTAGGTCGCTGATGCGATCTTCAATGTCTGTTATTCCCTTCTTCAAAGCTGAACAAAATAATCTTCTGGATCTAGGGGTCGCGTTTTCAGCTCGTTCTGTCATAAGGTATCCCTTTCAACTTCAATTACAACACCACTTCTACAACATTTTTACCCACCATCTGTCAATTCACACAAACTCCAATAAGAATCTATTTTTTTAATCACATCAACAAACTGCTGGTCATCATCTGGTTTGATAATATAATCTGCGACATTTAAACTAAAAGCTTTCGATTTAATCTCTTCATCATCTGACATTGTCAATGCTACAACGGGTATCAGGTTGAGACATTCATCTTGTTTTATAATTTCGAGAAAATCTATCCCTTGCATTCCAGGCATATCTAAACTCAAAAGAATAATAGAAGGACTTTCAGCTTTCACATCATCCAAATAATCCAGTGCTTTCTTGCAATCACTTATATGAACAATTCGATTTATAGTGTTGACTTCTTTTAAAGCACGATCAACTCTCATTGCATCAACCGCATCACCTTCTACATGCAGCATTAGCTTGGATTTTTCCATAGCATTTATCTCCAACACACCAATTAGGGCTATGACATAGCCTGTTAAATTTCTACACTAAATAGCAACTAGATATGACTCTTATCGAGTCTAGCCAGTACGTCTAAGCAATGAGGACAATCAGCATAACCATTAGCATCACAAAGTTTATTGAAGGGCATCGCAAGGTCAGCTTCAATTATTTCGTCAATTTGGCATTGTGTTTGTTCGTTATCTAAATCATGAACTTCCATCGTATGGGTATTTCCACAATAACGTAATCCAAATAATAAACCTCGTCTTCTTGCCATCTGAAAACTCCTCAATAAATATTAATTCCCACCTTTATGCCCTAAAAAAGCGTTTAATTCTAATTTGCTCACATACCCTTATTGTCTATGCCGTCACAGATGCAATAATGTTGATGAAAAAAAATGTTTTTTCTGAAAAAAATGTTAAAATCAATGATTAACAGCAAAAACAGGTAGTTTCGAGCTTCTTGATAACTATGGTTTAACAAAATAAGGATGTAACAATGAGCAAATCAAAAGAAAAGATCATATTCTTTGTTGATGATGATTCAAATGCAAGAAAATCAGTATGTAAAGCCTTATCACAATTAAACAATTGCACGGCTATATGTTTTGACGATGCTAAAAGCTGTGTGGCAGAACTTAAGAAAAATGAGTGTGATATAGTTATCACCGCTGTAGATATTCCTAAGACATTTGGCAACTTCACCTCCCATCTCATTCTGCGTTTTACTAAGTCTTCCCTGCTGTAAAAAAACTCTTATAATAAAGAAACTGGTTTTTTTTCATCAACATTTCGTGATCTGCGACGGCCTATATTACAAAAGCCAAATTTGTCGCAGGAGGTCATAATGAAAAAACTATTAATCATAGCAATCGTCTGCAGCATTGCTTCAATCACTGCCGCCCAAGCTACTTTAGAAGTCTATGAGTCTGATGGGCAAACTACATATGACAACCGGGACATCATGGTTGGAACAAAACTATCATTTGTTGTAAGCATAGATAGCACTGATCCTAACAATGTACCCTATTGGAGTGGCGGACTATTTATTACTGGTGACAACCGATTTCTTGGTGACTTAATAGGACGAGACTACGATCCCAATACAAGAGACTGGACTGGTTCTCATTTCGATAATGCAGGTGAACATGCCAAAGTAACCTCATGGGATGATTCTGAGAGATGGGGTTATGATCTATATGGCTCAGATGTCAATAACTCTATAGGTAATTGGTTTATAATCGATTATGAAGCCATTGGGGCCGGAGATCCCAACGTCTGGTTTTGTGACTATGATGTAAGCTGGAATGCCCCAGTATCATTTGAAACTTTCACACAAGTCCCATCTCGTGATTTTAACGATGATGACATTGTAAACTATCCCGATTTCTCAATTTTTAATACTAACTGGCTATCTGACGACTGCTTAGACCCTAACTGGTGCGATGGAACAGATATCAATACAGATGGGGTAGTAGATGCAAATGATTTAACATTGTTTGCTGACTTCTGGCTTTGGGAAGTTGAATACCCCACTGCCCCAAGTGATCCTGGCGAACCTGCCCCTGATCCTGATTTTATATACAGCATAGTAGATACTAACGGACTTAACGAAATAACACTGACCACTGGCGAAACCGTCACCCTATATATAGATATGGCACTGACTGTCCCTAATAATATTATGTATAGTTTTGATGCCGAGGTGAACATCTCCAATCCAAACTCAGGCAGTATCGATAACACAGCATATCCGTCAGGAACTGCTGAAATATTAGCAACACATAGTGGATTTGATGATTGGGGGCCTGGAGATTACCAACAAGAAGGAATCCAATTTTTCTTTGCACGTATAGGAACACCAATATCAGAGGGGAATATGGTTAGTTTTGAATACACTAGTGGTGCAGTTGGAGATGTAACACTGCAAATAGTAAACCCAGGAACAACAGATATACAATATAATGACATATTAATTCATCAAGTAGCTTCTGCATCACAGTCACAGTCTATGATGATGCAGCCAGCTTCA
>SDBV01007031.1_pt1 | contig 15456 bp, 26 predicted proteins | sample 2277081 | NCBI WGS metagenome assembly SDBV01 (sample SAMN10402039, study PRJNA504765) | marine sediment metagenome | isolation source: marine sediment core GS10_PC15, 223 cmbsf | place: Arctic Ocean: Southern Knipovich Ridge | collected 2010
GCCTATCGAGGATGTGTTCACGATAACGGGCCGCGGTACAGTGGTAACTGGCGCGATTTACCAGGGCATTATCCATGTTGGTGACAAGGTCGAGATAGTTGGCATCGCCGATACTCGCGAGACTACGGTAACGGGTGTTGAAATGTTCCGCAAGCTTATGGACGAGGGTCAGGCTGGGGACAATGTGGGTCTTCTTCTTCGCGGCATAGACCGCGCGGACGTGGAACGCGGCATGGTAATAGCCAAGCCCGGTTCGATAACCCCGCACACCAAATTTGAAGGTGAAGTATACGTGCTGAAAAAAGAAGAAGGCGGACGCCATACACCGTTCTTTAACGGCTATCGCCCCCAATTCTACTTCCGCACGACGGACGTGACCGGCGAACTGAATCTCCCTGAAGGCGTGGAGATGGTTATGCCTGGTGACAACGTAACGATTACTGGCAATCTTATAACGCCAATCGCCATGACCGAAGAACTCCGTTTCGCAATTCGCGAAGGGGGACGTACGGTGGGCGCGGGCGTTGTGACCAAAGTTATTGAATAGTTTGGAGATTCGTAATGGCCGATAGCCATAAGATTCGCATTAAGTTAAGGGCATACGACCACCGCCTGTTGGATCAGTCCACCCAGGAGATAGTGTTGGCCGCCCAACGCACCGGGGCCGAGGTAAAGGGGCCAATCCCGTTACCTACGGGTTTGACCAAGTATACTGTAAACAGGTCTCCTCACGTGGACAAGAAGTCCAGGGAGCAGTTCGAGATCAGGACACATAAACGACTGTTGGATATAGTTCATCCGACGGCGCAGACTGTGGATGCCCTGATGAAGCTGAATCTTCCGGCGGGTGTGGACGTAGAAATCAAGCAATAAAGCATTTGAAGAGGGTTACGAGATCATGGTGACCGGAATAATGGGTAAAAAGCTGGGCATGACCCGGATCTTTACGGAAGACGGACGTTGGATAGACGTCACACTTCTGGAAGCGGGTCCGTGTACTGTTGTCCAAAGAAAAACGAGCGAGCAGGACGGCTATGACGCTGTCCAGCTTGGATATGGCGAAGTGAAAGAGAAGAAATGCACCAAACCTTTGCTCGGCCATTTTGGCAAAGCTGGCGTTGAGCCCAAGAAGGCATTGCGCGAGTTTCCAGTCGATGGCGGGGACGAAATCAAGGCAGGCGATACAATTAGTGCCGGGATTTTCGAAAAGGGTGATCGCGTGGATATTTGCGGCACAACCAAAGGTAAGGGTTTTGCCGGGGTGATCAAGCGTCACGGTTTTAGCGGTGGTCCGGGGGGGCACGGTTCCCATTTTCATAGGGCGCCCGGTTCGATTGGTCAAAGCGCGGATCCCGCCAAGGTGTATAAGAACAAGCGCATGCCAGGCCAGATGGGCAACAACCGCCGCACTATCCAAAACCTTGAAGTGGTGATAGTTGACGCGGAAAAGAACTTGCTCGCCGTACGCGGCAGTGTTCCCGGGGCCAATGGCGGCATTGTTGTTGTCAATAAGAGTGTGAAAGGAGCCAAGTAGCGATGGCGTCCGCAAAAGTTTATAAGATGGATGGCAGCGAGTCCGGCAGCGTCGAGCTTAACGACGCCATTTTTGGCGTCGAAGTCAACCCGGCACTAGTGCATCAGGTCGCAGTGGCGCTCATGAATGCACGCCGCCAGGGAACCGCTTCCACCAAGACACGTAAAGAAGTAAGAGGCGGTGGAGCAAAGCCCTTCCGTCAAAAAGGTCTTGGACGTGCGCGCCAAGGCAGTAGCCGCGAACCGCAAATGCGCGGCGGCGGCACGGTTTTTGGCCCGCACCCCCGCAGCTATCGTCAGGATATACCCGTTTCTTTCCGGCGCAAAGCCCTTTGCTGTATGTTGAGCGACCGCGTCCGCCAGGAAAGCCTGTGCATACTTGACTCACTGACGCTTGAATCGCCAAAAACAAAAGAAATGGCGAAGATCGTAGGCAGCGTCGCGCGGCCCGCAAGGAAAACGTTGGTAATTACGGCTGAAACAAACCAGAACGTGCTGCTTTCGGCGCGGAATTTGCCTAGGGTGAATGTGACCACGGCCAGCGACCTGAATGCGCTGGACATATTGGATGCCACCAAGGTAATTGTCCTGCAGGATGCAATATCAAAGCTTGAGGAGCGTTTGTCATGAAGACTGACCCGAACTACATTATCAAGGGCCCGGTCTTGAGCGAGGAAACTACCATTCAGACCAATGAGAACAATCAGTACACGTTCCGGGTCGATCCACGCGCAAACAAAAGACAGATCAAGGAAGCCGTTGAAGCGGTTTTTAACGTAAAAGTGCTGGCCGTAAACACGATGAATTATCGTGGCAAGGTCAGCGGGCGCCGTGGCCGCAGCATTCCGGGCCGCCGTACTAGCTGGAAAAAGGCCGTCTGCACTTTGCGTGAAGGCGATTCAATAGATTTGATTTAGTGGGAGTCTTTTAAGAATGCCAGTTAAGAAATTTAAACCGACTACGCCCTCGCGGCGCGCGATGAGTGTTGCGGATTTTTCGGAACTTACAAAGAAGAAGCCCGAAAAGTCGCTAACAAGTCCAAACCCGCATAAGGCCGGCCGTAACAATAATGGCCGCATTACCATGCGCCGCCGCGGCGGAGGCCATAAGCGCCTTTACCGCGAGATAGATTTTAGACGTAACAAAGATGGCGTACCAGGCAAAGTATCGGCAATCGAATACGATCCGAACCGCTCTGCACGAATCGCCCTGATTGTTTACGCTGACGGTGATAAGCGCTATATCATTGCCCCTGTTGGCCTTAATGTGGGTATGACGATTCTCAGCGGCGCCGGAGCCGAATATCAGGTTGGAAACTGCCTGCCGCTTTCGGACATCCCCTTGGGTGCGGTTGTACACAACGTTGAGATGACACCGGGTAAAGGCGGCAAGATGGCCAGGTCGGCCGGAAACGGCTGCCAGCTTTTGGCAAAAGAAGGACGCTATGCAGCGCTCAGGCTTCCATCCGGAGAGATGCGGCGGATCCTGTCCAATTGCCGGGCAACGATAGGCCAGGTGGGTAATGAAGACCATTCGAACATTAATCTCGGCAAAGCGGGCCGTTCCCGCTGGCTGGGCAGGCGTCCCAAGGTTCGTGGCGTTGTAATGAACCCTGTTGATCACCCTCATGGCGGCGGCGAAGGCCGCACCTCGGGTGGCCGCCATCCGGTAACACCGTGGGGTGTTCCGACAAAGGGTCACAAGACGCGCAAAAAGAATCATAGGACGGATAAATACATTATTAGACGGCGAAACGCCAAGTAGAACTGGCTGGTTTTAGCAAAGGAGAAGTTGTTGTGCCACGGTCTGTAAAAAAAGGGCCCTTTGTAGACGGTCATTTGGCCAAAAAGGTCGAAGCCGCTATGCGCAGTAGCGAGCATCGTGTAATCCGTACGTGGTCGCGGCGATCCACTGTGACGCCCGACATGGTTGGGCTGACGATAGCGGTTCACAATGGTCATAAATTTCTTCCGATTTTCCTAACAGAAAACATGGTGGGCCACAAGCTCGGAGAGTTTGCGCCGACGCGCACATTCCGCGGGCACGCCGGTTCCAACAAATAATAAGTAAAGTGGGAGGTTGCGTGATGGCAACAGCAGTGGCTAGAGCTAAACATATAAGAATTTCGCCTCGCAAGGTTCGCCTTGTTGCTGATACGATACGCGGGATGAAAGTGTCTGAAGCCCGCGATATGTTGCAGTATTTGGTGAAGGGCGCCTCGCCAGTCATTAAGAAGCTCTTGGATTCGGCCGTGGCGAATGCTGAATATGCGGCCACGGAGACTAATCAAGATGTCGATCCCGACGAGATGGTCGTGAGCAACATTCAAGTGGGCGACGGCCCAACGTTGCGCCGTTTCCGCGCAGCGGCCCGGGGCAGGGCGACAAGGATTCGTAAGCGTTCCTGTAATATAAATTTGACGATAAGCGATAACTGAGGAGAGAGTCAGTGGGCCAGAAGGTAAATCCGATAGGCTTCCGAGTTGGCGTAATCCGTGGCTGGAGTTCGATTTGGTATGCGGACAAAGGTTATGCGGACCTCTTGCATGAGGACTTAAAGCTTCGCGACTATGTGAAGAAACGCCTGTACAGCACGGGTGTGGCGCGAGTCGATATCGAGCGCGCAGGCCGAAAGGCAAAGGTACATATTTATACAGCCCGTCCTGGCTTGGTAATAGGCCAGCGGGGCGCTGAAGTTGACAAGCTGCGTTACGAGCTTGAGCAGATTTCAGGCCGGGAGCTTCTGATAAACATTCACGAAGTGCTTAGCCCGGAACTTTGCGCACAGCTTGTCGCGGAAGGCATAGCATCGCAGTTGGAGCGTCGTGTTTCGTTTCGCAGGGCGATGAAAAAATCTATACAAAACACAATGCGCCTTGGAGCAAAAGGCATTCGCCTGCGCGTGGCAGGACGTTTGAACGGTGCGGAGATTGCCCGTTGCGAAAATGCCCGCGAGGGGAGCGTTCCGTTGCATACCCTTCGTGCGGACGTGGACTATGGTTGGGCCACGAGCAACACGACATACGGATGTATTGGTGTGAAGTGCTGGATTTATCATGGCGATGTGTTGCCTGGCGAAAAGGCAACAAGCGTCACTGGAGAGTTTAAGAGTGGACGCCGGCGCGAACGTGGGCCGGCCCGTAGCAAGAAATAATCGGAGATTTAACCGATGTTAATGCCAAAAAGAGTAAAACACCGCAAGGTGCAAAGAGGCCGTCGCAAAGGCGCCAGCAAAGGCGGTTGCAGCGTTGATTTCGGCGAGCACGGATTGAAGGCAACTGAGACAGGCTGGATAACCGCCCGCCAGATAGAGGCTGCCCGTGTTGCGTTGACACGCAAGATTAAACGCGGTGGAAAAATCTGGATTCGGATATTTCCGGATAAACCAATAACGAAGAAACCTGCCGAAGTTCGAATGGGCAAAGGCAAAGGCGCTCCTGAAGAATGGGTTGCGGTGGTGAAACGTGGCCGTGTGATTTTCGAGATTGAAGGGGTCGCGGAAGACTTGGCGCGCGAGGCAACCCGCCTAGCGGCGCATAAGCTTCCACTGGCTACCACGTTCGTCAAACGCACATCCTAAACGAAGGATATTGGAGATAGAGAAGTGAAAGCCAGAGCTAATAAACTGCGCGATATGAATAACGAGCAACTCGACGTTCTCCTTCGAGAGCGTAAAGACGATTTGATGAGTTTTCGTATGCAGCTTGTGACAGGTACCGTGGACAATGTGCGCGCATCTCGCGAAGCGCGCAGGGACATTGCCAGGATTAAGACTATATTGCGCGAGCGTGAGCTTAGCGCGCTGAAAGAGGCGAAATAGTTATGCGAGAACGTGGGCACAGCAAAGAACGAATTGGACTAGTGGTTAGTAATTCGATGGACAAGACGATTACGGTCGCCATAGAGCGTCTCGTGGCGCATCGAATTTACAAGAAGGCCAGCAAACGCACAAGAAAGTTCAAGGCCCAAGACAACGACAACCAGTGCAATGTAGGCGATCTCGTAAGAATCCGCGAGTCTCGTCCGTTGAGTAAGACCAAACGTTGGCGCTTGGTTGAGATTGTCAAGCGCGCCGATTAGGCAGCAGGGAAGGTAACGATGATTCAAATATATTCAAATCTTCAGGTTGCAGATAATTCGGGCGCCCGTCGCATCCGCTGCATTCAGGTCATGGGCGGTTCTAAGCGCCGCTACGCTGGCATTGGCGACATAATTACCGCCACAGTCAAAGAAGCGCTGCCAAATTCGGGCGTTAAGAAGGGCGAAGTCGTCAAGGCCGTGGTAGTGCGTACAAAAAAAGACACACGCCGGTCAGACGGAACAGTAATCCGGTTTGATTCAAATGCTGCCGTGCTGATAAATCCTCAAAAGGAACCGCGGGGCACACGAATTTTTGGACCAGTGCCTAGGGAACTTCGCGAAAAAGGTTTTATGCGCATAGTATCACTTGCGCCGGAAGTCGTATAAGGGAAATTCACGATGAATATTCGTAAAGGAGATACGGTTCTCGTAATAACCGGCAAATACAAAGGCCGGCGCGGGCGGGTCATGAGAGTCTACCGCAAGCAGGACCGATTATTGGTGGAAGGTGTAAACCTTTCCAAGAGACATACGCGTCCGTCGGGGTCAAACCAGCAGGGCGGCATAGTGGAGCGCGAAAGTTCGATTCACGTTTCCAACGTTGTGCCTTGGTGTGATGCGGCGAATGCGTCTTCGCCGATAGTGATGAAGCGTCTTGAGGACGGCACCCGTGTCCGCATGTACAAAGTGAACGGTGAAACGCTCAACGACTAGAGAGAGGACAGACCGTGAGCCCTAGACTTAAAGAAAAATACGAGTCGACGATTAAAGCTGAGATTATGGAGCAGTTCAAATGCGCCAACGTCAATATGGCGCCAAAGCTGGTAAAGATCGTCGTGAACATAGGCGTCGGAGATTCGCAGACGGACGCACGCCTCCTTGATGCCGCCGTTTCAGAACTAACGGCCATCACGGGCCAGAAAGCGTGCATTCGCAAGGCGCGCCGTTCCATATCAAATTTCAAACTCCGCGAAGGCACGGACATAGGATGCATGGTTACGTTGCGCGGCGACCGTATGTACGAGTTTATGGACAGGCTTCTAAACGTTGCCATCCCCCGTGTTCGAGATTTTCGCGGCCTTTCTTCCCGTGCATTTGACGGCCAAGGAAATTACACTATGGGAATCCGCGAGCAGGGCATTTTCCCTGAAATAGATCCTGACAAGATTGTGCGCGAGCGAGGGATGAACATCACATTTGTGATAAAGAATTCGCGTTCCGCTGACGAAAGCCGTGAACTGCTGCGTAAATTCGGAATGGCGTTCAGCAGCAACTAGGAGACCGTTGTGGCAAAAAAGTCATTGATAGCAAAGTGTAAGAGAACCTCAAAGTTCGGAGTGCGGGAATACAACCGCTGCCGTATTTGCGGACGCCCTCGCGGGTACATGAGAAAATTTCAGATGTGTAGAATCTGTTTCAGAACTTTGGCGTCCGAAGGCAAACTTCCAGGCGTCACAAAGTCCAGTTGGTAACTTATAACGAGGAAACGTCGAGATGTCGATGAGCGACCCCATTAGCGATTTGTTAACACGAATTAGAAACGGCCTGCGTGCGGGCCACAACAGCGTAGAAGTCCCGGCTTCCCGTCTCAAAGAAGAGATATGCGCCGTCTTGAAACGCGAAGGTTTCATTCGTGAATGTGAACTTATTGAGGACGAAAACCAGGGCAAACTGAGAATCACGCTCAAATACACTGCCGACCGCAAAGCGGTTGTGCGTGGAATTCGCAGGGTGAGCAAGCCCAGTTTGCGCGTGTATGCAAAAAGCAACGAAATACCATCGGTATGCAGCGGCTTGGGAATTTCAGTGCTTAGCACATCAGCCGGAGTCATCACGGGCAAGCAAGCCCGCGAAGCAAAGGTTGGTGGTGAGGTTCTCTGCGAGGTTTGGTAAAGCAATCCGGTTGATGCGAGCCAAGGGCCAACAAAGGCCCGGCGTTCGTGGTCAGTGAAAGGAATATTAACCGTGTCACGAATAGGAAAACTACCCGTCGAGGTACCTGCGGGCGTGAAATGCGAGCTAAAAGGCTCGAATTTTAAGGTGACCGGCCCTAAGGGCGTGCTCACGCGGGATCTTCATGCGGACATGAAGATTAACGTGGGCGAAAAACAGATATTGGTCGAACGGCCGAGCGATAGCCGCGAGCACCGCTCCTTGCATGGTCTTACGCGTACTTTGATAAACAATATGGTCGTGGGCGTTACCCAGGGCTATGAAAAAGTCTTGTTAATAGTCGGTACAGGTTACCGTGCGTCGATGCAGGGCAAGCAGCTCAATCTAGCATTAGGTTTGAGCCACCCCGTCTCAGTTGAGCCTCCAAAAGGCATAACTTTTGAAGTAGAAGGCACGCAGACGATTAAGGTTTCCGGTATTGACAAGGAAGTTGTTGGCCAAACAGCCGCCGACATTCGTAAGTGGCGCAAGCCTGAGCCGTATAAAGGCAAGGGCATTCGCTACAGAAACGAATACGTTCGGCGCAAAGTTGGCAAGGCAGGCATTAAGTAATCTTGGCACAATAGTTTTTGTGGGAGAGTTTCAGTGATATCGAAAAAAACGAGTGTTACTTCTCGGCTTCTGGCGCGCCGTCATCGTCGCGTTCGGAAGAAAGTAGTAGGGACTTCTGTTCAGCCGAGGTTGTGCGTAAATCGCACGCTAAAGCATATCTATGCCCAGATAATCGATGATTCGAGTGGGCGTACACTTGCGGCGGCTTCATCAGTTGCCCTCAAGGTATCTGGTGGAAATATCGAAGGGGCCAAAGCCGTGGGCAAAGCGCTCGGCGAAAAGGCCAAAGAATGTTCAATAGACAAAGTTTGTTACGACCGCGGTGGTCGTCTTTACCATGGGCGCGTCAAAGCCCTTGCGGATGCAGTTCGCGAGGCAGGGCTTCAATTTTAGGGGAGCTATAAGTGAGCACAGTTCGAGTAAAAAAAGAAGCTGTTCGAGGCCGGGAAGGCCGTGAAGAGCACGAAGTGAGCCTGATAGAACAGGTAGTTAAAATCTATCGGGTTTCCAAGGTCGTTAAAGGCGGACGAAATTTCCGTTTTAGCGCGATGGTTGTTGTCGGTGACGGCAAAGGCCAGGTTGGCGCTGCTATGGGTAAGGCCCGCGAAGTGCCGGACGCCATACGCAAAGCGATTGAACGGGCCACGAAGAGCATGGTTTCGGTTCCAATTGTGAGCACCACGATTCCACACGAGATAATGGGCCGCGCAAGTGCCGCCAAGGTACTGCTCAAGCCAGCTTCGCTCGGTACGGGTGTAGTGGCCGGCGGTCCGGTTCGCGCAGTGCTCGAAGCGGCGGGATATCAGAACATTCTGACCAAATCCCTCGGGTCGAATTCGGCAATCAACGTCGTATGGGCAACAATGGACGCACTGAAGAATTTGAAGACGGTAGAAGAGCTTGCCGCGCTTCGCAATATAGCGGTCAGCGATATTTTGTAAATTGTTTTTTTGTTGCGCAACCGATCGTTTTTTTGCGGTCGGGTTTTTGCGCAACTATAAAGAGGAAAAGTCGATAATGGACCTAGGTACACTAAAAGCTACTCCCGGCAAATTAAAAAAGCGCAAGCGAGTCGGGCGCGGTCCAGCTTCTGGCACAGGCAAGACCTCCGGTCGAGGCCACAAGGGTCAGAAGTCGCGCTCGGGATATTCACGCCGCGCAGGTTTTGAAGGCGGGCAAATGCCGTTGCACAGGCGTCTTCCAAAGCGGGGTTTTAATCATCGCGATCGCTTCCCGTTTGCGATCGTGAACGTTGATTCTCTAGAGAAACTTTTTGATGACGGCTCTGAAGTGACGCCCGAGACGTTAATCGAGGCCGGGTTGGCCGACGAGACCAAGGGTGGGATTAAAGTTCTGGGCCGTGGAGAAATTACAAAGAAACTCACTGTCAAAGCGAGCAGTATTAGCGCGTCGGCGCGTACCAAAATAGAGGCGGCCGGTGGGACAGTGGAAATAGTGAAACCCGGAGGCAACAAAGAAGAAGTAGTTGCCGCAAAAACGGGCGAAGCGGCGGAGGAATAATAGGTGTCGCAACCGATCGAAGCATTCCGGAACGCGTTTAAGATTCCAGAGCTGAAACAGCGAATTCTGTTTTCGCTCGTGATCCTGGCCGTATACAGACTTGGGGCGCATGTGCCAACACCCGGTATTGACGGTGCCGAGCTTGCCAAACAGATGAGCGGCGCGGGCGGCCTCATGGGTTTTTACGACATGTTTTCAGGTGGGGCTTTCGGAAAGGCCACGGTTTTTGCCTTGGGCATCATGCCGTACATCAGCGCCTCGATTATCATATCGCTTTTGACCACGGTGATTCCCGCGCTTGAGAAGTTGTCCAAAGAAGGGGCTGAAGGTCAAAAGAAGATCACGGAATACACGCGTTACGGTACGATTGGTTTGTGTATCATACAGTCAATCGGTATTAGCCTGATGCTTCAAAACATGAACAACGCCGGTTCGCGAATAGTTGCCAACCCCGGCTTGGGTTTCACGTTGATGTGCGTCATAACCTTTACAACCGGTACGGCCTTTATAATGTGGCTGGGCGAGCAAATAAGCGAGCGCGGCATAGGAAACGGCATTTCGTTGATTATTTTCACAAGTATCATATCCGGAATGCCAAACGCGATCATTCGACTTTTGAATCGTATCAGCGCCGACCAGTTGGACGTCATTGACGGCCTTATACTGATGGTTCTAATGGGTGCGGTTATCGCGGGGGCAATATTGGTAACGACTGGACAGAGACGGGTGCCCGTGCAGTATCCGCGTCAGATTAGAGGACGAAAAGTTTATGGCGGTCAGCGGAACTATCTTCCGTTGCGCGTAAACCAGGCCGGTGTTATACCCATAATTTTCGCGGGAGCAATAATGACCATGCCCGCAATGATGGCCCAGGCCATAGACGTGGGCTGGGTGCGTAATATCACAGCCATGCTCACCACAGGCATGCTTTATGGTGTTATATACGCAACCTTGATTATTTTCTTCTCGTTCTTCTATACGGCCATTACCTTTAATCCCGTGCAGATGGCCGATGACCTTAAGAAGTACGGCGGCGTCATCATGGGCGTTCGACCTGGAAAAGCCACTGCAGAGTATTTGAACAAAGTGATGACACGCGTGACGGTTGTGGGCGCACTTTTCCTGGCGGGCGTGGCTTTGATGCCCACCGTAATAAACGCGGTACTGAAGATTAACGACCTGAGCATAACGAGTTTTTTCGGGGGCACGGGCCTGCTGATTCTTGTTGGTGTTGCCCTGGACACTGTAAAGCAGATCGAGCAGCACTTGGTTATGCACCATTATGACGGTTTTATGAAGGGCCGCCGCTTGCGCGGCAGGAGGCGCTAAGCGTAACATGGGATTTCGACTCGTGATGCTGGGCGCGCCGGGTGCAGGCAAGGGGACACAGGCCAAGCGGTTTGCTGTACTTGGTCCAGTGCCGCATATTTCGACGGGAGATATTTTCCGGGCGAATTTAGAGGGCAATACGGAACTTGGCGGAAGAGTCAAATCGTATCTTGATTCAGGCAAGCTTGTTCCTGATGAGTTGACATGTGAAATAGTTGCTGACAGGTTGTTGGAAGCCGATTGTGCCCAGGGTTATGTCCTGGACGGATTTCCGAGGACTGTTCCGCAGGCCGAGACTTTTCAGGGCGTGCTGGATGATAGCTCGCAGCAACTTGACGCGGCAATAAATATATATGTTCCTGATGAGGAGATAGTTGTCAGGCTTAGCGCACGGCGGACATGTCCGAATTGCGGCCGCATTTACAACATGGATTTTGATGCGCCTTCTGACGGGATCCATTGCGACGAAGAGGACTGTGAGCGCGTGGAAATTGTCCAGCGCGTGGACGATTGCGAGGAGACGATTTTGGAGCGGTTGCGTGTATATCACGAAATGACCGAACCGATTATAGATTATTACGAAAAGCAAGGTATCTTGAAGACGGTTACGGGTGAGGGAAGTACACCGGACGATGTTTTTGAACAGATAAACGGTGTTTTGTCCCTTCTAAAACAGTCATAGACTTGTGATCAATCGTCGAACAGAAGATGAAATTAAGATCCTTCGGGAGGCGAACCAGATAGTGGCCCACGTGCTGGCTACGTTGGCCGAAATGGTCGAGCCCGGGGTTAGCACTGGTGAGTTGGATGCGGTTGCCGAGTCTGAGATTAGACGGCTTGGCGGTTTGCCCGCATTTTTGGGCTACAGAGGTTATCCGAAGACGGCATGTATCTCGGTTGACGAGGTCGTTGTCCACGGGGTACCCGGGACGAGAAAGTTGAAGGACGGACAGATAGTGAGTATTGACGTGGGCGTGAAGCTCAATGGCTATTACGGCGATGCCGCTGTTTCAATACCGTGCGGCAACGTGGACAAAAAGCGCCAGCGGTTATTGAAGACGACGGACCGGGCACTGGCCAGCGGAATCGCGGCGGCCCGGGCGGGTAATCGCGTTTCGGACATTTCGCGAGCGGTTGAGCGTGTTTGCAAGGCGGCAAAGCTGTCGGTAGTGCATCAATTCGTTGGGCATGGCGTTGGTGAGGAGTTGCACGAAGCGCCGCAGATCCCGAACGTTGATACTGGTGAACGTGGCGCTTTGTTGCGCCCTGGTATGGTATTGGCCATTGAGCCCATGGTGAATCTTGGGGTGGCCGAAGTAAGAGTTTTAGCAGATGGCTGGACGGCAGTAACGGCTGACGGCAAGCCCAGCGCCCATTTTGAGCATAGCGTTGTTGTGGGCGATGGAGAAGCCGAGATACTGTCAGCGACCCCAAAACTTATTTGGGGCAAGCGGACCTAAGTCCGGCCGATAGATAAGACAGGTTTTGGCCTGTCGGAGTGAAAGATGAAAGTTAGAAGCTCTGTAAAGAAAATTTGTGATAAGTGCAAGATAATCAAACGGCGTGGCGTAGTTCGTGTGATTTGCGAGAATCCGCGTCATAAGCAGCGTCAAGGCTGATTCAGGGAGAACCATTCACATGGCACGTGTAGTTGGTGTAGATATTCCGCGCAAGAAGCGCATTGACATCGGCATTCGATCTATTTTTGGCATTGGTCCCACTCGGGCAAAGAAGATCCTCGAGCAGACCGGTATTGAACCGTCACTGCGAGGAAATGATTTGACAGACGAGCAAGCCAGTTTGTTGTCGTCCACAATCCTGGCCAGCTATAAGGTTGAAGGTGATTTGCGCCGCGAAGTGACGTCAAACATCAAGCGGCTAATGGATATCAACTGTTATCGAGGCCAGCGGCATAAACGAGGCCTGCCGGTCCGGGGACAGCGTACACATACTAATGCGCGCACTCGCAAGGGTCCGCGTCGTTCAATAGTCAAGAAGAAAGGCTAAGGAGGTTAGCTGTGGCGAAAGAAAAGCGCAAAACTAAAGGTAAGAAGCGTCGAGTTTCCCTGAGTGTAACTAACGGCGTTGCACATATACAGGCTACGTTCAACAATACAATCGTGTCCATTACGGACATGAGAGGAAATGTTATTTCGTGGTCGAGCGCCGGCCAGGTTGGTTTTGCCGGCTCGCGTAAAAGCACGGCCTTCGCTGCGCAGCTTGCCTCAGAGGCTGCTGCCCAAAAGGCGCTGGATCTCGGTTTGAAGGAAGTGCGTGTGCTTGTTAACGGTCCTGGTTCTGGTCGTGAATCGGCCATAAGGGCCCTTCAAGCTACGGGATTGGATGTGACATTGATCAAGGATGTGACCAGCATCCCTCATAACGGTTGCCGTCCACGTAAAAGACGGCGTGTGTAGTGGCCCTGTTTGGGCTTAATCCGCAGCCACTTGCTCCGGATTGGATCATAAACCGGTCAACCAAAGTCGAAAGGCGAAGGTAAATGATATCTAAAGACTTTGTCATACCTAAATTTGTCAGCATCGAAGACGGTGCAACTGATCGTTATGCGCGGTTCGTTGTAGAGCCCTTTGAGAGAGGCTATGGCACCACGGTCGGAAATTCTCTTCGCCGCGTGTTGCTGTCGTCGCTCGAGGGTGCCTGTGTGACGGCCATTCGCATAGAGAATGTGCCGCACGAGTTTTCAGCAATACCTGGCGTCCAAGAGGACGTTACCGATGTGACTATGAATTTCAAGAATTGCCAACTCAAACTCAACCGCCAGGAACCCTTGATTTTCTCGTTTGTGAGAAAAGGCAAAGGTGAGGTCACCGCGGGTGAGATTTTTGCGGACACGGAAGTTGATGTGTTCAATCCCGACCAGGTGGTTATGACGGTTACGTCAAAAAGCGCCAAAGTCGAAATGGAAATCAAGGTGGACCAAGGCAGGGGCTATGTTACGAGCGACGTCTTCGAGTTAGAGCATGCTCCTATCGGCACCATATATCTTGACGCGAGTTTTTCGCCGGTTGAGAGAGTAAATTTTGTCGTAGAAGATGCCCGTGTTGGGCAAACGACCGACTACGACCGGCTTCTGCTGGACATTTGGACTGACAGTTCAATAACGCCGGCAAAAGCCCTTGAAGAAGCGGCAGATAAGATGATAGACCACCTTAAGATTTTCGTCCAGCAAAGGGCGGAAGACCAACAGGACGATGCGTCATCGACCGATGAAGATCCTCAGATGAGGAAGCTTCTATCGAGGCCAGTCGAGGAACTCGAATTAAGCGTTCGAGCCGCGAATTGCCTCAAGGCGGCAAATATTAAGACTATTGGAGAACTCGTGATTCGCAGCGAACCCGAGTTGCTGCAATTCCACAACTTTGGCAAGAAATCGCTGGATGAGATACTGGCAATTCTTGAGGCAATGGGTTTGACTCTGAATATGAAAGGCGGCGCTTCCGCAGATGAATCCGAAGCGTCCCCCGAAGCGGAAGAAGCATAAGTTATCAGCAGGCCACGATCCGGCCATGCGTTTTTTAGGAGGAACTTCGAGAGATGAGGCATCGTAAAGCAGGTACGCGCTTGGGGCGCACAACGTCCCATCGAAAAGCGCTTATGAAGAATCTCACTTTGGCGCTTTTTACGCACAATGCTATTGTGACCACCGTTACAAAGGCCAAGGAGCTGCGCAAGTTCGCCGAGCCTTTGATTACAATGGCCAAGTCCGACAGCGTAGCGAATCGCCGCCGCGCATTTTCGGCGTTGCGTGACAGGGACGTCGTGACAAAACTTTTCAACGACATCGGCCCGGCTTTTGTGGATCGCCCCGGCGGCTACACACGCATTTTGCGCATGAATAACCGTCTTGGCGACGCGGCGCAGTTGGCACGCATCGAATTGGTCGGTCTGGGCGAGTACGAAGAAGAATAGAGACTTCTCAATTCATTAAAAAACAAGCCGGGCATGTATTTGACACATGCCCGGCTTTTTCACGTCTATGGCGGCCCCCTTTGGGAGCTTTCCTGACGGGCCTTTTTTTTGGCTCATCCGACTAAAGCGTACTTTCGACCCTAAAACCTTAGCCGAAACAGAAGAAGAAAAGAATTTTTTGACAGGATAACAAGATAAACATGATTACCTGAAAGGGTATATTATCATGTCAATCATGCGTTGTCTTATGATGTTTCCAATAAGCTTGGTTGGGTGGTTGGTGTCATTTATCGTGCCGCAATTGCTTAAACTTGCCGTAGCCCGGACGAGAAGTTGAATTTATGTTTGATTGGAATAATGCCTTTGTAATAAATACCTAAACCGATGTCCGGAAAAATGTTTTGTGTAAATAGGATCGATTCATAACCCGGATATCTCATGAGATTTTCGGGTTCGGCATCAGAGCCCTGTTTGTGGCTCTCAAGGATCGGCGTATTAGATATCAAAGGTGATTGCTTAATATTAGAAAATGGGATATACAGGATCATGATGTGATTGA
>SDBV01007032.1_pt1 | contig 15455 bp, 17 predicted proteins | sample 2277081 | NCBI WGS metagenome assembly SDBV01 (sample SAMN10402039, study PRJNA504765) | marine sediment metagenome | isolation source: marine sediment core GS10_PC15, 223 cmbsf | place: Arctic Ocean: Southern Knipovich Ridge | collected 2010
TGGCTCGTGCTCGGTATGGCCTCACTGCGGACGGCCGTGAGGCCGCCGATGATGAGGGCTGCCCCAAGCCCGGCCGAAAGTACAATAGTCCGCAGCAAGCGAGCGTATGAGGAGAGCCGAAGGAGGGTATGCCCATTCTAAGCGAACCGTGAATTTTGTCAACGGCGTGAAGGGGGCGCGGCCCGGGCCAGGCTAGTCGTCGCCGCCCAGGCGCTGTACCCTCACGTAGACGAACCGCGCGTCCTCCTCATCGGGAAAGCCGAGGACCATGAAGGCCCCGATCCAGCGATCGCCGTCATCGGTGAACGTCCAGGTGCTCCACGCAGCCGGGCCGCCGGCGCCGCTGTCCTCCCGGTTCCACCCGGCTTTCTCCAGTTGCTCCCGATAGTGCTGCTCTAGGTCCGCCACAGACATCTCGGTCTTCAGGGTGGAGCTGGAGTACCAGGAGTCGCCGCCGCCACCGCCCTCGCCTCCTTCGAGCATCGTGGCGTCCCGGGGAGCCTCCAGGCGCGGGATCAGCCCCTGTACCCCCGTCCCCGGCGGGCCGGGCGGGACCATCTGCTCGTCGCAGGGGGTAAAGCCTTCGGAACTCGAGTTGAGGCTCAGCCGCACGTCGCTCATGTCGCCGTCATCCAGGGCGAAGGCGGTTACGGTCAGGTACGGCTCTTCCCCCTCCCGACAGAAAGAGTTCCCGAACGCGCCGTCGGCCGGTACGAAACCCCCTTCCGGCGGCCCGCCGAACTCCGGCTCGCTCCACCCCGCCGCGGCGAGCCGCTCCTCGTAGGCGGCCAGGACCGATTCGGGCTCACCGGGCACGTCCAGGACGATCTCGACGTTCTCGTCGCCCTGCACCACGCTCCCCACCACATCGGCGTCGTCGGGCATAGGGAGCTCTACCGGCAGCTCGTCGGGCAGCTTTCCGGCCAGAACCTGGACCTCGCCGGGCTCGGGAGCGCCGGGGTAGCGGAAGCTGAACATGCGCCGGACGAGACGCACGAGCTCACTTTCGGAACCCGCCACCTCCGGCTGCGATGGGGTCTGTTCGTTCCTCGCCTCATCATCGCCGTTGCCGCACGCGGCTACGAGGAGAACACAGAGAGCGATCATGAAGGCAGATGCGATGCGCCACATATCACGTTCCTCCTTCCCGTGACCCGACCGGCATCAATTATACAGCCGATCGGTACGCGGCCTTCATGCCGGTTTCGCCCTGGTCATCCACTGATAAGCTGGCGGCACCGCCGCGAGGCGGACGACGAGGACCTGGGCGTCGGCCGTAACATCTCCTCGCTCACGGGTGGTTATCCGGTGGGAGTGCCGGTCACTTCCGCTCCCAGCGCCGTCTTGAGCTGATGGAGGGCGAACTTGTGGGCGTCGGAATCAAAGGTGGCCACGCAGTCCGCCGGCACCTCGACAGCGTAGTCACGGCTGCGGGCGTCATTGACGGTGTAGAGGACGCAGATGTTGGTGCAGTCACCCACGACGATGATCTTGTCCGGCTTGAGCTTCTTGAGCCTCTCGTCCAGGTTGGTCTCGAAGCAGGCAGAGTAGTGTCGCTTGGGGATGACCTCGTCGGCGAACTCCTTAAGCTCGGGGATCACCTCGGGCTCCTTGCTGCCGTGGATGCAGTGGGGCGGGAACATCTTGAACTCAAGGTCGTCCGGGTCGTGGGTGTCGCAGAGGAAGATGATGTGGGAGCCCTGGACCTTCTCTTCGCGCAGCAGCTTCTGGACGCGAGGGATGATCTCGCGGATAGTGGGGCCTACGTAAAGGTTGTGGCCTTCCTCGCAGAAGCCGTGCACCATGTCCGCCAACAGGCCGACGTTGGCCAGCGGTGCGGCCTCCTAGCGGCGGAAGATGAACCGTCGCATGACGACCGTCTCGCTAACGGTGTAGGAGCCCGCGGGGAGTTCGCCGTTACGGCGTGTGGCTAGAGCCTTGGTTTTGGCGGGCCGTCGCAGCGTTGGCAGCCGCAGCGCTCCCTTGGCCAGGGTGTTCAACACCACCTCCGCCGCCACGCCCAGCGCCACCAGCACCCCGCTCGCCCTGGCGGGCGGTGCTTACTCTGATTAGAATTCCGGCTTTGTCGTTCATTTCATGGTTCCCCCCGGAATGTAACTGATCCCCTTCAGCATCTTTCGGAATCTGTATGAAGGGTTTTGAATGGACACCAGCCGGCTTGCTCTCGCTCCCCAGTGGTGAACGAGGTTTTAGGGCGGGTCGATCAGGGCAACCGAGGAGCACTTTCGGAACGCAGAGGCCTATAGCTGGTCCCTCGCCCGGCTTTCAGCTCCCAGGTATTCATCTCCAGGCTGTGCGTAATAAGCGCATTATGAACCACCCTGGCCAGGCTTTTTGCGCTTAATGCGCTTTCTGTGCGTACTCGCGGGCTGAGTTTAGGACTCGGCAATGGGGAGACGCCTCGGTGCTGCGCTCCTCGCCAATAATGCATTGACACCCGCCCTGCCGCAGCAAGCCTAGACGCGGCAGGCCGCCGGGGTCGTGAATGAGTACGTAAAGGGTAATTATCGTACTCAAAATAACGAGTGCTTTGTGGAGCCAAACACCGATTAGATTTCGGGCTGTCGCAGACTAGAATGCCCCTTGTGGCGCTCTGCACCTTCTGTGGCCGCGCACCCGCCGTCAACTTTGCGCTGACCGTCCTCAACGGCGACCCAGGCCACATGGCGTCATGGCGGTGCTAGGTTCGGCAGTCTCCCCATCGCTGCCGTAGGGCGCTGTCGGAGACGAGGCTGAAGGCCAGAAGTTGAAGGGCGTGGTGAGCGCTGGTGGCTGGGGCGCAGGGTCGGGCGGCACAGGTCGGGGATGGACTCCGACAAGACTAGGCGTTGACTTTCGTGGGCACCCAGCCTAAACTGCGTCTGCCGTGGCCGACTTTTGGATTCCGCTGCTCGTCGGGCTCGGGGGTTTTGTCGGGGCGTGGCTCCTTCACCCTTGGGTGACACACCGGTTTTCACTGGCCAGAGGGTACTATGCGCCGTTCAGCATGTGGTGCGCGAAGACTGCGTCCGTTATCGACGAATTGCTGGACTGGGTGAAAAGAAAGCCTACACTTACCGGACCATACGAGACAGGACTAGCCGCCTACCAGCTGACCTCGAATTTCTTGGAAATCCACGAATTGTTGTCCCAGGCGTTCCAGCATGGCTGGACAAGCGAACTAGAGAGGAAGGGTGACTTGCCCACCCTCTTGAACGCAAACTATCTCGTTGAGAGAGGCTACCACATGGGCGAGGCTCGGGACGGAGTGATTTGGTCTGCGTTGGAGAAGGAGGAGCACGAGCGCCGCTTGTACGATGAAGCGGTGGCAGAGCGTTTGTGGGACGACGTGTTTGCAAAGGGAGCAGCGCAGGATGCTCTCCGCTCCTTGCGTGATACTCTCAGGCGGTATGTCCCCGTAGAATTGCCGAGATGGGTGTACGGCCTCCTGCGAAGGATTCGAGAGCGACGCCTCAAGCTTGAGAAGGCTTAAGGTGCGCGGTGCAGGGTTGACGTTGGAAGGCGGATAGCGTCTCCGGCTACAGCTTCTAGATATTCATCTCCAGGTTCTGCGCATACTCGCGGGCTGAGTTTAGGACTCGGCTATGGGGGAGGAAAAATCCCACAAAGTATCGCTGGTGCCACTTCCTGCCATCCGGGTCTATGTGGTCGCTGATCGGGTATCACGTGGCCCTATTGACCTGCCCCCGTCCTTTGGTCCAGCTATTGTGAGACTCCCGCTGCGGCTTTGAGCATTATGCGGGGTCTGTGCAGGCCGTGTCGGAACTTCTCTGGGGTGAGGTTGCCCAGAGAGCTGTGGGGCTGGGTTCGTATCCAAGGACTGGCAGGGGCGGCAGGACTATAACCCGCGACCCGCGGTTTTGGAGACCGCTGATCGCAATGGGCCGAAACTCGGCCCAATTCGCATCTGGCTTCGCTCCCGGATTTCTCGAAGACCTGTGCTCACGCGAAAACGGCCCCTGAGCATAGGTCTTGAGCGGTTTTCGTGTCTGGGCATCACCTCCTTTCTGCCGCTCTCATGTGCGAGTCGCACCGGTGGGAGGCCTAAGCTACTGGCTATTCACATACTCCGAAAACGTATCCTGACACAACTCTCGGATAGCATCATCGAACTCAGATGTGCTGAAACCGGCCTCATGGGCACGCTCCTCAACTTCGCTGTAGGCGCGCCAGTCGTCAGAGCCGGCAACCACCGACATCTCCTGACAGGCGCGCTTGGCGAGGTCGAAGAGGCCGGGTTGGTCCGCGTCCCCGTCCCCGCAAGCTACCAGGCCCAGCGCAAGGGCAATCGCCACCAACAGCGTTGCGACCTTCTTCATTTATGATCCTCCTCTCAGCCAAGGCTTCACTTCCTCGCGTGGCATGCGGTGTCGCCCGATGCGTACCTAATGCCGGATGCCTATCTCCACGGTGTTGCCTATTCGATGCGATATCCCGCCGCACTGTAACTTGCTGGGGCAACCGAGCATTGGTGACCAGCTTCGCCGACAGCCTCCCGCGGAGGGGACACGCGCACACCGAATGTCGCTCTGATAGAGCTCATGCGCACCGGATTCTCCCCCCAGAATCACGGATCCCGCTCCTTTCCTGCAGAACACAGCTCGGGCGTGCCCACTAGAAGCCTGATCCGGCGGGGTCCAGCCCCACTACATCCACCGGAGTGGTACGCTCGGTGGTCGTTCCATCCCCCAACTGGCCCTCCTCATTCCGCCCCCAGCACTTGACGCCGCCCGTCGTGAGGGCGCAGGTGTGGTAGTCCCCCGCGGCGATGGCGATCACGCCTTTCCCCAGGCCCATGACGTCCACAGGCGTGGTCTGTTTGAAGATATCCCCGTTCCCCAGCTGGCCGAAGACATTGTCGCCCCAGCACTTGACGCCACCCGCCGAAGTGAGGGCACAGGTATGCTCGGACCCACCGGCGATGGCGGTCACATCGCTCCCTAGGCCCACTACTTTTACCGGCGTGGTACGATCGTCAATCGTCCCGTCCCCCAACTGGCCGTGCAAGTTCCGCCCCCAGCACTTGATGCCACCCAGCGTCGTGAGGGCGCAGGTGTGGTAGTCCCCCGCGGCGATGGCGATCACGCCGGCCCCTAGCCCTGCCACGTCCACAGGGGTGGCGCTGCAAGGATAGCCCAACTCGCATGATTCCGTCATCTCATTTCCTAGCTGGCCGAACTCATTGCTGCCCCAGCATTTGACGCCGTCAGCGGTGGTCAACGCGCAGGTGTGCCCGCCTCCTGCGGCGACGCTGACCACCCCGCTGGTCAGGCCAGTTACGTCCACCGGTATCGGTTTGGTGGAGTAGGGATAGGTGCCCGCCGTCCCGTCGCCGACCTGGCCACCCATGTTGCTGCCCCAGCACTTGACGCCGCCAGCAGTGGTCAGCACGCAGGTGTGCCCGCCTCCTGCGGCGACGCTGACCACCTCGCTGGTTAGGCCAGTCACGTCCACCGGAGTTGGAATGCGGTAGTCGAGGCCCGGAGCCCCATCCCCCAGCGCCTCCATCGAATCGTTTCCCCAGCACTTGACGCCGCCTGCTTCGATGAGGGCGCAAGTGTGCGTCCCCCCCACGGCAATAGCAGCAACGCCTCTGCTCAGCCCCACGACATCCACCGGTGTGGTGCTGCAAGGGGAGTCGCTGTAACACGATTCGGTCGTCTCAGCCCCTAGCTCGCCGAGGAAGTTGTCCCCCCAACACTTGACGCCGCCCACGGCGGTCAGGGCGCAGGTATGATCACCCCCTGCGCCCACATCCGTGGATAGGCCGGTCTCTTCAGAAGCGGCGGCCTCAGTGCCTTGCTCCGTCGGGGCATCCTCTGACGCTTCTTCCTGTGCCCCACCCTCCTTCACCCAGACTTTTCCTTCCTCATCGAATATCCTGCCGCTGTCGATCGTCGCCCTGGCGGTGAGGCCTGTCTCGTCATCACGAAGCGTTATTGTCCGATCCTCGACCTCCCACTCCCCACTGAGGCTGAGCCCCATCTCCTGGAGGAAGTAAGTACCGTCTTCCCTAAGCTCCAGGTACTCGCTAGGATCGTCCTGATTCACGTACGTACCGTGGAGACCATCCCCGTCTGCCCGGGGAATGCTCTCCCCATCACCCCCACAGGCCGCCAGCACCAGTAGGCCTGCAATCGCGGCAACGAGCGCTAGGATCTTCCTCATTCTCCCTGCCCTCCTTTCGATTTGAGTTCGCCCGTGAGACGCGTTTGACGGTTCACAAGGCCACGTGGCCCGCCTGCGATGTGCTCACGGAGTCAGCTCTCAGGTTCTACCTCTGGGCCAAAGGGGTAGTGGGGAAGCGATGGTCGCCCCCACTCCTGCGCGTGGATTTCCAGGTAGTAGTTGGCGATCTGGTCGGGATCAAGGTCAGATCTTGGCCGGTAGACCAGTATCTCCCCTTGGCCGGGTGGAACCGGACCTCGAGTATTCTCCTGACCTCCGTCTTTGAGGAACAGCCCGGCCTCGTCTGTCCAGCGGATGCCGATCCTCACGCCAATCGGGTCCTCGGCAGTGTTCCTGTATTCGATGACCAAGCGGGGATTCCCACCAGGGTCCACGAGATGGTGATCGACAACCTCAATAGCATGGCGAGCGCCGACGGTGAGAGCAAGTTCGCCACCTATCTTGAGGGGCTCTTCCTTCACCCATTCCTCTGCCCAGACTTGGCCATCTTCATCAACAACGGTTATCAGATTGTCCTTTATTCTGCCCGTGGCAGCGCCTGGAAAACCAAAGAAGTAGTAAGAGAGAATTATCTCGTTTCCTTCGATTACCCATCCTTCGGGGGAGAGCCCAAGAACGTATTCACGTTTGAAGAAGAAGCTCCCGTCTTCCCTGAGTTCCAGATACTCACTGCGATCGTCCGGGTTCACATACGTGCCTACAGCATCTGGCGGCGTTATCGTCGGATCAGGGCCTGTGGTTCCTTCCTGCCCACCAGTGCCACAAGCCTGCCCCGTTGGCACGAGCCAGCGTCGGCTGGGGTTAGCCGGATTCCACTCAGGGGCCCAGCCTTCGACATTCCCCGGTCCCTGGAGCGGCCACCATTTGTCATCGTCTTCCAGGAGGGGTGACCCAAGAAGGCACACGGTGTCGCCTTGAGACAGCTTGCCCACGACCTCTTGGCCGGTTCCCGGGCCTTCTCGAACATCCAACCGCTGGGGCTGGGCTGTGGCTTCGCAACCGGCGGTGAGCACATCGCAGTCTACCCAGATCGGGCTACCATCAAAAGCTGGGTGCTCTGTGATATTGGTCAAGTCGGTCCCGTCAACTCGCAGCACGTATATCTCAGAGTTCTGCTGCGGTGACTCCCAAGGCGGTTGGGGAACGGCGGACAACGCCAGCCTCGAGCCGTCCGGTGACCAGCGTACCAGTGGCAGATCGCACTGGGTGAGGCCCGCCCCAGCGCACGGGACCGTAGTCAACAGGTGTTCATCTTTCCCATCTGGAGCTATGAGGTAGAGTTCCACCTCCCATCTGGATCCGTCTGCCTTGCCAAGAAAAAGGATCGAATCGCCCAGCGGCGACCAAGCAGGGCTAGAACCGTTCGTTAGGTACTCCAGGCCACTGCCGTCCGCGTTCACCATGTAAAGACCAAACGGCTCGCGGTACGAGTAGAAGACGATACGCGTGCTGTCCGGAGACCAAGTGAAGCCGCCTCCTGGGGTCTCACTGCCGCATCTGACTACGCTCTGACCGACGGCGTTCCGTTGGCTACCGTCGACGTTCGTGACGTATAGAGCTCCCGGACCTGGAGTGTCCGGGCACTCGTAGAACGCCACCTTCGTTCCATCGGGTGACCACTGGGCACCGCGGGCACCAAAGCCATAGCCGGGAAACGCGCCGCCGATGCGGGTCACGTTCGTTCCATCCGAATCCATCATGTATACACCCGCAGGCTCCCGGCTCGACTGAAAGGCTATCTGGGCAACCTCCGGGACAGAAGTCGGCGAGGGAGTTGGTGACAGCGCGGGCACTGGTGATGGCGGAGGCTTCTGTTCCAGGAACGCGATGATGCTTTCGGCGACCCCCCTAGCAAGCTCGTCCCGGTGATTGAGGAGCATATCATCATCGCCTGACCAGAAACCCATCTCCACGATGGCGCCAGGAGTTTCGGGAGCGATCCCTCCGACCGTGCTCTTCACCAGAGCGCATTCGTCCCCTTTTCTCGCGCCAACCAGGCCGCCTTCCTCCGGGTTGAGGACGGCATTGTGCGTCATGCAAAGGGTGAAACGGCCGAGTTCGAGATCTTGATCGATTCCTGTGACGCCGCCATACCAGTTCCAGATGCTCTCAACGAGCCAATCGGATGCGTCACCTGAACCGGTCGTCCCCGGCGGCTCAGCATTGGAGTCACCCGCATAGCGAGAGACTTTGTGACCCTGTGCTCCCGGGGCGCACCAGTCATTGTGCAGCGTGACGAAGGCCGCGCCCTCAAAGCCCGTGATCTTCTTCCAGTCGTAACCTTTGATCACCTCCACTTCGTACCCATGAGACCGCAGCAACTCTGCTGCCCTATCTGCAACGTCGTGCGTGACCTCGTACTCGTTCGTCTTCCGATCGCATGACGAAGCGCCAGGACTACTCTTATCGTGGGCACCGTGGATGCCGATTCTCCTGGCCGGGTCGGGCCCTTCACCGCCTGCGAAGCCGGGCAGTCCTCCGCCAGCACCGATCCAGCCGCCCAGTCCAGCTCCGATAGCCCCGATGAGGAGACCACCGAGGAGCGCCGCCTTCCAGGCCGTGGGCAGAGAGGCGAACTTCGCTGCCGGCTGGGACAGCAGCGCCTTCGGGCCGGCCCCGGCGGCCTGCGTGCCAGCTTCCGCCCACGAAGCCGTGAGGGCGTCGGCGATGCGAGGCTTCAGGCCCAGAGGCACGGCAACAGCTGCCAGGGCCCCGAAAAGGGCAGTGGGCGATACCAGCCGTCGGCGCTGCTCCTGGCAGGTGGCGCAGTCAGCCACGTGGCGGTCGATGGTCCTGCGGGCGTCGGGAGAGATGACGGTAATACGCTGCTCCTTCAGCAGGCGGTCCAGGTCCTCACACTCTCGACGGCCACGCTGCACCAGTAGCAATGCGGCCACCGCGCCCTCGAAGGTGTCCCTCAGTCGGCTCATCATCGTGTAGGCGTTGCCTTTGCTCACTCCCATCACCTGGGCGATCTCCGCGCTGTCCAGCCCCTGCCGGACGTGGAGGTCCAGCAGAGAATACTCCCTGGCGTTTAGGGCGGCCGCCGCCTGCCAGACCAGCCCCGACAGCTCATGGGCCTGGGCGGATTGCTCCGGGTCCCCCAAACGCTTAGGGTCAACCTGCTGATAGATGGCGGGCTCTTCCTCCTCCCGTTCCGGCAGGGCTGCGACCGGGCGCTGCCGCTGCAGACGCTTGAGGGCCAGGTTTCGGGCGATGGTGAAGAGCCAGGTGGAGAAGCCGGCCTTCTTCTCCTTGGGGGATAGCGCCCGCATCGCATTGAGGAAGGTCTCCTGGGCGAGGTCGGCGGCCTCGTCGGCGTCGCGGACCATGCGTCGCAGGAAGTCGTACACCCGCTCGAAGTGGCGACTGTACAATTCGGCGAAGGCCTCCCGGTCCCCGTCGGCTGCCAGCGCTTCCAGCTCAGCGTCTGTTTGGCCCGTCAGAGGTCTCGGGATCGGGGCGCCGCACTTGCGGCAAAAGCGGCTCGCTTCTCCCACGTCAGCGCCACATGTGCTGCAGTACATTGTTCTAGCCTCTGGCTGTGTCCCTGTCGTCCCGCCGGCAAGAGGATGCCTTTTGGCTCAGGGCTCAAGCTCCTCCCAGTTCTCCTTGAAGAAGCCTCTAAAATCCACGCTTAGCTCCTTCCGTCCTACCATCACGACCTGGCCTCCTTGGCAGTCCCATGCGTAGACGCTAGCCAATATGAAAGGATCTTGGCCGATTGGCCAGCCTGAATATGGGCAGGACTTTGCGGCTTCGCCATAGGGCTCAGGACTGGTATCTGCCGTTCCGCACCAGATGTGACCCCAGATGGGGCACCACATCACCTTTCCTTCGAAGCACCGCCAGACAATTCCGACGTCAAGAGGGGGAGCAACGTAGAAGTCCGGAAGGCGCTCTCTAATTTGGTCTGGCATGGGAGCACCGGCCCACCTCTCGTCCACGAAGAGCGGACCGGGCTCCGGGGACCGGCCGTCTTTCCACTGCCATTCCCTATCGGCTGTGCCGACATCAGCACAGAAAGCGAAAGGATCAGAGAACGTCGTGGGCGTTGGCTGCGGCGGGCTGTACGTCACGGTGACCCTGCCCTCGTCGCCGCCAAACAGCTCGGCCGTCCGCTGGACGAGTAGCTCGCCTGCCGCCGCGCCCAGCGTGACGAGAGTCTTGATCGCGCCCCAGACGATGCCGGCGGTGCCCTTGAGGGCGACACCCACGCAGTCCTTGACCACATCGAAGAGGTCACCGATCGTAGGTGTCCCCTGCCGCTCAGGGGTCATGATCTCGAACAGGCACTTGAGCCCATCGACCGGATCCATCCCCAACGCCGAGACGATGGCGATGAGCATGTCTCCGGCCAGTGTCATGTCGGAGGGGGCCGACGAGAGAATGATCTCTCCCGCCTCCTCGAACTGCAGCGTGAACTCCGCCTCGCCGGCCGGAGGAATGTAGACAACATCCCCGCCCAGTTTCTCCGTGAGGAGCTTCCACCCCGCATCCGTGAGCGACCCGTGCGAAACGTCATTCAACTGAACACCGGGACGGAGGTCCACCAGAGTGGCATAGGCTCGGTTGTTCACCAGTTTGAGGACGGCTTGCCCCTCCGTATCGGCACCCTTGATGCAGGCCAGCAGTGAATCGGAGAAGTCCAGGCTCATGTGGGCGGGCGCGGCATCGCACTGCGGGATCTCGGCCACCGGGAGACCGACCAGCTCCAGCAGGCTCTCCAGGCCGCGCATGATCTTGGCTTTGAGCTCGGAGAGGTCCCAGTTGAAGGGGTTCCACCAGGAGAGGTGATCGGTCTCGATGACCACGACGTGCCTATCGAGATCGACCGTCCCGTATGCTGGCACCCACTTCTTCTGCTCCTCATCGTAGAAGGCCAGGAAGACCGCATCTTCAGGCGAGTCTTCCGGCATGAGAGCGGGATCGTAGGCAATCTCCAGGGTGACACGGCCGGACAGCTTCGCCCCACCCAGATCGATGTCGAAGGCCTCGCCTACAGACTGGGCACCCTCAAACCCGTCGGGAGCTGGATTCTCCTCTGAGGATCGAGTGATCGTGACGGTGGCATCGTCGGACAGAGCGTTGGGCGGGATCCGCACAACGATGTCGTCACCGATGGAGACTGTGCCGCCATCCGCGGCCGTGATCTGTTCGGAAACGGTAGCCATCTGGCCGCCGCCGCAGCCCGAATAGAGAAGGGCGAGGCCAACCGCCAGCAGAAAGAAGAGCGAGCGGACGAGTGGTCCCCGCACCTGAAGCCTCATCGCGCTGGCCCAGCCTCCACCACATCCACCGGGGTGGCGCTGCTCGTGGTCGTCCCGTCCCCTAGCTGGCCGTAGTCGTTCGCGCCCCAGCACTTCACGCCACCCTCGGCGGTCAGGGCGCACGTGTGGCTGTACCCAGCGGAGATGGCGGCCACGCCCGTCGGCAGCGGTACAACGGGTGTCGTGCGGTTGACGGTTGTCCGATCCCCCAACTGGCCGCCTTTGTTGGCTCCCCAACACCTAACTCCGCTCGCTGCAGTCGTCAGGGCGCAGGTATGCCAATAGCCCGCAGCTACCGCGGCCACGCCACTCTCTAATCCTGTGACGTCTACCGGGGTGGAGTTGCCCGTGGTCGACCCGTCCCCCAGCTGGCCATAGTTGTTGCCTCCCCAGCACTTCACGCCACCCACCGTAGTCAGGCCGCACGTGTGCCACGCGCCTGCGGCGACAGCGGCCACACCGCTATCCAATCCCACCACGTCGAGCGGGGTGGTGCTGCACGGGAAGCGGCCCAAAGGACGGTCAGTGGTACACAGATCGGTGGTATCGGCTCCCAACTGCCCCCCGTCGTTCTGCCCCCAGCACCTGATGCTGCCCGCCGTGGTGAGGGCACAAGTGTGGAAATACCCCGCGGCGACCGCGACCACGTCGCTCCCCAGCCCCACTACGTCCACTGGACTGGCGCGGTCCGTAGTCGTGCCGTCCCCCAGCTGGCCGTGGCCATTCCTTCCCCAACACTTGACGCCGCCTACAGTGGTCAGGGCGCAGGTGTGCCATCCCCCTGGGGTAATGGCAGCGACGCCGCTTTCCAGCCCCGCCACGTCGAGCGGGGCGCTCCGGTCCGTGGTCGTGCCGCCCCCCAGCTGGCCGAAGTCGTTCAGGCCCCAGCACTTGACGCCACCCGCAGTGGTCAGAGCGCAGTTGTGACCAAACCCCCCGGCGACGGCCGCCACGTCACCCCCCAGGCCAACCACGTCGACCGGGGTGCTGCGATCCGTGATTGTCCCGTCCCCCAGCTGGCCATAGTTGTTGCCTCCCCAGCACTTCACGCCGCCCGACTGGATCACGCCGCAGGTGTGGCCGCCCCTCGCGGCTACGGCGGCCACATCCGTGAGCGAGGCGGGCTTCGGTGTTACGGTTGGAGTGGGGCTTGGTGCCGCGGTGGGTTCGGCTGTAAGCGTGGATGGTGGTCTCGTGGGTGACAGTACAGGCGTGGTACCGATCTCAGTATCGCCTCCGGCGAAAGGGTTGGTCAGGAGGAACCCCAACACAGCGAGTCCGGCGACTCCGGCGGCGGCCATGCCAACAGCCAAGAGGACTCGTGTAGGCACTTGCGGGCCGGTCGGGCGCTCGCCGTAGGGCACTGCATGCTCTCGGGGTAGCGCTGCCCCACACTTGGAGCAGAACTTCGCGCCCTTTAGGAGCTCAGCGCCGCATCTTGCGCAGTTCATGGTCGAGTCGCCTTGTGTGCCAATTCGGGGCCGTTGCCCAGAACAGTGAGGATACGCTCATCTAGCTTTCTGCCCACGGCGATCACCTCCACCTCGAGGTTCTCGTCGGCTCGCGGCTCGAACAAGCCGCCGTCAATGGCCCGACCATTGCCACCACCACGAATGCAATGATGAGTCGACGCATCACGGCATCACCTCCTGTGGTGAAGTCTGCTACATATTCGCCCCGCTGTCGGGGTGCGGAGCGCCAGCCGTTTCCCTGAGCTCAAACCTAGTGCCATCTCTGAAATCCCTGCGCCCTCCAGAACGCGCCTCAACTGCCTAGCCGAGAATGTCCGTGAGGAAGTCCTGGCTCCAGTCGAACACGAACACGCCTGGGGCGAGGGGGTTGTCCCCCGTCACGAGAAGTGGAAGGACTAGCGCCCAGACGGCAAATCCGGGAACGACCGCCACTAATGCTCTCTCGGCCGTCAGGTTGAAGGCCTTGTGGATAGCCAGAGTGGCGAAGGTCAGGAGCAGGGCAGCCGACAACAGTCCTATGCCGAAGCCTATTCCAGGCACGAAGATGAAGAACCCGATCGCCAGTGGAGTTGCGGCGAACCCCGCCACGCGGAGGATTTCCTCTGGCCGCACGTCCAGCTTCAGCGTAGAACGCATAACGACGATGGTCACGCCCGTACCCACGAGCCACAGCACCACGCCCAGGAGGCTGCCCAGCACCGTCGACTTCAGGAAGAACTCGCCGTCCGAGAGCAGGGAGCCGTGATCCGGATACCTGATGACGTACGACAGGAATCCGCCCAGGCCGCTGGCGACGATAGCCGCCGCTGCGATCACCATAGCCGGGACGGTCAGGGCTGCATTGGTCCGCACATCCTGCACCGCTGCCGCATCGAGGCGGAGGAAGCCCTTCAGGCTGTTGATCACCGACTCCAGGGTTGTTCCAGCGAGCGGGGCGTAGCTCACGGTCGGAACCTCGCGCGGGCCGCTCGCGACGTGTTCCGTCGGCGCTTCAGGGGCCGGTCTCTCCTCCACCGCTACGGTCGACCCGCACTTGGAACAGAACTTCGCATTCGGTAGAAGGGCCGCACCACACTTCTCACAGTTCATGACTTCCTCCATTGGCTATGATCGAGTTGAAGGTGAGCCTCCTAGCGTCGACTCGGCTGAGCCGAGGTTCCGGCCAACCCGGCGAGCCCAGCTATCGCAGTGATCGCGCCCCCTACAATAGTGAGATAGATACCCTCGCCGACGATGTCCATGGCATCACAGTCTGAACCCCACGCTTCCACCTCGTCGCACAGTTCTTGGGCGTCCTGCACGAGCTGCTGCATGTTGTAGCCAGCTATCGCTGCCATCGCCACACCGAGACCGAGAATGACAACACTCGCTCCAGCCTTTCGGCCTGAGAAATAGTGGATTGCCAGACCCCCTGCGAGGAGGCCCATGAGGAGAACGATAGCCCCGTCCTTGCCCTCACCGTCTGTGGGGTCGGTCAGGTATCCTATGTCGAAACCGTTTCCGGTGACGATCACTAAGTCAGCCCAAGCCAGCAAGGAGCCAATAATGGCCAGTGCCGCACCGGCGATCGCCGCAACGCCGATGAAGGTGTGCCCAGCGCGGGCTGGCGGAGTTGAGACGGCCCCTGGCGCCGGCTTGTCAACGGGGCGCCTCTCCGTCTCGTCGGCTGTGGCAAGTGGAGCAGGGGCGACAGGAGCGGCAACTTGCTCGTCTCGCGTCTCAGCACTGGCGACCCTCGCCCCGCATTCATGACAGTAGACGCTGTCGTCCGGCACCTGGGTCCCGCATTCTGAGCAGTACACTTGTGGATCACCTCCTCGATCATGTCAAGGGTGCTTGCCATCTTCCCCAACGTATTACATCCAGTACGGGCCGAATTCTTACACACCGTCGAGCTCGGAAAACAACGCTCGTGGAAAGAAAAGGGGCTGACCCCGCACTCGACCTCGGTCAGCCCTACAGACATGAACACGGTCCCCTCACTAGCCTCGGCGATATCTTCACCTCAGCCCTCGGGCCCGCCCCTTGTGCGCTACAGGCTATTCGCCCTTGCGACCGTACCAATAATAGCTTCTCTTCGACTGTAGTCAACGGTACGGGCGATATTTCGGCAGATGCTCACCTCGCCTAGTGTGGTTTGCACCGCTAGAGAGGCTATGGGGCACCTGCTGTCGGGGCACCAGCGGTTCGACAGACCTTTTGTGCCCGCTAATGGACTCGGCAGGCGGCAGACACGCCGACTCATCTCTCGACGGCGACCAACAACCCTCTGCCTGACGAGCGCAGGGTTGACCTGCCGACGAGTCCCGTTGACACCGCGTGGCGCAGGCGCACAACCGTGGGCGCTTCTCACGACAAGGGCCACAGGCGCTCATCCCTAACGTTATCATGTGTACGATAACGCCCATTTGCGTACTCAACGAACCCCCGCCTCGTGTCAGCTGGCTCATCGCGCCCTGCTCGCCACCTAACCCGCGCGACTTGCCGACGATGGTCTAATGCC
>SDBV01007033.1_pt1 | contig 15455 bp, 41 predicted proteins | sample 2277081 | NCBI WGS metagenome assembly SDBV01 (sample SAMN10402039, study PRJNA504765) | marine sediment metagenome | isolation source: marine sediment core GS10_PC15, 223 cmbsf | place: Arctic Ocean: Southern Knipovich Ridge | collected 2010
AAATAAGATATTTGTAAAAATTGGATACTGTTATAATGGAGCAACCCATATAATATTTATATGGAATGCTTTTGGTAATAATAGCGATAATCCTCGTTGTAAAATTGTATATAGATTTGCTGACGATACTAAAACTATTAGTGTAAAAGGGACAACAGAAGAAACGATAGAATCTATTAGGGCACAAATAAAACAACAAATATGTGGAACTCCAAAATTAACAGAAGTAAGTAGAGCATCATTATTAGATTTTGAAGAAAAATAAAAAATGATTGGAATAATATTTTTAAGTATAGTAGGATATTTTATAATAGGATTTATCCTTTTTGGTTTTATCGCAAAATTTTCAGATATAACTATGAAAGAGTTAGAAAAAAATAAAGATGTCCAAGGTGCAGCTGTTATCATAATGATATTGTGGCCACTGGTTGTTATCTTTTTTTTAATTATGAGTCTTTTTGAATTATGCAAATGGTCATTAAAACATATATTTAAATTAAGTAAAGATGACGGTGAATTAAAAGAGAAAAAAGAAACTAAAGAAAAAACAAAAAAAGCAAAAAAAGTAGAAAAAAACAGTATGAATAGACATGAATTGTTAGATTTTGAAGAATAATGTTTTATAAATTAGATGGAAAAAAAATAATTCAAGTAAATGACCTCAAAGATGTAGCGGATTTATTTGACGCAAACTCAGAAAAAAGAGTTGTAAGAAGAACTTACTTTGAGGATGGTCGGTGGTTATCTACCGTTTTTTTAGTCCATGATCATGGTTTTGGTGTCGGCAACCCAATTTTATTTGAAACGATGGTATTTGATGACCCTGAACATGGCGATGAAGTATTAGAAAGATATTGTACTTGGGAAGAAGCAGAAAAAGGACATGAACAGATTGTACAGCGTATGACTTCACTTGGTGCTAAAATAGTTAAAGATGAAGCAAAAAAAGATAGTTTAGAAGATGACTTTGAAGAAATAGACAGATTTGAATTAATGGACTTTGATTAAAGGTGAAAAATGGGAACATTATATAGGGGGGAAAGATTAACTCCAACATCAAAATTTTCAGTAGAATATGGAATTGCATATGAGGATAATCATCTTATACAAAATTCTGAAAAAGCAAAAAAAATACTTGCTAGATACAAAAAGGCTAAAGAAAAAAATTGGATTGTAATTATTGCTGGTAATAATCTTAGAAAATTTGATCAAGCTGATATAATAAGAGTAAGACATACTATGTTCGCTAGTTTTTCTAATCCTATTCATTATATTGTGAAACCTGATGCTTGGGCAAAACATAAAATGCCTACTTTTGATAATCATACTGCTCCATTTTTTGTGGGATGTTATCGGGGAGAAGCTGAAAGATATTCAAGAGAAGAAGCTACTAAAGTTATGAATATTTTTGTTAATGATGGAGAAATTAGTAATGTATCTATACAAAAGTATAATCCTATTTTTGATGATGAATATGCAGAATATGATGGTGATTCTGATTCGATAGAAAACAGATTTAGTTTAATGGATTTTGAAGATTAAATTAGAGGTAAATAATGTTTGTGAAAATAAAGGGTAGTTATATAAATCTATCTATGGTAACAGGAGTATATTCTAGTGATGAAGGTATAACAATTTATTATATTAATAAAAATACTCTCGATAAAAAAATTAGTCTTGATGAATTTATTAAAGAAGTTGGAAAACAGTCTAAAAATGTTATAAATCAAGCAATAATACTAGATCAAGTGCCAACAATAAATGACAGATTCAAAATGATGGATTTTGACGAATGAGAACAATATTAGATAAAACAAAAATGGAAGCATACCAAATAGAAGATATTGGTGTGTATGAAAAAATACTGTCTATAAACAGTGTTAAAAGTGGAGATGATACTTGGAATGATGGTATGGATTATGACTGGAAAGAAGTTTTTTGTTTTGCGGGAAAAGATGCAGGACATAATTTTGGTGATGAAACACCTGAACCAGCAATTCCAGGTGATGATGTAGATTGCTCTCCTTTTGGAGTAAATGATGTATTATTTATTATGGGTATGTATGAAGGAGAGAACGATGAACAAGATTGGCTCATATATGGTAAATTAAAAGATAGTAGATGGTTTTGTATAGAGGCTGGTTGTGATTATACAGGATGGGACTGTCAAGCTGGTGGGACTTCTACAGTAGCTAAAACGAGATGGGAAATGGAACATTTTGGTATTAGTGAAATTGAATTAAAAAAAATGCGTGGGGAAGATTATAATAGAGTTCCTAAAGGGGGGTTGAGAATAATACACGATGATGGAAATAGATTTGATTTAATGGATTTTGAAGAATGATAGAATATAGCGATAAAACAGTAAGATGTAATTTTTGTATGTATACTTTTCCTAGAAAAAAAGATGTAGAATATAGTTGTCCGTTTGGCGAAAAAAAAGATCCTAAAAGATTGTGCTCTAAATGCAAAAAAGGACATTTATGGTTAATAGATATAAGAGTGGATGGAGAACAACTCAAAAAAGATAAAAAAAATCATGCTAATCCAAGCCATAGTGAAAAAGTGAAAAACGGTATGCATAAAAGTGATATAGATATGCCAGATAGAACACCAAATTTTGGGACAAGGTTGGAACAAGGTTTTAGAATGTTAGATGGAGATATGTAATGGAAACTAAAGCATGTGAAATTTGTAAACATAGCGTAAGAGTAAAATATACATATAAACCTTATTCTTGGGAAACAACAATAACAAAAAGTTCTACATTATTTTGTATTGCTGCACCACCTCTTCCAACTACTACTCTTAAATTTCCACTTAGAATGGAAAATGTGACGATAGGACGTGATAAATTAGAATTATATAGAAGATATTTAGAAGTATCAAATGTTGCTCCGTGTTCTCTTTTTGAGATAATATCGCAAAAAAAAAAAATAACTGAATATGAGAAAAAAGCAGCGAGAAAAAAGAAAAAAGCAACGGAAGAAAAAAAAGCAGCGGAAAAAGAAAAGAAAGAAAAAGAAGCAGAAAAGAAAAAAAGAATAGCGGCTCAGAAAAAAGAAGCAACAGTAGAAAGAGAAAAAAGGGAAAAAGAAAAAGCAGAAAAAGCAAAAAAAATAGAAAGGAGTAAACAACAAAGAGCATATAGAGCTAGAAAAAAAGCAGAAAAAGCAGTTGCTAAAACAAAAGAAAATGAGTTTGATAGATTTGAGATAATTGATATAGAATGAAATACAAAGTTGGTGACAAAGTAAAAATAAAAACTTGGGAAAAAATGGCAAAAGAATTTAATTGTCCTGTTACTTATCAATCTATTCCATGTATTTTTGGTTATAATAAATCTATGGAGATAGATGTACAAAATCTGGAAACAAACAGAATTGTAACAATTAAAAAAATAACAGATAATTCCTATGATATGAAAGAGATTAGTTGGACATGGAGTGATGACATGATAAAAGAATTAATAAGTAACCACTATACAATTTTTGATCCTATTAAATTTAGATTTGAGTTAATAGATTTTGAAGAGTAAAAGATGAAATACAAAATTGGTGATAAAGTAGTATTAAAAATAGGTAAAGATTTTTGCGATCCAGCTATAGAGGATGTCAATAATTTACCAGATAGAGTTGCAACAATAAGTAAAGTAATAGATGTAAAAAAAGAGAATTTAAGTTCGAGTTGGAAGTTTGATTACTTATTAAAAGAATTTCATTGGGGATGGATGGAAAAAAACATAAAATGTTTAGTATCAGAAGTTGAAGAAATTGAAAGATGGAATTTATTAGATTTTGATTAATATTTATTAGCAAAGAGAAATTAGTGATGGGAATATTATCGTTTTTCGCAATTATTTATTGTATAACAGCAATACTTTGGGGTATTTTTGCAGTGTTGCGGAAAGAAGAACGTAACTTTAATAGAATATCTAGTTTTGGATATTTCTTAGTATTCGTTGTTAATGCACTATTTATGCCTATATGCATATTTATAGCAATTATTACTTTTGACAATAACCCATAAAAAGGAAAATAAAAAATATGAATAAAAAGAAAGTAAAAGAATCCACATCTTCTGATCCTGGTCCTTTCGGTATGGAATATCGTCATATGATAGCAGATATTGATAGAAAGAACAGAATAAAAAGAGAGAATACAGAGAAGGGAAAAATCTGTTCTAAGTGTAGATTTTTTCGAAAAAAAAATGGTAATGGTAGATGTACCTTATATGATAAAATTATACCTTCTCCCGATAAATACGAAAATCAGGGTTGTATAACCGAAAATGGTTTTGAAAAAGGGATTCCTATCGGGAGGGAAGAAAGAAAAGAAAATGCAAAAGTTATTCAAATTCTACCCCAAAATAAAAAGATAGCAAAAATTTTTAATGTAAGTGTTGTTCGAGATGAATTAGTCGATACAAAAGAGGTGATAGAAATAAAAGATTTGGAGTGGATAGAGACTAGATCTTTTTCTAAAGAAGGAAGTTATTTTAGACCTGTATGGGGTCCTGTTATGGATTATGCTCAAGAAATTGGAATAGATTATGTGTTATATGGGGAAAAATATACTGCATATTCTGATTATTCTTCTACGGTTTACACAATAGCAACATATTTTAAGAAGAAAATAAAATGACAACAGCAATTTATGCATTTAGTGGCGACCCAATAACGTATGGTCATATAGATATTATAAAAAGAGCATCTAATATCTTTACCAAAGTTATTATTGCTATTGGTGAAAACCCAGATAAAGAATACACTTTTACACTAGAACAAAGAGAAGATATGGCTAAAAAATCTCTTAAAGGAGTATCTAATGTAAAAGTAACATCTTTTGAAGGGTTATTAATAGATTTTGCCTATGAACAAAATGTTTCTGTTATCATTAAGGGAGTTAGAAATGCAGAAGATTTCAATTATGAAAACATTCTTCATCAAGTTGGAAAAAGTCAAAAACTTGGAATAGATACTCATATTTTATTTGCTAATCCAAAATTAGCTCATATTAGTTCAAGTACTGTAAAAGCTATATTCAAACATTATGGAGATATTCATGAATATGTTCCATTTTACGTTAAACAAAAAATGGAGAAAATTTTGCATGGACAATTTATTATAGGTATTACTGGTCCTATCGCTTCTGGCAAATCATATATAAGTGAATTATTAGAAAAAAATCATGGGAATTGTTGTGGTCGTTTAGTCCATAATATTGATTTAGATAAAATTGTTCATCAAATATTAGGAGAATTAAAAGAACCAGCGTATCAAAAAGTTCGTAAAAAAATTATAAAAACTTTTGGGAGAACTGTTTCTAGTGGGAAATGGATTAATAGAAAAGCTCTTGGTAGAATTGTATTTAGCAATCCAAGTAGTCTTAGAAAATTAAATGAAATAATGATTAGACCCCTTTTGGTTAGGTTAAAAAAAGAAATTTCAGATACAAATAGAACTGTTATTTTAATTAATGGGGCTTTGCTAGCAGAAGCTAATATGCTTTATATATGTAATAACAACGTAATATCTGTATCTGTAGATGGAAACTTGCAAGAACAAAGATTAAAAGAAAGAGGTCTCACTCCACAACAAATTGAGCATAGAATTAATACTCAGTGGTTAAGTGAAAAGAAAAATGAAATTATTAATAAAATTATTGCTAAAGATGGCCATGGAGAATTATTTATTCTTCACAATAACAGAAAAACTACAGACAAAAATATTAAAAAATTCATTGAAAAAATATTTACTAAATTGTATTTACCAGAAGAGAGGTCCTGTTAATGATTTATCTTTCTTCCGAAATAATAGGTTGTAGGATTATATTAACTCTACAAAGAAATCGTGTTTCTGCTAATGATGGTTCGAGCAGATTAGAATGGGAAGATCTTAACCCCCCTAAAAATGTTGGTACAGTTATAGGATATACAAAAAAGGAATATGAAGGTGATAGCGGAAGTTATTGTTTAATATGTATAGATACTGATGGTTCTATAAATCATCATTATATAGGATACACTGAAGAAGAATATCAAATAAGTATTCATCCTGATGATTCCCCTTATTTCATAAAAAAAATACAAGATGAATTTAGAAAGGGGGTTTCTTTAACAAAAGATGAAGAAATTGATAGGCCACAATTATTGGATTTAGAGAAATGATAACTCCTGGATGGAAAAATTCAAAAAAGCAATTACCACATATTGGAAAAGATGTGCTAGTTTGTATCCCTAGTAATTCTGAAAAACCTTTTTATGTAGCAAAAATAGTAGAATTTAATGGCAAACAAACGTGGTGTGCTAGTAATACTGTTCGTAATCTTTTTTTCTCATTAAAAGATGTGACGAGATGGATATCAATACCCTTATTCAGGGGATTTGAATATAATGTGGAAAAAGCAGAAAAAATGCTACCATTTAATAGTGATTATAGATTTGAACTTATAGATTTTGAAGAATAAAAAATGAAATGTAAAACTCATAAAAGATATGAAGGCAAATTTAAACCCAGATGTAGTTGTATAGATTGTTGGATAATATATATAGAATCTAACTCAGATATCAATATTGTTAATAACAGTATTGAATATATGCAAGATTTTCATGGTTATTTTGATATAGAAGATATTACAGTTTCTAATTATTTATTCGATAAAAAAAAAGAATTAGAGAGAAAAAATGATTAATATTAAAAACATTGATGATAAACCGCATAATATGAAAGATAGCGATGGCGTTATGCATCCTGTTCGTCCTCAATCTATTATAACTATTCCTCGTAATCTTATAGATGAAGAACATATTTTAATGCAAATAGAAGCGGGTTATTTTATTGTATTCCCAAATAATACTAGTAGTGCTGTTCAAAAAAATGATGCTGATTTAAATGATAGATTTGGATTAATGGATTTAGAACAATGATGGATATAGAAAATAAAATATTAAATATAGTTGCAAATCAATTTAGTGTTGGTAAAAGGACAATATGCATTTATTCAAAATTTGAGGGGATAGATAAAAACTTTGATGAATTAGATGCTGTTGAGATTTTAATGGAAGTAGAAAATGAATTTAATTTAAGTATAGATGATAAAGAAGCAGATAAATGGGTTACTGTATTTGATATATATAATTATGTTGTTGCGCAGCTAGAAATATTACCGTATATTTCTAGATTTGAATTAATTGATTTTGAGGAATAGAAAAATGCGCATAAAAATTACAATGATAGATGGTTCTGTATGCTCTTCTGATTTTAATGCGCATAAAAATTACAATGATAGATGGTTCTGTATGCTCTTCTGATTTTATTGGATGTAATACTATAGAGGAAGTGAGAGTTTGGCTAAATGCTGTTGGACCCTTTATGACAATAGGAACAAAAGTAATTATAAATACACAAAATGTGCTTTATATTAGAGAAGATGTACAAAATAATGCTTGACAAAAGAGTTGATATTGTGTATAATACAAATACATCCTTATAGTTCTTTATTTAATTAGAGATAAAAGCGTTTTGGGTATCGTAAACCTTGAAGAACTATAAGCTCCAGGCATTTTCGAATGTCTGGATTTTTTATACATCTGGATTTGGATTTCCATCATAACTTGTGCCATATTTAGCATTACACTCAGGTAATGAAAGTCCTGGTTGATCCTTTATCTTATCAGCATCAAATAATGTACAACGATATCCTACTATTCTTGTTTTGGTAACATTTTTAGCTACCCAATATGGACAATATCTCCATGTAGCTCTATTCATACATACTCCATTGTGTTTTACAACTGGAAGTGGTTTATTATCGTTATATTTCCAACCCATATTGAATTCCTTAAAAGACTTTATTTATAATTCTTAAAAAATTATTAAATTTCCTTTATTTACAAAGAGGAAAATAGAATAATATATATAAGACCCTGAAATAAGATGTAGTTACAACATACTCCTTTCCTTTCAAAGTAGTATTTCTACTATGGCGGAATGTTCTATGCGGGACATTCCGCTATTTTTATGTCGATAAGTGAATAGTAAAATGTTATAATAAAAGGAATTTTAGTGTAGGAGAAAAAATAATGGCAAAAATGCCAATAGCATTCTCAGAAAGATTTACTAGAAATGAAGATGGTACAGCCACAACTAACGGTGAAATAGAGGTTCTTCCAGCAGATGACCCTAAAAAAATTAGATTGGGTTGGATAATACATGAAGAAGTAGGAATAGTAATTATAAATGATTATGCTATAACTAATATAACTATGACACCAGAAGTAATAGAAGATGTTGTCCCGGAAATTATAGATATAGATATGTCTCATTTATTTGATGATATAGAGAATAGATTTGGTTTAATGGAGATTTAAAATGGCAGCTATACCACAAAATTCGGAAGGGATTGAGCTTTTCCCAATACAAGAATCAATACTAGAGCAGATGATAGCAGACCAACAGGTTACTGTAGATCAGCAAACCGCTCAAGCCTTCCAAGAGGTCTCAGGAAGCGAAATTTTAAATAATGGCTGTTATGGTCATCTGTGGTCTTCTAATATACATGTCTCTTCTATGATGTCTGACGAGCAATTAGTAACAGAGATTGGAGCAGAAGTCCAGCAGACTATTGAGAATTATTCTACTCCTATAAATTTAAATGAGACTATTTTTGCTCCTACTTTTGAAATAGCATCAAATCCTACTATTCCGCTAGAAGAAATAAAAGCTAGAAGATTTAATCTAGTTGATGGTGGGAAATATATAGAACCTATCTCACCAACTGCCTATTTATTCGATAATATAGAAAATCGCTTTAATTTAATAGATTTTGATTGAAAGTGAATAAAAAATTTGTTATAATAGTGAATATGATACTATCAAAAGAAAAAAGAGAAGTGAAATTTTATGGTCATGATGTTAATGCTACTGTTTTAATAGTTGATACATTACTTTGCCCTGATATGAATAAATATATTAGAGATAACTGCGAAAAAGAGCTGATAATAATAGAACTGAAGGAAGAAATAACTAGGTTTGAGCTAATGGAATTATGAAATACAAAGTTAGTGACAAAGTAAAATTAATAAGAGGATGTAGTTGGAATCTAACTGCTTATCAAGAATATGATAAATTGCTAAATCATGTTGCAACAATTAAACGTATAAGTCTCGATGAAACTTGTTATTTTATGAAAGAGATAGGTTGGGGTTGGCAAGACTACGAGATAGAAAAATTAGTATTAGAACTAATAATAGAACCAGAACTAATGACAATAACGAGATTTGAGTTGATGGACTTTGAATAATGAAATATAAAATTGGTGACAGAGTAATATTAAAAATAGAAAAAAGATGGCAGAAAAGAGTTGTTAATGCTGTTAATAAATTACCAAGAAGAGTTGCAACAATTAAAGAAGCAAACAAAGAATTTGGTGAATATTATATGGAAGAAATAAATTGGGAATGGAAGTGTATTGACATAGAAGGATTAGCATCAGAACCGATAACAAGATTTGAATTGATGGAATTTGAATAAAAGAATTAAAAAACAAATTAGAGAATTCTTGGCAGAACGTGGTATTAAAATATCAAAAAACAAATATAAATATTATTTTCAAGATTGGTTAAGAATATCAAGTTTTGAAAATTTGCCAGAAGATTTTATTAGAAAATATGAAAAAAAAGTTAATTGGTTGATTATCTCTTTATCCCAAAAAAATATGTCAGATGAATTTATTTATGAATACAGAAATAAATTAAATTTAGAAATATTAGTTACAAAAGAGGTAATAACTAAAAAAAGATTAGAAGCAATAGAATTTTTACGAAGAAAAGAAATATCAAGATTTGAATTGATGGAGTTATGAAATGAAATTTAAAAGTGGATTTATTAGCAATAGTTCTAGTACCTCGTTTATAATGATTGCTAGAGAATTAAATGAAAGTGAGTTGGACACAAAGGGTTATGAGTTAGCTTATAAAGGAAAGCTCCATGCCTGTCATTATGGAGATTGGAATGATGGACCAGATTACTTTGACATGACTCCTAAAATGCTTGTTAATTATTTGAAATGGCATTGTATATATAGTGAAGGAAATGATTTGCGTTTTTATGATGTACATAAAATAATTGATATGGATTGGTCTGACGGAACTCCAATTAGTAGAGAAGATATTCCTGCCGATGGTTCTAAAATATTTTTTATGGATGTTACATACCATTCCACAGAAGATTTCAGTACTTTTATGGACAGACATCTTGACAGTGTTAAACTAAAAGATTTTGTACATAAAGCGCCTCCATATACTCCACCAAAACTTAAACCTGTTCCTACAGAAAAAGAAATTCCGAGAGAAGAATTAATAGATTTTGATTAAAAGGCAAAAATGTTAGGAATAATAGCATTATGGAGTTTAGTTTTTGTAGTAATGAATTTTGTTTATGAAAAAAATATCGTATAATAGTTATATAGAATCTTATTGTGATGTCTGTGGGCATGGTATTTATGGAGCTTGCTGTGAAGATAATGGTTTAGTATTTTGTTGTAGCTCTTGCAAATCACTTCATGAAGAAGATATTGAGTCTGACAGAGTTTGGAGCGAAACAACTGGGCAAGCATCTCATGCTTCTTCTATTGATAAAGATCCATATAAACAATTTTGTTTCGGATGTAAGAATTTTAAAAATTTAGAACCAGATACTGTTAGGAGAGGGTGTTGGTACAATCATGTTTGTACTAAATCTAATGACATATTAAGTGCAAAATTCTGGGTAGAAAATAAAGAATTCAAAAGTTGCAGAGAAACATTTAACGACTGTTTCCACCACCGTGAGCCAAAAACAGTGCCAGTAGAAGTAAATAGATTTGAGTTGATGGATTTTAACTAATGAAAAAAAGAAATGGATTTGTAAGTAATAGTAGTAGTTCCTCTTTCACTGTGACAAGTGCAGATTGTGCATGGTGCAGCGGTGTAGGAGTAGAGACCGCCTACACTGTAATTTATGATGGGTTATGCTTTTGTTCTATGGAATGCTATAATAAACATATAGAAGAAAAAAATGAGTGGGAGAAAAAAGGGAAAAAAGAAGAACCTGTTGTAGAAGTAGCTCGTTTTGAATTAATGGATTTTGAATAATGTTTATAGAAGTAAATCGTATAGGCTCAAAAACAACAACAGAGAAAATTCTTATAAACATATTCTGTATTAAATTTATTAGACAAATAAACCATTTGTCATTATATCCTGAAGCTTGTAGGATATATATTGATGGGGAATTTTTTACTTGCGCTGAAACTTATACACATATTAAAACGCAAATGATAAAAAAAATAAAAGAATCTAACGATATTACAGATAGATTTAAATTAATGGAATTTGATTGATGTGGAAAAAAATAACAGATGAACTTCCTCCTGCCGGTAAAGAAGTATTATTTATTACTGTTAGAGATAAAGAAAAAGTCATAGGAGAAATAGTAAAATATACAGATGCTATAACTAGGGAACCAGTTTATGGTTGGTGTCTAAAACAATATTCTTTTATTCGTAGTACTTCCCATGAACACCATGAATTGGATATTGTATCGTACTGGGATTATATCCCAGAAGATCCACCAGAAGAAATAATAGATAGATTTGAATTAATGGAGATGTAGCAATGGCTGAGTTAGTCGTTTATAATGCCGGTAGTGAGCCAATTGGTGTAGATTTTGAAAGTGGGTCTACGTATAGTGGAGGTATGGGATATGATGTGATTGTGTTCCCTGCAAAAGAACTTTTAATAATATCTAATCTTAGTGAAGAAGTCAAAGCTTATTATACTCATAAAATATTAGAGGAATTCAATCTAATTTTAATGCATGAGTATTTAGCTAAGTGTAAGAATTGTGAATGGTACAAGCCTCTTCCTCTTGCTAAAGATCTTTCTAGGGATGAGTATCGGTCTCCTTATAATCATGTATGTTTGAAGGTGTGGAGTGATTGGGGCGAAAAATCATTTTGTCATTATGCTTCTTCTATTTGTGATTTAGGAATTGTTCCAGAGCCTCCAACAACAGATAGATTTGAATTAATGGATATGGAAGAATGATGAGTTTATTTGAAGGCTTGACAATAGAATTCAAAAGAGATGGACGAAAAGCAACAGGAGTAATACTTCAATCTCAAATAATTGCTAATAGAGGGATATCATTGATTTTTGCAGTATTGGGAGAATACGATTGGATAGAAATGATATATAATGATACAAGTGATATAAAATTCAAAAAAGAAGATCTAGACAGATTGAGAAGAACATCTCCTAAATATGAAAAAATAATAGATAGATTTGAATTAATGGATATGGAAGAATGATAATAGAAAATATATCACAAACAGAAGAAGTTTTTTTTTATTTTCATAATGAAGGTAAATCTGAATTTGTGAGTATTGAACCTGGTAAATATATTTTTATTGATGAATCTAATTGGACTGTAGATAATGTAAAAACATTTGTAGAACATCTTAGAGAAGATGAAAATATAAGATTTATAGGTAATAAAAAAAACTATGATATTGGAACTAAACATCCAACAAAAGAAGAATTTATTGATAGATTTGACTTAATGGATATGGAATAAACATGTTTGAAGATGAAAACATAGAATATATTACAGAATGTTGCGACTGTTGTAATGGAAGTGGAATGATAGAAAGACCTTGGGTTAATCGTTATTGGATGCATTGTCCACTTTGTAACGGATCAGGGACCATTAAAAAAACGTATATAACTACTAGATTTGATTTAATAGATTTTGAATGAACACACTAGACATAATAAAATATATTTCTTTTCGCCAAAAAAATAGTAAGGTATTAACTATTATTCTTTTACCTGTAGCTATCGCTGTCGTAAAGAATCATGTATGTTACCATTATAATATTGTAAATAAGGATCATATTTCATTTATAAATAAAATTATAGAATCTAATATAGATATGAGGGGTTTATCTTACCATATTCCTAAATCTGATGAGAGTATTCCAGGATATCATATGCCTTGTAATATTCGTACTGTTTTTGGAAAAAATTATAAAGGAAGAATACAATGGCTCATTTATCTGGGAGATATAAAAGTTAATAGAAGTGTTATATTAGATGTGACAAGTGATAAAGTCATGGAATATGAAGAAAATTATTATTTAAGATCTATAAACTGTAATAAAAGATTTAGTCTTATGGAGGTGGATAATGTTTATTGAAGTAACAAGTGATGATGGAGAAGTAAAAGAAATTATTAATATAAATCATATTATAAGAATATGGGGAGATAATAAAACAACTATTACTGTTGATGTTGAAGATTTATATGATTGTTCCCCATATGGCACTGGCTACTCTTCTCTACAAGTAAAAGAAACTTATGAACAAATAAAAAAGAAAATTATAAGTACAGAAAAAAGTATAAAAGAAACAATGGTGAGTAGATTTGATTTAATAGATATAGAAGAATAATGGATGATTTCAAAATAGTTTTAGTATTCACAAACAATAAAATCTCATTTAATAATTGGGTTAGAGAGTATTTTTCTTCATTTAATGCTATAACTAACAATGATATAATGAATTGTGGTAATTGTGTTTATACTTCTGAGCAAGGAGAAAAATATAAATATATATGTGTTGATATTCATAACCCTAATATTATCAGAGGATTTAGTGATCCTGAAATTATGTTATTACATGGTTGGGATAAAACAGATAAAAAGAAAAAAATTACTGAAATTAATTTAATGATTAGATATGGTAGCGAAGTTATTGGAGATAGAGTACACATAAATGAAAATGACTGGAATGCATTTCGATATTTGCGAAATGAGCGCATATCCAGATTAAAACATGAATTTTATCAAGATTGGCTATTTGATGATGTACTCAACAGATTTAAATTAATGGAGTTAATTAATGACACAACAAATAAATGAACCAGTAGACACAATAGAAATAGAATATGATGTATGGAAAGTTTACAGAATAAATGACCAACATTATGAATATTGGCTTAGACCATTTTCTATTGCAGCAGAATTAGCACAAAAAATAACTATAAAATATGACGCTGAAAAAGAATGGTATAATTTTGAAGCAGAAAAATATGCTGAAGTATATGGTTCAGGTGGCTGGAGCAGATGGGTTAATTATAGTAACGAAATTAAAGATACATTTTTAAATGATGCTATAGAAAGAATAATAAAATAAGTGTTAGTAAGAATAAAAAACATAGCTAATCATGAAGAAATTTTAGAACATATAAATGGTCTAACAGGATGGTATTTCCGACTAAACGAAATTAGAGAAATAGAAACAAAACAAATGAATTTAACACATTTTTTTAAAAAAATAAAAGAAAAAAAAAATGAGAGGTGATAAAATGGGAAAACAATTGAGGAAACAATGCGGTATTTGTATACACAGCGTAAAAGTAAACTATAGAGCAAAAAGTAAATGGGGGTGATTATGAAACTGAATATACAGAATTATTTTGTATTGCTACTCCACCTTCTGTTTCTTCAAACAAAATGTTGTGGGAAAATGTTACAAAAGGGTATAGTACTTTATTTAAGTATAAAAAATATCCGTTAGTATCAGATTCTGCACCATGTTCTCTTTTCACTCGTTCAATTAATAAAAAGAAGATTGCTGATTATAAAGTAGAAATTGAGAACAAAAAACAAAAAGTTATAAAAACAAAAGAGGAAGAAAAACAGAAAAAAATTATAGCAAAAGAAGAAAGAAGAAAAAAGAAAAAAAGTCAAATAAAAATAGTTGCTAAAAAAAGACAAGAAAGAGAAGAGGAATTAAAGAAAAAACTAAAAAAAATACAGCAAAGAAAATATAGAGATGAAAAGAAAAATAAAAAAAAAGAATTAATTAAAATTGTTAAAGCAAAGGCAAATGAATTTGATAGATTTGAAATGATAGATTTGGAATGAATCACGCAAAAACCATAGCTAATATAATAATTAATGATCTAATGAAACACGCTAATAAAAAAAAATGCAAAATAACTGATTTTGGGCTTAGCCCTTCTGATTTAGCTTGGTTAGGTGCTTTAACCCTTTCTTCAGCGTTCCTGGGGGGCTTAGACAACAGCACTTTTGATAGCTTGTTACCATAGTACTCCCTTTGCTTAATTGATACTGTGCATACTATTATGGGTAGCATACCACAGTAGGCGTATATGGGCGACAAGAAGTTATGAGCTTTAGATAAAGTGCTTCCTATCTTTCAGATTTCAAGGTAGAGTTAAGCATATGAAAGGTAGTCTATATGGTACAATCGGAAAACAATTCTACATTATTTTCTTTTATTAGTATTGTGATGATCTGTATTATTGTCGGGATGGTATTCATATACTCATCAAGCTCGGTATACGCGTTAGAGCGGTTAGGTCGAGCAGATTACTATTTACGTAAACA
>SDBV01007034.1_pt1 | contig 15453 bp, 17 predicted proteins | sample 2277081 | NCBI WGS metagenome assembly SDBV01 (sample SAMN10402039, study PRJNA504765) | marine sediment metagenome | isolation source: marine sediment core GS10_PC15, 223 cmbsf | place: Arctic Ocean: Southern Knipovich Ridge | collected 2010
TGCAGCGTTCGTTGGCGCATTAATCGTCTACGTGGCATCAATTTTGCGAGGGACTATCGCTGCAATTTCATCGTTGAGCGGCAGAGTTAATCTTGAGAAACGTCTTGCAGGTACTATAAACGTGGTAACGGGAATAAGTGGCGCTCTAATTGTAACGAAAGTGTTGGCAGGTGTAGTTAATGCGGTGTCTTCGTTAATTGGGAAAATTAATGTTAAGAAAGCATTGAGTGGGGTGTCTGTCGGAGTTTCTTCATTAAGTGGGCTATTCGAGCGTAGAAGAAGTATTTTGGGAATACTAAGCGCAACGACCGCATTAAGCGGGTCTCTTAATATAAAAAAGAGAGTCGACGGTATCATAAATGCAGTATCTACATTAACTGCGGGAGTATATCTTAAAAAGAGTGTTTCAGGCGCTGTGACTGGAACGGCGCTACTAAGCGGATTTATAAACATAAAAAGACGGATTTCAGGAATTATCGCTGCAGTTTCTTCGTTTGTAGGCGCCCTGTTTACTCCCGCTGTTATTTCTCCGACCTCAATAGTAGTCGACTGGGATACTCCGATAACGATTGAGGCTAACTTTAAAACAGCAATAATGAAAGAAGTTGAGTTCGATACACCTATAAGTAAAGAAGTCGACTGGACTACAAAGATTGAAGGAGGTCCGTAAGATATGTTATTCGAACATAGTACTCCCATGATACGACTACACTGCGGTTGTGTAGTTACAGGTATGTCGGCAGGAGAAGTACGATTTAAAAAACCTGCGGCTGATGACGGGTCGAGGGAAACGGGTAGCTTTACTGCGCTTGTAGCGACAGGCCACGGAATTATTTATTACGATGTGGTAAGTACTGGCGCTCTAACGGGTTCAGGAGAATGGTCGTTTTATCCTTGGACTCGGTTCGGACAAAAAGAACATATAGGAAAAGCTCATAACGAAATGATTTATACAGAAGGGGAGGGTTAAAATGGGGTATGCGATTCTTATAGTACTAATTTTTATTGCATTTGGAGTTGGGTATGCAATTGGAAGACGGAAGGAAGATAAGAATTTTGAGAAGTTTGTTGAAGAACGTCGCGATGACGAGTCGCTAAAGAAGGTGGAAGACGCGATTGCTAAGAATAAGGAACTTATGAAACGAATAAAAAAGAGGTTAGATGATGAGAACTAACTACTTCTGGATTGCAACGATACTTTTTATTGTTTTCTTGTTTGTACTTGTACCCGTAACCTCTGGCGACGACCTTCTCGAAGAAGCCTACGAGCGGCTGGATATATCGAATGAAGTCATCGAAAAACTTATGGCTGACAATGCGAACTTGATTAGACGCATAATTAGTCTTGAAGAGGAACTACAGCGGATGGAGGAACAGGTTTTAGACGTTTTACAGGTCGGAGACGAAGATGCAGCACTACTAACTGAATGTTTAGTGAGACTAGAATCAAACAACGCGGTTATTTCGGGGTTGACAGACGAAAATAATAAGTTTGCATATCAGTATAAGAAAGCAAAAGAAGAGGTTGCTGTATGGCAGCGGAAATGGCAACTTGGTGTAGGCGTTAGTTACCCATTTGGTGGAAGTATCTATGTGGCGTACGGGTTTAAGAATTTAGGTTTTTTTAATACCACTGGGTATATTAATAATGGTATCTACACGCAACTTGGAATTTTTATAAGGAGATAAAGATGACAATAACACCACCGTTCAGCGACGTTGCATGGGTTCGCAAAGATTTACCGTCCATCGAAGTCGAAGACTTTAGTAATATCGAGGTAACGGAAGCGATAAAAGATGGGGATAAGGAACTTATTAGCGATATGAATTCAATGATCGACTTCAGCGAAATTAATAGTGTGCCGGCAGCAATTGGAAGGTTATCTCACTATAAAGCGTGTGAGATAGTTCTCATAAGAGTGATTAATAATCCTGCTGTTGTTGCAGAAGAGAATTCTTTGGCCAACTACTGGGAAAAGAAATACGACAAGTTGAAAAAAGCAATATATAAAGGAGAGGTGAGGTTGTTAGACTCTTCTCACGACGAATATGAAGCGGATGAAGTTATAAGAACGGATCCGTTAGGAAGGATTGTTTAATGCCGAGAGTTACTACGGGTAAAGATGGGATCATTCTTATCTGGGACTTTTCACGTTCAAACAAGATGTTCAAAAAAATAGAGGCGAAGTTAAAAAACCCTCAAACCCTTGGTTTGTGGCGTAGATTGACAACGTTCTTATTTATGTCATGGATTAGTGAAACGTTCGCACGGTTGGGCGCACGAAGAGGACATACACTTTGGAAACCACTAAGTGAACCTTATGCGTCGTTTAAGACTTCACGTCATGCGCGGCGAACTGGAGGGTCGTACGGTCCGTATTCAGATCGACCTCTTACTAAGTTAGGACATTTAAAATCGAGTTTTATTTTAGGAGCTCCAGATAACGTATTTAGGCAGCGTAAGAAGGAAATGTTCTTTGGTTCTCAGATTCCGTATGCACAGTACCATCAGGACCCTGAGGTCGAAGGACATCCGCCGAAACGTGAAATGGTATTTGTGACAGAGAAGGACAAAAAAGAGATGGGTCGAGAAGTCATTAAGTGGGTGACGGAGGGGTTATAAAGTGAAGACGTTGTTACGGAACTTACGGACGCTTTTCCAGGACGATATGGCCGTAAAGACCAGAGTCGAAAAAAGGAATATCAGGATAGGGAAAGATGCGTTGGACGAACTTGTCGCAATTAAAAGGTTTCCGTTTATTCTGATTGATAGAGATATGGGTATTGGGGAAAGTTTTATTCCTACAGATGCGGGTGGCCGCGTAAGTATGAGTACGATGCAACCACTACGCCGCCGGATTTTTCATATCGTAGTCCGAATAGCAATTCGAACTCGAGGAAGTAAAGAAAGTTCTCTGATTGGAGGCGACGGATTATTAGTGTTCTACGACGAAGTAATGAACGCGATTTTTTCGGATGTAACGGTGGGTGGTAGGGTAGAAAGACTCGATGAGGAGATTCCGGTAAACGAAGCAGAAATATATTTAAAGGATACGTTTTTGGGTCTTGGAAGGGAGATCAACTTAACGTATTACGCAACAGATGAATATACATAAAATTAGTGCTATAGGAGAAAATTATGAGTAGCGAACGAGACAAAGAAAAGTTTTTCTTATCAAGTCTTGATGTTTATATTGGTGGTACAGCCGCCTCCAATTTAGCTGCATATTCAGACCCTCCTTGTACGTTACGGCATCTTCGCGACATCGCAACAGCGGAAGGTTCGGTGGGTGGAGTAAGGGTTGCGGTACGACGTGACGCGATAAGAAATGGAGCAGAGTTTGAAGGCGCTTTTAAACAGTTCGACCTTGAGACGATGCAGGCAATCCTTGGCGGGACAATTCTGACTGGCGGAGGAACAGGGTCGGATGGATGGACAAAACTGTTATTTGGTTCTTCGACAGGGTTACCAGCGGAGACAAAGTGGGCGTTTAAGGGTGAAAGAGTCGACGGGAAGAAGATGTGGTTCGTAATTCCTGCCGGTCAATGTCTCACACCAATTGAAGTCTCGCTTGGTGGAGAAGAACATGCGTCTCTACCATTTACAATTGGAGCAAATATCTGTGAGGAGACGGGTCCCGGTAAGTATACAGCGGAAGACAGAAACCTGTACTACTGGCATTTCGAGGTAACTGCGGCTGGAGCGTAATTCCAAACTAAATTAAAGAAGTGGGCTAATGGACGTACGAAAACTCGAACTCGAAGACCTTTATATTATCGAGGAAAAACCGTTAAAGGTACGAATAGGGACGAAGTATCTTCTTATTAAACCACTTGCTCTCCGTGATGCAGATAAGTTTGAGACGATGTTTGCGGGATTGTTAATAAAGTGGAGTACTTATTTATCTAATATCAGTATATTAGATTATACAGGCCTTAGTGATACGAAGAAAGTCGGGACGTTTTCGTTCCTATGGAAACGGTTGTTGAAGAAAGATAAACGATTTTTGGTGGACATGTGTAAACTTATTTGTAAACCATATAAGTTTCCTGTCCACTATTTTAGAAAACATGCAACGTACGCAACCGTAACTCAATGCTACCTCGCAACACAACTACTTAATTACGACGCCGTAAAAAAAAACATCACCTACCTGTTTCAGCGAGCAAATATAGTCCAACAATCGTCCACATTATTGAGTACTTCGCAAAAAACTTCGGATGGTCAGAAGAATATACGCTTAGTTCCTCGTTATTAAAACTCGTTTTGTATATGAGAAGAGCTGCAGAACAAGCGGAAATAACGAAAAAAGAATTAGAAAGGGAGAACAAACAACATGCCAACTACGGAAGAGGTCGGTCTCCGTATTAAGATGGAGAACGGTCAAGCATTAAAAGGCTTGGATCAGGTTACCAAGAGCACCGGAGAAATGCAGAAGAAGAGTTCGGGTTTTATGAAGATTCTTCGGTCTGGTTGGTTTCAAGTAGCTGCGGCAATAGGGACGGCTGTTATTGCGATAATGAAAGCAATAAAACTGTCTAAAGAAGCGGCGTATTTAAAACAGATAAATATGGCGTTTGAAAGTATGGCGGACGCAGCGGGGGTAAGTGCGAAAAAGATATTAGAGAGCATGAGAGAGTTAAGTGGCGGAACTATCTCTACGATGGAAATGATTCAGTCAGCTAATAGAGCTATGATTTTAGGTCTTCCTATTGATGCGTTAGACCAGATGATGCGAATTGCGAGAGCGTCAGCGACAGCGACGGGTTCGGATGTACGGCAAATGTTTGATGACATCGTCGTAGGTATTGGTCGACAAAGTAGACTAATTTTGGATAATTTAGGTATCATCGTTAAGGTAGAAAAGGCGAACCAGGAATATGCGAAGGCGATGGGTATTGTTGGTAGGAAGTTGACCGATACTGAAAAACGTCAGGCGTTTTTAAACGCGGTGTTAAAAGAAGGCGAGCGGATTATAAAGAACGTAGGTAAAGCAGGACAGGAAGTTACGTCTGCTGAACGATGGCAGCGTATGACGGCAGCAATAAAGGATTTAAGAGCGGAAGTAGGTCAAATGTTGTTGCCAGCGTTTGAAGGTGTGACTGAAGAGATTAGAGGTTGGTCGCGGGGGTTAGAAGAAACCCTTAAAAATGCTCGTTTGGTCAGAGAAGCGTTTGAGGAACCTGGGAAGGCTATAAAAAGGTTAGAAAAAGAGTATAAGCGAGCGAATAAAGAATTAGTTAGGTGGAACGATCTTCTCTATAGTATAAATGATAGGGAAAGTGCACACTATAAGATTGTAAAGGATATTGCAGCGCGGAAGCAAGAAACGGTTAATACTATTCTGACTGAGTTAAGAGCTGCGAAAGAATATTACGAGAGTGTCGAAGCGAACCAAAAAAGATTAATTGCTCTTGAAATCAAGATAGGGAACATCGCTAAAATAAATGAAATGTATTGGGCAGGTTATCAAAAACAAGCAGATAAAACGGGTAGAGCTGTCATTGAGGTGATAAGAGAAGCTGCAGATATGGGAGATACATACGCACAACTATTATTGTCGAATTTGATTAAGTTGGAAGCTTTGGATGTTGAGTATGCGGAATTAACAAAAGCGATAGAAGAAAATACTGTGGTGACGAAGGAAAGTGGAGAAGCGGCTGACGCACTAAAGCCGGGTGTAGTGTTAATGACAAAATTGCATAAACAGTTACGGCTTGAGTATGGTCGATTAGATAGAGAAGAAAAGTTACTTGGAAATACGGAAGAAGTCCGAGCTAAGAAGGCCAGTATACTATTAAAGGTAATTCGGGAACTAATTAAATCTGGGACTGAACAGACTAAAAATCTGCAGTATTTGTTAGACACCTATGGTTCTGTATTAGTAGTGGAAGAAGAGCTTATAGAGACGGAAGAAAGGTTAATCGATACACATCAAGTCCTCGTGGATGCATTTCAGAAAGAGTTGGAAACGTTAAAAGGAACGGAAGAGGAAGTTATACTTCTTATGGGTAGGTATGTAGAACTTGGTCTGACATACGAGGAAGTCGCTGAAGCGTTGGGTCATATCGGAACTGCTCTCGATAAGGCGTTCGGAGAAGAGAAACAAAGTGCGTTGAGAGCGTACAGACGAGAGATGGCGAGTATACCTCTTGACCAGTTAAAGAGCGAACTTTTGTTTGCAGCAGAAGCAGGAGATACGTTTGGGACTAAGTTGGTTAAAGCGTTCATTAATGCAACAATCGAACTCGGATTTTTAATTGTAAAGATGCGGTTGTTTTACGAACTAGAAAAATTACTTGGTGCGGCTAAATGGTGGTCGGTACCGGGAGCTAAAAAGGGAGGAGAAGTAGGTGTAAGTGTACTGAAGTATGCAAGGGGAGGAGAGTTGCCAGGTAAAACAGGCGGTGACGTAAATCTCGGTCTCTTCCGTAAACACGAATATCTGATTCCACCTGAGCACGTTACGTCTAGAACGCGCCCGATTTTGAATGCAATTCGAACAGGCAGGTATGAAAGAGGCGGGGAAGTTGGTGGGATGATTGACACCGGACTTCAAAAAGATATTCAGATATTTAACGTACTTGAAAAATCTATGATAATGGGAATCGTAGACGAAAATAAGGAGACTATTGTAAATTATATCGGTGCGGACCTTTTGGCAGATGGAATAACACGAAAAATTCTAAAGGGAGTATTATAGTGGGAAACGAAGTATTTTTTTGGGAACCCTTTCATGACAATCGACGCATAAGAGAAGAATTTAATGTATTAATAACAGGCTTTGAACTTGGTTATGAACAACGACGAGAGAAGAGAGCTGCAAGTCGTTTATACCTTTCGTATAGTTACGATAGGGAGTTAGGTGATAATATCGACGCGATTGCTGACTTCCTGAGGAAAAGAAAAGGTTCGTACGAAAGTTTCTTCCTTCCTACTTGGAAGTACGAAAGCTATATTGTACTACCACTGACTGCGAATGAAGTGACGTTTTATAATCGGGAACGGTTTGCTGTGACGGCAGGGATGAGAGGAAATTATGCGTTTTTTTCTATGGCGGGAAATCGAAGTGAAAATGAAGTAATGAGAATTGATAGTTTTGGCGCGACAACAGGATTGGTTTATATGAGTGGGGCGTTAACATATGCATATCCTATAGGAACCCGAATACATACGGCAGTGAAAAGTCGGTTGTTTAATCCAGGTTTCGATGAGTCGTATATTTCTAAAGGTATGTTTCACTTAGACCTTAATTTCGTGGAGGTGTTTGGGGAGTGAAGGAGCTTGAACGTGATTTTGTCACCGAAAAGAATAAGTTGCAAAGTGCAGCGGTTATTACGTTGTACGATGTCCAACTTAACGATAGTACTTGGATATACGTTTGTAATTGGACGGCGTCGGTTACGTTTGATTCACAAACCTATACCCCTATTGCTATTAAACGTGGTGCCATCAGTCATGATTCTTCGGGAAAGATTACATCTATGTCCCTTACGGTAGGGAATGTAAGTAGGGTGATTAGTGGGTACTTAGAGACGTACGACGGGATGATTGGAATGAAAGTAATTGTAACTACGGTGTTCGCGAATCTTCTCGACGACCCTAATTCGAAAGTAGTAGAAGAGTTTTATATTAAAACGGCAGTCGCAGATGAATCTAAGGTGACTTTTAGTCTTGTTGCAAAACTCGACATATTAGATGTGTTTGTTCCGAGGCGAAAGTTTACAAGGAACTTTTGTCAGTGGGAGTATAAACGAGACGGTTGCTGGCTCACGACGGGAGCGACCTTCGAAGCTGCTGCTGGTTTTAATAATACTCCTCTTTGCGATCGCACACTGGGTGGCGCATCAGGATGTGAGTTTCATACAAACGAAGAAAGATTCGGGGGTTTTCCTGGAATCCCGCAGAATTTAAATGTTATAAGAATATGAGGAGATATGGAAAATACGTTGGTATTCCGTTCTGTTACAGTAGTAATGATATAAAGAGGGGACTGGACTGTCGTAGCTTTATATCATTTTTTTACGCGAACGAGTTTGGAGTTTATCCGTTAAAACAAACTCTTACAGAATTGAAAGATTTGAAAGTGAATTGTCTCGTGGTATTTTTGATACCCAAAAGTAGAGACTTATTTCATTTAGCGGTATACGTTGGAGGAGATAAAATCTTGCATATGACGCCTCAGGGTTCTGTCATTAGTACGATAACAAAACTACGAAAGTATTTAAAACAAGTTTGGTGGAGGGACGATTTAGATGAGTACTGAAGCACTCCAGTTATTAACGACTGTTGGTTATATTGTGGGGTTCGCCGTAAGTTTGTTATTTCCGGGCGGACCCGCCGGTTGGGCTATTATGGGTGTAAGTTTTGCGGTTGGCTTTGGTGTTACGTGGTCTCAACTTCCTGACACGATTACGGAAGGTATAACAAGTGGTGGAGAAGGTTTGTCTGGGCGGCATTATTACTGGAACGGTCCTCGTGTGACTACTCAACAAGGTATCCCGGTTCCTGTTGTGTACGGTAGGAATAGGGTTGCTGGCAATATAATAAATGTTCAGGGAGAAGGTGAGGAAACGGGAGGCGAAACAACATACGGGACTGTTAAGAAAGATATTACTACTACTAATTGGGACCCTTGTTCTTTGCCTGCGAGTCCGGCGTTTCTTAATTCTGAAATTGGAATATGTGGAAGTCATATTCAATGGTCTGATCAGTTTATTGATACAGCTGTCTATGTAGAATCTCTTGAACTGCAGTTTAAGTATTGTGGGCGCCTTAAACTCGCATTTAAAATGATAGAGGATAAAGACGGAAACCCCATAAGTGTAGAGTTTACAAGAAGTGCAGCGTACGAACGAAAGAAGATTGTGCTGGATTGGAGTGGTAGACAAACGTGGAATGTCGGTCCTTTGACGCGCGGGAAATACAGAATCAGATTTTCGATGGGTAAGCATCTTTTGTGGTATCATCGAGTATATGTGTATTCTCTGAGGGGTGAGGTTGAAGACTCTACTACCGCTCCGAGATTTTGGAACTCCCGAGTTAAGACGTTGATGGCGATGAGCGAAGGGCCTATCGAATCGATGAATAGTGAGGAATATGATGGGCAACAAATTCACGCTTATGATAGCGCAATGATAGATGTAGTGAGAGCGACTGGAGGAGAATTTCAGGCCCCTATTCCGGATTATGAAGGGACTACTATTTCATATGGTCTCGACGTTACCCTTTCTCAAGGGGTTCCTTATGAGTATGAGACTACAGGAACTAACATTCAAGTAATTAGGGTTAAAGTGGGAGCTCCGACGGGCTTATATGGACAAGACGGGACTTCGTACACCGCATTTATAGCGGAGATAAGTGTATATTATAGAGTTACCGGTACGGGTACATGGTACGGTATAGGCAGTATTAAGTTAACCGGTTCGTCGCCTAAACCATTTTTCCGATTTAAGAAGCGGAAGAATCTCGCTGCTGAACAGTACGATATAAAGATAGTGAAAACATCGGCAGACCCAAACAATTCGACTACGTTCGGGGAGATTAAAGTTTTAGAAGTTGCGGAAACGGAGCTTGGTGATAAGGCCTATCCGTATACTTCTTTGCTGTCGGTAGAAATCGAAGCGGGTAAGCAGTTGTCCGGGAGGTTTCCAAATGTAACAACGATGATGGAAGGATTAAAAATCGAGGTTCCCGAACTTAAATACGGCGGAACTGCTGCAGAATTTATCGAGTGTTATTATGATGTAGATAATAGCGAGTATAAAACAATTGGCGGAACTTCGTTGGCATTCGTAGGAAATTACCGTAACGAGTATAGTACGAACCCGGCGTGGTGTATGTACGACTTCCTGACTAATAAGCGATACGGATTCGGTGACTATATCGATACGAGTCTTGTAAATAAGGCGAGTTTTTTGGAAGTTGGGAAGTATTGTGATACGTATGTGGATATTCTACAAGGTTTAACGTCGACTGGTCTTCAGGAGAAACGGTTTGAAATGGACGTCGTAATAGATTCAGAAGGGAAGGGTTCCGATCTTGTTCCCCGATTAATGTTTCCTTTTAGGAGTTTTCTGACGTGGCAGGATGGTGAAATAAAACTTAGAGTTGATAAAGTAGAAGAACCTGTACAGTTGTTTACAATGGGTAATATAATTGAAAAGAGTTTTTCTATAGCTTATGGTGATGTTTCGAAAAAACCTAATGTTCTCGAACTCCAGTATCTTAATGCACGCAACAACTATAATCAAGATACTATCGTAATGACGGAAGATTATTTAATTGAAAAGTATGGGAGGAATAAGAAGGGAATTTTTTTACAGGGTGTAACACGAACAACACAGGTTGAACGAATAGGAAATTATCTTCTAAAAAGTAGTAGGTGGATTAATAGGGTCATAAACTTTAAAGCGTCGATTGATTCTCTACATTGTGAGGTGGGGGACGTTATTAATTTTCAACACGATATTCCTCAATGGTCGTTAGGTGGTCGTTTGCTAAGTGCGACGGCAACGTGGGTCCGTTTGGACCAGGAGATTTTATTAGGGACGGGTGGGAATTACGCGCTAATGTGTAGAGTTACTGGCGCAACCGGTGATTCTATGGAGACCCATGCTCTTACAGCAGGTCTTTCAGGTTACGTTCGAGAAGTGACGACGACCGGAGCATTTATAAAAACCCCTTTGACGCAAGGTCTGTGGGCTATAGGGGTGGTGGGAGCAGTTACAAAACCTTTTAGAATTGCAGAGATGAAAAGAGATAACGACGACAATATGCGGATTGGAGCAATCGAGTATAGTGAAAATGTGTTTAGTGCGGAGGGAACGGAACCATGGGATGAAATTACGTGGACATGGGATTCACCTGCGACTCCCATCCCGGACCATATACAGGATTTAGCGCTACGTGTAGAATCGGATTATTACGCAGGTCTTATAATCGATTGGAATCCTCCCGATAGCGGACGAACTTATAAGGGGGCGGATTTTTATACTAAAGGTGTAACGGGTGAAGATTGGCAGTTTTGGCAGTCTGCAGATCGGCCACCTGTTCGGTATACTCCGATAAGAATTAATAAGGAATACTATTTTAGAGGGGTGTCTTTTAACGAGGACCACGCTATCGCGAATTTTAATGATGCTCCGTCAGCGTATATAAAGATTTCCGCAACGGCGTTCGAGACGGGTGATACTTATAGGGTTTATGAGCCGCCGATCATTACAGGTTTGACAATTGGATAATTTATGAAACCGAAAGAAAAAGAAAATCAGAATAAATCAAATGGAAAGTTTTGTAGTGTTAACGTATGCGATAGGGGACTATATTTAAGGGGATGTTGTGTGAAACATTATCAAAAATTGTTGGCGTATGGATCTCCGTTGGCTGGAAGTGAACGATTTAAGCACGGGTTATCTAAAACTAAAGAATTTGGAATTTGGACGCATATGATTCAACGTTGTTATAATGTAAATTGTACTGGTTATAAATATTGGGGTGGGCGGGGTATAAAAGTTTGTAGAAGATGGAGAACAAGTTTTATTACTTTTCTTAAAGATATGGGCAAATGTCCAAAGGGACTTACATTAGAAAGAATAAATAATGACGGAAATTATATGCCTAAAAATTGTAAATGGGCTACGCAGAAAGACCAAGCGAGAAATCGGCGTAATAATGTAATACGTAGTAAGAAAGATGCGGATGAAATAAGGAAGTTACGCATACTTGGATTACCAATAAAAATTATTGCCAAAAAGTTTAGTAGTAGCATACCCGTAGTTGGTAGTATTGTAGAAGGAAGGAATTGGAAATGAATATATGTTTTATTTATATGAATAACACAAAAAATGTAGGGCGCGGTGCCGGCTATGTAGTCGCAGCTATTCCTTCCCGGCATAATGTGAAGTTTTACGATTTAGCATATAGTAGTCTTGACGAAGTTTATTGGGCAACATGTGAAGGTCATTTCGACATCCTGATGATTTCGGTCTCCACACTTTTCTTCCATGATGCGGTTGACCTTATAAGACGAGTTCGTCAACGTGTAGGTATCCCTATTTTGTTCGGTGGTATTCATGTTATGATAATGAAGGGAGAGTTGCTAAGGAAGTATGAAGAAATTGATTATCTTTGTATTGGCGAAGGCGAAACGTTTATTAAGAACTTCCTACTGAAGTTCGAGTTCGGAACAAACGATGAATTGCATGAAGTTAAAGGGTTAGGTTATAGGAAGAATGCGAATGTTTATTGTAATGAGACGGGTAAGCCAGAAAAGCTGCATGACTTACCTACGTTCCCTTGGAGTTTATTTTCCCGTGTAGTAGTTGACGAAGAGAGGATGTTGTATGTAACTGCGACACGAGGTTGCCCGCATCGTTGTACGTATTGTTGTAACGCTGTGTATTTAAAACTGTACGGTTCGGCTTACCTTAGACAGCGGCCGATTGACGATGTTGTAGACGAACTTGTAATGTTAAAGCGGGTTTATAATCCTGCTTTGTTTTATTTCGGCGACGAACAACTCTTTGCAGACATAGATTATGCGTTAGAATTGTTCGAGAGGATAAAGAAGGTTGTTAAGGTCCCTTATGGATTTATGGCGCGAGTAGAAGGACTAACTAAGTTTAATGTTGAGACTCTACAGAAAACGGGATGTGAGTACGTTGCAATGGGGATTGAGTGCGGCAACGAAGCATTCCGGCGTAGTTGGCTGCGTCGTTATATGACTAACGACCAGATTAAGAGTGCATTCAGGTTGTGTAGAGGTGCGAACATTAGAACGTGCTCCTTCAACATGAAAGGATGGCCTGTAGAGAATGACGATGAACTAACTAAAGCAACGGAGCGACTAAATAGAGAGATAAATCCTGATATTATTCAAACAACGTATTTCTATCCTTTTCCTGGAACTGCACTGTACGACTATTGTGTCGAAAACGATTTGGTCGATAATACTATTTCTCTCGCTTCATATCATGGTCAGTCTATTTTAAAAATGCATAAGAATAAATCGTTGGTTTGAGATAAGGAGGAAAACGTATGAAAAAGAAGAAACCGAAGGCTATGATTGTTCAAGTAAAGAATCCAAAAACCAAGAGGTATGTAAAGATCGATAAACGAAGTCACCGGATTGTAGGAACGAGTATAACGCCGTTTGAAGGAGTTCCGATAGTTCGGAGGAAGAAAAAGAAATGAAGTTTACGACTGAAAAGTCCGACTGGAAGTCGGTCGTAAAGTCTGCTGAACATCTGCAATACGACCCAACCGTTATTTATAGTTTTGGAGTTCCTCGTAGTGGAACTACTTTACTCTCGCATATGTTCGCGCATAACGGAGGTCAATATTTGTACCGAAAAATTCCAGAAAATACGAAGTATCATCCTGGGATGGACCGACTTGCATTATATAATGTTGTCGAATACTACAAACATTGGATTTTGTATCTTGTACGTACAAAACGTCACCCAGTTGACTGTATTGAAAGCCGATTTGTGCAATATCCAGAAACTGTGGGGAATGAGAGTGTTCTAAACTTAGTAATTTCGTGGATTCGACAAGAATCCGAAGGATTTTGGTACAGTTACGAGAAGGTAAAAAAGGAAGGGTTTTGCAACGTATCGTTTATTCAGGTTTATTTTGATGACTTAGGCTGCGAGAAAAAGAGATGGGAGATTTATAACCACTTTGCAACAATCGATCTGGCACTGCGTAACGGTTGGAATGACGTTATGGAACGCGTATGGAATAAGGAACCTTTACGTGAGGGCAAACTTGAAGACGGTCAGCGAGGACTTCGTTTTATGCCTGACCAATGGGTAGAAAAAATATGTCGGGAATTGAGTGATGTAATTGAAAAGGACGGATTAAAGGGTCGTAGTGGGTATGTAGACGAAAACGGTAGGATAGGAGTAATGTAGTATGGATTTTAACAGACGAGACTGTAAGATTGCATGGAATCCGATTACGGCGCAAGGTGCGAACGTTCATTTTAAGGATTACCATTTTCAAATATACTCGTCTGCGTATAATGCGACTATGGCAGCGCCTGGAACGGGTTCTTCGTATGAGACTTATTTAGACAATCCTTATTTCGATTTTCCGTTCGACCATAATAAAGCACTGTTTGGAACGCCACAGGCGAAGTTTTTTGTTCAGGTTAAGGGAAGGAGTATTTACGATTCCTTTTCTCCTACTTGGGCGTTCGCGACCGCAGTTAATTATACTCCACCTGCAGCGCCAAGCAATTTTGAAGCATATGGTGGATTTAGATGGGTTCAGTTTAGTTGGTATCCTTGTACTGCATTGGATTTTTCTCATTATGACATCCAGACTCATGAAGGGACGGCAGCATTCGGAGGTTGGGAAAGTTACGATCAGAATGCGCTTGCGAGAGGTTTGACAGCAGATGCAGATGCGGGTGAATCGATTTCGTTGCAAGTAAAAGCCGTCGACTTATACGGATTTGAAAGTAGTATGGTGAGCGGTCGTGCGGATACAGTAGGTGTAAAGGTCGCCGACGGTCAAGCATTCCAAATAGTTCCTACAGATAGTACGGGTAGCAGTTTCGATACGTTAAAAGCATTGTACGATGGGAATTTAGATACTGCTTATGTTGGACTAACAGGCGGAGTAAGCGGGGCGAGTTGGATACAATATCAATATCCTGTTGAGTATGTGTTTAATGGCGCTACGATTTGGACAGACCAAGACTTTGGCTTATATCTTGGATATCGCGATGAAGACGCGGAAGATTGGGTATATTTTGCTGGGAACGCCGAGCATGGTTTAAGCGGTAGTGCGTTAATCGAGTATGGGACTGAAGTAGCAGCACGGTATAACTATTACAAGACGGAAAAGGAAGTAGACGGGAAGGTATTAATGCCGTTCCCGACTCAACGTCAATTTGAGAAGATTAAATTAATACGACAGAATGAGAATTTGATAGATAGACGGAATTGTGAATCAACAACCCCGCCAATGATATTTGATGAGACTGTTCCAGTTCTAACCAGTGCTACTTTTGCAAGAGATATTGCTGAAGCACATGCGGGTACTTATTCATATAAAGTGACAAAAACAGTAGCAAGTGGAACAGCAGCTTATGTAACTTTGTGTGATAATGAGCTTACAAGTGATATGCATGGACTGGTAGCTGGACATACATATACATTTTTTGTATGGATCAAAGTACCAGTCGCAAGTGGGATTGCACTGGATGAAATAAGAATGAGAATAGAGGATTATATTGCTCCTACTTGGGCAGGTACAGATAGTTCTTATCCAACAGCATTTGATACGTGGCAAAAGTTAACAGTTACAAGAACGATAAGGTCGGGAGCAACAGGGACTAGTATACTATTCGAGATAATATCCACAGCAGAGAATAATGAATATTTCTATGTAGATGATGTAACTCTCGAAGATTTAAGCGAAGATGAAGTAAGAATATACGA
>SDBV01007035.1_pt1 | contig 15448 bp, 11 predicted proteins | sample 2277081 | NCBI WGS metagenome assembly SDBV01 (sample SAMN10402039, study PRJNA504765) | marine sediment metagenome | isolation source: marine sediment core GS10_PC15, 223 cmbsf | place: Arctic Ocean: Southern Knipovich Ridge | collected 2010
TCATCACTCATCACTCATCACTCATCACTCATCACTCATCACTCATCACTCATCACTCATCACTCATCACTCATCACTCATCACTCATCACTCATCACTCATCACTCATCACTCATCACTCATTGTTCATCACTCATCGTTCATCGCTGCGGCTCACTTCGGCTGCGCTTGGATGGCGATCAGTCGGGTGCGGGTGGCGATGTAGAGGACGCCATTGGCCACAACGGGCGCGCTGTAGACGGAGTCGTGCACGTCGTTCTCAGCCAGCAGCTTTTTCTTGGACGAAAGCTTGAACACGGCCAGGTCGCCGTCCTCGTCTCCGATGAAGATCTTGCCGTCGGCGATCAGTGGCGAGCCCCACATGGACGCTAGCATGTCGTGGCTCCAGTGGACCTTGCCGGTGCGGGCGTCCAGGCAGTGCACCGCCCCGGCCAGGTCGGCGATTACCAGCAGGTCGTCCTTGATCGCGGCCATGCCCAGGGTGCGGTGCATCACTTCCTCGAATTCCATCTCTCCGTTGGCGTTGGTGTCCTGCTGGGTGTAGTGCCAGACGGCGGCCGAGTTGGGGTTGGGCTCGACCACTTCGCCGGCCGACTTGTCAACTACCCGTGCCCGCCGCGGCGGAACCGGTTGGCCCGCTTTGTCCAGGACCAGTTCCGCACTGACGTCGCCGCGTTTGGTGGGGTCGATGCACCAGAGGTGTCCCTGGCCCTCGCCGTACTCGGGGTCCTGGCCGGGGGCGATAAAGACGCGCCCTTGATACACGACCGGCGTGGCGATAATGTTGCTACGCTCGCCCATGCCGCCGGCTTCCCACTGGGACTCTTTGGGATTGCAGTCGAATTTCCAGAGCAGTTCGGGCTTTTTGTCGCCGGTCCGTTCGGCCCGGAAACTGTAGACCCAGCCGTCGCCGCCGGGGAAGATCGCCTGCGGGACGCCGCCCAACACGGCAAACGCCGGCGAACCCCACTGCCCGTGGAGGATGTTTCGTCCCGGCGAGTTGTCGGCCCAGATCAACTCGCCCGTCTTCTTGTCCAAGGCAAGGAAGCTGGGAGCCTCGGGGGCCTGGATGTCGTCTTCCATGTCGTCGCGTCCGTTGCCGGTGTTGACCAGCAGCAGATCACCCGCCGCGGTGACCGAGCAACTGCACATGTTGTGCTGCCGGATGCCCAGTTGCTTCATCATGTCGTAATACCAGACGACGTCGGCCTCGTTGCGTGCCGTGCTCGGTTCCGTGGTAAATGGCCCGTCGTTTTGGCCGTCGTAGAAGCCGTCGGTATCGAGGCAAGCGACCTCGCCGCGGTTGGTCACCACCCAAAGGCGGTCGCGCTCGACCAGCGGCGCGCAGCAGATCCCTTGATCGGGCCAGTCCAGCGAGCGGTCGGTTTCGCCGTCGGTCTCGAGCTTCTCGCGTGAAAGCTGCCATCCGAACCGTCCGTCACTTTCTCGGAAGCAGAGCAGGCATCCGAGGTCTATCTCGGGCGGATAGCGGCGAAGATAGCCGGCGCCGTTGTTGGAGGCACAGAAGATCTTGCCGCCGGAGATCACCGGCGAGCCGTAGGTTTGCGACCCCAGCCTGGCGACGAAGAGGATGTTCTCGGCCGAATCGCTCTGCCAGCTTCCCGTCTTGCGGTCGAACTGGCCGACGTTCCACTCGGCGGGGACGTCCTTTGCATCGGGTGCGTTGTTACGTCCCGGTGATCCACCCCATTGCGGCCAGTCGGCCGCCGGGGCGAGTGCAGCCAGAAGGATCGATGCCGCCAGCGCCGGAAAGAAGATCTTGCAAGTCGGCGTCAAGCGTAGCGAAAAACGGCTGCTGGAAACTCGGGCCACGGGAATTCTCCAAGTGCTATCTATCATCTATCTACTGTCTGCAATCCACTGCCTTCAGGCTCGTATTTGGGTGGCAATGAATTGCCACCCCCACCCAAATCTACTGCGGACTGTCTACTGCCTGCCGTCTACCGCCAACCACAACCAATCACGCCCCGACAATCACTTCATCCTCCGGATCAAACTTCGGCAGCACCACGATCAGCACGGTCATCTTCCCAACGGCCCGGTGTCGGACGCCGGGGGGGATGACAATGCAGGTTCCCGGACCAACCGGCACCAACTCGTCGTCCAGTTGCAACTTAGCGTCCGCCTGGCACTCCAGCACATAATAGGTCTCCGTCAGCCGCCGATGGTAGTGCAATTTCGCCTCGACGCTGATCTCGGTTCGATGGATGGTGCCCGGAAACTCGGGCACATCGAGCAGGGCCCGGCGCGATACCCCGCAGGGACAGGGCACGCCAGGAAGCTGGTCGAACTGCACAATCCGGTAACGCGGGGCGCGGGCGGTCATCAGGGGTCAGGGGTCAGGGGTGCAGGGGTCAGGGGTCAGGGCTCTTGACTTCGCATGAAACGCCCGCGGACTGCGTTCCGCGGGGAGTCAGGACCGTTACACAAATATAAATCCACCGGTGCTGACCCCTGCTCTGCATATCTCAGCAAGGCGTAAGAGCTTGTTGGTGCGTTGCGCCGGCCGTCCCGCTTTGGTGAGCAAGGCGGGCCAAAACGATCCCCTATCCTATCAGAACGCTCGGTTTGGGGCCACCACGGTTGTCGGGAACGCTCAGTGTGGCGAGTCGGCGGATTGCGGGTTGTCGCGGCGAAGAGGTTAAACTGGTCGATTCTTGACGGTTGCTGCGGGATTTCCGCCGGCAGACGGGGCACTCGGCCCCCCTACAACCGTCAAACTTTCGCCCCCTTACGCGCGTGGAAATCTTTGCGCATCAGGAGCGGTAAACCTTTTGCTGAAAATAGTTTCCGTACGCTCAAGGGGTCTTCTCGGGCCAGCCGATATCGTAGTTGACCCTTAGTGATTTACACGTGCCATGGTGGCACGTTCCGAGGGCGCGTCAGGTAACCGGATCGGGTTTTTTCGAGTCAAGGAGTGGCTCGACGGACCTGGCGCAGTACACCGTGCGAACTGCGGGTACTGACCCACCTTCCCCGCCGCGACTGAAAACCCCACCTGAGTCGGTTCTTACCCATGGGAGAACCCACCGGTGTCACCGAGTGATGCTCCGCCCGCAGGGGAAAGCGACATTCGGGTTGACGGCCGCAAAATCGGGACACGAGCTACCCCAGTTCATTGTAAAGGAGTTGTTGCTCAATGAGAGGGAAGACCGTTTTTGGAGCGCTCCTGGTGAGCGTAGCCCTGTGCAGCCAGGGGTTCGGATTCGAACTTCTGGATCGCCTGCTGGGGCTCAACAGCGGTGGCTGCGGTGGATGCAATACCTGCTGCGAGCCCGCCTGTTGCGAGGAGGCCTGCTGCGAGCCGGCCTGTTGTGAAGAGGCCTGCTGCGAGCCGGCCTGTTGCGAGGAGGCCTGTTGTGAACCCGCCTGCTGCGAACCCAGTTGCGGGTCTTGCTGCAAGCGCAAGTGTGACCTGTTCGGCGGGCTGAAGGGACTGTTCAAATGCAAGAAGAAGAGTTGCGGTTCCTGCTGCGAGGATGCCTGCTGTGAGCCGGCCTGCTGCCCGGAGCCGGAGTGCTGCGAAGAAGCTTGTTGCGAGCCGGAGTGCTGCGAAGAAGCTTGTTGCGAGCCCGTGTGCTGTGAGCCCGCCGCGTGCTGCGAACCTTGCTGCGAACCTTGCTGCAAGCCTCGCTGCAAGAAGCCCTGCCTGCTGGACTTGCTGGGCGGACTGTTCAAGTGCAAGTCGAAATGCAATTCGTGCTGCGAAACGGCTTGCTGCGAGCCCGCCTGTGGCAGTTGCGGCGGTGGCGGTGGCATTGAGGCGGCCCCCGCCGAAGCGCCGACGGCCGATGAAGCCGCTCCGCTGCCCGAGGCCCCCAAGCCCGATCCTTCCGCTTCGCTGCAGAAGGGCCGGCGGATTTATCAAACCAGCCGCAGGATCGCCCGCAGGTAACCTTACCGCGTAATCGATGGTCCATACCAGGTCTGCCCGAGGGTCCCCTCTCGGGCAGACCTTTTTTGTTTCATCCGGCGGAAGCGTATGTCGAAGGGAAGCAAAGAAGTACGGGCAACATACGCTTCCGCCGGATGAACCCCTTTATTTCAGATTTCCCAACTCGTGTACGGCGTCGACCAGGGCGATCACGTTCTCGACCGGCGTCTGGGGCAGCACGCCGTGCCCGAGGTTGAAGATGTGCCCCGGGCGGCCGCCCGCCTGGTCGAGGATCTGCTGGGCCCGGCGACGGATCTCGGCCGGATCGGCTAACAAGACCAGCGGATCGAGGTTTCCCTGGATCGCCTTGTCGTAGCCGACCGTCTCCCAGGCGTCGTCCAGCCGCACCCGCCAGTCGACGCCGATCACGTCCCCGCCGGCTTCACGCATCGACGGCAGCAGGGCCGGGTTGCCGGTGCCGAAGTGGACCACCGGCGTGCCGGGCTTGAGGCCCTCGATGATCGTCCGCACGTGGGGCATCACGTAGCGCCGATAATCGTCGACCCCCAGGCAGCCGACCCAGCTATCGAAAAGCTGTACGACCTGGGCCCCGGCCTCGATCTGGGCGTTGAGATACATCACGATTGCGCGGCCCAGTCGGGCCATCAGGGCGTCCCACGCGGCGGCGTCGCGGTACATCAGCGTCTTGACGTGTCGATAGTGGCGGCTGCCGCCCCCTTCCACCGCGTAGGCGGCCAAGGTGAACGGCGCCCCAGCGAATCCGATCAGCGGCAACTCGTCGGGCAGCCCCGCCCGCGTCTTGCGGACGGTCTCCATCACAAAGTCCAGCGAGTCGACGCTCTGCAACTCGGCCAGCCGATCCACGTCCTGCGGCTGGCGGATCGGGTTGTGCAACACCGGACCCTCGCCGGCCGAGAACTCCAAGCCCAGCCCGAGCGGTTCGAGAATCAACAACAAATCGGAGAAAATAATCGCCGCGTCGACCCCCAACCGCTCGACGGTCATCAGCATCACTTCGGCGCACAAGTCGGGGTTCTTGCACAATTCGAGGAAAGTGGTCTTGCTGCGGAGTTCTCGATACTCGGCCATGTAGCGGCCGGCCTGTCGCATCAGCCAGATCGGCACCCGATCGGACGGCTCGCGACGGGTGGCTTTCATTAAAGGACTGTCGTGCCAAGGCGGAAGCGGTTGGTCGGGCATGGGATTTCAGATTTCAGATTTCAGACGACCACTCCGAGGCATGATTACCAGATTGCGGGTCGTCCGTCTAGGGGGAGCCACTTAGGTTACCTAAATCCGGGAGCTTTTTGTCGCTGAGTCAAAAGTGGAAGCAGCACCGCGACGGCGGTTTCAGGGCCCTGTTCCGCTCGACCGAGCCGATTCCAATCCCCGCCGATCTGATCGAGACGATTCGCCGACGGCTGCAGGGCGAACGCCTTCCGCAGGGTAACTGGAGAGAGAATGGTACGGAGATTTCCGCACGGTCATGTGGCCGCGGTGTTGGGGACCCTGCGGAACGTGGGCCTCCGGCGAGAATCAGCGGAACGTTGGAGGCTCACCGGCCGGCAGATCCAGTCAGAAGCCCCCGCCCATCCCCATCCCCCTTCCCATCGCAGGCCTTGGGGGGCGCGGCGCCGGCGTTCGCTGGGGGCGGGCAACCGCACCTCGGATGGGGTAATAATGGGAGAGATTCATGAACCCGCCGCCGGTACCTGTCGGACGTATGGCACTGGCCCGCTCGTACGTTGTCATTTGGTGCCCCAGGGCGCTAAGGCCGGCCCCCTGCCGTTGGAGAGCGGTCCCTTGCCGGTGCAACGTGCGTCGCAACCGCTGCTCGGGCCGAACGTTGCTGAGGTACCCTCCAAGCGGACCGGGGTCGCGGCGCTGAAGGTTCAACCACGGACTGAACCCCGACGACGAAGCGCCGAGTCGAGACTGGGCAGGGGCCTGTTCGGCCGACCAAACAACGGCACATGCCATCAGCAATGACTGGACCACGTACACCTGTCTTCTCATCGCAAGTTCTCCTTCGCTCGCCCGTTGGCCGGAAACACCGTTTATTATACCACGAATGGACACGTCGGCAACGATCCACGATACCGATCCGTCTATCCGGGATTGTCGACACAACTGGCTGGTCAACTTCAATGTCCCCCGTTGTGAAGGAATGTACTTCACCGAAAGGAAGGTGATTTATTGCGAAACCCCCCACCAGAGAGCCGTTTTGGATTCTTGGATGTCAAATATCGGGGTTGGGCGGCCAATACGCTCGTCTTGGCGGGCGACCCGTACGATGGAGCCGACCAAGACGACCTGAACGCGTTTTGGCATCTTGTGCCGGCCCCATCAGACCTGCGCTTTCGGGCAGATTGGCGGGCCTGAGTGGCCAAATGTCCGATTGGCCTTCTCGTGCCCCTTGGCCTGGGGAGAACCGGACGGCTATCGTGCGGATGATCGAACCCGGCCGCCAGCATGTGAAGTGATTATGGTCGCGGGTTGGGGTGGTTTTCGGATCTCGGCGATAACCAATTTTCGCCCTGCCTGTTTGTGCGGCGCATGCCTTGGGATCCAAGTCAACCACCGCCGAATTTGCGCGCCGACATGGTGATGTAGGCACGACCTATTTTGCGCAACTCCCGCCAATTACCGGAGTGCCTACAGAAATCTTTCTTCTGAAAAAATTCCTATTTTGTTTGTCACAAATCGGGGGTCGGCGGCCTATAGGTATATGAAGGCAGTAGTAACCGCATTCAATTCGCGCGACTCTCGGGGGCAGCCTGAGGTCGGATAGGGATGGTTCGGAAACCGAGAAATCACTGGAGAGATTTCCGCAACGTCAGGCGGGCGATTTCCCGGTATGTGGCCAGGCGAGGGGTTACGGGCCGGATGCCCTCGATCACGGAGCTAAGACGCGCCGGAGAGGGAAGTTTGGTAGTTGCCATCCACAACTATCACGGAAGTTTCCACGAAGTGGCAGAGCGTCTTGATCTTTCGGTGATCCAAAAGCCCAAGGGCTACTGGCAGGATTTCGAGAACGTCCGAGGGGTGATTCTCGAGTACGTCGCCGAACACGGCGTCTCGGGCAAGATGCCGACGATCGTGGAGTTGAGAAAGGCCGGCTGTGGAAGCCTGGTGTCGGCGATCCACGATTATCACGGCGGCTGGCACGACGTGGCCGGCCGGCTGGATCTTTCCGTCAGCCAGAGACCGACGGGCTACTGGAAAGACTTCGACAACGTCCGGCGCGAGGTCCTGGCGTTTGTCGCCGCCCGGGGCGTTGCCGGCATGATGCCCACCGAGAGCGAACTGAGAAGCGCCGGTCACGCCAGCCTGACCTCGGCGATCTACCAGTACCACGGCAGTTTCCCCAAGGTTGCCCGACGGCTGAATCTCGCCACCAGGCGAGGCCGCCGAGGTTCGATGCGCAAGGTCAACGGGCGAGACAGTGGCTGAATGACCCTGCGGCTGAATGACCCTGCACTTGCCGGACAAGACGGCGGCCATCACGCATCCTCGAGTTCAACGGTAATCACTTTGCCGACGGCTTCGGCATACTTCAGCAGCGTGTTGACGGTAACGTTCGCATCGGGGTCGTTCTCGAGCTTACTGAGCGAACCTGGGGCACGCAAGACCGGCGTCGGCGAGCGCTTGCCTGGATCCCGTGAATGGCGTAAGATCAGTCTTCGTCAAGGGCTGCCTCACCCGAAGCCCACCGCTTGTCGAGTCCTGCCTGTTGCTGCGAAACACTGACGGCCGGGACCCCGACGACCGGCGGGTTGAGGAGTTGCTATGAAGTGCGGACGGTCGAGAGTGTGTCGCCGCCGGGCGGTCGTCGCGGTGCTGCTTGGCGTCGGGTGGTCTGCCCGCTTGATGGCCGTTGAAGCGGGGGCGTCCGGTGCGGCATCGAAAGCTGCCAAGCCGGAGAAATACGTCCTCGACTACCCGCCGACTGAGAAGTTCTGCCCCCCGGTCGAGACGTTTTTCTTTGAGGTCGTGCGCACCTTCGAGGTCGTCCGCGGCCGGCAATTCACGCATCAGCCCAACGGCGGATACGGACTGCCCGTGGTGCGGCAGGTGGGGGGCAAAAACCTGCTGCACTTGGGAGCCGATGTAGGCTGGCACCGTGCCGGGGCGCCAGTGTACGCCGTGGCCGCCGGCGTGGTGCGGGTCTCGGACGGTCCGGACTTCGCCGCTGCCAAGAGGAAAGGAGACGCCGCCCAAAAGAAGGGCAGCGCAACGCCGAATCGGCGGCCCGAGACGCTGTCTTGGGGTAACCGGATCATTATCGAGCACCGGCTACCCGGCGGGGAGTATTTTACGACGGTCTACGGCCACTTGGCCACCAAGCGCGTCGTGGAGGCGGGCGACGTCGTCGAGGCTGGGCAGCAGATCGGCACGATCGGCCGAAAACACCTCTACATCAACGGCGGCTTCGATCCGCACGTGCATTTTGGCGTTCGGCAAGGCCGGCTGGCCGAGCCGGGGTGCACACTGCTGTACGTCCGCTTCCGCGGCCGGCTCCAACCGCTGAAGCTGGCCGCGGTGACGGCCGAGGAGATCGAGATCCGAGTGCCGGCCGAGATACCGGTGCCATCGGTCCTTGGAGCCGCCGAAGCGTACCCCGTCACGGTCCGCGATGGCAAGTACTTCCTGCCTGCCCGTATGCTTTGGGACTTCAGCAGCCGGCCCGGGTTCGAGATTGTCGGCTACGGCCTGAGCACCGACGGCTGGCACAACCCCACGTCCTTCTTGCGCCAACACGCCGCCGACAACAATCCGGCACCCTTTCAAGGCCCGAAAAGGGCAACCAGACTCTCCGGCAGATAGGACTACGACTACTTTGTCAGTGCACTAAGGATCTCCCGGGCGGCTCCGGGTGGGTCCATAGCGGTGGCGACACCTCCGGCTATCGCGACGCGGCCGATGCCGGTTGCCAGCACGTCGGGCAGATTCTCGCCGGTGATGCCGCCGATGGCGAAGGCCGGCAGGCGGATTTCGGATGCCACCGCCCGCAGCAACTCCACGCCGGGGAATTCGTCGAAGTGCTTCGTGCCGGAAGGAAACGTGGGGCCGATCCCGAGGTAGCTGGCGCCGTCGAGAACCGCCTGTCGCGCTTGCTCGATGCTGTGCGTGGAAACGCCGATCAACCGCCCCGGGCCCACGATCGTGCGGGCGTCCTTCACCGAGACGTCGTCCTGGCCTACGTGGACGCCGTCGGCACGGGCAAGGGCGGCCAGGTCGGGACGGTCGTTGATCACCAGCAGCGTGTCGCTGCCGTCGGTCCACCGGCGCAACAGTCGGGCACGCTTTAGCAGACGGCGGTCGTCGAGTTGCTTGTCGCGAAGTTCAAGGGCGTGGACCCCCGCATCGATCAACGGCCGGGCGAGCCGCTCGAACTCCTCCGGCGACGATCGGCCGTCGATCAATACATAGAGCCTTGCCCGGCAGAGCCGCTGGAGACTGGTCCGCGTGACGTCCACCGCCCGCTGTAGCGTATACGACCGGTAGCGAAGTTGTTCCAGCTCGGCCGCCATGGCCACGTCGAGCAGTTTACCGAATTCTTCGAGGCTCCGCAGGCTCTCTTGCAGGCGGGTGAAATTGGCGGTCAACACCGCGGCGGAATCCTCTCGCACTTGCTCCGAGGCGGTCGCCAGCACGGTTCCGACGTCGGCCTGCGTTTCCCGAGCGGCCAAGCGGTGCTCGGTGGAGATGCGACCCAACGCGGCGGCCAGATCGTGCCGCAACTGTTTGCAGAGGCCGGTCAAGTGGCGGTCGTCCAACACGAAGCGGACGTAGTCCTCGACCGTGCGTAGTCCCTCCCGGGCCCGGTTGGCCGCCGCATCGACCGCCCGGAGTGTGCCGATCCGCCATGCAACACTCGATAGGGCCTGGAGTTCCCGGTTTGGCCGGAGGATGGAAGGTTGAGGCGGCGACGACAACGGTCCCGGACGATGTCCGTAGAGTCGATGGACCTCGGCCTCCAGCGTGTCGGGATCGAGACCCTGATCCTGAAGCCAGGCGGACACCTCGTGTTCGGCGGCGACCAGTCCCAGCAGCAGGTGTTCGGTGGCCAGTTCCAACGGCTGGGGATACTCGCGGAGTCGCTCGGAGGCCGCGAAGAAGGTCCACCACAGATCGTCTGAGAACCGGCCCGGAATCGCTTCCCCGCCTTCGGAGGGGATTCTGCGGGGCGCCAGTTCGCCCCAGCGCCGCCTGACCGCCATCCGGTCGATCCCATGGCTTGCCAGCATGATCGCCGCCCGGCATTCGGACTCGGCCAACAGCCCCAACAGCAGTGCGGGGGCTTGCAGCTCGTCAGAATCCTCACCACCGGCCCATCCGGCAGCCGCGTCCAAAGCCCGTTGAGCGGCTGGAGTGTATTGATATTGCATAGCCTCCAAAGTTTCCCAGAAAATCCAGGTGTCTGCAACTTGGTGTCACGGTATCGCAGGGAGTGTTCCCTCGCCAGAGGTGCAAAGGTGGGAATCTGTACTACCGATGGTCAAGATCGTGAAAACCTTCACAAAGATTTCATCCAAGTGGTCGTAAGTCGTTGTTGACAACCAGTTTGGGGTTAGGTCATAGGGAGGTTAGGCCGTTAGGGTTGTGAGGACAAACCTCATCCCTCATCCTTAATCCCCTAGTCTCCTGATCTCCTATATTTCCTAATCCCCTTTGGTTGTGGCTACCGACCGGGGTTGGGGGAAGTTTCCCGTAAACTGCCTGCCTGACGTTTTGTCGCAAGCCTCCGCCGGCGGATCGGAGGAGTTACACCGTTGCCTCCCTCTTTTTGTTGGCTTGATTCGACCTGTTTTGGAAGTTACAATTCCGAGGTTGGTTGTAATTCGCCACCTTGCCGGTCGGGACGGAACGATTTGCCATGCGCAGGACGCCGTGGGCAACGTATTTATGGCCGGGGCTCCCCCAGGTTTGGACCCGGGGGAGTTGGTCCGCCCTGTTGTTGGCCACGGCAGCGGCGACGCTGTTGAATCTGGCAATGATAGGTACTTTGGTCTGGTGCGAACTGATCGCCCCGGACGTGCGTACGGCGCTTTGGGGGACCTTGGGTGGTGTTTGGGGTGTAGCCGCGCTGGTGTCGTTCGTTTGGGGCCGATGGTTGAAGGCGTCAGAGCAGACGGACCCGGCCGCCGAGCCATTTATGACGGCACTCGAGTATTACTTGAAAGGGAATTGGTTTCAAGCAGAACGCGCCCTGGGCCGTCTGCTGCGAAAAAACGCCCGGGACCTGGAAGCCCGATTGATGCTAGCCGCCCTGTTGCGGCATACCGGCCGGTTCGATGAGGCGGGCCGTCAGTTGGACAGGCTTCAGCGGATTGAGGACGCCGTCAAATGGGAGTTGGAGATCCACCGCGAACGGAAACTATTGGCGAAGGCTGCGGCACATGACGCGGCGGCCCGGGTCAAACACGCGGCGTAAATGCCGCCCCCACGCTTTGAAGATTCGGAACGAGACACAAACGCCGAAGAAAGAGACGCCATGTACGAACGTTTTACCGACCGCGCCCGAAAGGTCATGCAACTGGCCAATCAGGAGGCACAGCGGTTCAATCATGAATATATCGGAACCGAACACGTCCTGCTCGGGCTGATCAAAGAAGGCAGCGGGGTGGCGGCCAACGTGCTGAAGAACCTCGACGTCGACCTGCGAAAAATCCGACTCGAGGTCGAGAAGCTGGTGCAAAGCGGGCCCGACATGGTCACCATGGGCAAGCTACCACAAACGCCTCGGGCGAAAAAGGTCATCGAGTACTCCATGGAGGAAGCCCGCAACCTCAACCACAACTACGTGGGAACCGAGCACATCCTGCTGGGGCTGTTGCGCGAGCAGGAAGGCGTCGCCGCCCAGGTGCTGATGAACCTGGGACTGAAACTGGAGGAGGTCCGCGAGGAGGTGCTCAACCTGCTGGGACACGGGCCCGAGGGCGAAGGCGAGCGCACCGGCGGCATGGGCGGCTCGGGCGAACCGCAGCGGAGCGGCAAGTCGAAAACCCCCGCCCTGGACAGCTTCGGACGCGATCTGACCGAACTGGCCAAGCAGGGCAAGCTCGATCCGGTCATCGGACGAGAAAAAGAGATTGAACGGACCATGCAGATTCTCAGCCGCCGGACCAAGAACAACCCGGTCCTGCTCGGCGAGGCCGGGGTCGGCAAAACGGCCATCGTCGAGGGCTTCGCCCAACAAGTCGTCGACGGCAACGTGCCGGAACTGCTGATGGACCGCCGCATTGTCGTGTTGGACCTGGCGATGATGGTCGCCGGCACCAAGTACCGCGGCCAGTTCGAGGAGCGGATCAAGGCGGTGATGAACGAAGTTCGCCGGGCGAAGAACACGATCCTGTTCATCGACGAGTTGCACACCCTGGTCGGCGCCGGGGGGGCCGAAGGGGCCATCGACGCCTCCAACGTGCTTAAGCCGGCCTTAAGCCGCGGCGAAATCCAGTGCATCGGCGCCACCACGCTGGACGAGTACCGCAAATACATCGAGAAGGACAGCGCCCTGGATCGCCGCTTCCAACTGGTGATGGTCGAGCCGTCGACCAAAGCCGAGACGATCGACATCCTCCGCGGGTTGCGCGATCGCTACGAGCAGCATCACCACGTGCAAATCACCGACGATGCGGTCGAAGCGGCCGTCGAGCTTTCCGGCCGCTACATCACCGGCCGCTGCCTGCCCGACAAGGCTATCGACGTGATCGACGAGGCCGGCGCCCGAATCCACCTGAAGTCGATGACACGCCCGCCCGATCTGAAGGAAATCGACGTGGAAGTCGAGCAGCTCAACAAAGAAAAGGAAGAGGCGGTCGCCAACCAGGACTTCGAAAAGGCCGCCGCGCTGCGCGATCAGGCCGACAAGCTGAAGAAAAAGAAACAGACGATCACCCAGGAATGGCGGGAAAAGTCGCGGGCCACCGACGGCGTGGTCGACGAAGACGTAATCGCCGAGGTCGTCTCCAAGATCACCGGTATCCCCCTGACACGGCTGAGCACCGAAGATTCCATGCGGCTGATGCAGATGGAAGACGATCTGCACAACCGGGTGATCAGCCAGCACGAGGCCATCCACTCGATCTCCAAGGCGGTCCGCCGCAGTCGCAGTGGACTGAAGGATCCCAAGCGGCCCACCGGCTGCTTCGTCTTCGCCGGACCGACCGGCGTGGGCAAGACGCTGCTGGCGAAGGCCCTGGCCGAGTTCATGTTCGGCGACGAGGACGCCCTGGTCCAGATCGACATGAGCGAGTACATGGAGAAGCACAACATCAGCCGGTTGATCGGCGCCCCGCCGGGCTACGTGGGCTTCGAGGAAGGCGGGCAATTGACCGAGAAGATTCGCCGCCGGCCTTACGCGGTCGTGCTGCTGGACGAGATCGAGAAGGCCCACCCCGATTGCTTCAACATGCTCCTGCAAGTTATGGAAGAAGGACGCCTGACCGACAGCTTCGGACGCAACGTCGATTTCCGCAATACGATCCTGATCATGACCACCAACGCCGGCGCGGACGCGATCAAGAACGAAGCGGCCTTCGGCTTCCAGAAACCCGACGACGACGCCTCCTACGAGAGCATGAAAGAGCGGGTCCAGGAGCAGATCGAGAAGGTCTTCCGGCCCGAGTTCCTCAACCGCGTCGACGACACGATCGTCTTCCGCCACCTCACGGAAAAGGACCTCGGCGAAGTGGTCGAGCTGGAGTTGGCCAAGGTCCGCGAGCGACTGAGCGAACGTGGCCTGGAACTGATCCTGACCGAGGAGGCCAAGAAGTTCCTCATCAAGAAGGGCTCGAACCTCGACTTCGGCGCCCGGCCGCTGCGCCGAGCGATCGAGAACTTCGTCGAAGATCCGCTCTCCGAGGAGTTGCTCAAGGGCGAGTTCCAGGGCATGAACAAGATCAACGTCGACGCCAAGGAGGTCGGCGACAAGAAACAACTGGTCTTCGAAGGATCGGCCGACGAAAACGCGGAAGAACCCTCGCCGGTCGCCGCGGCCGCCGAGGGCGGCGCCGGCGAAGAGTCCACCTCAGACTCCAAGTGACCTCGACACAAGAACATTCCGTTGGTTCCCCCCCAAAGCCCACCGGTTGCCGCCGGCGGGCTTTTTCTTATCCACGTCCATCTTCGCCAATAGCCCGGGAGGCAACGTCCCGCCGGCCGACGGACTCACGCACATTGCCTGCCTTACGCATGCAACCGAAATCAAATAACCGGCAGACTTCACTCAAGCCGTAAAGTTGCAGCGACGAAAAAGAGAAGGCCTGCGCCCGAAGTGCGCAAGCAGTCCGTTGAAATGTAGAGTGGGCACTGTCCACCAACTGTAGCTGGTTAAGCGTCAAGGCAGTTTCGGTGGGCAGTGCCCACCCTACGTCGGATTAACCCCCTCTTTCAGCGGCCAAGAGCTACCCATCATAGATCGAAAATCTTGCGTCCGAAATCCCAAGCCAAGCCGCCCGCCATGGCCAGCGATTCCAACATCTCGATCCGCAGCCCCCGTCGTGATACCGGCGGCCCGCTGGGTGCCATCGCCGACTGGATTGCCGATCTGGGGGCCGTGGTCATCGACTGGTGGCTCGCATTTGAAAACATCGCCATTTTCTCCATGCGGACTGCCAGTTGGATGATGACGAGGCTGCCCCGCAGGGAAACGATCATCCCGAACTTCTACCAGATTGGCGTGTTGAGCCTCCCGGTGGTGGCCCTGACCGGCACCTTCATCGGCATGGTGCTGGTCGTGCAGAGCTACACCCAGTTTCGTGCCATGAATATGGAGACCCGGCTCGGGGCCGTAATCAATATGTCGCTGGTCCGCGAATTGGGGCCTGTGCTGGCCGCCACCATGTTGGCCGGACGCGTCGGAAGCGCCATGGCCGCCGAACTGGGGACCATGCGGGTGACCGAGCAGATCGACGCCTTGGCCAGTATGGGCGCCAACCCGATCCACTACCTGGTCGTCCCCCGGGTGCTCGGCTGCCTGGTGTTGATCCCTACGCTGGTGATCATGGCCGATTTCATGGGCGTGGCCGGCGCGTCGTTCTACGCCGTCACCCTGCAAGGCGTCGACTGGTACCACTACATGTCCAATTCCCGCGATTTCGTCGGAAACTTCGATCTGTTCGTGGGCATATTCAAGAGCCTGTTTTTCGGCGCCGCCATTGCGCTGATCGCCTGCCACCGGGGGTTCCACTGCGACCCGGGCGCCGAAGGCGTGGGTCGGGCGGCGACCCAGGCGTTTGTTTATTCGTTCGTGGCCATCTTGGTGCTGGACCTGTTCCTGGGAATCGCCCTGGACGGCGTCTACTACGCGATCTGGCCGGAGGCCCCGAAGTTATTCTGAAGCCCATGGTCAACGCCACGCAAGACACGCCGTCGCCCGAGGAACCGCCTTCCCAAACGCCGCTGGTGCGTTTGCAGGGATTGGGCGTCGATTTCGGGCCGCTTCGCGTGTTGCACGATATCAACCTGGATCTGGCCCGGGGGCAAACGCTGGCGGTGATCGGCGAGAGCGGCTGCGGCAAGACGGTG
>SDBV01007036.1_pt1 | contig 15448 bp, 19 predicted proteins | sample 2277081 | NCBI WGS metagenome assembly SDBV01 (sample SAMN10402039, study PRJNA504765) | marine sediment metagenome | isolation source: marine sediment core GS10_PC15, 223 cmbsf | place: Arctic Ocean: Southern Knipovich Ridge | collected 2010
CATCCGATCCGTATCCATCGTTATTTCGTTTTTGCCGGCAACCACAGCACAAAAGAAATCGCTGCAGAGTTCAGCGGCCATATCCCACAGGCCCTGATACTCCCGGCAGACCGTAAACGTATCATTGCCTTCATCATCTAGTTCGTATCTCACCGGCAGGACCGATTCTGTAATCGCCAGTCTCGCCACGGGGACCAGCCACTGGTTACCGTCGCCCAGTTCGATCCATTTTCCCGGTAGCCCCGTCTCGCGTGCCAGATCAGCCGGCCCCGGCGGATTCTCACGGTCGTATCCCAGCCAGAATTGCTTTTTGGGCCCGGGTACCCATCGCTGGGTATCGGCCTTGTATCCCATGGGCTGATCATCCGTCGACGCCTTGAAAATTACGCCGGACTTGCCATCCGGGCCGTTATTTATCGGCGCCTGCGTTACGGATTTACCCAGCACCTCGGCCAATCCAAGTTCAGCCAGCATTTCAGCCGGCACGGCCGGCACTTCCGGTACGAAATAGAGAATCCCGCTCACGTCAAACTCCTATGTAATCGCAATGGCCGTAGCTACGGTCATGATCGGGTTCGATCCGTCGTAGATCGGCGTGATCAGCACTTCGCAGGCGAACCTGCCCTTATTTTCAGCCGACGGCTGGGTAACGCTGATCATTCCACCATTGATCGATATCTTTACATGCGCGGCCGTAATATCGGTTACGCGTGTACCGCCGGCGGCAATCTTGCGGAAATATAAGTGCGTAGCGGCGCTGTAGGCGACGCCGGAAAGCCCGAGATTACTTATCACGTCAATCGACTTGCAGCCCAGTCGGATCGACGGCTGGCGGGCCATGATCGCAACCAGTGTCGGATAGGGCTGACCCTCGGAAGATTCGACATGCAGCGACAGGCCAAAATCAACCGTAACCGATTCGACGTCGACGGCGGTGTTGTTGATCTTTACCGGCCCGAGTGTAAATACTTCATTTCCTGCGGCCGCCGCCGGCAATGCCTGGCTGGCTGTAGCTACAACAGGTGCGGTCGCACCGTCGGTCGATATCGCGATCGCTTCCATCGCAAGCGTCGCAGCCTGGCCCTGGCTCACCGAAAGCGTTCTCGGTACGCACAGCCCGGTAGCGATAGCCACCTTGGTATGTGTAGACCCGGCTGTCCTGGTGCCGTAGTTGGCGAGTTTGGTTATATAGGCTTCCAGCGTAGTTATCTGGGCACCTGCAATCCCAAAACTCGACAGCACCGTAAGCTGGTGAGTGGTGAAGCTCAGCCTCGGCTGACTGTCCATAACCGCGACTAATCGCGGGTCGACCTCGCCGCCGTTGGATTCGATAATCTCGTTGATCTGCGTCGATACATTCCAGCCTTGAACTGCAATCGTAACTGCCGGGGTCGCACAAACTAGCCCGCCCAGTGTTGCTCTATCACCCTGTGCCATTGGAGTCTCCTTCCGGTTCGCCCGGATCGTATGCGTTTGCAGCTTCTGTTACCGCCGCCAGGAACCTTTCGGCAGGTTCCTTGCCGCCGGCGAACTCGGCCAGTTTCTCCGGGCCGATATCGGCCGTCAAAGTCGGTATCAACTTCAGCCCGAGTTTGGCCGCTACCCGGGCAGCTCTTTTGGGCCCGGCGTTGTAGTAGCCGTTCCAGGCCGTCTCAACTGCCCTTTGGATTGCTACCGCCTCGGCCTTCGCAGCGGCCTTTGCCGCCGGATCGTCTTGTGTCTTTTTTTGGGTCATCGTTATGCAACCTTTATTGTTTCGGTGGTCTGGATTTTATTGAGCCGCTTGGTAACTTCTCTCTGTACGGTCGCGGCCAGCGAATTCCGTTCTGAGCGGGTCGTCGCCAGAAGTTCCGCCTTCATATCCGGCATCCACGATCTGCCCGAGAAGTTCAGAGCCCTTGCCCTGATTTTGCCGTGGACTTCCGCCCGGGATTTATATTTGCGTATCTCGACGGCTCGCAGCGACTGGCGTTTCATGGTCCCCGAATGGACCAACGGCAGCGAATGCCCCTTGTTCCGCATTTTGCTGATTTCGTACTTCCTCGACCGCCGCCGATAGTGGTACCTGCCCCTTGCTGAATTTTTGAAGTGATCGGGCAGCATATGGTGGTGCCATTTTTCAACGGTCACTCCCATCGAATCGTTGAGAATCGGTATCAGCTGTTTGAGCTGCTGTTTCGGCCCGCCTTTGGTTGTGATGGTGATACCGATCATTTACATATCGCTCCGGTCGATCTGGAAAGTGACGGTAACGATATCCAGCTCGGCGACGGCGACGTCATCGGCGTGCATCCGGCCCGGGTTGTTTTTCATTGTCCAGCCGGAGATATTGAGATACCCGCCGGAGATTACCTTCGCCTCGCACTCTTCGATGATCGCCCCGATATGGTTCATGAAATAGACAACCGCATCGTCGGTGGTAACGGTGTTTACATCGGTCTGCGGGCCGGTATCGTTTCTGGCCAGACCCTCGAACATCAAAAACAGCGGCCCGGACTTGTGCCAGTAGCTGCCAGAATCCTCGGGCCCGCCGGAGAGGCCGTCTTCGTAGCCGACCAGGGCCATCGGTCGGTATGCCTGCCGGTTTATCCGGTCGGTAGCGTCGTCGTCGACTTTGGCGGGTTCATCGAACTGATACAGGTGGACTTTCGCAAGTGCCTCTGCGATCCCCGCCGCCTGGCCGATATCCGGTGCCGCCACGCCGACGAACGTCTGGAAGGCCTCGCACACTGAAAGCAGCGTCGCCAGCGATCCAATCGGCGCAGAAAACATGCCTGTCGGTGTGACTGCCATCAGGAACCCCCCAGCGATGGGAGGTTCATACCCGGCGTTCCGCGGGATCGCAGGGCGCCTCGTGTGACTGCAACGCGAGCTACGCCGTGACCGTTGGAAACGACGCTATCAAAGCCCCATATCTGGACGCCGGAGGTTATCAGTTTGATTTTTTCCGGGTCGGCTACGCCGGTAGTCGCATCGGTCGAAATAAGGATTACCCGTTCGGCCGAATCGCTGCGATCGTCGTCGAATTCGACGGTCTGGGACCGTGCCGGTTCGAAAACTACCGTCCGGGTAATCTCCGAATCGTCATTGAGCGTAACTGTTACACTCACGCCGGCCACTTTCAGCATTGCCGGCATCCCGCAATTTTGGATTATTGATTGAAGCTGGGTCATTTTACTTTCACGCCGCCGTCGGCGGTGTAAGGATTTCGCTCAGTGCCCTATCTAAAAACATCCGAACAACCTTCTCGCTCGCCCCGGCGTTAAACCGCTGGCGTGCGAGTCGGTAGTGTTCAGACTCCCTCAGCAGGCCGATGATCTTGGTATAATTCGTCCCGCGGCCATGGCAGGCCCCCTCGACGATTTGGAACCATATCAGGTCGCCCATGGTTTCCTCTAAATCGGCAGTGACCATTTCTTGCCCTGCGCCTCGTCGACAATTCGCTTTGCCTCCGGCGTCTGCCTGGCAGCGATCGCGGTCAATTGTTCGGGCGTTAATTTTTTGATCTCATCATTAACGCTTCGGGCAAGGTTTCGGGCACCACGGCGGCTTCGATACGCCCGCCATAGAGCAACGATCAAACCCCCTCCCATAAGCACAAGAGGCTCGTACCCCCCAAAATATGGTGCTATCGTCTTGGTCGAGGCATCGAGCATACCTGGTCCGTCGGTAACTGTTTCCAGCTCCCTAGCCAGCTCCCCGAAGAGATTGGCGGTGCCGCCGACGGCGGACCTGCTAATTTTGATCACCTCGTTAGTCTGGTTATATTGGGCAACCGCTTTTTCGCGGGCCGGACCAGGCGGGGCGATTGCAATTTCCTGTGCCGTTTCAACCTGCGATGCTACAGCAGCATCCAGAGCCTTCTGGAACTGGGCCAGGCCGGCCTGCGATGTTTGAAGCTGTGCCCGAAACTGGGCGATCTGCTCGCCGTTGCAGCCGGTCAAAACTACGGCCGCCACGAGCACTAATACGAAAATTGAAAGATGCCTAATCATCTTCGTTACCTATACCTTTCCTGATGTACTCGATGATCATTTCGAGTTTTGTATCAACCTTGACGAACTGTTGTTCAACCCCCCGCAGCCGTGCTTCCTGTCCCTGTACCTGTTTTTCTTGCTTGTCGATTACTGTTTTGATTGCAGCGGTAGATTCGGCCACTGTGGCGCCGGTCCATCGAACGTTCCATGCAACAACAAGCAGGACGATTCCGACGATGGTCCCGAAAACCCTGATATGTTTTGTTCCGCAATCCTTTGTGGATTTCGCCATTTGATACTCCCGTTAGTTTCTCGGTTACTACGGGCCGGCCGGCGTGGGGGGCATCCTTGCCTCTCCCAGCCGACCGACTCGCACGGAAGCATCTTTTTAGGCTGCAATATCCATCAGGTGGCCGTAGGCCGGATCAAACAGACCCTCGACGCAGAACTGACGGACGCGGTAGACGTCGGAATCGGACTGCGGCTCGCCGTAACTGGTGACGGTGGTGTTTGTGGCCGTCAGCGGCGTCCACAGCATCGTCCGGCCGAGGCCCCCGGAAGTTAAGTGGCCGGTATTGCGTTTGAATACCATCGCGTAGCTGGGCGACCAGATATCAGTACCTGAGTAGGTCTGACCTTCAGCGGCACCGTTGTAGGTTTTTCCGCCGACGAACAGGTTCTTGAGGCCGAAGATCGCCGCCAGGTTATCGCGAAGCATCTTCTCGGTAATCGCGGTCGCACCGGGGAACCTTGCGAGAATATCGTCATTGGCAAGGATGTTGTTCAGCCCCACCTCGCCAATCACCATCGAATCGGGCTTGAACCCGGTCAGGGCCCGTACCTTTTCCTTGGCGCCAGTAACATGGGCAATAACCGGCGTGGAGGCTGTAGCCCACGGCGCGGCGGAGTGGTCCGTAAAGAGAGTATCTCCGGTCCAGGTCGTGGTGTTAAAAATAAGTGTCGCCGCGCGGACTTCCTGTGCCATCAGAATCTTGTTGTCGAGATTGGTTACAGTCTCGATTTCGCAGTCGAATTCCGAAGCGTAGTTCTCGCGATCGTCTTCGGTGACGGTATCTTCCAGGCCGTGATCGACACACTTGTAGGTGTACTCGCCCGTATACAGGCCGATACGGTTGAAGTGGGCACCGTTGGCGTGCTCGGTGTCCGCCAGCGTCATATTCTCACGCGGGAGAACGCTGACGGTGCTGGACTTTTTCGGCACTGGCCGAAGAGGGAGCACATCAAGAGCGATGAACTCTTCCTCTGATGCGTTGTACTCGCGAAGCGGCTCACCTAGGTCTTCGCGAGCTACAGGTTGGCTTGTTGAATGGATCATTTCGATTTCTCCGCTGTTTGCTCTCCATAGCCGAGTTCAGGAGAAATCGTTTACGCCGAGAAAAGTTTTGCCTGGGCAGGCGTCTCGGCAACGCTTTTCGGTAGCTGGCCTAGCCCAGGTGTTTTCGCTTATTCACTTTTGTTAAAGACGCAGGGCCTCGACGATATCGCCGTCGGCGGTCGCGGCTTCAAGTGCCTGGAAAACCGCGTTTCCGAGGACAACGTCGTCGACCTTACCGTCATCAGCTGCGTACAAGGTCGCATTGACGGCGAAAGCACCAGCGGCGGTCACCTTGAACGACCCGGCGTGTTTATTTAGCCTGACCGATACTTTTTCGGCCAAAGCGACTGCCGCCTGCGTGACACCGATATCGCCGTCGCTGTCTGCCTGGTCGGCATAGGAAACAGTCTTTGCTGCTGTCAGCTTCACCCGGCGATATCTCGCCAGGGCCTCTCCAGAGGTGAGGGTAATTGGACTTTCGCATTGTTGACTCATTATTATTACCTCGATTTAGTGTTTCGTTTCTGCGCGGTCCGGATTGGCTATCGAATACCGCTCGTTTTGCTTTGTTACTTACTGCTGGCGGGTGGGCAACTTGCACGATAGGCGTCGTGCATGCCGGGGTTTTCCCGGTTAATCTGCGACATCGCCACCGTCATTGAAATCCCCTTCGCCTCAGCCCGCTCGCGGGAGATTGCCATGAAATCGCCCCCGCCCGATCCGCCTTCCGGTTCGCCTTCCTGTTCGAGTGGCGGTGCCCCGGCCGGCTTTTTTGGCTTTGCCGCGGCGGCGGTTTTAGCCTCTGCCAGTTCGGTCTGCAGTTCCGTGTTTCGCTCCTTCAGAACGCCGGCATAGGCTGCCTGGGCGGTCTGGAGATCATTTCCTGCGGCAAGCTGCTCGATTACGAATTCCGGATGGTCCGGAAACTCTGCCTGCAACTCACCAAGCAGGTTCTGCGCGGCGGTAGCTGCCTCTGCTTTTGCCTCGGCTCGGATTTTGTCCGCATCCACCGGCGCTGCCGCTGTCTCATTTTGCTCTGCCATATTCATCGCTCCTTGCTCTTTTTGAGCTGACCGACTACCGGCCAGCGCCGTTTCGTATTTCGTTACCTCGTCTATCAGCCCCAACTCGGTGGCCTTTTTCGCCAACCACACCTGCCCCGTCGCGAGTTGTTTTACCTGTGCGGTTTTCATACCGCGTCCGCGAACGATGTCTGCGACAAAGTTAGCGGCCAGGCCGTCGACATTTTCCTGAGTGGCGGCTATCTGGGCGTCGGTGATTGGCTCCCCGGAAAAGCCCATGCCTTTAAGTTCACCCGCGCGGATAAGCACGGATTTAACCCCCGCCTCTTCGTATTGTTTTGAAGTATCGAAGAAATGATCCAAAACCCCGATCGATCCAACCTTTGTATCACTGCCGGCGGCGGTTATTTTCTCGGCCTGGCTGGATAGCCTGTATGCCGCCGAGGCCGCGAGATCCTCGATATGCGCGACGACGTTTTTAGTTTGTCTCGCCTCAAAGATCGCATCGCAGGCATTCTGGCTGCCGGCTACCATGCCGCCCTGGCTCGATACCAGCAGCATGATCCGCGTGACCGTCTCGTCATTTACCGCCGATTCAATATCCCTGCAAATTTGGTCGTAACCGGTCGCTTCGATACCGAATTGCACCATCCACTTGGGTACCGTATCGAGAAGGTACCCGCTTATAGGAATGATCGCGGTATCGCCTTCGATTTCCATTCGCGATACTGACAGCCCGGCCTCGCCCGCAACTGCCGATTCCCCGCCTATATATTCGCCCGCTGCGAATTTTTCGACGTGTTCGACGAGTCCGGCGATATGCATTGGATCCATCATCCACGGCATCGCCTGCAACTCAGCTACGCTCAATACGTCGTTCATACCGATTTATCCTTTCCCGCTTCGTCGTTGGGATATTCACCCGCCGGGCGGCCGCCGTCTGATTTCGGTACTTTCAATCCGGCCAGAGGCTGCCACGGAACTTTGACCTCGGTTTTTTCCTCGATCTCCTTCGCCAATTTGATAGCCGCTACGATCTCCTCGCCCCGGGCAATCCGCACCTCGTCGGCGTCGAGATTCAGGCTCTTGCAGACGATCCTTTGCGTTGTAAGTCCCCGGTCGAGTTTCGCCCCGTGTGCCTGTGCTTCTTTGAGCTGATCCAGCCAGGGGAACGTCGGCTTGATCCAATCGTGATTAAATAGATCGGTAACCTTTTCGGTTTCTTCGATCAGCCCCTCGTCGATCCAGCTTTGGATCTTCCACTCATAGACCGGCGTGTGGAAGAACCCCTCCAGCAGTTCCTGCCACCCCAGGAAAGTCTGGTACGCCTGTACGAGAACTGCCCTCGACTGGCTGTAATTGCTCTTTGTCCAGTCGAGAAGTATCACTTCCAGCGGCAGCCCCAGCGGCAGCCCCAGAAGTCGCAGGAACATAATCAGCGATTCGGAGAAGTTACTGCCGGGTATGTTCCGCTCAATCCCCTTGATCTCGTCGCCCGGCTCGCCGTGGAAAATCAGTGCGTTGTCCAGTTCGGTTATCCGCGTTGCCATTTCGCCGTCGGTATCGGTCTTGGTTGTATCTTCTTTGCTTTCCTCATTCCCGAGGCTCGGCCCCCCCGGCCTGGTTATCGATACCGCGATCCTTGCCAGCATCTGCCATGCGATAGCCTCCGAGTCGCAGACGTCGTTGATACGGTGCAGCATCGGGAACGTCGACTGACACGGCGGCACGGCCCGCAACCCGCTGGGTCTCTCCGGATCGGTCAGGTAGAGGATATGCTCGTTAAACCTGTAGGGTTTGCTCCGGCTACCGTCGACACTGCCGTTGCGGCTGTATGGCCCGATATACATACTCACCGGCCCGTTGTACTTATTCTTCGTGATACCGTCTTTCGGGACCCCCCGCCGTCCGCCGGTTATCTGTTCGGCCTCGATCAGTTGCAATAGGCCGAGGCTTGTCTTGATCGCTGCGGTATCGCCTGCAACCAGCAGCTCGCGGCATACCATCCGCTCGACTCTCGCACCGGTCAAAACGCCCTTGATCTCGGGCCGCTTCCAGAACTTTTTCCAGAGCTTCTCGATTTTCTTATCGAGATCCGGATCACCGGTCTTTGCCTGCAGCCGGAAGCCGTTGCCCACGATATAACCGTTGGCCCGGCCGATCATGCCGTTGTAAATACCGTTATCCCGCATGAACTGGCGGGACTGGCCGATCAGCATGATCCGGTCATATTGCATATGCTGGCTGGCAGCCGCCCCGGATACGCCACCCCAACCGTCGCGACTGGCCACGCGGGCCGAGTGATACCCCATCGCAGTATAAGTGCCCCCGCCAGTCTCGACCTTGACCGTGCGCTTTGCAGGTCGGCGAATTGCGGTCTTCGCAGGTGCGGAACTGCCCGACAGGAATCTTCCCTTTTGATCGCGTTGGCGGGTCATATAACCTTGGCCCTCCCGCGAGTAAACGAACTGCGGTTAGAATTGCCGGCGGCGTTGACGTATCTTTCGAGTGACTTCCGTTGGCTCGCGAGTGATTCGAAATCGACTCTGGTTTCACCGGAAGTAAACGACTTGGTGCGATTCATCTCCATAAAGCGAATGGACTCGAGGGCCAGCTTCGCCTTTGCGATATTGCCTTCCCAGCTGAGGTTATCGTTGTACTGGGCCAGTGCGTCGTCGAATGTTGAACTTCCCGACAGTGCCATCCGTGGCTCCATAAAGAAATGACACGTCCTTGCAGGGTGGCGGCCCCGCCAGGCCGTGTCATCGCTATGCCAATCCGTTCCGTTTCTACATCTTCATTTTTAACACACATTGCGGCCCGGACAAGTCCAAACCCCCGCCGCCAGTTCGATTCTTTACAGATCTGTAAACTATTTTTCAGTTCAGGATCAAAACCTCTTTTGCCTGGCCTGATGCACCGGCTTTTTTGCCCGCTGCTGAATTGCGACCGAGGGAGTATCGAGTAGTCAGATCGACAATCCTCAACCCCGAATACTTTTCTCGAACCTCGGAGCAATCGTTGTAACTCAGAATAAATTTACCTTTTACCTGAGCCAGGGCTTCCGCCAGCCGATCATGATCAGCCCCGTCAAAACAACATGCGTAGCTCTGGGATAGCCCAAGGTATGGAGGGTCAACATAAAACAAACTGGTCGGCCTGTCGTACAACTTGATAAGCCTTACAACGTCCACAGCCTCAAAAAGAACCCCGCGAAGCCTTTCGATCGTCGCGTCCAGTTCACCTAAAATCGACTGGGGCAGGACGTGTACTCGGTTGCTTGCCTTGACTCCAAAACTAACGCCGGACCGTTTACCGCCGAAAGCCACCCGGTTGATATACCAGAATCGAACAGCTCTATTGAAACTGCCCCGCGGCCTGCTGGCCCGAATCTGGTTGAAAAGCTTCCGGCTATAAGGCATCGAATCAACTTCTTTTGACAACTTCTTTCCGGTTTTGTGAAGAACGGAGTAGAAATTAATCAACTCACCATCGGCGTCATTTAATATCTCGGCCGTTGAAACCTCCCGGGGCTTTGCCCAGAAAACAGCGGCACCACCACAGCAGGTTTCGATATACGCTTTGTGTTCTCCCATGTGCTCGATAATTGAACTTGCCAGACGCCTCTTGCCTCCGGCCCATCTAAGTGGGGGATTCATCATCCTTGACCATCCCTGTACCTGCACTTACTCTAAAAACTTCATGTGTAATGTGTCGGAGCTTTGCCCGATGTTACAGCATCAGGCCGGCCGGGGAAGCGTACCTGCCCCCCGGCCGGCTCCGGCACTACTTTACCTTTTTGCCGAAAACAGCGAAGGGGTCATGCGTGCATGTTGGGACCCGGCACTTGCGATACTGAACACTTCCCTGGGTCGAGGTGACTATGTTATTTGTCGTCCCGCATCGATCGTGCTTGACCTTGGACGGGAAGTAGTATTGAGGTTTAAGAAGTTTCCTTATCCTCGCCGCAAGGGGCGCTTTTTTCCCGCCGTCATCGAGGCCGAGTTGTTGACATTTCTCGACGAGCATTTCCTTGGTAGTGGTCTTGGCCGTCAGCCATGCCTCGTCGATCCCCGCCAGCAGATCCCCAGCCTCCGCCGCCGGAACGGTCTCGACAGGTGAATCATCAGCTTCGGCGGGTTTATCATTGGCATCGACTATTGCCTCGTCGGCCAGGTCGGCTTCCGCTACCGGTTCGATATCTTCGGTGGTTTCGACCAGGTCCTTTTTTTCTTCCGCAGCAGTCTTAGTCATCAGGTGAATCCTTTCGTTACCTAATACCTTGTTCGTATTGATCGTTTCTTGGGGGTTTTCGCCGGCGGTCGGGGCCGCTGGCGTGATTTCTTCTCCTTTGATATCAGCCGTTTAATCCCGCAGATCTCGGCGGCGCACCTGGCCATATAGTTGACATCGAGATAGTGGTTATTGCGGCTGAGGCACTTCCAAATCCGCACCAGCCCACGATCCGGCAGAAATTCCTCTTCCTCATGTTCGGCCGTTATATGCTGGGCGAATAGCCGATGTTCGATCGGCTCGGCATCATATATCTGCAGGCTGCCCGGCTCCCCGGGTTTCGCCGCGAACCCGTCATGTATCTGCCCCTTCCAGTAATCGCTGTGAACCGACAGTAGCGTCTCGCCGCCAGGTTGTTTCTTGGCGAAACACTCGTGGCCGACCGTGCGGTCCTTTGAATTTTTCAACGACTTCGGCCAATTTTCCTGCCCTCGCGAGGTGCCCAGACCTTTGGCCGCCTGGTATCCGATACCCGATTCCTTGATAAATTGGTGGACGATATCCGGCTTGTATTGAGCGTCGATCAGGCACAGCTTGTGCTTCAAGGGCCGGTGCGTTTCAGTGCCGTCGGCAGCGACCTCCAACTGTGCCCAGCCCGGCTTGAGAAATTCATCGCGGAATACCCGCAGACTCGAAAGAATATTAAGGTCCGTCGGATTGGGCCCCTGGGCTACCGATATCATCCCGTAGTCGACCAGGTAACCGATCGCTTGTTTTCGCCACGACCATGCTTCCCACCAGCACTGATAGAGTCCGATATCGATTGCAACAGTCAGCAGCTCACACCCGGCGGGAGCTATACCCCTTTTGAACCGGCCGATCTTCTTTAGTACCGCATCGACTTCGATCCTGTTTGATTTCGCCATCGACCCTGAATACGGCATCGCCCAGGTGAACTGGTGGACGGCCATTTCATCCTCTTCCTGGCCGGATGTTTCAGCGAGGTATTCGATCTCGGCGATAAATGCCATCGTTATCAGCGGCGAGACCATCCGGTTCCACCTGAAACCCAGCGTATGCGTTCTGCGGGTATCGCCGGTAACTTTTCCGGCCTTGTTGACGGTCTGGCCCTCGCTGGCCAGGACCGGTTTTTGTAGTGACTTGGCTCGATCCGCCTCACTCCAGATCGCTCCGCAATGTTCGCAGACGTAGCCTGCATTTTCGCGGGCATCGAATACGTCTTCCGCCCCCTCCCATCCGGTGAAGTGCTCACGTTCTGGAGCTGCGTATTCGCCGCAGTGATTACAGGGGACATAAACCCGCGTGTGGGTACCGACCTTCGTTACTTCCCGGTTGATCCGGCCGGCATCGATCGACATCGTACATTCGGCGTAGATCCTCGCCATATCGCCAAAGGCGCTGGAGCGGGCTTCGAGTTGCGTTACCGGGTCGGCTTCTCTACTGGCGGCACCCGGCCGGTCCATCTTGTCGATTTCGGTAAGGATAACCACGCGGGCGGTGTGGCTGGCTCTCTGCTCGTCGCCGCCGCCTGCGCCCATGAACCGCAAAATTGCACCGTTGGCGAACTTGATCGAATCGAACTTCCCGCCCCTGCTGCCCGCACCGGTAACCGGCAGCATCTCGCGGTATTTGGTTTTCAGAATAACCGGCAGGATCCGCTCGTCGTAGATGCTCTGAGCCATATCAATTTTCGGCACGCCGACGATCACCGTCTCTTCAATTTCGAACAGGTGATAGAGAATCGGTATCTGGAAAAACAGCAGCGTCTTGCCCGACTGAACCGGGCCGGCCCCGAAGTATCTTCGGTAATTGCCGGCAGTGAATTCATCTAGCAGTAGAGCCGACCAGGGCATGAAATCGCAACTAAACGGCAACCCCTTGCGAGGGCCGTTGGGTAGGATGATTTCGGCCTCGGCAAAATCGCGAAACGATCTCGCCTCTTTGGTACGGGCGCCCCTGAACAGGCCACCGACCGGGTTTCTATTAATTACTGGTGACATTATCGGAAATGGACCTCTGCCATGCCTTCTCGGCCGTATTGAGCAGGCCTCGAACTTCTTTTGCTACCTGTTTTCCGTGTGTCCGTTCGATCGCTTTCACCCCTTCGCGAAGTATCCGGCCGATTGTAAAAAGCTGGCTTTCGACTTCGGCGACCTCGATCAGTTTCCCCTCGGCCTGATCGTTTTGTCGTTTCGCCCGGCGGGCTTTTTCCCTGTCGATTTCCAGTTTTAACTCGCTGGATTCGCCATCGCCGCCGCCGTCTCGTTTTGCCTCTTGCCGATCGAGCCACCAGGAGAAAAACTCGAACGCGTCGTACCAGGCCGGCTGATTTCCAGCCGACGGGACCGCAACCGGCAGCCCTTCGGATATGTAGTTGCGAACCGTTCTGGCCGAAATCGCGAAACGCCGCTCGATCTGCTTGGAGGTAACCAGCAGCGTATCCGAATCACACCGGGCGGCGAATTGAACCCACCCCGCCGACCTGATCAGCTTGGTCAGCCATGCCCATTCGGGCCCGCCTTCGCGTGCTGCCAGCAGTGCTTTGGCCAGTTCCTGGCGGCCATCGAATTCGATCTTTTTCTTAGGCATAAACCCTTACTCTAAACAGGCATAAACTCTTACTCTAAAACGGTTAACAGCTGTGCACCCGCTCCAAAAAACCGTTTGCACATAAAAACCGCTCGGTCATCTCCTCGCCCTCGTTTCGGGGGGCGTGGGAAGGACCCCTAAACCCCACCAGTTTAAAGGACTTACGGCTCGTTTTCGCCCTGTTTTCGTCTCGTTTTTACAGCACTTACGCACCATGATTCCCCCCAGCTCGTTTAGCTTCGACAAGTGCTCGCACGGCCTCGGCGGCCCTGGCTTTGAACCCTGCCATCCACACTCGCCAGCGTCGTTTTTCGGGGGTTTCGATAGCCTGTCCCCGCCTCGACTTGGGCGTCTGGTTTCGTAGCGACGCGGCGTGTCGGATGCTCGCCTCGGCAAGTTCCAGCAGCATTGCATCGGGCAGTTGGTGTTCGCAGGCCGCCCACTGATTGGCAACCGCCACGACCTCCCGTTTCACTGCCCGCACCGATCGCCGCCAGCCGCCACCGATCGCCGTGTAGATTCCCTTGGCGAAGGTCTTCCCATCCGGGTCGGCCAGCACCTCCGGCCAGCTCGCGAAGCCATCGCAAAGATCCCACGTCTTGGCATCCGGTTCGGGGTCTACCATTTCGATTACGCCTTCCGGTAAATCCGGCGAGGCCGGGCTGGCTGACGACTCTGGCTCGCCTGCCTGCCCAGCACTCGACACGGTCGGGGTTTTTTCATTGTCGATAGTTGCTATCCCTTCATCGCCGGTAGCGGCTCTCGAAGCCCGCGGTCTTCCCCCGATATCCGGGGAGGTGGGTTGGCCTGATCGGCTCTGGTCTCCGCCTGCCTGCCCAGCACTCGACACGGTCGGGGGGCGGCTATCGGGAGCCCTGCTCGCGGCGGCTTTCGATCCGCCGGCGGCGGTTATAGATTCACTGGTAGGATTACTGCCATTAGTTCCGTTGCCGTTAGTTTTAGTTTTAGGCGCAGCCGGGTTGCCGCTGAATTCTGATTCAGCGGGTTTAGAGTTTAAGTTCCCGTTATAGTTAGTAGCGGCCGACGTATCAGATTTTTTATCGCCTGGAGGTTCACCGGACCGCGTCCCGACCTGCTTTGGATCGCCCGATGGCGTTTCATGCTTGCGGCTACCGTCGCCCTTTTGCGACTGTTTCGTCTCGTCCTGTTCGGACGGCGTACCCCGCGCCTCGGCTGGTTGCTCTTGTTGGCTACCGACCTGGCCGTCTGTATGGCCGTTAGAGCCCTCATTGTTTCCCGGGCCGTTATCCCATACTGCGCGTTCGATAAATCCAACGTCGCAGCGGGATAGGGCTCTGATGGCCCGGGCAGTTGTCTCGACAGGCAGGGTTATCATCTCGGCGATTTCGGTCAGGCTCGCCGGTTGCCCGAGGTGGTTAAGTAGGTATCCGCGGTAGTTCGCCTGGCTGGCAGTTAGTTTGAGCAGGGCAACCTGTATGCCCACCAGCTCAAAGCCGCCGGCGCGTCGAATTGCATTTTCCTCCATCTGTACGGCCTGGCGGGATACTTCCCGGTTCCCGGCTACGTACAGGCGAATGTAGGGCAGTTGTGTCGGGTCGTCGGACTTTCGCCATTTGATATCTGGCTCGTACCAGTTCCAGTTGCGGATCCGGTAGACTTTCCGCCGATCGACTCGCGGCGCGTTCGACCTTCTGCCCTTGTGATAGTTTTTCTGTCGTGCCATCCGTGGCAGACCTTTTTTTAAAGCGTTACGGTTGTTCGTTAATCTTCAGTGGAGGCAGTTCGCACTTGCTCCCTCAAGAGCCAATACAACCCCTTCAAGAGCACGTCCTGGTTTTGCATAATTATGAGAAGCTCTTCATCTTCAGGTAGCGCCACACGCGGAGCGGTATGCTCGATCAGCCTCCGAGCGGTACTGATATCATCCATCCAGTTCGGCCAGTATTTTTCTAACTCGGCTTTTTCCTCTGTGTTATTGCTCGGGCTCTCGCTCATTTGTTTGCCTCCAGACCGATATATTCTGCGCGCTGTGGGATATGGACGAGCTAGAGGCACGCGCGGTGCCTGCGGGCCGTCCGGTCGCCCTCCAGTGAACCCAGCCCCTCTCGGGTTATCAACGTTCCCCGTGTAACTTATTCCCACAGGGCGTGGCGTGTCAGGTGGTTAACCATCCGATACATTTCTTTCGCCGTCCGAGCCACGTGGACTCGCATTCCGCCATATATAAAGGGGTTTGAAGATCGCCACGTCGGCGGGCCCTGCAGTTCCGCAGTCATCGCCGCGAAAAT
>SDBV01007037.1_pt1 | contig 15446 bp, 10 predicted proteins | sample 2277081 | NCBI WGS metagenome assembly SDBV01 (sample SAMN10402039, study PRJNA504765) | marine sediment metagenome | isolation source: marine sediment core GS10_PC15, 223 cmbsf | place: Arctic Ocean: Southern Knipovich Ridge | collected 2010
AGCACGCTAAGGACATTTTTTCAAGGGTTTGAAGTTAGGCTGGTTTCCCCGATTCAGTTTATTTTCAACACCTTAAAGGCATTCCATTATTTCCAATGAGTCCAATGATTTCATTAATTCCAGTGGTTTTATCACGTTTTTATCACAGTATGGACTGTCCGCATTTTTTCAAACCAGCACGGGATTGCCCCAAAGGATTTTGAGGAAGATTTAACGTTTTTTGTAAGGGTTTGATGAATGGCTGGTTTCCCCCTATTCCTTTAATTTTCAGACCATTGTGTCATTCCAATGCTTCCATTATTTCCCATAATTCCTATACTTCTAAATATTTCTGACACAATTTCGTCACAGTCAGGATGCCAAAAAAGTGAAAATGCCAAATTGTGACATTTCATGCATTCATCCACGCATGCTAGATTTTACTCCACCCTTCTTCCAACAAAATTAAAGCCCTCATTTTACCATTAATCGAAATCATGGAAACAAATAACAACTTGCTTAACATTAATGAGTCGTTGCGCAAATGATTGATAATAAGATAGTGACACTCTAAAACATTACGTTGTTTTAGGCTTCTAAATCTTTAGACTTATTCAAACAACATGGGTTCACATTTATTTGCACTATCCTTGTAGCCAGCTTTTGCCCTTTTCCTTGACTATGCTACTAAATAGTTCATTCCAACTATTAGTAGAAAGGATTAAAAATAAAGTTGCAACGGCTCTCCAATAATCAGCTTTAAATCCACTCAACTCTTCCATCGTTTTTGGGCTAGCAATAATATATATTGCTACTAAGCTAAGGAGAAAACTTAAGACCGCATCAATCTTCATTCTTCTCGTTAGATCAACTTCTACAGGCAGGAATAATGAGGGAAGTCTATTCCCAGCACCTTCTGTTTGGTTATCCACAAGCTCCAAGTAGGTACTTTGCGTAGTATACTTATTGGGTATTTTAAAAATAAACCGAAGGACATCATATTTCCCAACAACTCTTTGAACTTTTCGTAGTAGCTGGATTGCGTTTTCTTCAGTTTTCAGCTCTACGTTATAGGATTTGGTAATACATTCTGTTCTTTCTATCTCCCAGGGAATGTATTGCATTACATCTAAAAAGTACAGATTACCCGGATGGAACTTATATACAAATTTCCCTGCTCCGTTTTTTTCTGGAAGGACTTTTCTCCTCTTGGAATCATAGACACTCAAAACTCTCAAAAAACTAAAATCTTTATAGCATTCTAATTTCCCAAGAGCTTGGAGAAGAATATTAAGGTGTTCGCTATCCTCCATACCATCTTTAGGGTTCGCCGTGATGTCTTCGTTAAAGACAAGTTTTCCAGCGGGAGCTTGTAAATTGCTTAAACATGTTGCAGGGTCTACATAGCTTTTGAATTGAAATTCAAACAAGGTTATATCGATGTCAGTTATGACCCCCTCAATTTCAACAATACAAATTGGAATCAGCGTCTGCTTTTGAGCCGCATCAACGTGCTTCAAGATAATTAAAGCATCGGAACCTTCAATGTCTGTTAATTCTGGTTCAATCCATTTCTCTCTATATCTAAAGCGATGAGAAATACCAGTGGGTAGCCCTAGCACATGGGGAATGTCAAAGCAATAAGGTGAAATAGTGCTTGTCATCATTATCAACATTTTCCCATCCCCAAGATTATGAATTTGGATTAAACTTGATTATCCATATTTTGTCATTCTCATTTAAAACTTTTTTATAAATACAGCCCAATGTCATCTTAACAGTCTCAATTGAAAAACAGTCTAGGGATTCACCATCAAAGTCATAGCTATCAAGTTCTTTTATTCGCTTACTGTAACTCTTCCTAATACATGTCTGAAATAATTCTATGCTATTTTCTTCGTCCCATCCTAATGTAATTACCATTTGCTCCCCGACCACAAAACCCGGCTTTTCCGCTAATCTAAAAGAAGTATATTTTTTTCCCTGAAGAAGCAGCTCTTTGTAATATGGGAAAAAATTTAAGCTTTTCATGCTATTTCATTAATTAGACATTAAACATAATGTTCTTAGTCAAACTGCAAAATTAACTGTACACTTTTATCTGAACTACCTAAAGCACAGATACCAGAGGGCTTTTGTGACCATCCCCATCTGTAAAATACCACTTTAGGATAGTTGGTGCAGCAAAAACATTGGGCATTATAAAATGCTTTGTTTATTTTTTTATCAGTCTCGTAATATTCCATCTCTTCCATTTGGAATATTCTGGTTTACGTATTGCCCTAGGGATAATCCAGCGCTCAGAAACCAATCTACTCACTTCATCCAAGCTTAATAAATCACTAAAGTCTGGTCTTTTCCTTTCGCCCCTTAATATTTGATCAGCATTATTTGCAAATCTACAAATAAAGACCTCGCGTTTTATTCCATGTTTAAGCACATTGCCATTGAAACGAAGTAAATCAAATGCACTTCTAATTGCCCTAAGTCTCCAGTTGGGGCCACCGCCATAATGATAATTATCTACATAAGAATGCTTTTTTCTTTCCAAATAGTCTAGTATTGTTTTAAATAATTTGTTTGGCACGTGGAAATGACCATAGCCGGAAGTATAACCAACGGATTCATAATATTTCATTTCTCCATATTTCAATCTATTGTAAATTGAAGATCTTCCCAATGATGAGGTTGTAGTGACCATTAATAAACGAGGTTTTTTTTTCTTACCTGAGATAATCCCAGAGGATTGTCCATATTTGTTAAAAAATATATCTCTAACTTCTTTCGTACGAATAAGGCTTGCAACCAATTTTCCACCTAACAGCATGTTGTACGGAGGCAAGGCACCCAGGACATAGGCGTCCATAACATTTACAAGTCTCTCTTTTCTATCATCTGCATTCCAACCAATCACTTCATCTCTTACTTTCAGATTAAATACAGGGTCTCCAAGCGCAAATACTCCAATAAGCTTCCCATTAAAATTATCCCAAACTAAGAAGCGTATCCGTCTCCCGTAACCCTCTGATACAGGAACACTCCATGTCAAAGTTGCTAGACGAAAAAGGTCTGACTCTTTTGTTCCAGCTTTCACAACTTCTATGAATGGAGAAATTCGGGCAGGTAATACCTCGCTACCATTCGCAATGTAATTTTTTAGATTTGCTAATTTGGCCTTGAGGAAACATGATGCCTTTTTTAGCTTCTCCTCTCTATGCAATTTGTGGATAGCCCTTATATTTCTCTTACTAAGCAAACCGTTTTTTTTAGCATGGAGACCAATTTTATTTTCGTAGTAATATAGTGACGATTTAATCCTTTTCTCAACACTCTCCAGTGATTTATTCTTTGAATTCAATTGCTACCTTCTTAAATTCATAACTTATAATATTCCAGTTTAGGTAGATTATCTCTGAGGTGGAGTGAACTGGATTACCCATGATTGGCCAATCCCTTCGCTAAAAGCATCAGGGAAATACTCACGAGGAATACTTGTAACCGCTGTTATCGATTTTATATAGTTACACAAAATCCAACAAGAGATGGTCTGTAGTTTTGAACCAAGTATGGCTATATGAATATCATATCGGTGTATCAAAGGGCGTTTTCCAGAAAATAGTATTTCCAACAAGTCTTTAAGAGCATTTTTGTATGAAAAGGTCCTTATTATTTTCACATTCCTATCTTTAATGATTGGTTCGTTAATCTCAAATAATGCGGACAGGCGCCAGTGATTTTCTGGAAGCCTTGGTTCACCAGCGATAAAGATTATTTCTGAATATTCTTCATCGCCTAAAATCCCTGCTAATCGAGCACACTTAAACGGCAAATATCCTAATAATGCCTTTCCGCTAGACGCCGAATCATACCCCTCATACCCATTGACTAATTCAAGTTTATGCTCATAGCCAAAAAGCCAAGGTAGTTTATCAACAATTTCTGAGAGGGTTTCACCCTCAAATGATTCATCCTTCAGGTTTTTCCTCAGGTTTTCCCATTCAGCTCTCTTTGGCCAATACTCTCCCGCTTCTGTATAGGCGATAAAAATTTGTTTCTTAGCAAAAGCAATGTTATCCAATGTGGAGAAAATGCTTCTATTGGAAATCGAAGTAATGTCAAAAAGGATATTTATTGTATCGCACAGTTTTAAAGCATCAATAATCCACTTACCATCATTATTATTTTCTAAAACATGCAAATTGTCTGGCTCCAAACTTCTTACACACTCTTGAAGAGTCCTCCAATATTTTTCATTATGCTTTTCTTCTATCGTATAGCGCCCAATTATTACTGTTATAACTTTTACACCAGAATTAGCTAGTTTCTTAATAATGCCAAGCGACCTTTCTTCAAACCCATTTGACAATATAAGGCTAAATTTATCGCTATGGAAAGATACCCAGCGATCAAAAGATACTTCATCTTTCGCATTTTCCAAATAGTCTTTACAGAGTTGCTCTTCAAGGCTAATTGATTTCATTAACTTTTCGAAGAAAATAGACTAGGTTGGTCAGGTGGAGTTTCCCAAATTGCTTTTGGGTCTAATAGCCATTCTTCATAATCTTCAACTGTAAGTGGTATCGAACCAGACCGGGTAGGACTAAATGGAAAACAAGGTGCATAAAGTCGCCTAAAATATAATTTCTTGGTGGGCAAACCTTTGCGACTTTTACCAGCTCCGCCAGGAATTAACACGCTATGCCTTAGAAGTTCATTCTGCATTAACTGTGCCTGCGGTGAAAGCAATCCAGTGCCTTCAATCTCAATGCGCAACCTCTCATCAGCGGTACCCTTATCTTTTGACTTTATCAAATATTCCTTAATTAATTTCCCCAGCCCCTCGGCAAATTCGTAAAGCTTATGACCGTACTCTGCAGTTCCCCGTAGATTTGCAAGTTGCCTTCTTGAAAACAGCTTAACTATTTCATCTTGCTCTTTTATTGGAATTTTAGAAGGCGTGGCATTCCAGCGCCCTTTTGTTATGGTATGTAGCATTTCAATAATATCACTTACATCACCAGAACATAATTGGCACAATAGCTTTAAACCATAAAACCTTGAATCGCCAGGTCTCTTACGTTCACAAATGTATTTCCCGAAGTTTGCTTCATGTTCATGCTCACCTAACATGGTTTCCAACTGTTCAATACTGCCTTTTCCAGTTTCACTAAAACGTACTTCAAGAATTCCTTTAAAAAATGAAAAGCATAAATCCTCACTTTGCTGGAAATAAACTTCACCAAGGTTTACCTTTGTTAGCTCCCTTCCTTCTTTATACTTTCTGCTCAATGTGTCATCAAGCATTGGGCCTTCACCCTCACTACTAATCTTTATCTTCAAGTCTGCAGATAATCGAAAGATAACCGGATTATAAGAACGTATAGCAAAAGATGGAATCACAGTAGGGCTATAATCATCAAAAAGAAACCACACTTCTTTTGCTTTCCCCCATGATGTTGCTTTTATAGCTTTTGCAATATTCAGCAAGACATCATCACGGCTCAGTTCAGTTGGCTTATAATCCCTAGAAGCCAGGCTCGATAGTTTCATAATATACCTATCAAGCTTTGTGATTACATCATCTATATTGTGTTCAATCGCCCCATTTTCGAGATGACTAGTAAGAAGCTGATAGATTGTCATGCATAGAGGCCTCAGATCCCCTCTACTAATTGATGCAAGTTTCTCATTATGAAGCCAAGAAATAGTTCTCAGAATTTCAGATGCAACATTTGCATTGAAATATTCTCTACAATATTCTTCTGCAAGATTGACATTTGTATTTTCTAACTCTTTATATGCTGATCTAAGGAAAGGGGTTCGTAGTTCTCCAAAACTAACAAGAAAACCAATATATGGCATTGAATCAAGGCGATTTTGTACCTCCTTATTATTTTTTTCTTCTTTTCTTAATCTTGCCTGGCTACTCGCCGATAGATAACGCAAAAGCATAGTCTTCCCACACCCTCTTGGCCCAACGACTAAGACTGGCTCCGACTTAAGTAAGCGTGATTCCCATTCCAACGAATCTCGGAATAGCAAGGCGATATCCTGAGGAGCCAAAGTGATCGCGTTTGTATTTGCTAATGGTTCAGTAAGAGAAACTCGTGATTCATTTATTATTTCTTCAAAAGTTGGAAACCTGTGTCCAGTCATACACTCATCGTAAGCTTGGTGAACTCTACTTACGACCTCTGAAGGCTCTATATTTCTTCTTGAAATATTTCTATCTGCTAATATATGACCGATTTTTCGTAAGCGGCTAACAAAATCACGGTCAGAGGGTGTAAGATTGTTCCTATTGCCATATTCAAACTGAGAAATTAATCCATATATGTGCTTACTGAGGTAGTAGTAATCTGACCTTTCACCCCGTTCTGGCTCCCCTTTTATTATTGGCTTTACAGACCCAAAGTCTATTAACTTTGGTTCATATTTCTCTGTAAGATTATCATCAGGCTCAACAAGACGAACGAGTACATTTTCATCATGTAAATCATCATGCCAGAGACCCCTTGAATGTAAACGAACTAACCCGCTTGCTATGCCAGAAATAATATCAACAATATCCCCCCGTTCAAGCCTTAAATTATCATCCTCAATGATCTCTCTCAAGGTTTTGGTTCTGCCCTTTTCTAAGTAATCAAAGACTAAACAAAGAACAGGTATGGATTTACCGTTTACTTGAACCTCATCTTTGAGTTGCCGCCAAAATCTGCATATATTACGATGAGATGAACATACAACAAGTGCCTTAACTTCTTTATCTGCTAGTTCCTTTTTATTTATTAATCTATGTTGAGGAATCATCTTCATTGCGAAAGGTTGGTCATCTTCAACTTTCAATGTCCAGCCATAAAATCCTCGTCCAATAACCTCAATGGCTTTATAACCATTAATATTAAAATCTAATTCTCCCTTAAATACTTCTATCAACTCCCCACACTTTTCACACTTTCCAGAATAATCACTGGATTTTCCATCACAATAAAAGCAGCCATAATCCTTTGTCGACATATATTATTCCCGAGTTTTATCTTGGTTATTTTTTACATGAAATATCTGCTTTGAAATAGCTTCCAACCTATCCAGTACATGCGTCACTGAAAAACCTGAAAGTAACGCGACAGCATAAAGTAAAAGAACACCTTCTCCAGATATTTCCAATGCTTTAGGTTCAGATAAAATCTGAAATCCAATAAAGCTAAGTGTGTACGAAAGAGCTCCTAACACGGAGCCCAAAACTGGCCTTGTTAAATAATAGAATGTTATTCCATAACTCCAATCGGTTGGAGGGATTTGCTTTCCTTGCAACTGTGCCGCGCGTTCGGATATTATGCGACCATAGTATCTTCTAATAGTTGCTATCGAAGATCCTATCATCCCAAATGAAGCGCACATGAAATGTGCACGCAAAAGGGTATCCTTTTCAAGGGCCTCTATTGGGCCAAGGTGAACGACGATCACAGAAACAGAACCCAACAGAAGAAATACTAGAAGCCCAAATCCAACAACATAGCAGCTTGTTGGATATTCTATTTCACTAATTTCGCTCACATCTTCCCCCTAGCAATAGCTTTCACGACAGTTTAACATTATCATGGCAAAGGGTTAAGATAAAAGTGAACTTCCCATTAAACAAATAAGCCCCTGCCATGTATTAATTACTGACATATGTATAATAATGCTCTTCTTAATAATTTTGTATGAGTAATTTGAAATATCAGCATTTTTCAATAACTGCGATACGAATTGAAATTATTGAAGCTAGACCATAAATAAAAATTCTTACTTGGCATTTCTACTACAATTCATAAAATTTAGTCAATAGAAAAGGTTCGCTCTTCTTCCGAAAGACGAACTTATCTTCTATATTCAAATTAAATCAAAGCCCTTACGCTGAGGTTTTTCAGTATATTCAACCTCAGAACAACGAAATATTAAAAAATACCTTCCTAAAGTACGGTAAACATTCTCCCAGAATTATAAATCATTTGCACTCCTACTGATTAAGCTAGGCATCGGGACAAGTTGATAAAAAGATAGATGAAGATTGGGAACCCAATATATCTACTTAAGCAATATTCATGACCCTTAGAGTTATTCTGAGCTTTTGTTATGGGTGTTGAGAATATTCTCTTTATCCCAATCAATTGGCCTAAAGGAATCTGGGCAAGGACCTTTATAGGCATTCCTGAATTGTACCCAAAGTTTCTCTAATTCTTTTTTATGAGCATTTCTTTTCTGTTGATATTTCAATAGTAGTATTACTTCAAATGTAATTGTAGGTATAAGAATAAATGAAAAAGTAATAACCCAGTCATTCGACTTAGGTAACATTATTGCGAAAATAACTACACTTGCCCAGATGATTATGTGCTGAAAGGGGAATCCTACAAAAAATGGGGCAAAGCGTTTATAAGGATCAAAATCAATCCTATGGTGCTTAGGAGGCGAAATCCCATATTCGTTGACAGCTAAGTGTTCAAAAAACCCTCTACCTGCTCCAAACCACGGTTCTATAACAAATCTAAGATATGCTTCTGTTTCATTTTGGGAGGTTCTGTAACGAACTATCCATGCAAGAGACATTATCCCAAATATTCCTGGTAGCAGAATCGCAAAAAACAAACCTGATTCTGGTTCATTGTCTGTTGTTAAACAAAATGCCCAAATTGCACCTGAGACAGCAAGTAAGGTTAAGCCCATATTATGAATAAATTGATGAAGACGCGCATACTCTGAAAAACGAGCTTCATATTCTTTTAGTAAGAACTGGTCAATTCGCTCTATTTCATTAGTGCTCATAACTATTGCCCCGCTTTAGAAATTATACTGCTCCTTTATTTTCCTATACACCGTCTTATAAGGTAATAATGCAACATACGACCTTGTTGTATTTGATGGTAATTCTATAATTGCAGAAGGAAAATGTCTAGAAAGTTCGTCTTTCATCCGAAGCATGAACAATTTCTTTCCCTAAGAAGTTCGTCTTTCATCTGATTTATTAACTTTTACAACTATTGCAAATAAATCAAATAGTTTTGAAAGTCTTTTGGGCACCTGATTGGCAATCGGGAGGACTATTCAAATATACGAACTTTTTATCTCTAATATTCAACACCTTAGCTTTTAAATTCAGGCAAAATCTTTTATGGCTAGCCATATGGCTAGCAATCACTTTGACCATTCCCCATTTAATACCTTTCTTATTGGCAAGTTCTCTCCATCACCCCTAAGCTCCTCTCCTCCGGCACATTAATATGAAGCTGATACTTGGCCTTAACGTGTTTCCATTTCTTCGCATATTTACACCAGAACGACTTTCAGGGAGGCTTCCATATCTATGTGGATATGGGAGAATCATGCAATGGGGGAAGGGCACAGTTAACAGGTGCTTCTGTGATAGGATATGGAAAATCGTACGATAGCGTAAAGCGTAAATGAGGGGATTTCTAATATGTCGAATAAGCTGACTCTTCAGCAACTGGAGTCATTCCTTTGGGAAACCGCTGACATCCTCAGGGGCAATATGGATGCCTCCGAGTTCAAGGATTACATCTTTGGCATGATGTTCCTAAAACGCCTCTCGGATACCTTCGAGGAAAAGCAGGAAGAGGTTATCGCCTATTACACTAAAAAGGGTAAGACACCCGCCCAAGCGAAAAAGCTGGCACAGGATGAAGATGAATATACCGATGCCTTTTTCGTCCCCAAACGAGCCAGATGGAGCCACCTAAAGGATTTAAAGCACGATATAGGTGCTGAGCTTAATAAAGCAACTGAAGCCATTGAAGAGCACAACTCCGCCCTTGAAGGGGTGCTGGTCTCCATCGACTTCAATATCAAAAACAAGCTCTCTGACAAGAAACTCCGAGACCTCCTCTCCCATTTCAGCAAGCACAGGCTAAGGAATGCCGATTTTGAACGGGTTGACCTCCTCGGTTCAGCGTATGAATACCTCATCAAAATGTTTGCTGATTCGGCAGGTAAAAAAGGTGGAGAGTTCTATACGCCAAACGAAGTTGTTCGCCTCCTCGTATCTCTGCTAAAACCTCATGCAGGGATGCGAATCTATGACCCTACAATAGGCTCAGGAGGTATGCTTGTCCAGACCCGCAATTACCTAATAAGACATGGAGAAAACTCGAAAAACCTCTCTTTATTCGGTCAGGAAATGAATCTAAATACATGGGCTATCTGTAAGATGAACATGTTCCTGCATGGAGTTTTTAATGCCGATATTCGCAAGGGCGACACCCTAAGAGACCCTCAGCATATCAAAAAAGGCGAACTGATGCATTTCGACAGAGTTATAGCCAATCCACCATTTAGCTTGAAGAAATGGGGTAAGGATGAAGCAGATAACGATGCGTTTGGTCGGTTTCCTTATGGAACTCCTCCAAAGGATGCAGGTGACCTTGCATTCGTCCAGCATATGATTGCATCTATAAATGCAGAGGGAATGATGGGAGTAGTCATGCCTCATGGTGTTCTATTCAGGGGTTCAAGCGAGAAGGAAATTCGTAAAGGGATTCTGGAGGATGACCTGCTTGAAGCAGTGGTAGGACTTCCATCCAGCCTCTTTTATGGAACTGGTATTCCAGCTTCCTTGCTCATTATAAATAAGAAGAAACCCAAAAGCCGAAAAGGAAAAGTTCTTTTCATCAATAGTGAACTGGAATATGAAGAAGGTAAGAACCAGAACAAGCTAAGAGATGAAGATATAGAAAAGATTGTTGATACCTTTGATGGCTATAAGGAATTAAAACGGTATTCCACGATAGCGACTCTGGGTGAGATTAAGGAGAATGATTACAATCTTAATATCCGACGCTATGCCGACACCTCACCTCCACCAGAAATATTTGACGTGAAGGCAATTCTTCATGGCGGTATTCCAGTGCGGGAAGTTGAGGATGATTACATTCAAGAACTGCTTAATGGTTTTGATGTTGAAAAAGTATTTAGGAAGAAGAACGCCAAATATTACGAGTTCAAGGCAGAGATAAAAACCAAGGAATCCATCCGTGAAGTAGCTGGGACAGATGAGCAGACCGTCATTACCCAGCTTGAGCGATGGTGGGACAAATACAAGGTTTCACTCAGGAAACTTGAGACTCAACTAGGTGAAGCAGAAAAAACGATGAATGGGTACTTGAAAGAACTTAGGTATGATTGAAGGCATCGGTCACTCTGAGTTCAAAGATAGCCCTGTTGGTTGGATTCCGAAGGGGTGGGGGGTTCGGAAGTTAGGGGATTTAATTTCAGCCCACAATTCAGGGGTATACAAGAAAAAAGAATTATATGGTGAAGGTTCAAACATTGTAGGGGTCTCTGACATATATGATTCTCTTTTTGTTAATGGCAGGGAATGCAGGAGGGTTCCTTTAACAAAAGAGGAGATAAGAAAACATACATTACAGGAAAATGATTTGCTTTATGGTGAGTCATCCCTTGTAAGGTCAGGGATTGCCAGAACAGTTTGCGTTACCAAAGCTGGTAAAGGTACTGCTTTTGCTTGGCATACAAGAAGAGTGAAAATTGACCAAAAGCTAGCCCATTCACCTTTTTTAGTTAATTTACTTTCAGAATCAAGCATAAGGGTAAAAATTGAGTCAGTTGCAACACAAACTGCTTTAACAGGGATGACCACAAAAGATTATTTTAGTGTCCATTTAGCTCTCCCCCCCCTCCCCGAACAAAAGAAAATCGCTTCCATTCTCACCTCTGTTGATGATGTGATTGAAAAGACCGAAGCACAAATAAGCAAACTTCAAGACCTCAAAAAAGGAATGATGCAGGAACTCCTTACCGAAGGCATAGGTCACACTGAGTTCAAAGATAGCCCTGTTGGGAGGATTCCGAAGGGGTGGGAAATTGTGCCTATAAGCATGTATGGAACTGTTATCACAGGTAATACCCCAAAAACATCTGAAGAAGATAATTACGGAGGGGATGTACCTTTTGTATCACCTTCTGATTTGGGCAAAACAGTTATCGTGCATAAAACAAATTCCTATTTAGCGAATAAAGGACTATCCCAAACAAGAGAAATACCTAAATATACTGTATTTATTGTTTGTATTGGGTCAACTATTGGAAAAACTGGGATGGCATCGAAGCTTTGTGCAACCAACCAGCAGATAAATTCCGTAATTGTCAAAAATAACGATGCATTTTTTACATATTATCTAATGACGCAATATTCTAAAAAAATCAAATCAATGGCTGGAACTCAGGCAGTTCCAATAATCAACAAAACAGAATTCAGTAGCATCTTAGTGCAACGCCCCCCACTCCTCGAACAACAAAAAATTGCTTCCATCCTCACTTCAATAGACACCAACATTGAAGAAAAGCAACGCAAACTCAAGCAGACCCAATCTCTCAAAAAAGCCCTTATGCAAGACCTCCTCACTGGCAAGGTAAGGGTGAGTGCATGATTGAAGAGCTAGAGAGTGAATATGAAAAGGCCCAATACCTTCAAAATTCACTTGTTGGTCACGCAACAGGTGAGGCAGGAAATAACCAAGAATACAATATGCTCCGTATGTACTTTATGGGAAATGAGGAAACAAAAAAACTTCTACCTTCATTTGTCAGAACGAATAGAAGCTTAGACCAGTTCTGGCAATTTATCAAGAGAGAATTTTCGACTTATGCAGAAAGGCGTAAATTTATATGGGAAGCCTTTTCTCAACTTCTGGAATACTTAGAGGGCAAGACTTCCGCTCCAGCAGACACCACCCTTCAAGAAAGAACTCATGCAGGACCTCCTCACTGGCAAGGTAAGGGCATAAATATGAAAGCATTCATTAGTTACTCGACCGCCGATAAGGAAAAAGGAGCAGAAGTTAAAAATGTTTTAGATAAATTGGGCATAGAATCTTTTCTCGCACATGATGACATTCGTGTTTCTGAAGAGTGGGAAAGGCGAATATTGAAAGAATTAAACGAGTGTCAACTCTTTATCCCTTTGCTAAGCAATAATTTTAAAGAGTCTGATTGGTGTGGACAAGAAGCTGGTATAATAGCTAATCGGCGCAATGTTGCTATCATTCCATTTTCTTTGAATGGAACGAACCCTTATGGCTTTATATCAAAATTTCAGGGACAACCACTCGCAAGAGGGGAAATAATTACGAATAGAATAATTGAAGCGATAACGATAAACTTTCCCAAAAAGGTTGTTGATATTCTAATGGTAACAATGGAGCCAGTTAATTCGTACAGGCACGCTGAGAGTGTTATGAAAAGATTTGAATCCCATTTCCATTCATTCACTCCTGAGCAAGCATATAAGTTTGCAAACCTCTCGCTGGAAAACGGGCAAATATGGAATGCTCAAAAATGCAAGGAGACTTACCTTCCAGCCTTCCTTGAAAAGAACAAGGACAAGCTGGATAAGGGTTTGTATGAAGCCTTGCAAGTAAAGGTTCAAGGGTGACCTAGTTGCTAAAACTTGAGGTGGTTATCAATGCATAATGATGAATACGAGAAGGTTGAACTCCCAGCGATAGAGCAGTTGAAGGCTCTTGGTTGGAAATATATTCATGGTTCTGAGCTATCACCTGAAACATCACCCGAACGGAAGTATTTTAGAGAAGTCGTTCTTGAGTCTCGCTTGCAGGAATCAATTAAACGAATAAATCCGTGGATAAATGATGAGAACCTTCGAAAGGTTACTCGTGACATCCTCCTTCCCAAAGTAGCTACCCTGCTAGAAGCGAATCAATCTATATGGGAAACTCTTGTCAGTTACCTATCCGTTGAGCAAGACCTTGGGCATGGGCGTAGAGGGCAGACAGTTAAACTCATCGATTTTGATAATATCGATAATAACGAGTTCCTATGTGTTAATCAGTTTAAGGTTTCAGGGATAAACCAAAACATAATCCCTGACATAATTCTTTTTGTTAACGGACTGCCCCTCGCTGTTATTGAATGTAAATCTCCATACATAACCAATCCAATGGAAGCAGGGATTAATCAACTCCTCCGCTATGCAAACCGTAGGCACCCCCATGAAGATGAAGGTGCCGAGAGGCTCTTCTGGTACAACCAGATAATGGTATCGACTCACAGGGATGAAGCAAGAGCTGGAACAATTAGCTCTCTCATGGAACATTACCTTGAGTGGAAAGACCCATATCCATTAAAAGCCGAAGATATTGGGGAGAAACCGAACTCTCAGGAGGTATTGATTGCCGGACTTTTCGATAGGAAGAACTTTTTGGATGTGGTGCAAAACTTCACTCTTTTCGAGCCAATGGATGGCAAGGTTATTAAGAAGATTGCACGTTACCAGCAGTTCAGGGCTGTTCACAAGACTATGGAGCGGATTAAAACAGGTAAAACCAAGAGAGAGCGAGGCGGGGTCATCTGGCATACTCAAGGGTCTGGTAAATCGCTGACTATGGTCTTCCTCGCCGTAAAAATGAGAAGAGATGCGGAGCTGAAGGAATACAAGCTTGTTTTTATCACTGACAGAATCCAGCTTGATGGGCAGTTGACTGCTACTTTTAAAAGGACGCAAGGAGAAACGGTTTTTCGGGCAAAGAACTCGGCAGACCTTCAGGAGCTTTTAAAAAAGGATAGCTCCGATTTAATTACTGCGATGATGCAAAAGTTCCAGGAAGATAAGGAGTTTGATTACCCTGAGCTAAACAGTTCTGAGAAGATAATTGTGTTGGCAGATGAGGCACACCGCACCCAATATGGAACTTTAGGAGTTGCCCTTAATTCTGCTTTACCTAATGCTCCCAAAATCGCATTTACTGGAACACCGCTCATTACATCCGAAAAAACAACCAATGAGTTTGGAACATACATTGATACCTACACAATTGAGCAAGCGGTAGCTGATGGAGCGACTGTCCAGATTCTTTATGAAGGAAGGGAAGCAAAGACTAAGGTTACTGGGGATTCTTTGGATAAACTCTTTGAGGCTTACTTTAGTGATAAGACAGAAAAAGAGAAAGCCGCTATCAAGAGGAAATACGGTACAGAACTAGCGGTATTGGAAGCTCCACAACGAATTAGGTGGATATGCATAGATATGCTTAAGCATTACAGAGAGCATATTCAGCCCAATGGCTTTAAGGCGATGATTGTAACTTCTTCCAGAAGAGCGGCAGTTCTATACAAGAAGGCAATTGATGAGCTGAATGGACCATCAGCTGAGGTTATTATTTCGGGGAAGCACAATGACGATAAATTCTTCTTAGAATACACAGACTCGACAAAGCAGAAACTGCATATAGATAATTTCAAGAAACCTATCGCTGATCATCCTCTTTCCATTTTGGTTGTTAAGGATATGTTACTGACCGGATTTGATTCCCCGACCTGTCAGGTTATGTACCTTGATAGAAAATTGACTGACCACTCTCTCCTTCAGGCTATTGCAAGGGTCAACCGTACTTATGAAGGAAAGTGCCGTGGATTCATAGTGGACTACTACG
>SDBV01007038.1_pt1 | contig 15446 bp, 14 predicted proteins | sample 2277081 | NCBI WGS metagenome assembly SDBV01 (sample SAMN10402039, study PRJNA504765) | marine sediment metagenome | isolation source: marine sediment core GS10_PC15, 223 cmbsf | place: Arctic Ocean: Southern Knipovich Ridge | collected 2010
ATGAAATATTCATCAAAATACAATGTTGATCCGATCACGTTAATTATTGAATATTCAAAAATCAACAAAATAGATGTTAAAGAAAATGAACTTGATAAAATTGCTCAAAAATTACAACAAGAAGGTAATGTTTACACTGCAAAGTATAGATTTAATAGATATGTGGGAAGAGAACAAGATAAAAAATTATAATAATTCGGGTAAATTATTAAAGGAAATTTTCATCCGAAATTGGGAAAGAGAATTTCTTTATGATAGCATAAACAATAATATTTTAACTTATCAAAATTTTTTTTCTGAAATAATAGAATTAAAAGAAAAATTACAAGAATTTGGATTAAAAAAGAAAGATGTTCTTTGTCTATTAATGGATAATTCTGTGGATGAGATTGAACTTTACTTTGCAGGATTATTATTGCAACTAGTAGTAGTTCCATTAGATCCTGAAAGAGGAAGGTTTGAGTTGCATGAGATTTTGGATTCCCTTAACCCTAAATTAGTAATTACCAATATATCCGACCATGAGCATATTAAAAACAAAATTGATTCAAGTTCAATAAAATCTGGAATGGTGGTAAGAAAAGACCTCAAAAATCAATTATCATTATTTGATAAAGTTGATTTTGAAGAAGATTTTCTTCTCACTTTTACCTCTGGCTCTACTGGAAACCCAAAGGGGGTAATTCATTCCTTCAATAATCTAGTAAAAACTGCTATAGCATTTAAAAAGAAATTTGATTTTGGAAATCAAAATATCTTTTTTCACAATTTTCCTATGAGCTACATGGCAGGCATACTTAACCTGATAATACTTCCTTTAATTTGTGAGAGTAGAATTGTGGTTTCAGAACGGTTTACTTTGTCAAGTGTTATGAATTTCTGGAATATTCCTATCAAATATTCCGTTAACACGTTTTGGTTCACACCAACGATAATTGGATTATTATTGAAATTTGATAGGGGGATAGATGGTATTAATTACACTAAAAAAAATGAAATAATTGGCTGTGTTGCCACTGCACCGCTCAATCCCCAGAGTAAGAATGAATTTGAGGCAAAATACGAAATAAAACTCTATGATAGTTATGGATTATCAGAAACTCTTTTCGTTAGCACAAATTCTCCAAGCATAGAAACTGATGGAGTGGGTGAATTACTAGATGGTGTTGGGATTAAATTCGATGATAAAGAAATCCTGATAGATGTTCCATGGATGTTTAAGAGATATTATAATTTGAAAAAAGAAAATTTTGTCAAAAATGGAAGATTTGTTTCAGGGGATTTAGGAGAAATATTTGATAAAAAATTACTCAAAATAACTGGTAGAAAAAAAGACCTAATAATTAAGGGTGGAATTAATATTAGTCCAAAAAAAATTGAGGATTTCATTGGAAGCCTAAAAATTTTTGATGAAAGTGTAGTTCTCGGGTTTCCTGATAAAATTATGGGGGAAAAAGTTGTATGTTTTTTAATAACAAAAAGTAGTTCAGCTAAAGAACAAAAATTTGTGAATAAACAAATTACAGAAAAATTAGGAAGAGATTTTCACATTGATGAATTCATAGAATTGGAAGATATGCCAAAGACTGTAAATGGAAAAATTGACAAGCCAAAAATTAGAGAGAACTATTTAAAAAAATAAGTAGAAATATGAAAATCCCCAATGATGTTATTATTCAAGCAAGTGAAAATGGAGAGTGGATTCTTTACAATGTTTTCACTCAGAACACCCTCGTCGTATCAACTGATTCACTTAATTTCTTATCAAAAATTAATTCGGGCGTTGAAATAGAAGATATAATCGAGAAAAATAAAGACAAAAAATTTCTTGTTTGGAAAATAGAACGATTTTCAAATTTTGATGGTTTGTTAGCAGACCCTACAAGAAGAATTAGAGACTCATCAGATTGGCCTAAGCCTTTGCATTGCTCTGTCACTGATTTATTTAAAATATTTCAAAAAAATTATTTCTTAATTGATGATTTTAAAAAATATCGCGAAATTTTTGATTTTAAAAACTCGCTATTAGATTATGAACACATAGGAAATTTTCACCAGCAATTGGGTCAAAAATTGTTAATTGAGAAAAAACAGGATCCCGACAAGTGGTGGCTTTCACAAAAATTCAATGTAAATTATGATGGGTTGAATAATAATCTCTACAAGGCAGTACAAGAACATTTTCTGAAAAAATATTATAAAAAAAAGTTTAATGAATCTCATACAATTTTAGATTTAGGGTGTGGAATTGGTTATTATAGTAAATTAATGGCTGAAACTGGTGCAAAAATAATTGCAGTTGATCCTAATGAAAAATTTATCGAAATTGCAAAGAAAAACCCAAAAAACAATATCTCATTTCATTCATCTGAAATAGGTAAAGCAAATTCTCTAGATTGGATGAAACCTAATAGTGTAGATTTTGTGTTCATGAGCGATGCCTTAATGTTTTATTTTGTTTCTCCTAATCCAAACCAGAAGTTTGACATTAATGGTTTGTTTACAAGCATTAAACGAGTTTTAAAAAAATGTGGTAGATTCTTGTCTTTGGAACCACATGGCATCTTTTTTTTAAGACCTTGGTTAGGTGAAAGTAGTAAACCCTTCACAATAATTACAGAATATAATACAAAACTCTACAATATAGCTCCGAATTTAAAAGAACTTATCAGCTCATTCATTGATGGGGGCTTCATAATTCGTGATATGATTGAGTTGAATGTAGATGATGATTTTGTTAAAAGTGATCCAAGGGGAACATATTTTGCGAAAGAATTTCCTTTATGGTGGTTCTTTGAATTAGAACCTGAAAAATAGAAATATCTGCAAATTAAAATGAGAAGATGAAACAAGTGATTGATTTAACTCACCTCATTAATGAGAGAATGATTACATATCCAACACCATGGCACACTAAGGTTTCAATAGAGCGGCTTGGAAGAATCGAAGTAGAAGGTAGAGAGACTAGAAAAATTGTCATAGGAACTCATACTGGAACTCATATTGATGCTCCACTACATTTTATAAAAGATGGAAAAAGTATAGAAAAAATACTTCTTGATAAGCTTATGGGGGATGTAACAATAATTGATCTTTCTCACCTTAAGGAAAATCAACCTATCACACAAGAGATCCTTTCTGAAAAACCTATTTCAAAAAGAATGCTGTTCAAATTTGGTTGGCAGAAATTCTGGAATAATCCAGATTTTTATAAAAATCATCCTTTTTTTACAGATGAAGCTGCAAATTATTTGGTATCTAACAAAGTCGAGTTAATTGGATACGATACTCCCTCGCCTGATGACAGTAGAAAAACAAAAGATGAGGTTGATTCTCCAATACATAAAATCTTTCTTGGCAATGACATTATTTTGTTAGAATATGTCGCAAATTTGAATATGATAAAAAATTACGACGGTTGGAAAATTGTTGTAGCTCCACTCAAAATAGAAGGAGCTGATGGATGTCCTGCCAGAGTGTTTGTGTATCAGTAAGAGAATTGGAATGACTGTTAAAGAATGGTTGATTAATTGGTTTGAAAAAAATTCGGATCTTAACCTGGATGAAATTGTGAAAAATCTTAGTGAGGACTATTTAGCCAAGGGATGGATTGATTCATTCAAATTCGTTTCATTTATTACAGACATAGAAGATGAGTTCAAAATTACTTTTTCAAATGAGGAATTCCAAAGTAGATCTTTTTCAACAATAAATGGATTAAAGGAAATTATTAAGGTAAGAATTGAAAAAGAATTATGATTACACAAAAGAAGACATAGTCAATGCGCTAGATAGAGTAGGCCTCCAAAAAGGAGACAACGTATTCCTTCATGGTAACCTAGGATTCTTTGGTAAACTCAAAGATTGTAATAATAAAGAAGAGTTATGTGCTAATTTCAAAAATTCTATTTTTGACGTAATAGGAACAAGAGGTACACTAGTAGTTCCCACATTTTCCCTCTCATTTTGTAATAATCAAACGTTTGATAAGAAAACGACTCCGAGTGTAGAATGTGGCATATTTTCAGAATATATAAGAATGCAACCAAATTCATGCAGGTCAAATGATGCTAATTTTTCTGTATGTGCACTTGGTGCAAAAGCTGAAATTTTAACAAAAAATGTACCAGAACATTCGTTTGGTAAAAATTCATTTTGGGATAGATTGTTAAAAGAAGATGGAAAACTTTGTAGATTTAACATGAGTCCTGATTATAACACCTTTGTTCATCATGTTGAAAAAAAACTTAATGTTCCATATAGATATGATAAAGAATTTGAAGGAACCTCAATTATCAATGGTAAAAGAATAAAGGAAAAATTCATTCATTTTGTTCGTGATCTTGAAAAAGAAGAACGCCTACCAGACTTATCAAGATTAGAACAACGAGCAAAAGAAATTGGCGTATTAAAAATCAGTAATTTAGGTAAGGGACAAATAATTTTAATAAATTCAAAAAAAGTGTATGAAATCATTATTAAAGAAATAAAGAAAACACCGAATTTTTTGATTAAGGGTAACGTCTAAAACTTTGTAATCCTACAGAAGATTACGAATAAATTTATTCTAATTAATACGATTCATTCGTATTATCAATATTTCATTTTGATAGAAGATAGGCTTGTTCAATCATACCATTTGGATTTTTTATTTTTGTTTCCCTAATTGTTTTCATATTTTTGAACATGTTTTTGTAATCATTCGACCAAAATTCCAAATTTTCACTACGATGTTTGAACTTGACTGGGGAATCTGAATAAAATTCTTTACCAAAAATGTATTTTTTAGTCATATTTTGTATCTTTTGAGCTATCGTTTCTATTTTTTCGGGAGAAATATAGATCAAAGTCTCCGAGGTAAATACCAAATCAAACAGGTTTTCTGGTTTAAATTCCTCTATAACTCCGTGGATGAATTTAATCTCATGATTCCTCTCTTTTGCTTTTTTAGTTACTTCAAAGTTTAATTCCAAACCAGATAAATCCTTAAAACCCAACTCCTTAAGATATTCAAGTTTCAAGCCTATGTTGCATCCTAACTCAAGTATTGAGATATCTTTGTCTAACGAGTTAAAAAAGTCATAAAGCACGTCTTTGTGTTCTTGACACATCACACTGTTTCGTTCTACATATTCTTTTGAGAAAACAGGATCGTTCCACAGGCTCATATGCAACTAGTGTATAGACTCATTTTTAATTATTATGAGGATAATGAAGAAAAGGCGAGATAGAATCCGAATCAACACAACAAAAACTCCTAGAAAATTCACTTGTAAAAATGGTAATTTGTATGAAACTCTGGCTGAATTTTAATCCAGTTTAGTGGGAAAATAACGTTGAATAATTCTTCTCAACCAAGCCAGCATCTACAAACTTGTTCACATATTCAAAGATCTTACTGAATGGAATATCAAATTGTTCTGCTATCTCGATAAGTGATTTTTTACCATCAAATTCCATGAAAATTTTTTCCAAAAGTAGATTTTGCTGCAAATCCTCTTGCCAATCAACCCACAAACCGTAGCCAGAAAGAAAAGGTGGTCCTCGAAACTTACGAAGAGGATAATAATTTTTTTCAAGAGTTTCGATTATTTCTAGAATAAGTTTTTTTGCTTCGTCAAGTTTTTCAGGTTTAATTATCGATATATTATCATCGCTTGTATGATATTCAGGATAAGGCCATCTACTAATTGAGATCATAGGAATATCTAACCCAGGTCCATTAAACACCATTTCATCATTGGCAATAACTTCCCTAAATCGGCCTTGAGAAAATTTTGTAATTTTTTGCTTGAGAATATTTGTTGCGGCCATGTCAATCAGGGTATTTTCTTGTCTACTAAATTGTAATGCAAATTCGTTATCATTTCCAAGCATTTCAAAAAATATCCCATATCTTAGATTAGAAATAATATCCTCATTTTGACTTAAGTAAGCAATAGATCCAATCGTTTCTGGAACAATTAAAATTCTATAGGTATATCGTGAATTATTTTTTTGTAAGAGGGATTCGGTAACGCCTACTAATACTGCCACACCTGCAAGATCATCATTCGCCATGGCTGGATGATCTAAATGTGCAACTAAAACTATGGTTTCTTCAGATTCCCCTTTAATCAGGACTTCACCTATTTTTATAGAATCTTTTTCGAATTTAGATTTGATAACTACGTGATATTGATCAAATGTGAAATCTTGCAAACGGTTATGTTCCATACAAAATCCCCAGTCTCGTTCATAATATCTAAATTGAAAAGGGATTGCATTAGGTCTTTTTGGATTTGTGTGTAGGTGTTCTAACAATTCATTTTTAGAAACTGTCTTGTCAATTGGAAGGGAGTATGAAACTACATGTAAAGGATGATCTTCTAAATCGAGTAGTTTTTTTCCGTCCGCTTCAATGTATGCATCTTCAACAGTCCACTTTTCAGGAACAACCCAAGTCCAACATTTTGTACCTGAAGGAATACTATGAATTTTTAGAGGAATTTTTTGAGAAATATAATCTAACGCTTTATCATAACCGTCTGATAAAAGATCTCTTCTGGTAAGGTAAAGATCCTTGACAGTATTATACATGTTTCAACAGTTGTAAAACCAATTAATATGAATTCGGATGTAAAATGCCCTTACGATTTAATCTCAAACTAAAAATTGAAAAATACTGGCATTATTTGATTTTGAATCATTTTTCAATGATTTTAAGTAACCTTCATCTCTTTTGATTCTAGAATTAATTTTTAACAATGAAGGATTTTTTCTAATTAAATGCAATATATTCTCAGTATAAAATATTTTTTTTGGTTTCATTAGAGAATAGATTTTTCTTACAAACTTAAGATCTGCTTTTTCATCAACAGTCCATCGTAAATGAGATAAATCTTGTGAATTTTTATAATTAAAAATTTTGAATTTTTGTTTATTTTTTATGATGTAAGGGACTACATGTTCTCTTTCAGATTTTAATTTTGCGTTTTTCCATGTTTTTTTTAACACAGAAAATGAAAAAACTGATGTATCAAGACCATCAGGAAAAGTTGGTATGATTGTGTTAGAAATCAAGTCATAATTATTGTTATTATAAAATTCAATCATTTTTTCAATTAGTAATGGATCAATTAATGGACAATCGCCTGTAATTCTAATAATTGGATCAGCAGAAAATTCTAAACTTGCCTTATAGAATCTATCTAAAACATCTAATTCACTTCCCGCATAACCCAAAATGTTTTTTTTTTTTGCAATTTGCAATAAAGCCTGCTCAGAATTTTTTGTGGTAGTTAGAAGAACAATTTGTTTTACATTTTTCACCTTTTTTGCTCTATTAATCACATGCCAAATCATTGGTTTATTCTGAATTTTTGCCAAAACTTTTCGAGGAAGTCGTGATGAACCTACTCTTGCCTGAATCATCATCGTTGTTTTTGTTGCCATATGCTTAACCTGATTTCTAAATCAAAAGTTTGATAAAAACAAATAATGTTTTTGAAAGCATTAGAAATCTTTTTTTGTTATAGGTTCATATGCTTTAAAATTACGCTTTGCTTTCTTACCAAGAATATTTTCAAATCTTGATGCAGACACATCTAAAACTGGTCGCAAAGCACGTGTATTATTTTTATTGAATTTTTGACCTTTTTTGATCGGTTTTATTGTCCATATTCCTCTTCTTTGAATTATCCGTGTGTCTTTTTCTGCTTTTTCAATTTTTTTAATGCCATCACCCAAAGCCTTTTCTAATAATCTTATACTTTTAACCAAATTAGCAAATGATTGTGGATCCATAGAATGAGGATGATCAGGACCTTTTAGTTTTGGATCCAAAGTAAAGTGTTTTTCAATTGCACATGCTCCAAGTGCTACACTAGCTAAACAAATAAGATGTCCTTGAGAATGATCAGAATAACCAACATTAAGCTTGAACTTTTCCTTCAAAGTAGAAAGTACCCGTAAATTTGCCTGTTCAATTGGTGAGGGATATTCTGTTATGGATTGCATCAAAATTATTTTACTGTTACCAGTAGACTTGATTGCTTTAACGGCCTCGGAAATTTCTTTCATAGTGCTTGCTCCAGTAGCTAAAAAAATAGGCAAATTTTTTGAACCGATATATCTTAAAATTTCGTGATATGTGATATCGCCAGAACCAATTTTGATTGCTGGAACCTTTAACTTAGTAAGAATATCAACAGCTTCAAAATCCCAAGGACTGGTAAAGAAATGAATGCCTATTTTTTTAGAATAAGAAAAGAGATCTTTATGCCATGAACGAGGTAATTCAGCATTTTTGTAAACATTCCAAACTGATTCCTTCCATCTAGATTGAAAAACACTCTTGTTCTCAAATCCTTTTTTTGAAATTAAATTTTCTGTGTTAAAAGCTTGAAATTTTGCTGCATCCGCTCCGCAATCTTTTGCTAATTTAATTAGTTTTTTTGCTTGCTTTAAACTACCGTCAAAATTTGAACCAATTTCAGCTATAATATAACAGGGATTATTACTTCCAACTTTTCTATTACCAATTTTAATTGGTTTTATTTTCATAGAATTTCTGTACATAGTTGGGTTTTGAAGTTTTCTTTTTGCAAGTAATATGGCTTAATTTATGGTTATGTTGTATTGTTATAGAACGTCTTTACTGTTTCCATAGATTCCTTCAAGCCAATGATCGAAGTGTGTAACTGTCTTTTAGCAGTATTATTCGATAAGGATGTATCCTTTGGTCTTGTGGCCATGAGGTTCAAATCTTCAATTTTTCCTTTTTTTATTAAATTTTTATTTAAAGAAAAAACATCGGCTGCCATCAATGCGAATTTATACTTAGTAATTTTTTCATCAGAAGATAAATGTAATATTCCGTTGTAATCAAGCACACACAATTCTGCAATTAACTGACTTAAATTTGAAATTTCAAGTGGAGTAAAAGAAATATCATCAAAACCAATAATCTCTCTTCCTTCTTTTAGTGTTTTTATAATCCAATTTAGCAAATTCCCTTCCCTTTTATCAAACCCAAAAAAATTTGTTCTAACAATAACAAAATTTTTTGATTCTTTTTGAATTAATTGTTCAGCTAATAATTTTGTTTTTCCATAAACATTTACTGGGTTAGGTTTATCAGTCTCAGTATACCATCCTTCTTTTCCATCAAAAATTTGGTCAGAAGAGATATGAATGAATTTAATTCCGTTTGCATTGGCAACTTTTGCTACGTTTTTAGCACCTTCTGAATTAATTTCATAGCCAATGTTTGGATTTTTTTCCAGATAATCTACATTAGTGTTTGCAGCACAGTTGATAATTAGATCAGGTTTTTTCTTATCGACTATAGTCATTATAGAATCAATATTGCATATGTCAACCATTGTCACATTTGAAGGAAGATTGCTAAATCCACTACTATTTACTGTATGTCCTAAATTTTTTAATTCATTTTCTAAATAAGTGCCTAAAAATCCCCGACCAATTATTAAGATGTTTTTCATTTGCATTCTTGTATGATTATTCTACCATAATTTATGTGAAATAATTAAAATCAAATAATATACATTCAAAATATAATTAAATACACATGAATTATTATTCAATTGAATTCTGATGAAAGTTTTGGTGGATGGAGTGGGATCAATTGGAAAACGGCATGTATCAAATTTGTTAGGTATAAATCCTGACATTGAAATAGACATTTTTGATACTGTTGAAGAAAAAATTCTTGATATTCAAAAAAAATATTCAGTGAATGTAGTGGAAGAAAATTCTATTGATTCAAACAGATATGACTGTGTTTTAGTCTGTACTCCACCTTCTTCCCATATTGACATAGCCTTAAGAGCTATTAATGCGGGTTCTAATGTTTTCATCGAAAAACCATTATCAATAAACATGGAAAGAGTAAATGAATTACAAGAAATAAAAAATCAAAATAATGTTCATGTTTTTGTAGGTTATAGCTTTAGATTCAACAAAGGAATTAATCTTATAAAAAAAATTGTAAATCAAGAAAAATTTGGAAAAGTCCTTCACGCATCTACATATTTTGGACAGTATTTACCTGAATGGAGGCCTGAACAAGATTTTAAAGATAGTTATACTGCCTGGAAAAAACTTGGCGGAGGTATAATCTTAGATAGCTCGCATGAAATTGATTATTTAACGTGGATATTTGGCAAACCACAATCAATACAATCTAATTATGTTCAAACGGACATATTTCCTTCTGATACTGAAGCAATATGTGATGTGATTTTAAAGTTAAAAAATAATGTTTTAGCAACTATTCACATGGATTATGTTCGACGAGTTTATCGTAGAACTATGGAATTATTATGTGAGAATGCTGTAATTGAATGGTCTCTGTCAAAAAATGAAGTTAAAATTTTTGATACCACTTCAAATTCATGGGATGTTGTATCCACAGGTGAAACCATAAATGATATGTATGTCGAAGAACTGAAACATGTTTTAGAATGTATAAAATTAAATAAAAATTCAGAAACCATAAGTTTAGAGAATGGAATATCTACACTTGAATTGTCAGGTGAAATTTTTAATTCTAAAACAAAATAGTTACTTAGCTGTCTATTCTATGTATGACAGATTTTGCAACTTTGCCTTTTAACCTAGAACGTACATCTCCTTTTTTCAAAGCTGATTTAAGATTTTGTAACGATTTGTACATAATTTCTAAGGTATAATCAATTTCTTCTTTAGTATGAGAATAACAGAGTAAAATGGTATTAGGATGCATGAAAATTCCGTTTTCTACAAGTTCTTGTAAAAACAAACTCTTGTACAAAAGTGAATCTTTACCTTTTTCATCATTAAATATTGGTTTTAATCTAGGTGGATAACCAATACATTTTGCATCTAATTCAAGTTCTTCAGTAAACTTATTGAATGAGTTTTTAATTATTTCCCCTAATTTCCACATATGACCACAAACATCATGTTTTTTAAATTGATTAATTGTTTCCACACTTGCAGCAAGAGAAAGAGCCTCACCTGCATATGTAGTTGAAACAAACACATCGTTGAAAGATTCCATATATTCTGATTTTCCAACGATTGCCCCAAGTGGCATACCATTAGCTATACCTTTTGCAAAAGTTGCCATATCTGGAATAACGTCAAAATATTCTTGTCCTCCCCCCCGTGATAATCTAAATCCCGTTAAAATTTCGTCAAAAACAAGTAGAGCCTCATTTTGATGAGTAAGTTTTTTGACTTTATTCAAAAAATCATTTAATGGTGGATCATATACTGATGGTTCAATAACTACTGCAGCAACTTGATTTTTATGTTTTTGAAAAAGATTTTCTAGTTCTTCAATATTATTATAATTAAATATTTTTATTAATTCTCTGTTGAATTTTGGTATTCCCTTATTTCGATTAGTGACTATGGTATACCAATCATCCCAAACGCCTCCGCTTCCACAATAAAAAATAATATCTCTATTAGTTATAGCTCTACAGGCTCTAACTGCACCAGTAACTGCATCAGAACCACTTTTTGTGAATCTTGTCATTTCAGCACAAGGAATAATTTGTTTTAGAGATTCAGCTGCTTCAATTTCTTTATAATGTGGTAAAGAGAAGATTATTCCTTTTTCTAATTGCTCTTTTATTGCATTATTTACATCTGGATAATTATAACCAAGAACAATTGGTCCTAATGCCATCAAATAATCAATATACTCATTGCCATCTACATCAATGATTTTTGAGCCTTCGGCTTTCTCAACATATACTGGGTATAATCCTTCTACAAAGCTACTTGGGGATTTACTAAAGGTTTGAGCTAGTGCCGGAAGTAATGATTTACCTTTATTTTTTAATGATTCAGAGTTAGCTAGGTTTAACGGCAACTTTTCACCTTAAATAATAATCAAAAATTTTGTTATAAAAAATCATTCTAATTTCGGTAACATTATTTTTCAAGCATGCCTGATTTTGAAATAATTTCTTTTAGCTCTGTGACTGGAATTTTTTTAGCAGTTTTCGAGGAATATTCAGTTAAATTTTCTACTTTTTTTATTCCTTTATAATTTTCTAAAATGTGGTCATTAGATTTTTGTGGATTAAATATAATATAATTTCCTTCTAATTCCCACGTATATCTAATTTCGTCTTCATTGATTAATATTTCATGTAATTTTTCACCTGGTCTAACACCAACTATTTCATAACCAGGATCATTTAATAAATCGGTTATAGCTTTCATCAAATCCATAATTGTGTATGCATGGAGTTTTGGAACAAATATTTCAGAACCCTGACCAACTAATGAAGCACTTAGAACGAATTCTAATGCGTCTTCCATTGTTATACTAAATCGAGTCATTTGAGGATCAGTGATAGGAATTTTTTTGTTATTTTTAATTTGATTGAGCCAAGTTGGCACTACTGAACCACTACTTCTTAGTACATTTCCATATCTTAGAGTGATAAATTTAGTTTTGTGGCGTTTGGGATTCATAAAATTGGACGCCGTTACAAACAATTTTTCCATTAATAATTTTGAAGCACCATAAGTGTTCAGAGGAGAAACGGCTTTATCGGTACCTATACCAATTACTTTTTCAACATCTTGCACAAAACAAGCATCAATAATATTTTGTGTGCCTATTACATTTGTTTTAACAGCTTCAAAAGGATTGTATTCTATTACTGGGACATGTTTAAGTGCTGCAGTATGAAATACAATATCTACATCTTCTAATGCCCTAGTCAACCTTGGCAAGTCTCTAATGTCACCTATAAAGAAGCTCAATTTATCTTCAGAATCAGAAAATTTTTTTTGCATATCAACTTGAACACTTTCATTTCTACTGAGTATCCTAATTGCGCGTACAGGATATGTCAAAAGTTTTTTTGTTAATGCCTGTCCTAATGAACCCGTTCCACCTGTAACAAGAATTGTTTTATCATCAAACATCAAATATTCGTAGAATTTCCACTTAATAAGCTCTAATTAAATTAGTGATTTCATGAAAAATTCTAATAATAGTGTGTTGTGAATTTGGATCTTTTGCCTAAATAAGTATAGAATTCTTATCTATCTGTAGAATAATTTACAGGTATACCAGCACCACTTTTTCCATGTATGCTAGAAGTCGTGACCAAAGTAGAGAAACACATCCATCTTCCGTCTGATTTGTTCCAATCCAGTTTTTCGTTTGGGTCTATTGGATCAACACCATGTGATAGTCTAGGATGAAAAACAAAAGCATCTCCAGGATTTAATTCTGGATCAACAAAGATTTTTTCTCCTAATTGGTTTCGATAAAATAAACCACCAGTTTTGTAGTCTTTAGAATATTTGCTTAGAATTGTATTTACAATAACTTTTTGGCCAGTATCAGGATCTTGGTGTTCTTGCATATAACCGCCTCCCCGTGGATATTGTTGAACCAAAGGAATGGAAACATAACCATCCTTAATGTCAGTTAAGGCATAATTCTCTGATAAACCAGAAAGAGAATTCCTAATTTTAAAGAATCGTTTAAAATAATTAACTATAGGAGTTGATTCAGAATTCCAATAAAAAAATGCAAACAAATGAAGAATGCATTTTACTTGTGATTTTTCTGGATTATTATCTATTCTATGATAATTTGGTGAATCTTCAGTAATTGTTGGTACTGAAGGTTGGATACGGTTTGCTAATTTTATTGAAAAAGCTCGTAGATGATTTGCCTCATCGTTAGATAAAATATTTCTAATAACTACTGGTTTTTTATTGTTTATATGTTGTTGAATAGTATCAAAATTTGTATCAAGTTCAACATATTCCCCCTTTCGTTCATTTGTAAAAACTTCTAACATATTCTCCATTATTCAATTGGATAATTTGAATAATTTATACATTCGTAAGAATTAATGATAGAGTTTTTCTAATTTTTAGATTCTTTAATTAATTTAAACAATTGCTTAGAACTTTGGCCTTGATAAGAAAAATATTGATTAATAAATTGCTTTCCAGATTGAATCAGCTTGTTTTTAAATTGTTCATCATTCATTATTCGTAACAACGTATTTTCAAATTCCTCTATTCTAACACTCAAACATGATTTAGAGCTGAAAATTTCTGCTGCTCCCCAACCATAATCTTTTATCAAAACTGAAATCACAGGTTTAGATAAAATTTGTGCTTCGAGAATAGTGGTAGAAACATCAATTGTAACAAAAATATCACAATCATGTATTAAGGAGATTATATCACCGCTTTTCACAACTTGGATTTTAGAATCAATTTTTTTTACCAAGTTTGTTACATCTAATTCTTCTTGAAATGGATGTAATTTTAATATGATTTTTTTATTTTGTTTAATAACAGTTTTACAAATTGTTTCTATAGCTTTTTCATATTTTTCAATCGTATTAACAGTCAAATCATTGACCATACTGTTTGTTGGGGAAGAAGTAGCCAATAAAACAAAATCTTTCGTCGGTTTAGTATTAAATTTCTTTTCAAATATGTCATCATGTACAGGGCTTCCAATAATCTCGATTTTTTTAGAATCTATTCCATAATTTTTTGCAAAAATAAGTTGTTTTTCACCCCATAAGAGAAACTTGTCAGAAAGGATTGGATCTACACCATCAAATATTCGACGTTCACGATAGTTTTGTTCAAACGTTTCATAACTAAGACCATGACTTGATAAAAATATTGGAATGTTTTTTTCCCTGGCAAATTTTAGGATTATTTGTTCGTTAAATCCAGATTCATTTAAAACAATTACAACGTCAACGTGAAATTGATCGAAAAATCTTTTTGCTAATTCAATTTCTGTAATAGCTTCTTCAATTCTTGAATCAATTAATTTCTTCAATAATGGTTTTAAAAAATACCAAAATGTTTGTTGATTGATTGTAAAATATTCTTCAAAAAAATTTTCGTTTTTCCAAATCAATTCTAGATTATGTTTAATTTGTTGAATTCCTTTGCTTATGTCGTGTTTTAATTGTTCTTGTTGAAAAATTGATGGTGTAAGAATCTTAGTATTAGAATTTTTAATAATGGAGAATGAAGATTTATTCCATATAGATGGTCTTCGTCTATTATAGAGTAAGAGTGAGGTATCAAAATTTTTTGATTCTAAAAATAATTTTTTATATTTAATTGGATCAAATTCCACTAGAAGTGTATTAATGATTTTGTCTGCATTTTTTGGTCCAAATAATTTATGGATGACTTTATCAGAGAGTTTTTTAAGTGAACGGTATTTTTTGCGTGAAATATTTAACGAAAAACCTAGATTGCCAAAATTGAGACTGTATTTAATAGAATCGTTTAGAAATTTTTCTTCGGGAATTTGCGAACTTTTAGTATTTGTGACCAAGTTTGTTTGTTTTTTTAGAATCTCGTATAAGTTTGATGAAGTAACAAATTTGGAATTAGGATATTTTTGGATTATTTTTAAAATTTCAAAAAATTTTTTC
>SDBV01007039.1_pt1 | contig 15444 bp, 13 predicted proteins | sample 2277081 | NCBI WGS metagenome assembly SDBV01 (sample SAMN10402039, study PRJNA504765) | marine sediment metagenome | isolation source: marine sediment core GS10_PC15, 223 cmbsf | place: Arctic Ocean: Southern Knipovich Ridge | collected 2010
CGATGGAGCTTCGGGGGCGATCGCGGGGCGAGCCCCGCGGAGGCCGAGGTGGTCCGCGACGCGTTCGAGCGGATTGGTCGAATCTCGAGCGAGGCCCCACAGCGACTCGCCCATCGGGATCTGCAGAGCGCCAACCTTCACGTCGTCACGCCATCGCTTCACATCGTCGACCGCTCTCTTCGCGGCATCGATCCCTCTGTTCACACCGCTACCCGCTCGGTTCAGGCCGCCGACCCCTCTCGAACGACAACGGGTGGACGACCTGCGCGCCTCGTGATGATCGATCTGCAGGGAGCCTTCATGGCCCCGCCCGAGTACGACCTAGTCTGCCTGCTGCGGGATTCCTACGTCGAACTCGACGATGCCGCGGTGGACGCCCATCTCGCCCGCGTGCGCAGCACGCTGCCGGATCAGCCAGATGAGGAGAGCTTTCGCTTGCGCTTCGACCTGCTCACGCTCACCCGCAAGGGCAAGGACCACGCCTTGTTCCGCGCTGTGGCGGCGGAGCGAGGTGACGACCGCTACCTGCGATACCTTCCGGCGACGCGACGTTACCTTCAGCAAGCCTCCAGTCGCGTGGCATCTAAACTCAAAGAATACGGTGATTTGAACGACCTAATTCAAGCAATTCCGGAGCTTCTGTGAGAGCGATGATCGTCGCCGCCGGACTCGGAACCCGGCTTCGGCCGCTGACCGAACTCCGCCCGAAACCCGCCCTCCCCGTGCGCGGCATTCCGCTCATCGCCTACACGCTCGCGCTGCTCGCGCGCCACGGCGTGACGGAAGTCATCGTCAACACCCACCACCTTCCCGACATCTTGATGGACGCCGCCCGCCGCCATTGCCCGCTGGACATGGAATTGCGCTTTTCGATCGAAGCGGAACTGCTCGACACCGGGGGCGGCATCCGGCGCGTCGCTGATTTTCTGCGCAAGAGCGATCCCTGCCTGATCGTCGCGGGCGACATGCTGCTGGACGCAGACCTTTCGGCGCTGGTCGCCAGCCACCGCGAGCACCGCGATGCCTGGACGATGTTGCTTCGCGCGGGCGATCCGCGCGCGAAGACTTTTGGAACGATCGGAGTCGACTCGGAGAACCGCGTGCGGCGCATCGGCACGCGCCACGATCTCGGCGGCGAGAACCAGGCGGGCCTCTACGCATGGGCCAACGTCGTCGCAGCCCGCGTGTTCGAGTCACTCCCCGAGCGCGAAATCTTCAACCATTTCGACGGCTGGATCGCCCCCCAACTCGCCTCGGGCGCCAGAGACATCCGTGGCGAAGTGGTTGCGGCAGACGATTTCGTCTGGGAGCCCGTGGGAACGCCGACCGAGTACCTCGCCGCCAACCTCGACCCGATTCAGCTCTCCTATCATGGGGCGATCGCCGACGCGCAGCGCGCGGGCGCGAGCGTCGAGCGCGACGTCGTGATCGGCACCGGTGCCGAACTCGGCGCCGGAGTCCACCTGCAACGCGCAGTGGTCTGGGACGGAGAACAAGTACCGGCCGGACTCGACGCAAGCGACGGCATCTTCGCCGGCGGAGTCTTTCACCCGGCCGGTTGAAGGCCTTCCCCCCGGCTCCCCAAAGCAGACCCCACTATGCACATGAGTTTTGTATGCGTGGCCGGTTGCTCGGTGGTTCTTTTGCTCACGCGCTTGCAGTGCGTTCGCTGGGGGAGCCGGGGGGAAGGCGTGGCGATCCTACCTGTCACTCTTGCCTGGTGAGATCTCGCCCAACACCACAGCGTGACGCGCCCCGGTGCAGCGCGGCAGGTGATTCGGAATTCTGAGCAGCGCGTGGCGACCCATCAGCGCGAATGCCATCGCCTCCGCCGCGCGGGCGGACACACCGACTTCGTCGAAGGCGGCAATCGGCACGCCGGGCAGGGCCGCGCCAAGCGCGTCCATCAGTGCGGGATTTTCCACCCCCCCTCCCCCGACCAGCAATCGATCGACCGGTCCATCGATAAAATCCCGCTGCGCGCGACCGATCGCCTGCGCGGTAAAGGCCACCAGGGTCGCGACGAGATCGTCGTCCGCGCGCCCCTCGCTCCGCGATTGCCGAACCAGCGCCTCCGACTGCTCGGTCCCGTAGCGCTCGCGACCGGTAGACTTGGGTGGCGGACGGCTGAGAAACTCGTCGTCGAGCAACTGAGTCAGCAAAGCCTCGTCCACCCGGCCGCGGCGCGCGCGTGCGCCATCGCGGTCCATCGACTCGCGACCCTCCGAGAAGACCGCAACCACGCCGTCGATCAACGCGTTCGCGGGGCCGACATCGAAAGCGATCACGTCATCGGCTCGGCCCCCTCGCGGCAACCAGGTGAGGTTCGCGATGCCACCCAGATTGAGCGCGAGCCGGCTCTCGTCGGGATCCGAGAGCGCAGCGAAATGGAAGAACGGCGCCAGGGGGGCGCCCTCGCCTCCCGCCGCAATATCCCGCGGACGAAAATCAGCCACCGTGGTGCAGCCGGTCCGCTCCGCGATCAGCGAGGGATCCCCGATCTGGAGTGTGGCTCGGAGTTCGGGGTGATGGGCGACCGTCTGGCCGTGAGACGCGATCGCATCGATTTCGGCCAGCGCAATACCCGCGCTGTCGGCCAGCGCAATCGCCGACTCCGCGAAGCGCTCCGCGAGCAGCACATCGAGGGCCGCCAGCTCACTCAGCGCCTTTCCCGGCGCCAGGCGCCCCGCGGCGAGTTCGTGGATCCGCGCCTGAAGCGACGCGGGAAACGGGTCCTGGCGAAAGGCGACCAGCTCGAAGGGCCTCGGAGCATCCCCCTCCGGCCACTCGACAAGAGCCGCATCCACCCCATCTGCGGAGGTCCCCGACATCAGCCCGATCACACGCATTCCGCGAGCTTACCCCGTTCCCAGCCGGCCATTTGACAGCCAGCGCGACTGCCGGAAATATTCGGCCGTCCACGCCCCCTGCTTGGGGGAGAATTCTCACACCAAAGCGGAGACCTACCCATGAAGGATTCGTCGCGAACCCAGGGCGGTCTGATTTGTGTCGCCGTCGCCGTACTGGGGGCCTGGTTCCTGCTCGCCCTGCTCCAGCAGAGTTACTGGGCCATCGCGATTCCGGTCGCGGCCATCGTCTTCTTCGCCCTCGGTTTGACTTTTTGGGTTGGCTATACGATTGCCACCATCCAGGTGGAACCCATGGACGAGATCGAACCGCCCGGGACGGGCGAACCGAGCGGACCCCCGCGCGACGCGTCCGACTGAGCGGCCATGCGCATCGCGCTGCTCACTTATCGCGGAAATATGTACTGCGGCGGACAGGGGATCTACGCCGCAGCGCTCGCGCAGGAGTGGAAGCGCGCCGGGCACGATGTCCACGTCTTCGCGGGTCCGCCGCTGCCCGAACTCGCCCCCGACATCCCGCTGCACGAGATTCCAAACGACAACGTTTTTGGGCAGAAGCACCCCGACTTCTTCGACCCCGAATCCCCGTTCTCGCTCTTCAAGCCGATGAGTCTTTGGGAGCTAGGGGTCTCACGCTTCGGCGTGTTCCCGGAAATGCACACCTTCGGGCTGCGCCTGATGCTGCGCTGGCCGCGGTTCCAGCAGCGCCATCGCTTCGACATCGTCTTCGACAACCAATCTCTGAGTTGGGGGTTGCTCGGCATTCGCGCGATGGGGGTGCCCGTGGTCTCCGTGATCCACCACCCGCTCCACATCGACCGCGAGGCCGATTTCGCAATCGATCGACAGCTGTGGAAACGGATCAAACGAACGCTCTACTTTCCGCTATGGATGCAACAACGCGTCGCACCGCGACTCGACAAGATCGTCACGGTCAGCCAAGCCTCGCGAGCGGCGATCGAACGCTACTTCGGCATTCCTGAAAAAGATATCTCCGTGGTCTACAACGGAACCGATGCGGAGACATTCCGGCCGATCGATGGCGTCGCAAAACAACAAGATCTCCTCTTCGTTGGACGAACCGAAGATCGAAAGAAGGGCATCGGCACGATGCTCGAGGCGCTCACGCTCCTGCCCGACAGCGTCCGGCTGAAGATCATCGACGGACGGATTCCGCAGGACGGTCTGGTGCCCCGAACGATCCGCGGCTACGGACTCGAGAAACGCGTGACCATTGTCGATCGGATGCTCGACGTGGGCGAGCTCGTCGAGCAGTATTCGACCGCGCGGATCGCGTTGGTCCCGTCTTTCTTCGAGGGGTTCGGGTTCCCGGCCAGCGAAGCGATGGCATGCGGGTTGCCGGTGGTCGCCAACGCGGTGGGGGCGCTCCCCGAAATCGTGGGCAGCGATGGCGAAGCCGGTTGCCTGATCCCGCCGCGAGATGCGCGCGCCCTGGCGGGAGCGATCTCCGATATCTTGTCCCAACCCGGACGTGCGGATCGGATGGGCCGCAATGCGCGCCGACGGATCCAGCGCGCGTTCCGCTGGAGTGAGGCCGCCGCGGAACTCGCCACGGTTTTCGAGGAAACGATTCGTGCTGCTCACTGTCGATCTCGATCGACTTAGGATTCGCTCCGGCGAGAAGGTCCTCGACGTGGGCTGCGGCGAGGGGCGGCATTGCTTTGGCGCCCTGGAGCACGGCGCCCACGTCGTGGGCCTCGACCTCGATCTCGCCTCCCTCAAGGCCAGCGCGGGCAAGCTGCGACAGCGCGCTGCCGAGCGCGGTCGTTTGGGCGCACTGGTTCACGGCAACGCGTTTCGGCTTCCATTTGCGGATGGGGCATTCGACGAGGTCATCTGCTCCGAGGTCATGGAACACGTTCACGATTACCGGGGAGCCGCCCGCGAACTCGCTCGGGTCACCAAACCCGGAGGCTGCCTGGCGGTCACGATCCCGACCGCCACGAGCGAAAACCTCTACCTGCGCGTGGGCGACGACTACTTCGAGTCCCCGGGTGGCCACATCCGCATCTTTCGACCGCGACAGCTTGCACTCGGGTTGGCGGAGGCCGGTCTGGCGACGATCGGAGTCGGATTCGCCCACGCCCTGCACACCCCTTATTGGGTACTCCGCTCCATCGCGGGCTTGCCGCGCGCGGACGAAAACGCGCTCGTGCAGCTCTACCGGCGCTTCTTGTTGCTCGCCACGCAGTCGCACTTTCTGACGCGGCTGGAGGGGGTGCTGAATTATTGCTTTCCAAAGAGCCTGATTCTCTACGCCGAAAAGCGCCGCCCAGCCGTGACGCACGGGGCACTGCGATGACGAATGCGCAATCCGACGTCCCCGACAAGGGACCGAGATCTCCGCTTCGGATTTGTTTCATCGCGTACCGCGGAAACATGCACTGCGGCGGTCAGGGGGTGTACCTCTGGTTTCTCGCCCGCGAACTCGCCCGCCTTGGCCATCGGGTCGATGTGCTGGTGGGTCCACCGTATCCGGATCCGATGCCGTTCGCGAACTCCGTGACCGCCATGCCCAACGAGCAATTCTGGGGAAAGTGGTTTCTCGCGGAGCGTCGCCACTTGATCCCCCAGCCTCGCCCGTTGCGAATCTTTGAACCGCTGAACTTCTATGAACTCGCCGCCAGCTATCTGGGCTTCCTGCCCGAGCCCCTCGCGTTCAGCGTGCGTGCGTTTCGCGAAGTGGCTGCTCGGCTTCGCGCGGGAACTCACTACGACATCATCCACGACGTCCAATGTCTGGGTTATGGAATTCTCGGGATTCGAAAGCTCGGCATTCCGGTCGTGGCCACGGTTCACCACCCCCTCACGGTCGACCGGCGCGCTTCGTTCGAGCGCGATGAGAATCTTCGAGAGGCCATCGGAACGATGAGCTTCTATCCGGTCGCCATGCAGGGTTTCGTGGCTCGGAGGCTGGACGGCATCTTCACGTCATCGACGGCGAGCGCTCGTGAGATCCGTCGGGACTTTCGCGTCTCGACCGAGCGGATCCGAATGGTGGCCAACGGCGTAGACACACAACTCTTTCGAACCGCCTCCGGCGCCGATAGAAACGCGAACGAAATCCTCTGCGTGGGCCGAGCCTCCGACCCCAACAAGGGCATCGGAAATCTCATCGAATCGCTCGCGCGGCTCCCACACCACCTACAGCTCACCCTCGTCGATGACGATCACCCGAATAACCCCGCGTACAAACGAGCGAAGGGGCTGGGTTGCGCAGACCGCCTTCAGATCACGGGTCGAATCGACAACGACGAACTCGTCCGGCGCTACCAGCGCGCCTCGCTCGTGGTCGTGCCTTCTCGCTACGAGGGATTCGGACTGCCGGCCGTCGAGGCGATGGCGTGCGGAACCCCGGTGGTCGCCTGCGCGGCCGGAGCCCTGACGGAAGTGATCGGCGCGACCGGCGGAGGCGTTCTCGTACCGCCGGACGAACCCCGCGCACTCGCTTCCGCGATCGCAAACCTGATGGCGCGACCCGAAATTCGCAGCATGCTCGGCAAGCGCGGGAGCATCCGCGTCAACGAAGCCTTTGCGTGGCCGCGGGTCGCACGCGCGACCGCAGGGGCCTACGCGGAGTTCATCGAAGACTACCGAACACGGCGGGGTCGACCCGCCAGGATGACGACATCGGACAGCCCGGGCAGCCGTCGCGCCATGCGGTCCAACCCTTTCAGGGTCAACTGAGCGAGGGGAGCGGGAAGTCGGCCCACCGATCGCGACCAGCCGGGCATTCCCCACGCCATCGAAATCCCCTCAACGACATCGATCTCCAGTGACTCGCGGGACTGCTCGCGCATCAACTCGATCTCGTAGCGCGTAAAGTGATCACTCGGAACGTCGTAGTGACGCCGCCCCCGCTGAAGCGAGCGCCCGAGCCAACCTTCTGCGAAGCAATCGAGCCCGCGGGCGACGCGACAAGAAAGCGACTCGAAGTTGGCGATCGCTAGCACCACCCGCCCTTCGCGACGCGTCACCCGGGCCATTTCGGCGATCGCCTCGAGCGGCCGGTCGAAGTGATCGAGAGCCCCCTTGCAGATCACTCCGTCGAAACTGCCGTCTCGAAACGGCAGCGCGTCAGACCAGCTGCGAACCCAGTTCGGCGGCCGGCCGGAGGCCCGCTCGCCCTGCAACCGTGCGAGGCCCGACATCCGCCGGGACGGCTCTGCTCCGATCGCCCACGAACCCCGCTGAGAAAGCGCCATCGCGTCCTGACCGAACCCGCTCGCGACGTCCAGCACCCGGAGCCCACAATCCGGCTGGACGAGGTCCAGGCTGCGCCGGGTCATCCGCTCGAAGAGGTATTCGCTGTCGCGGGTCATCCCGGTCGGAACGACGTCGCGCATATCGCGGTCGAGATCCACCACCCTCATGCTGGCGCGGATACTAGCTGGCGAACCCTTCGGTTTCGCTTGCGGCGTCGAGACCTGTTCGGTCTCGCCTGGCTGGTGAACCCTTCGGTTTCGCTTGCGGCGTCGAGACCTGTTCGGTCTCGCCTGGCTGGTGAACCCTTCGGTTTCGCTTGCGGCGTCGAGACCTGTTCGGTCTCGCCTGGCTGGCGAACCCTTCGGTTTCGCTTGCGGCGTCGAGACCTGTTCGGTCTCGCCTGGCTGGTGAACCCTTCGGTTTCGCTTGCCGCGTCGCGCGACCCCATTCTGGTATCGCGCTCCCAGCGCCCGGCGGCGGAGGGGGGTGGGCTACTCGCAACACCATTCGCAAGCTGTTGATTTCCTTTTTGTGCGGGCCTACGCAATCGAGCCTGGCCCTTGGGCGGCGAGCCTCGAGCGGTATGCTCTACGGACCCATGGAGGAGACGGTACCCGCAAAACCGGGTTTATTACCCAGCTCAACCGCCGAGCCGGGCACGGCGAGCCTCGGCGGTCTGGGGTCGTTTCGGATCATCGGTCTGTCGATTTTTGCCTTCGCGGCGGTCTACGTCGTGAGCCTGGACGTGGGCGAAATCCTGCTCCAGCGCCACTTCGCGGGTCAGATCGAACGGGCGCTGCGCGTCAGCCCCGCGGACGGCCCCATCATTTCGCAGATCCAGTTCCGGATCCAGGAACTGCTGAGGTCATCCCGGTGGGTCAACCTCGGGGAGGCGCGCGTCAGCATCCACGTCTACGGCGCCGATGGCATCACGCCCCTCTACCTCGAAGACCGCTTTATCCCGGCGCCGGAGACGCTCGACCCGGTCGCGGGCATGACAGAGGCGGTTCGACTGCTCCCAGCCAGCTACTCGCTCGAGGTTTCGGTCCCGCCAACGGGAGCACTCGCGATTGCGATCTTGGTGGCCTATGGGGCGATCTTGATCACATCCCTCTTCTTCTACAACCGCGCGGTCACCGCCCGCGACAGCCGGCTGCTCGAATCCACGCTGACCGCGCGAGATGCAACCGCGCGACGCACGGAAGCGATCGCGGAGGAACTCAAAGAAGTGCGAGAGCACCTGGGCAAGGTCGAGCCCGCCGAGCGCGCACAAGCCGAAGAAATCCGAGGACTTCAGCGCGAAAGACAGGCTCTGCGAGGCAAGCTGTCAGACCTCGCGGATCGAGAAGCCGAGTTGCGGCGCTCGGCTTCTCGATCGATCGAACTCGATCAGGAAAGACAAGCCCTGGAAGACCTGCTCGAAGAAGCGAGCGGCGACCTCGACAGCAAGGACACCGAAATCCAGGATCTCCAGGTTCGCCTGAAAACAGCATCCAAGAACGCCGGCGAAGGCCGCGGCGGAAGTCGCACCCGGGCAGTGGAGCAGCTCACCCGACGGTTCCGCACCCTCTACGGGACCGTGGAGTTCGACGATCGCGTGATCCAGGACATAGTCGCCCTGCGCGACGAGACCATGAAGCTAAAAGCCGAAGAGGGAGTCAAGCGCCTCGCAGACGACTCGGAACTCGCTTCGATCCGGCGCAAGGTGGGCGGCCTACCGCCGCAGCTCTCGATCTACGAACTCGGTTTCGCCGGGAAGGGACGGATCTACTACACGCGCGGTCGCAACCTTCGCTATCGCTTGTTGCTCATCGGCGCAAAGAATAGTCAGAAAACCGATCTGGAATATCTGAGCCGTCTTCCGGCGAACTAGAAACCTGCGCCGCACCCATCACCACGCGCAGGGTCGCCTTGAGCTTCGCGTCGTCCCACGGCTTGGTGACCAGCGCGCAAACCCCGATCTCCTTCAGCCGCTCGGGTGGAATCTCATCGGTCCAACCCGTGATCAGCATCCGAACGATATCCGGCCTCATCTCGGCAGCACGCGCCAGCAACTGCACGCCGCTCATGCCGGGCATCTTTTGATCGGAAAGAATGACATCCACGCAGCGTTCGTCGAGGATTCGCAACGCGGCTGCGGCACTTTCCACAGCGACGATCTCATAACCCTCGCGGCGCAGAGAGCGTTTCAACGCCGACAGGATCTGGGCCTCGTCGTCGACGATCAAGAGCGTAGGCCGTTGCTCCGCGACATCGGCTGTCAATCCGCGCCCCCCTCGGGCTCCGCGCCGGGAAGCCATACCGTGAACACAGTCTCTACACCGGGCTGGCTTTGGGCCACGAGACTGCCACCGTGCCGCTCGACAATGTTGAAACAGGTCGAAAGGCCCAGCCCCGTGCCCATCCCCACCTTCTTGGTGGTGAAAAACGGATCGAAAATCCGGTCCAGGTTCTCGGCTGCGATCCCGACCCCGGTGTCTTTCACGATGATCGCCACACCGCCCGCCCTGGGTTCCGTTCGCACCCAGATAGTCCCGGTTTCACCGCTGTCCCCGATTCGCTCCTCGATCGCCTGATAGGCGTTGACCAGCAAATTCATGAACACCTGCTGAAGCTGCATCGGATAGCAATGGATCCTGGGAAGATCCCGGTACTCCTTCTCGAGCACCACGAGGTGCTTCATCATCGGCCAGACGATGCCTGCCGTCGAATCCAGGAACTGATTGACGTCGGCCAACACCGGATATTCGCTATCGCGATGCGAGAAATTGCGCAGGTCGTTGACGATGTGGCGGATCCGTTCGGAACCCTCCTGTGATTCGCGAATCGCCTTCGCGAAGTCGGACAGCACGAAGTCGACGTCGACCTTCTTGGAGACCTCGGCGAGATCCCCTGAGCTGCGCTGGATGTCGGCAAGATCCCCACCGGCCACAGCTGCTTGCAGCGCGACGGTCTCGTCCCACACGCGGCGAAGGTCCGTCAAGTACTCGGACATCTGGAAGAGGTTCGCGTGAATGAACCCCATCGGATTGTTGATCTCGTGCGCGACACCCGCGGCGAGTTGTCCGATCGACGCCATCTTTTCGGTCTGCAGGACCTTGCGCTGCAACAGCTTGATCTCGGTGAGGTCCGAGAAGACGGCAACGGCCCCGAGCTTGTTCCCGGCACCATCGGATACCGGAGCACTCGAGATTCCGATGGGCACCGTGGTTCCGTCCGCTCTCGTGAGGGTGCTCTCCAAGCCCTTGAAGCGCTCTCCCGTTTCGAGCGTGCGCGCGACGTGAATTTCATCCCGCGGGATTCCCGCGAACCAGGGCCAGATCGGCCGCTCGCGCAGTGCCTCCGCGCTCTCGCCGAGGATTTCTTCGGCAGGCGGGTTGGAGAAGACAATCCTGCCGTCCAAATCGACCACCAACAACGCGCTGTTCAGATTCTGGATGATGTTCTGGTTGTAACTCTCGAGATCGCGGATCCGACGCTCTGCCACGCCCTGGTCGCGAGCTGCTCGCCAGCGCTGAATCTGTTCCAGAGCGACCACGGGGAGTACATCCGCGAATTCCTCCCCAGCCACCACGCAATCCGCAGCACCTCTCTTGAAGGCCTCCAGCGCGGCGTGCTCACTTCCGTCGCGGTTTACGACGATCACCGGGGGGCCCCCCGGCCCGCATTCTCCGAGCAGCTTCCAGCATTCGGCACCCAGGGAAGCTTCGGCAATGATCAGGTCGACAGATCCATCGCGGCACCGAGCACGGCAGGCGGCGGCGCTGTGCAGGATCTCGACTCGCGCGTCGGGACCCAGTCGCCGCAGCGGCAATGCCGAATCCGGCGTCGTGGATTCCGCGGGTCGCGCGACGATGATTTGAACTCCAGCACCCGCTCGCTTCACGCGGCTCACTCCTACGGGGGGCAGGTCGTCTGAACGACGAGCGGTGAGTCCATGGCGCAGTGCAGGGGGAGAGCCGAGCCTACCGGATCGGATCCTGCTCCAGCAAGCGCGAAGAGCGAAGCAGCCCGAACGCGCACCGGCGAGCTCCTACTGGTGCGCGGTCCCGGGGGCCCGAACGCATCGCCACGAGGGCTCTCCAGGGCAGTCAGCTACCCCGGCCGATACCGGTTCGACCCGGCCTGAGCGCAGCCGGCGATCGATCCAGCTGAGAGCGAATTGCCACGGCAATGCCGTGCCTTGCGAGTTTTCGATAGAGGGTGCTGCGACCAATTCCGAGGATTCTTGCAGCCGCTGTGACATCTCCCGCGCATTCCACCAACGCCCGCTCGAGCCCGCATCGCTCGTAGGCGTCCAGGGAAATCGGCAGGTCCGTTGGGACGAACACCGAACTGGGCCGGCTCGCCGGTCGATTGAGCGCCAGGTCAGAAATGCGCAACCGCGGGCCGGGGGCCAGCGCCATGGCAGACTCGATGGTGTTCTCGAGTTCGCGGACGTTACCCGGCCAATCCGATGCCATCAGCAACTCGAGCGCCCGCTCGTCGATCCCCTCGATGCGCGAATTCTCATCTGCGTGCTTGCGGAGAAAATGATGGGCCAGCAGCGGAATGTCCTCACGCCGCTCGCGAAGCGGCGGGATTGCGATCCGAACCACATCGAGGCGATAGAAGAGATCCGCCCGAAAGCCTCCCTCGTCGACCATCGTCGCGAGATCGCGGTGAGTTGCGGAAATCACCCGGATGTCGATGGGCACGGAGTTCGCCGCACCGACGGGTCGAACCTCCTTGTGCTGCAGGGCGCGCAGGAGCTTCGCCTGGACGTGGAGAGGGATCTCGCCAATCTCATCGAGGAAGAGGGTGCCTTGATTTGCAATCCGAAACAGGCCCGGCGCGCCAACCGCCCCCGTGAACGCGCCTTTCTCGTGGCCGAACAATTCGCTTTCGATGATCGTCTCCGGAAGCGCCCCACAGTCCACAGGAACGAAATCGCCCCCAGAGCGCGGACTGCTGGCATGTACCGCGTAGGCCACCAACTCCTTGCCGGTTCCGCTTTCGCCCTGGATCAGAACGTGGCTTTCGTTGTGCCTGAGACTGTGGACCTTGCTCGCAAGTGCCCGCATGGCCGGTGATTTGCCGACGAATTCCGGAATCGAAGAGCGCGCGCGCAATTCGTCCTCGAGCTGGTGGTTGCGGCGAACGAGGCTGCGCCGATCGATCGCCTTGCGAACGGTCGTTTGAATCCGGTGAAGATCGTCGAATGGCTTTTCGAGATAGTCGAAGGCTCCGCGTCGGATGCAGCCCACGGCGCTCTCGATGCTGCCATGGCCGGTCATCACGATGACCTCGATTTCGGGACGCACGCTCTTGATCTTCTCGAGCAATTCCAGCCCGCTGACCGGTCCGAGCAGGAGATCCACGATCACCACGTCGAGGCGAGGGTCGGTTAGATAAGGCTCCGCTTCTACCACGGATTCTGCGAGAGCGATCTCATGACCGGCCCGCTCGAGAATCCGCTTCAGCGACCGCAGCAACAGCGGCTCATCGTCAACGAGAAGTACGAAACTCGCCTCTTCAGGCTGGGGAAAATGACGATCATCAGGCGATGCCGCACTCAAGGGGGCCATGACAATCCTATCGGTCTCAAAATCGGGACGCTTGAATGGGCCGGCCGAGATCTCTAAGATAGATCGGCCCCCCTCCGCAAAGCGGAGGCAATTCCACTGCGCGAATCCAACATCCTTATCGTTGACGACGAGGAGCTCTATCGGCGCGCGCTCGAGCGCATTCTCGTCCGCGGTGGCCACAACATTGCCACAGCGCGCGACGCCACGTCTGCACTCGAACTCGTCTCGAGCCAGCCGATCGACCTCGTTCTCGCGGACATCAAGATGCCCGGAATCAACGGACTCGAGCTGGTGCGGCAGATCCACGAGATCACACCGGACCTGCCCTGCATCGTCATCACCGGCTACGGAAGCCCCGAGAGCTCGGTCGAGGCACTGAGAGCCGGTGCCTACTGGTACCTGGAAAAACCCTTCGATCAGGGCCATCTCGATGTCGTGCGCAAGCTCGTCGAGCAGGCCATCGAACACGGTCGACTCAAGTCCGAAAATCGGCTCCTCCAGGGCCAGCTCCGCTCGAAATACCGCTTCGAGAACATCATCGGCACAAGCGCCGCGCTGCGCGGCGTGCTGGAAACCGTCTCCAAGGTGGCCATGGCTGACAGCACGGTTCTCATCACCGGCGAGAGCGGAACCGGCAAGGAACTCGTGGCGCGTGCGATCCACTTCAACAGCAAGCGGGCGGACAAGATGTTCGTCACCGTCAACTGTGGAGCCATACCGGAAGAGCTGCTCGAATCTGAACTTTTCGGCCACGTCCGTGGCGCCTTCACCAATGCCATCGCCAATCGCGAGGGCAGATTCTCCGTTGCGCACGAGGGCTCGATCTTCCTCGATGAAATCGGGGATATGAGTGCCACCTTGCAGGTGAAGTTGTTGCGGGTACTCCAGGATCGCACCTTTGAACCCGTCGGCTCATCCAAGACCCAGAGGGTCGACGTGCGCGTGATTGCCGCGACCAACCAGAACCTCGAGGAAGCGATCGCCAACCGCCTCTTCCGAGAGGATCTCTACTACCGACTCAATGTGATTCCGATCGTGGTTCCTCCCCTTCGAGAGCGCCGCGACGACATCCCGCTGCTCGCCCAGCACTTCTTGAATATTGCCAACGAAGGCCGCGGTGATCAGGGGATCGAATTTCCCGACGAGGTCATGGAGCGATTGGCGGGCTATGATTGGCCGGGAAACGTCCGGGAACTCGAAAACCTCGTCGAGCGCCTGGTAACGCTCTGTTCCGGTCGCGGAATCGTCGCGGGTGACCTGCCGACCGCGCTGCAGGCGAGCAATCCGCCACCACCCACCGCACCGCAGATCCCGCCGCAGGGACTGAACTTCCGCGAGGTCGTCGACCAGTTCGAATCGGACCTCATCCTCCAGGCGCTCGAAATCACCCAGGGCAACAAGAATCGCGCCGCACAGCTGATCCGGATGAATCGAACGACGATGCTCGAAAAAATGAAGAAAAAGGGTGTCAAGTTCGATGGAGCGTCGCGCGATTCAAGGGAGACAGATGAGAAAGCCCGCGCAGGGGCCGAACCCCGAAGCGGGGCTGGCGAGCTTGCGGAACGGGGCGATCAAACGGAGGCCGAAGATTCGCCGGACTCCCGGCGTCCGCGCTGAGTCCGCAACAGCCGCGCCGGACCGCGCCCGAGCGGCGCGGCGCCGGCAAAACGCTGACGGTTTCGTAACCGTTCTGCGCCCCAAGCGTCGAAACGCTGACAATGTTGCCTACCGGCACCATCGGCTGCCGCCATCGGCGGCACGTGAATCAGCGCAGATCCGCGCCCCCGAAATTGGTTTTGGAAACATCGAAAACCTAGCAAAATCCAGCACTTAAACCGCCTCGAGGCGGCCCTGCTGCCGGCTCGGCGCTCCGGCCCCAGCCTCGATTTCAGCATTCCAACGAGATTGGCACAGCCCGTGCTTCTCCCCGCGGCAAGACGCGTGCGGCTGCGAACGGCCGATTGCGTGGGACCTACTGCATGCCGCCAGCCGAGGAGAGGAGCCTGTCAATGGAAGGTCTGCTCAGAGAAGCGAAGGAACAGAGTCCCGAGGTCCCCCCGTTGCTCAAAGAGAAGATCGTGCTCGAGCACACACCGCTGATCCGTTACATCGTGAATCGAATCGCGGTTCGACTGCCCTCCCATATCGATCTCGATGACCTGCACAACACCGGTGTCATCGGTCTGATGGATGCCATCGACAAGTACGACCCCGACAAGAACTGCAAGTTCAAGACCTACGCGGAATTCCGCATCAAGGGCGCAATTCTCGACCAGCTCCGCTCGATGGACTGGGTGCCGCGCAGCGTTCGCCAGAAAAGCCGGCGGTTGGAACGAGCGTACGGCGAGGTCGAGCAACGCCTGGGGCGTACCGCGAGTGAAGACGAGGTCGCGGATTCACTCGGCATCCAGATCGACAAATTCCACGAACTTCTCAACCAGGTGCGCGGTATTTCCCTGGTGAATCTCGAAGAAATTCGCGGAACCAACTCGGACGGCGATCGCACGGGCACCTTCAGCGACATCGTCGAGGACGTGAACTCCGAAAATCCTTTTGCCTCACTGAAGCTCGCCGAGAGCAAACAGGTGATCGCGGATACGATCGGGACACTCCCTGAAAAGGAGCGCTTGGTCATCTCGCTCTACTACTACGAGGATCTCAACATGAAGGAAATCGGATCGATCCTCGGGATCACGGAATCGCGGGTCTGCCAGATCCACACCAAATCCGTGCTCCGATTGCGAGCAAAGCTCAAGGGAATGCTCGATCGCTAGCTGCGCATT
>SDBV01007040.1_pt1 | contig 15436 bp, 13 predicted proteins | sample 2277081 | NCBI WGS metagenome assembly SDBV01 (sample SAMN10402039, study PRJNA504765) | marine sediment metagenome | isolation source: marine sediment core GS10_PC15, 223 cmbsf | place: Arctic Ocean: Southern Knipovich Ridge | collected 2010
AAAACAGGGCATCACAGATATTGTCCTTTGTGTGGCCTATTTGGGGCATATTGTCGAAGAGTATTTTGGTAATGGTGAAAGATTCGGAGTCAACATAACTTATTCATATGAAGATCCTCCTCTGGGCACTGCGGGGGCACTTAAAAATGCTGAGCATTTAGTTGATGGTGATTTTATTGCGATGAATGGCGATACTTTTATGGATGTAGATATTGGCAAACTTTTAGAATTTCATAAAAACCATAATTCTCCGTTTACAATGGTGATTTGTGATGCAAATCACGCAAGAACTCAAGAAATTATTGAATTAGATGAAAAGGAATCTGTAAAAATTTATAAAAGAGGCACTACTGAACATGAAAATCGTTTAATATCTAATCCAAAAGTTTTAGCGAATGGGGGATTATATGTAATGAGTAAGGAAATCTTAGAGAAAATTCCTGCTTTAAAAAAGACCTCTTTAGAAATAGATATTTTTCCACAAATTGTCGAAAATATGAGGGCATTTATCCATGAGGGGTATATGTTGGATGTAGCTGATGAAGGAGATTTAAAAGAATTTAAGAAAGATGTCAGGAATGGATTAATAATGCCTAGTATTACTGGATATCAGAAGATAATAAGAAGCCGTGCTCCAGTTAGAATAACTTTTGGAGGAGGGGGAACAGATATTTCTCCATATGATAAAAGCTATGGCGGGATTTGTGTTAATGCCACTATCAATAGATATGTTTATTCTTCATTAAAACTAAGAGAAGATAAAAGAATACATATCAAATCAGATATTATTAATATCCACGGAGGATTTGAGACTCATGAAAGCAGTTTTGAAAATATTGGAGAAGTCGAAATGCTTGATGGTGACAAGCTTAATATTATAAGAGCAGTAATCCTTGAAATGAATCCAACCCATGGTTTTGATCTCTATGTAAGGAGCGAGGTTCCTCCTCATTCTGGTCTTGGGGCAAGTGCCTCATTGTGTGTTTCAATTATTGGCGTTCTTAATCATCTAAGGAAAAAAAATAAATTAACAAAACATGAAATTGCAGAAACAGCTTTTGAAGTTGAAAAAGAACGATTGAAAAATAGAGGTGGCAGGCAAGATCAATATGCTGCTGTTTTTGGGGGAATAAATCTTTATGAATTTAAAAATGAAGACGTAAGAGTAAACTCAGTAAATATTGCTAAAGATGATTTATTAGAATTTGAAAAAAATATTTTAGTAGTTTCTTTTGCGAGAAAAGATAAATCCTCTGGGCAAATTCATAAAGATGAATTTGAAAATAAATTTTTTGAGGATGCTCAAAAAGTTAAAAGACTTCATGAAATAAAAAATATTGCGGGAGATATAGAGTTCAATCTCCGGAGAGGAAATTTTAAGAAATTTGGAGAATTAATTGATATTGGTTGGGATAAAAAGAAAAAATTTAATCCTTTAGTGACTAACACCTATGTTGATGCATTAATTGAAGAAGCTTTATTAAACGGCGCAATTGGAGCAAGATTAATGGGAGCTGGCGGAGGCGGACATTTACTTCTCTATTGTAACCCAGATCAGGAACATAGAGTAAGAGAAGTCCTAGCAGAAAGAGGAGCAAAATCAATTGATTTTAGTTTTGATTTTGAGGGATTAAAAATCTGGGAGATTGAAGGATAAAAATATTTAATTAGACTTTTGTACTTTCTACTCTTTCCCAATCATCCTTGTGATATCTTTTTTTAAAATAAACATCTTCAAAAGCTTTAACCCATACATAAAGTCTTAAGAAAATTAATTGGAAACTCCAAAACATTTCTTTAATATTTTCTGGGTATTTGATAACATCAAAAAGTCCCTTTGTTTCGGCTTTAAATGTCTTGGCCCTTGGAAGAGTTTTTGTATCTATGTACTTGCTTAAAGTTTCATGGGCTCTAATTGTTCTTGTTTTTTGGGATATCCATTCTCTTAAGTTATTTACATTTTTAACATAAACTTTAGCATTTTCTGCATATTCCATTTTATATCCTTTTTCCCACAGATAATATGGGATTATCCCATCATCTGCCGTGTCTAAAGGAATTTTATTCACTTTATTTCCCTTAATTGCATATAAGTAACCTGTGCAAAAAATAAAAGAGTTTTCCTTGGCGGCTTGTTTTCTTAGTTTGTGTGCTGCATCAAATAAAAAATTTGCCCAATAACCATATTTTGTTTTTTTATCTTCTTCTGGAATTGTTCTTCCAATTACGCATCCCATCTCCTGATTTAGGAACCTACTAGTAATTTCTTCAATTGTATTATCTGAAATCCAAACATCCCCATCAGTTAAAATTAAAATATCTGTTTTAATTTTAGGTAAAATCAAATTTAAAGCATTAGCTTTTCCTTTTCCTAAATCTTGGAAAATTTTTATTCTTTTGTCTTTTTTTGAATACTCTTTTGCTATATCAAGAGTTTCTTTATCTGAAGCACAGATAATCACTTCATAATCAATATTTGTTTTTTGATTTAATGCAGCTTCTATTGCCTTGGAAATTGTAGGTTCTTTGTGTGCTAACATTAATAGAGTAATTTTTTTATTTCTCATTTTAATAATTGTTTGCTATAAATCCACCCCATATAATTCTTTATCTGCCTTTTTTCTAAAATCTTTATAGAGTTTAGTGAATCTTTCTTTTGTTTGTTCATAGGGTATTTGTATTAGTTCTTGTAATATTCCAGAAGAATATATGGAAGAATGTTTTACTGCAATTGCGAATAATTTTTGTAAATTTGCTATTTCATTCTTATTATCAATATTAAGGGGAGATGTATCAAAAAAATTATTAATATCTGAAAAATCTCCTGTGTAAATTCCTTCTTTCACACATCTTTCTCCTAATGTTGTCCTGGGATAGGGTTGAAAAATAGCAGCCCAAGCATAATCTGGTTGGCACTCAATATTTAATTCCAAGGTCTCAAAATCATTCCTAAGAGAAGTGAACGGCAATCCTAAAATATTGTGGGCCATGACTTTAATATTAGATTCTTTTAATAATGCTATGGCATCTTTAATTTGTTTATTGGAAATATTTCTATTTAAGATGTCCCTTCGAATATTCTCATTTCCAGTTTCTATGCCTATGTTAACCCCATAACATCCTGCATTTTTTAAATCTTTTATAATCTCCTCTCGAACTAAATTTGGTCTAACATGACAATAAAATGGCAGTTTTATTCTCTTTGGATACTCTACTGAAAATTCTTTTACCCAATCTGGTTTTAAAATAAAAGTATCATCTTGAAAACAAATTACTTTTGTGGGCGAAGAGGAAATCACTTGTTCAATCTCATTCAATAAATTATCTACAGAACGGAATTTTACTCTTTCTCCTTTTCCTTCATATAGTTTTGAATAAGATTCATTAAAACAAAAAGAACAATTATACGGACAACCTCTTGAAGCAATAAAATGTTTTATTGGTCCTTCATTAATAGGGGGGTATTTGAATACAAGCTTCCTATCTGGGTAATGAATCTTATCTAAATCTTCCTCAAGTGGTTGGACTGAATTTTTGATTATACTTCCTTCAACTTTAAACCAAAAATTGGGAATGCTTTGAGAATTTGGCTGTTTCAAAAATTCTTTTATTGCTTTTTCTCCTTCTCCAATGCAAATTGCATCAAAACTTGATTTACTTAACATTTCTGGGAAGAATGTTGGGTGGGGCCCTCCTGCAATGGAAAAAAAATCAAATTTTTCCCTTAATTTTTTATTTATATTATCATAAAAATCTTGATCTCCAGTCATTATACTATATCCAACAAAATCGGGTTTGTATTCAACAAATTTTTTTTCTAAGTCTTCTGATGTTGTGATCAAATCCACTTCATGACCTTCCTCTCTAATAGACGAGGCTAAGTACATTATTCCTAATGGTTCAAGTAAAAACGGTTTATTAATAAATAAAAATTTCATTTTTTAATCCTCAAAAGATTCTTATATTCCCTCATATATTTTTTATAAATAATATCCCAATCAAAGCTTTTCGCTTTTTTAAGATTGTTTTTAGATATTTTTTTCCTTAAATCTGAGTTGTTTATTAGTTTTAATATGTTTTCCTTAAGTTTTTCTATATCTCCATAATTTGCAAAAAAACCATTCTCAGGCTCTTTCATTTCATAAGGAATTCCATTAACAGGTGATGCGACAATAGGTAATTCAGAAGCCATGGCTTCAAATAGAGTTAATGGCAGCCCTTCCCTATAACTAGGCAAGGCATAGATGTCTGCTGCCTGATACATTTCTGCTATTTTTTCCTTGCCACTTATTGGCCCGAGATATTTCATATTTTTGTAAGGCTTTATCAATTTTTCTACTTCTTTTGCTTTTCCTTCATCAGGACCAACCCAAACAAAAGCTATATCTTTTCTTTTTTTTGTTATAGTGATTGCAGTTTTAGCTAATATCTCTGGACCTTTTGTGGGATTTAATCTTCCAAAAAATAAAACAAGATATTTTTCTTTTATATTATTTTTTTTCTTGAATTGGTTTTTCTTTACTTTTTTAAAAAGTATTTTGTCTGTTCCATTTGGGATAATTTTGATTTTATTTTTATCTGTATACTTGCTTAAGGTATCTAGTTCCCAGGGAGTTATTGATATTATTTTATGGATCATTGAAAAAGAAATCTTATTGAAAATCATGTCATTCAAAAACAAAAAGGGTCTTAAGATTTTTGGTCTAAAAGAAGCATCTGTCCAGGGACAGTGAGTCGTATGAATATGTTTAAATCCATAAATTTTTGATAGCAACCCCGTAAAAAGAATATATGCGTGTCCTGAAACATGGGTGTGAATTATGTCAAATTTTCCAAGCTTGTTGAACTTTCCAAATCTCCATAATAAAGATGGCCATATAAAAGTATTAAAAGATAATCTGAACCAATAAGGAAATCTATGAACATGAACTCCTTCAATTATCTCCTCCTTAACTTTTAATCTTGTATTTTTGTCAGAATCACAACAAAACACATGAACTTCATGCCCTTCAGTTACTTGCCGTGCTGCCAATTCTACTATGACTCTTCCAACCCCTCCAAAGGTTGGTAGGTAAAACATATTTATGTGGGCTATTTTCATGGGAATTTAGAATGAAATAGACTTATAAAATTAATTATAGTAAAATTTATAAGTAATTCCTGAATTTTAAGGCATATGGAGAATAAAGATATATAAGATGGAAGAAAGAAAAAAGAATATTATTCTGATTATCGTTGATGCTTTTAGGCCAAAAAATTTAAGTTTATTTGGATACGAGAAAGAAACAGATAAAAATTTGAAAAAAATTGCAAAAGAAAGCATAGTTTTTAGAAATTTTTTTTCTAGTTCAAATTCCACTGCTCCCTCGCTTATGTCTATTTTTACTGGCAAATTTCCCAAAAACCATGGGATAATTCACCAATTTCCATATACTAGTAAAGAAGAAATTGAGAAGATGAAAAAAGAAAAAACTTTTTGGTTCCCAGAATATTTGCAAAAAAAAGGATATAAAACTATTGGATTGGATTGGATTGGTATGTGGTTTAAAGAAGGATTTGATTACTACGAGGAAAAAGAAGAAAAGAAAAACAAAATAAAAAATTTCCTTAATTTACCTTTTGTGAAAAAAGGTCTATTGAATTTGCCTAACTGGGCATATAAATTTGGGAAGAAGATTACCAAGACAAGAGCTTCTGCTAATTTTTCTCCAGCAAAAAATACTATGGATCTTGCTTTAGAAAAATTAAGAGAATCTGAAAAACCATTTTTTTTATTTGCTCATTTTTGGGATACTCATTTCCCTTTCCCTACAACAAAATTTAAAGGATCTGAAAAAGATAATATTGATGATGTTTTAAGTAGAATCAAAGATAAATCTCAAAAAGAATATTTTAAAAAAAAGGTAACAGACATTAATCTTTCTTCTATAGAAGATATGATAAATAAATATGATGCTGCTATAACTGAAGTTGACAAACAAATCGGAAAGTTGTATAATTTTTTAAAAAAGAATAAGTTATGGGAGAATACCATTTTCATAGTTTTAGGGGACCATGGAACAAGTTTAACAGAACATGGAGTTTACTTCAGTTCATCGTCTTTATTTGATGAAACAATTCATGTTCCTTTTTTTTTACATTTGCCTGGAATTGAATCAAAAGAAATTAATGGATTTGCACAGAATGTTGATATTGTTCCAACAATATTGGATTATTTAGGTTTTGACAAAGAGAAGAGCTTTGACGGAGTATCAATGTTAGGTTTAATTAATGACGGTAAACAAATTAGGGACAAGGTTTATTTTGTAGATGGTTTAGCTGAAGGTATTAAGGGAGTTAGAACGACAAATAAAAAACTTATTATAGCAGAACATAATACTTGCAACCTTTGTAAATCCCATCATCATGACAATTTTGAAGAGTATGATTTAGAAAATGATGCGTCAGAGGAAAAGAATATTTATTCTGGGAAAAGCGAATTAAAATCATTTTTAGAATCAGAATCAAACCACTTAAAAGATACAAAAAAGGATATAGAAAAGAAAGAAGTTAAAACATCTGAAAGTTGGATTTAGAGAAAAATTTATAATTGATAATAACTACAAAGAATTATGAAAAAAGCAAAGAAAAGGGAAGATAATAAGGTAGAATATGGGACGATTTCTCTTCCACAACCTTTAATTGAAAAAATAAAAAAAAGAATAAAAGGCACTGGAATGAGTTCTGTTTCAAGTTATATTGCATTTGTTTTAAGAGAAATATTGATTTACTCTGGAGAGCCTAAGGAAAGATTCAATGAAATAAAACTTAAACTAAAAAGTTTAGGTTATTAAATATATTTTCTACAAGCAAAATATTTAAAAAGGAATATTATGTATAATTATACATAATGATAAAAGAAAATCACGAACGAGATTCTGTTAAAGATGCCGAAGGAAATGAATTAGAGGAAAAATTCATAAAAAAGACAAGGGTTAAGAAATGTTCTGAGTTAATGAGACCAGAAATTAAACAATTATTAGGTTTGCCATTGCATAAAAAGATAAGGATCTCACAGGAAATAATTAAAAAAGCTGTGGAGAAGTACCCTAATTTAGGAATTGGCTTTAGTGGTGGGACAGATAGTTTAGTTCTATTGCATTTAGCTCTTCCAATAATAACAGATAAACAGCCAATAATTTTTGTTAATACTGGTCACCAATTTCAAAAAACATACGAGTTCATAAATAAAATAATTGGAGAATGGAAAATTAAAAACTACCATGAAGTTAGACCTTCCAAAGATAGGTTTGAAGAAATAAAAAATAAGTATGGACTTAAAACTCCTGAGTTTACTGAAATCTGTTGTGGTTATCACAAAATAGCTCCATTGTTAACTGTGATTAAGAATTTAAGATTGAATGCTTTTATGAATGGGATTCGTGGTGTTGAGCATGAAGAGAGAGCAAAGGAAAGTATCTTTTCTCCAAGAGATGATCATTTTAGAGTTCATCCAATATTATTTTGGACTCAAGAAGATGTTATGGAATATATGACGATGTTTGAAATTCCTGCAAATCCGATGTATGCAGAAGGTTATACTTCTTTGGGATGCACACATTGTACTGAAAAGAATCCAGATCCTAATGCTCACGAGAGAGCGGGAAGAGGAATTGTTAGAGAGAACATAATGGCAAAGTTGAGAGAATTGGGGTATACCTGATTCTTTAAATTACTGGAATAAAAATTAATTATCTTTCTTAGGTTCTAAATATTCTAAAATTAGGCTTTCTATTTTAATATTTGAGAGGGAAAATTTGGTTTGTTGAAGCAGTTTGATAGTTATGATTAATTCAAATTTCTAAAAGTCGTTTCAAGGTTTTATCTATCAATTTTTCTTCTGAAGAATCTTTTATTACAAAATTTCTCCCCTTTTTAGAAAGTTCCTCTCTTTGTTTTTTCGAAAGTTTGAAAAATTTATCTACTTCTTTTTGAAGTTCATTCATATCAAAAGGAATTTTTATTGTTGCAGGAGAATTGATTATTTTGAACGCCCCTATGTCAAAAACCATCACAGGTGTTCCACAAGCCATTGATTCTCTGGGGGGATAAGGGTAACTATTTCTTTTTGTCAGAAATATGCACAAATCTGCGATATTATAATAGTCAGGAAGTTGGATATTTCTGACAAAAGGTATTAAAATCAGATTTTTGAATTTGTGATTTTTATAATTCTCATCGTTTAATTGACCAATAAAAAGGAATTTTTTGTCTGGATTTTGTTCGATTAATTTTTTTAGATAATCCGATCCCTGTGCTGGCTCAACTCTTCCAACATAGATAATTAATTTATCTTTTTCCTTGAACCCTAGTTTTTTTCTCAGCTTCCTTTTTCCTTTTGGCTTAAAATTATGTACATTTATTGGAAAAGGTAAATAAAATACTTTTTTTCTACTAAAGAAAAGGAATTTTTTGAATTTTTTAGAGACCACATTACTACAGGCCAAAAATCTCGCAGTAAAAAACTGTGAGAATAAAAAGAAATGATTTTTAAAACTTAATTTTGGATCTCCTAGAAAATAAATTATTTGTTTGGTTTTTGTAAAAATTGTCGCGATGAATAAAGCTAATGCGACTTCAGCATTTCCTGTTAAATTAATAAGTATATCTATTTTATTTTCCTTACAAAATTCTCTTAATCTAAAAGGAACTTTTGATTTTTTGTCACGAAATTCAAAAACTTTTATTCTTTTTAGAGGATATTTTTCATTATCAAATTCGCTGGCACAGACAACAAATAATTCTACATCTTTTGGAAAAATTCTTTCATAATACATCATAATCACCTGCCTTGCAGGGTCATAATGTCCTAAAAAAAAACATATTTTTTTAGTGATCATGTTAGATTTAAAAAAAATTGTTTTAAATATTTTGTGTATTATAAACTCTTAAAAAATCCTTTATCTCTTACTTTTTTCATTAATTTTATTCCAGATATAACGTCGAGGAAAATATCCCCAAATAAAGATTTTGCTTTGGAGATATCTAAGGATGTGTCTCTCGGTCTTCTTGTATTTTCATTCCTGTCTTCTATTTTTATAGGATTTAATAAATTTGGATTTAATTCGAAAACCTCTGCAAGTTTTTTGGCAAATTCATATCTACTTAATCTTTCAGAACCAGCTATGTTTATAATTCCAGTGAAATCGCTTTCAAAAATTTTCATTAGAACTTCTGCATAATTGCTTGTTGAGATTGGAGAGAAAAATTGATTTGTGAAAAGGTTTACTTTTTCTCCCCTAGACAATTTATCAATTATTCTAGCGTTGAAAGAGGGATTATTTTCTGACCCCCATCCAAAAGGACAAAGTCTTGTCACAACAGAATTGGAATAATTCAATGCTTCTTTTTCTCCTTTTACTTTGGTTAAAGAATAATAATTTATTGGATTTGGCTCGTCCTCTTCGGTATACATGCCTTTTTTTCCATCAAAAACATAATTCGTTGACACGTAAACTAATTTTGCTCCTATTTCTTTTGCTACGAATGTTATATTTTTTACTCCTTCAACATTAACTTTCCATGCCAATTCTTTTTTTTCTTCGCATGAATTTACATCTGTTAATGCGGCAAGGTGAAGAATATAATTTGGATTTATTTCTGTAATTAATTTAATTAGTTTTTCTCTATCGGTTATGTCTATCAAAACAACTTTGCAATTTTTAATTTTTTCATTTTTACCTGTTGTTCCTGAATAAACTTTGTATTTCTCACTTAAAAAACCAGAGATTTCGCTTCCGACTCTTCCTGTTCCCCCAGTAATAAAAATTTTTTTCATTGTAAAAGGGAATCATTTAAATTTTTGAAAAAATCTTCAAAGGTCTTTAGAACAAAATTAATCATTTTATGGGTAATTCCTGGATAACACCCAATATAAAATGAATTCTCATGACAATAATCTGTGTTAACAAGTTCTGCAGACCGGAAATTAATATCTTTGTAAGCAGGTTGCTTTATTAAATTGCCCCCAAGTAATGGGCGAGTTTCAATATTATTTTTTTCAAGATACTTAATTATATCTTCTCGGCTAAAATTACATTGTGGCTTTAATGTTATTGAGAAGGCGAACCAAGAGGGCTCGCTTTCTTCTAAAAATTTTGGTAGTGCTAAATATTTTTCAAATTTTTTTAAACCTTTTATTAATAAATCGAAATTTTCTTGTCTTTTTTTCACAAAATCAGGTAGCCTTTTTAATTGCTCAAGACCAAAAGCACATTGCAAATCCAAAATTTTTAATTTATATCCTATGTTTGGATAAAGAGTTCTCTTATCAAAATTTTTAAAATCTTTATGTCTTGATTCAAACCTTTGTAGGCATTGGAAATCTGGATCAACAGAAACCTTGCAAAGATTGCACGTGCATGCCCTTCCACATGTTTTTAGAGATCTTAATAAAGGTGCAAACTTAGCATCATTAACAACGATTGCTCCTCCTTCTCCCATTGTCATCGCATGAGCACCATAAAAAGAAAATGCGGCCATGTGACCAAAGCTCCCTAGCACTTTACCTTCAAATGTTGCCCCATGAGCATCACAACAATCTTCTATCACATATAATTTATGTTTCTCAGCAATTTCCATTATTTTTTTCATATCACAAGGGTTGCCAAGATGATGCATAACAAGAATTGCTTTTGTTTTTTCTGAAATCATTTCTTCTATTTTATTCGGGTCGATATTATAAGTTTCTGGTTCAACATCAACAAAAACAGGTTTTAGTCTATTTAGAAGGATAGAATTCAAAGTCGTAGGAAACGCTAAAGCGCTTGTTATCACTTCATCTCCCTCTTTAAGAGGATTATCTAAGTCCTTTATCATCAAGCAAGAGAAGATTAACAAAAGTGCTGAAGAACCAGAATTAGTTACAACTGTGTCCTTTCCACTAATTAAATTTGAGAACTGTTTTTCAAACTCCAAAGTTGCTTTTCCTTCTGCTAACCAAGTTCCCGCAGTTAAATTAGCGATTACTGCGTTTACTTCTTTTTCATCAAATATTGGCCCGGAATAATGAATCTTACTTTTTCCTGAAATAAATCTCTCAGAATCCTTTCTCTGGTCATAAATCTTTTTTACTAAAATATTTATTTTTTCAAGATTTTCAAGGTAGTTATTTTCTTCCATTAGAGATTCCTCTATTTAAGATTGGCATCACCCACAATATAAAAACTTAACTGTCCGGAAAAATAAGAAGGCATTAAAAGAATACATATATTTATTTAAAGCGTCTTTCATTTGGCAAAAAATGGAAGAAAATAATTCTCAAAATCTAGGAGGAAAGATATTCCAAGAGAAAAAAATCCTAATTACTGGGGGAACTGGGTCCTTTGGAAATGCGTTTATTAAATATATTCTTGAACATGATTGCCCTAAGGAAATTATTGTATTTAGTAGAGATGAAATGAAACAATGGCTTATGCATAAGGAGTATGATAATCCTGTGTTAAAATTTGTCCTGGGGGATATTCGAGACAGAAAAAGATTTGAACTTGCAAGCAAGGGAGTTGATTATATTATCCATACAGCTGCAATGAAAATTGTCCCCACAGCGGAAGAAAACCCTCGTGAAACAATCAAAACAAATGTTCTTGGAGCAATGAATGTAATTGATGCCGCGCTAAAGAATAATGTTAAAAAAGTTATTGCATTTAGCACAGATAAGGCTTGTAATCCTATTAATTTATATGGGGCGACAAAACTTTGCTCTGATAAATTATTTACAGCTGCAAACTCGCATTCAGATGAAACTGGAACTTCTTTTGCGGTAGTAAGATATGGTAATGTTATTGGAAGTAGGGGGAGTGTTATTCCATTTTTTTTAGAAAAGAAAAAAGAAGGAGTGATTCCGATTACAGATGAAAGAATGACTAGATTTTGGATAACTCTCGAAGAGGGAGTAAAATTTGTTATAAAAAACTTTAAACGCATGAAAGGTGGAGAAATTTTTGTCCCAAAAATCCCTAGTATGAAAGTCATTGACCTTGCAAAAGCAATTGCTCCGGGATGTGAAATAAAATATATTGGGATTAAACCTGGAGAAAAATTACATGAATCAATGATATCTGTGGACGATGCGAGAAATACCCTCGAATTTGAGGATTATTATATTATTAAACCCCAATTTAACTGGTGGGATGATAAATCTCATGAATATGGCAAACCTGTTTCAGACAACTTTTCTTATACGAGTAATAACAATCCAAAATTTTTGGATATTAATGAAATGGTAAAACTTGTTGAAGAACATTTGAGAGCGTACAATGAGAATATTCATAACTGGAAAAAATAGTTTTCTTTAACCCAAGATTATTAAAACTAATCTTGATGAATAAAAAAATGGAAACAGTTATAATTGGAGCTGGAATGAGTGGTCTAAGCACAGCATACCACCTTGAAAAGAGTGGCAGGAAAGATTATGTCTTGCTTGAACTTTCATCTGAAATTGGGGGGTTATGCAAAACAATAAGAAAGGATGGTTTTACATTTGATTTCGCTCCCCACTTATTTTTCTTTGGAGATGATTACGCAACCCAATTGGTTAAAGATTTATTAGGGGATGAACTTGTTGTAAGAAAGAGAAAAAATGGTATAATTTTAAATGGCAAAATTACTCCCTATCCATTTCAATACAACCTTTATCATTTAAATGAAGAAACCAGGATTCAATATTTAAATGAAGTTATAGAAGCTGCTGAAAAATTTAAAGGACAGACTCCAAATAGTTTTTGGGGCTGGGTAAAAATGACTCTGGGAGAAAGCATTGCTAAAGATTTTATGGGGCCTTACAACAAAAAATGCTATTGTGTTAATCCCGAAGAATTAACACTTAATCATCTTGGAAGATACGTCCCTCGTCCAAATTTAAAAGAGATAATTAAGGGTGCTAAGGAAGATATGTCAAACCTTGAAGTTGGTTATAATTATCAATTTGGTTATCCCAAGAGAGTGGGAATTGATTGCATTCCAAAAGCAATGGCAAGCAAAATTAACAATATTAAGTTGAAAGAAGTCGTGATTAAAATAGATCTTAATAAACGAATAATCTTCACAAAGAATACTCATTATCCATTTGTTAATCTTGTTTCTACAATTCCTCTTACCAAATTGGTCGAATTAATCGAAGACGTTCCAAGCGAAGTAGAACTTGCAGCTAATAAATTGAGGTGCAACACTGTTTGCGCAGTTCTCTTGGGAATTAATAAACCAAAAGTATCCGAATACCAAATATTATATCTTCCTCAAAAAGATGTTCTTCCATATAGACTGAGTTTCCCTACGAATTATTCTGAAAGAGTAGCCCCAAAAAATATGTGCTCAATTTGTGCTGAATATTCTTATCTTGGAAATAAAAAATTTACCGATGAAGAGATAATTGAAAAAACAATTCAGGATTTAATTAAATTAGGGTTTATCAAAAAAAAAGAGGAAGTTATTTTCAAAGATATTTTAGAATTAAAGCATGCTTATGTCATTTTTGATTCTGAAAGAGATAAAAATTTAAAATTAATACAAGATTATCTTAAAAAAAATCAGATTTATTCTATTGGGCCCTTTGGGGCTTGGGAACATTCTTCCATAGATGATTCACTTATTCTTGGAAAGGAAATTGCTAAAAAACTATTGACCTTACCTTAGAAAAATTTATATAAAGGCATTTCATACTTTTTTGATGATATTCATAACTGGAGATGTTCATTCAAAAATAAAAGGAAACTGGGAACATCAAGGTCCTTCTGAAATTTTTGCTGCCGAACAATATTTGAAAATATTAAAAAAATTTAGATTGTCTTGTACGCTTTTCATCAATGGAAAATGCTTAGATAATGAAGGTGAAAAGGTTAGGAAACTATTGGAATATGACGTGGAACTTGGAGGACATACATATGATAATTTTGGAAAGATTAACCTTTTTAAGAGTTATCTTAATCGAAAATTTTTTAATTGCATTTATGGTTCAGAAAAATTCCAAAAAAAAGATATTAAAAAAACAAAAAAAGCTTTTGAAAAGAAAGGTTTGCAAATGAATTCATGGAGAACTCATTCCTTTGGTTCTAATGAAAAAACATTTAAAATTTTAGAAAAAAATAGAGTGAAATATGTTTCTGATTTATTGGGACATATAAAAATTTTTGAAAAGAATAATCTTATTCACTTTCCAATAAATATACCTGTAGACCAAAACACAATTGCATATGGTAAATTAAGGCCAGAAAGCAGGGACCCTTTTGCATCATGTACAAAAGGAAGGATTACTCCAGATGAATGGTTTGAAATTTTAAAACAAAGGATTATAAAAAATGAAAAAAAAGGAATCCCAAGCATATTACTAATTCACCCAGGGACTATGGCCACATTAGATAACTTCCAACTTTTTGAAGAAATTGCAAGGTTTTTATCAAAGTTTGAATCCAAAAAAATTTCCGAGTTTAAAGGATAAGGTAAAATCTATAAAATTTTTTTCTCACAAAAACAAGTATAGTTAATTACTCCGAGTAAACCGAAATAAGAAGGAAATCTCCTTGTAAATTTTTCTTTTTTAAGATCCTTTTTAATGTCCCTTAAGTTTTCTAGATTTTTTTCCATATCTTTTCCAAGTTTCTCTTCGCGATTAATGAGAAAATATCTAGAGATTAACTTCTTTAAATCATTTAATAAAAACATATGGGGATGGCAAACATTGAATAGGTCTCCCCTTACTTTTTTTAAAAGTCCGTATATCTTGGAAAGAAACAAAAAAGAAGATTGATAAAAATGACATTCGAAATAGAGTATTCCATCATCTTTCAATACCCTTTTTGTTTCCTGCATAACTCTTCTAGGGTCCTTACAATGATCTAGCACATTTGCTAAGATTACTACATCAAACATTTTGTCCCTATAGGGTAAGTTTTCTCCTGTTCCTTTTATATAATTTGTTTCCTTGTAGTTTATTATCTTCCCAAATTTTTTAATATAAAAATCTGCTAAAGGGTCTATAGAATGTCTTTCTTTTACAAGAAAATGGTTGATTATATCATCAGCAGCACAACCAACCTGCAAAACGCAAATATCCTTCTCCTTGTAATACTTTAAAAGTTCATTGGCAAGATATTTTGACTTCTTTACATAATATTTTTGATGGTCTAAAATAAAAGATTCCTCTATGGAATCCCAAAGTCTTTTTTCTGCATCTTGTGCTTTATTGAATCTTTCTGGTGTTACTGCTCGCATCTTATACCCTAAACATATCCTTTTTTAATCTTTGTTATGATTTCTTACATCTTGAATTTACTTGATAGATTTCCTTAAATACTTGTAGATCTTGTTTGTTTATTCCTTTTGTTAAAAACATTATTCCAAGATACAAGGTTAACGCTAAAATTAGTTCCAAGAGACCTAACAAAAGAGTCATGTCTCCTAT
>SDBV01007041.1_pt1 | contig 15436 bp, 14 predicted proteins | sample 2277081 | NCBI WGS metagenome assembly SDBV01 (sample SAMN10402039, study PRJNA504765) | marine sediment metagenome | isolation source: marine sediment core GS10_PC15, 223 cmbsf | place: Arctic Ocean: Southern Knipovich Ridge | collected 2010
AAAATTCAAAAAAGTTTGCTCTTGCTCTTGTAACAATCTATTTACTAGATTCTCTATATTAGCGGTATCCATGTCTTTGTATTTTTTATGAACCCGCCCTAAATAATTTGTAAAAGCTTTAGCGGGATCAATAGGACTTCTTCTCTCATTAAATTTCGGTTCAAAGATTGAACCTTTGGGAAATGTATCAATAAGTGGTAGAACTGGCTCAGCTAAGATCGGACCAACTACTTGAGGTATAATAGCCATAATAAACTCCTTTTACTTTAATGATTTGGTAATCAAGATTCACTTCTAAAAGTATGAAAAAATAATTGAGATCTAGAATTAATGTCAAATAAAAATCTGAAAATATATAACTACTGAAAATTAAACGAAATATAGAGCAGCTGAAAAAACTGCTGTATAAATAATTAAAAGTAGAACTGTTTTTTTAAGCCCATCGTTTAATAACTTTGGGTTTTTAAAATTATAGATAAGTTTGAAAGGAGCAAAGAAAATAAAAACATTAGCGGCTAAAATAAGTGGTTTTTTGAGTAGCATAAAATAAATAAAAGGAACGAAAAAAGCTAACGTTAGACTTGCAACATATTCAATTTTAGCAAATTTTTTCCCAAACCTAACAGCTAGTGTTATTTTATTCCCAATTCTATCAAGATCGAAATCTCTCAAATTATTAACAACGAGTATTGCAACAGATAAAAATCCAGGGCCTAAACTTGCAATTATAGGAAGATATGAGATTTTTAGAGTTTGTAGATAAAAAGTTCCCAAACAAGCATATGGTCCAAAAAAAACAAGAACTAAAATTTCTCCAAGGCCCATGTAACCAAGCGGGTTTTTCCCTGCTGTATAATAGTAGCCAAAAATTATTGGAAAAACAAATAGGGAAGCTGTAATTATCCCACCTTGTATTATTAAAAAAAGCCCAATAAAAAAAGCAAATAAAAAAAAGAGGGAAAACGCAATTTTTATCTGTTTTAAAGATGTTAGGTTTGTTTGTATTGTACTAAAAGGAGCGATTCTATCTTCAGTATCAACTCCTTTTAGATAATCATAATAATCATTAGATAGATTAGTACCAATATGCAAACATATACCATAAAGATATGTTAAAGCTAAAACTAGGTAATTTAGTTTAACCTCTTTGGAGGCTAAAAAAGTTCCAATAATCATAGGGCTTATTGAAGCTATGAGAGTCTCTGCTCTTGTCGCCTCTGCCCAAACTTTTAGTTTTTTTAACATATGTTATATATATAGTAAGAGAGCAAAAACTCTCACAATAAATAGCCTAGCTGAGGCTGTTTACATCTCTTCTGGGAAATCTCTATCTAAAACAGTTTTTCTATTAGACTCTTTAGCTTTTTGAGCCGCTTTTAAACACTCTTTTTCAACTATTTCAGAGAGTTTCTCAATAGCGCTAGCAGAAGTGCTAAGCTCTGCTTTCTCTTTGATGAATTTTTTTATTTTAGATACTACTACTAATGTCTCAGCCATAATTTTCTCCATTTTTTTTAATTAGAAAAATAAATAATACAAGAGTTTTTTGATTTTGAATAGAAAAATTTTAATTAAAGGTCTAAAAGGGTTCTAATAAATCTACCAAAAAAAGGTTTGTTTATTCTTCTTTAGTTTTTGGTTCTGATTTAAAAGCATTTTGAAAAAGGCCAGACAAACGAGATGGAGTTTCTCTAGTTTTAATACCTCCAAATGTAGGTTGACACTCAGAGCTAAATTTTTTTAAACATGAGCTGACGCAATCTTCAGAGTTAATATTAACTTGTGAAATTATATATTCTGTAAAAAAAGTAGAACCAAAGAAATTATCATCGTAACGTATAAAAATGCCGTTATCTCTGTTAGTCCCAGCAACCGTCTGATGGTTTGTTCTAACGTAGTCTCCCTTCCCGCGTTTCGCTTTATCTATCTCTTCAAATAGGGAGAAATATTTTTTATATTCTATACTAAATGAGCTAAAACAAAGTTCTTGGTTGTTTTTTTTATTTCTCACATACGCTATTGCTAAATCAGTTCTGTCTCCTGATTTCAGTAAAATATTTATTGAAAGGTTATAAATGATAGCGAAACGTTCAGGATTTATTGCTATAGCCGTTTCAAATGTTTCAGAGTTAACACGGATTACAGCAAAATTTCTATCTAGAAAGGGTTGAATAAAGTCTTTTCCATGCTTTGTTAGTCCTTGCAGAAAATAGACATCAGCTTGACCAGAAATAAGATCTATAGCTATTTGTTGAATCCTGAGAAAACTTAAATAGTCTTTTTCTTCTTCTTCAGCTCCTTTAGCCTTAAGAATAGAATCTGAACCTAAGTTCCGATCAATCGGCATTCTAAGACAGAAAGAACATGCTGTAAATGTTTCAATCATTGCTACACTCTTGAATAAGTTTTCTGCTCAGACAATATATGATAAAATGCATTTAGATTAAATATTAAAAAAAGCTATTTGAGCATTTTTTAAATAAGATTCTTTGGAAAACAAAAAATAATTTTCAATAAATCATTAGCTTTAGTTTAAATTTTTTTAATCTTGTATATAAACAAAGATGTAGATATATTTTATTTTCGCTTGCTCCAAAGCCTAAAGGTAAGATCATGGATAATTCAAATAATAAAGATTATGAAAATCAAGTAGATTTAATGCAGTCTCCAACTACAAAAATAGATGATCTTTTAAAAGAAAAATTAGAGAGAGCTTTTCATAAAAAAACATCACAAGTACTTTCTCATGATATTGCTAAAATAGCGACTCAACACTCAGCTATTGATTTAGCATATGCAGCTGCTCACTTGCCTTTTCATGCAAGGCCTATATTATATGATAGCCTCCAAACAAGAGATGCAAAAATCAAGTTTATAATAAATACAACTCCAGAGACGAGACTTACTATATTTAGATATATGCCAGAGAGAGAGGTAAAAAAACTATTTGAAAAAATGCCAACAGATGAAGCTGTTTTTATTTTAGATGATATGTCAGAGAGACGTTTTAAAAGGTTTATGGAGATAATCAATCCCAAACAATCTAAAAAAATTTTAGAGCAAAAAAAACATAAAAGAAATTCAGCTGGAAGATTGATGACAAGCGAATTTTTTGCATTTAATATGGATAAAACAATTAAAGATGCAGCAGATTTTATTCATGATCATCCTAGAATCGATTTTACAAAGGGTATTTTTATATTAAATGATAATCAGGAGCTAAAAGGATATGTTCCTGCAAGAAACATGGTTGTAAATCACGAAGAAGCTTTTTTAAAACAGGTAATGAGACCTATTTTACATAAAGTTACAGCAGAGGTTAAAAGAAAAGATATTATCGATCTTTTTGAAAGATATAAACTTTTGTTTTTACCAGTTGTAGATGAGAAAGAGAGATTAATTGGAGTTATATCTGGGGAAGATGTTTTAGAGGCAATGGAAGATGTAGCAGATGAGACTTTTGCTAAGATCTCTGGTACTTATGAAAATGTATCTAATGAAGAACCTATCCTTAAAAGGTTTTTAGCTCGCTCACCTTGGTTAATAGTTACTTTAATTGCAGGCTTTATAAATGTAGGAATAATATCTTCTTTTCAAAATAAAGAAGGCGTTTTATTAACTTTTGTTCTGTTTTTTGTGCCTTTAATCACTGGAATGTCTGGCAACATTGGTATTCAGTGCTCAACAGTGCTCGTTAGAAGTATAGCATTTGGTCTTATAACTAAAAGGACCAGAGCTGAGGCTATTTTTAAAGAACTTTTGACAGGATCTACAATAGGACTAATTTTTGGAGTGGTTTGTGGAGTTATAGTTTATCTTATGAATTTGATTGGTTCTTCACCTTTTGGAGCAAGTCCATTTGCTCTTGCTGTTATGGTTGGATCTGGGCTAATTGGAGCTTGTTTTACTGGCAGCTTTTTAGGAGTTTTTTCACCTATTTTTTTCGCTAAAATTGGCATAGATCCAGCAATAGCAGCCGGGCCTATTGTTGCTGCATTTAATGACGTTTTATCTATGTCTATATATTTTATCATTTCATACGCACTATCTTTACTTTTTTTCATTTAATTTTCTTGCTAACTTCAATTAAATTTGTTAAAATAAAAAATGGCTCAGATCAATAAAAAGGTATGGCAAATAATTTTAAAAGTTATCAGAAAAGTGAGATTATGAATAGGAAGTGTTTATCAACAAATAAGCTTTTAAAAAACATCATACCAAGCATTTTTAATGATATTGAAAGTAAATATTTAAAAAACCCGAGTTTTATAATAAATTATTGGCCTAAATTGGTAGGTACAAAATTATCTCCAATGACAAAAGCTATTTCTTTTGAAAATAAAACTTTATATGTGCTTGTTAAAAGCTCAACGCTTTTGAGTATTTTAAAGACTCAAGAAAAAAAGCGTTTATTAACTCTTATGCAAGCGAAATTTTCAAGAGATACTATTAGAAATATTATATTTAAAATAGGGTAGATTTTTTTATTAAACTAAACCTAAGTGAGAAGGCATGACTACAATGGCAAAAGAAGAAAAATACACTGCTAAGTCCATAACAGTTTTAGAGGGACTTCAAGCGGTTCGAGAAAGACCCAGCATGTATATCGGAAATACATCAGAATCTGGGCTTCATCAACTTGTATATGAAGTTGTCGATAACTGTATCGATGAAGCAATGGCAGGTTTTTGCTCAGAGATAACCATAATACTTAATAAAGATGGATCTCTTTCTGTTGAAGATAATGGAAGAGGAATTCCTATTGAAAAACATGAAGCTGAATCGAAAAAAAGAAAGAAAGATGTTACTGCTTTAGAAGTTGTTATGACGGTTCTGCACGCTGGAGGAAAATTTGATAAAGACACTTATAAAGTATCAGGCGGTCTTCATGGTGTTGGGGTTTCTTGTGTAAATGCTTTATCTCAGAAATTTATAGCTCAAGTCTATAAAAATAGTACTATATATGAGATGGAGTTTTCAAAAGGAAAAGTCGTAAAAGATCTTGTGGAAATTGGACCGACATCTAAAAGAGGAACTAAAATTACATTTTATCCAGATGAGACACTTTTTGCTGTAACTAAATTTGATTATGACACGCTTTTACAAAGATTTAGAGAGCTTGCATTTTTAAATAAAGGAATTAATTTATATTTTATAGATGAGACTGAAGATGGTAGAGAAGATGTTCATTTTAATTATGCTGGAGGCTTAGCTTCCTTTGTATCATATTTAAATACTAGTAAGGGGCCTTTATTTGAACCACCAATATATTTTCATGCTCACAAAGATGGACATGACGGCCCTATCGATGTTGAAGTTGCTATGCAGTGGAATGAGTCTTTTTCAGAATCCATGCATACTTATGTAAACAATATTTCAACAAAGCAAGGTGGTACTCATTTAACAGGATTTTCAACAGCTTTGACTCGCGTTTTAAACAATTACATAAAAAAATCAGGAGCAGCTAGAGCTGACAAAATAGCAGTAGCAGGCGATGATATGAGAGAGGGAATTACAGCTGTAATTTCTGTGAAAGTTCCAAACCCTCAATTTGAAGGACAGACAAAGCAAAGGCTAGGTAATTCTGACGTTGGTTCTGTAGTACAGCAAATAACAGGTGAAGAGCTATCGATATATTTTGATGAGAATCCAGCTATTACAAAAATGATTGCAGAAAAGGTAATAATAGCAGCGCAAGCAAGAGAGGCCGCGAAAAAAGCAAGAGAATTAACTCTTAGAAAAACAGCGATGGATTCAACTCGGCTTCCTGGAAAATTAACAGATTGTCAAGAGACCGATCCTGAGAAATGCGAAATATATATAGTGGAAGGAGATTCTGCTGGTGGTTCTGCTAAAATGGGAAGAGATAGACGTTTTCAAGCTATTTTGCCAATTCGTGGTAAAATTTTAAATGTAGAAAAATCAAGACTTCAAAAGATTTTAAAAAATAATGAAATTGGAACAATCATCTCAGCTCTTGGCTGCGGTATTGGAAAAGACAATTTTGATATCAAGAAACTAAGATATCATAAAGTTATTATCATGACGGATGCTGACGTTGACGGATCTCACATCAGAACCCTTCTTTTAACTTTTTTCTATCGTCATATGTTTGAGTTAGTAGATAACAATTTTATCTATATTGCAAGGCCACCTCTTTATAGAGTTAAAAGAAAAAAAGCTATTCGGTTTATTCACTCTGAAAAAGAGATGGATGAATATCTTTTAGAGCTTGGAATCTCTGATATTTTGATTAGAAGGGCACCGTCTGAAGACTCTTTAGATCAAAGAGAGTTAAAAGACCTTTTATCTATTATTGTAGATATTGAAGCTTTAGTAGCTACTTTAGAGAGAAAAGGAGTTCCTTTTAAGGAATTTATTACAGCAAAAAATCAAAACGAAGACTATCCAAAATATCAAGTTACTATTGGAACAGAAGCTAGATTTATATATTCTGAAGATGAATTAGTTGATCTAAAAAAAGAGAACGAAAAAATTCAATTAGCTCAACATGAAGAAACAATTAAATCAATTCCTGAAGAAGAAGTTACAGAAGAGATGAAAGTATTTAGACCAAAATCTCTGCCTTTCATCGAGCTCTACGATCAAAAAAGCTTTATGGAGCTTAAAAAGAAGCTTATAAAGTTTGATTTGGATTTCAATAACTATTTAAAAGCGAATGGAAATCTTTTTGATATAATAGAAGAAGGTGACATTACAATGCCTGTTGCTACTTTAAAAGAGCTTATAAAATTTTTAAGAGTAAATGGTAGGAAAGGTATTGAGATACAGCGCTACAAAGGTCTAGGTGAGATGAACGCAGACCAGCTTTGGGAAACTACTATGGATCCAAATAAAAGAACCCTTATTAAAGTAACTCTTCCGGATGGAATTGCAGCAGATCATATGTTTTCGATACTTATGGGCGAGGAAGTAGCGCCAAGAAGAGAATTTATCGAGCGGCATGCTCTCTCTGTTAACAACCTGGATGTATAAAAACTTAAAAATTAGGAGAAACTATGAGTTACACGGAAAATGAAAAAATTATTCCGAGAAATGTTGAAGAGGAAATGAAAGAGAGTTATCTGCGCTATTCGATGTCTGTTATTATCTCAAGGGCTCTTCCAGATGTTAGAGATGGATTAAAACCATCTCAAAGAAGAATTTTATATGCGATGAAACAGCTAAATTTATCTCCAGGAGCAAAACATAGAAAATGTGCAAAAATATCTGGGGATACCTCTGGTGATTACCATCCACATGGTGAGACTGTAATTTATCCAACACTCGTTAGAATGGCTCAAGATTGGAATATGCGATACACTCTAGTAGATGGTCAGGGAAACTTTGGTTCTATCGATGGAGATCCTCCAGCTGCCATGCGTTATACTGAAGCGAGATTAACACACGCTGCTATGCAGCTAATGGAAGATTTAGATAAAGAGACAGTAGATGTAGTTCCGAACTATGATGAAACTAAAACAGAACCTGTTGTTTTTCCATCAAAATTCCCAAATCTTTTATGTAATGGATCTTCTGGAATTGCAGTTGGTATGGCGACTAACATTCCTCCTCACAATTTAAATGAGCTAATAGAAGCTACACTTCTTGTTTTACAAGATGAAAAAGTCTCAATCGATGAAATCATGAAAGTAATGCCAGCTCCTGATTTTCCAACAGGTGGGGTTATTTGTGGATATAGAGGTATTAATGAAGCATTTCATACAGGCAGAGGCAAACTAATGCTTCGCGGTGTTATGAATGTTGAAGAAAAACCAAATGGCAGACAATTCATAGCTATTTCTGAAATCCCATATGGCATAAATAAATCAAGATTAATTGAAAGAATGGCAGAGCTTGTAAATGACAAAATAATTACCGGAATTTCAGATATTAGAGATGATTCAGATAAAGATGGTCTTAAAATAGTTTTAGAGCTTAAAAGAGGCGAGATCCCAGATGTTATAATAAATCAGCTATATAAATTTAGTGATATGCAAGTGACTTTTGGCTGTAACATGCTAGCTTTGGATAAAGGATTGCCCCGCATAATGAACGTTAAAAATATGATCACTGCTTGGGTTGATCATAGAATAGAAATTATTAGAAGAAGAACTCGCTTTGAATTAAATAAAGCTCAAGCAAGAGCCCATATCTTAGAGGGTTATTTAAAAGCTTTAGATCATCTAGATGAAGTTGTAAGAATTATAAGAGCTTGTAAAAATAGAGATTCTGCGAGAACAGAGATTATGAGTAGATACTCATTTACAGAAAGACAAGCAAATGCAGTTTTAGATTTAAGACTTTATCAATTAACTTCAATGGAAAAAGATAAAATTGATAAAGAGTTTCAGGATCTTTTAACAAAAATTGCAAACTTAAAAGAAATTTTAGCATCAGAAGAGATGGTCAAGGATATTATAAGAGATGAACTCTCTCAAATTCAAAAGAATCATAAAAGTCCAAGAAGAACAAAAGTGATAGCGGCTGAGAGCGAATTTAATATGGAAGATCTAATTGCTGATGAGCAAGTAGTTATTGCTATTACAGACGATGATTATATAAAACGTATGCCTACTTCAGTATTTAGAGAACAAAGAAGAGGCGGGATTGGTGTTATCGGTATAGAAATGAAAAGAGAGACAGATGTTTTAAAAAGTATATATGTCGCTTCGACTCACGATTATTTGATGATATTTACTTCTCTTGGTAAATGTTACTGGTTAAAAGTTTGGCAAATACCAGAGGCTGGTAGAAGAACAAAAGGTAGACCTTTAATTAACTATATTGAATCTCTACAAAAAGATGAGAAGATATCGACTATTTTAAAAGTTAGATCTTTTGAAGAAGAAGGGACTTATATCCTGCTCTCTACTTTAAAAGGGGTAGTTAAAAAAACAGTTGTCTCTTTATACGGAAATATCCGTAAAAAAGGTGTTAATGCAATCAACGTAGATGAAGGTGATAAGTTAATATCAGCTCATTTAGTCCATGAAAATGATCAAATCATGTTATTTACAAGAAACGGAATGGCAGTGAGATTTGATGAAGGGTTAGTTAGAGCCGTTGGAAGAGTTGCTCGTGGTGTAAAAGGAGTTACTCTAAAAGATCCAAGAGATTATGTTGTCTCAACTGTAGTTGTTAAAGGCACTGAGACTATTTTAGTTGTTTGTGAAAATGGCTTTGGAAAAAGATCTAGGGTAGATACATTTAGACAGACAAACAGAGGCGGAAAAGGAGTAAGATCCATTCTAACCTCTAAAAGAAACGGTCTAGTTGTAGGAGCGCTGTCTGTTCAAGATGAAGACGGAGTATTTTTAATGTCTGAGGCAGGCCAATCTCTTAGAATGCGAATGAAAGATCTAAGAGTTATGGGAAGATCTACTCAAGGTGTAAAACTAGTAGCTCTAAAAGCTGACGATAATTTAATTGATATGCAAAAAATTGAGACAGTAGAACCTACTAAAGAAGAGTAGATTTTGTGAAAAAGGGATTTTTCATAACATTTGAAGGGGGAGAGGGTGCTGGCAAAACCTCTCTCATTGATAGTATCAAAAAGTATCTAGAGTCTAAGAAATTAGATTATATAGTTACAAGAGAACCTGGTGGCACAAAATTAGGTGAGCATCTAAGAGAGATTGTTCTTCAAGAAAAAAATGGAAAAGAAGTTTCTTCTAATGTCTCTAAAACTCTAGATCCAAAAGCAGAGCTTTGCCTTTTTTTAGCATCAAGAGCCCAGCACATAAAAGAAGTGATTCTTCCATCATTAGAAAAAAATAAAATAGTTCTATGTGATAGATATAATGACTCATCTATAGCTTATCAAGGTCATGCAAGAGATCTTGGCATAGATAAAGTAATTGAATTTTCATCTTTCATTATTGAAGATGCTACTGCTGATCTAACGATATATCTTGATATAGATCCTAAAATTGGTCTCTCTCGCGTAGAGAGCAAATTGGATAGAATAGAATCTGAAAAAATGGATTTTCATCAAAAGATAAGAGATGCTTTTCATATATTAGCTAAAAAGTTTCCTAAAAGAATAAAGATAATAGATGCTACAGAGTCGAAAGAAGATGTTTTAAAAAAATCTATAAACTACATCTCAAAACTTATTGATTTGTAATTTCACACTCAAATCTACTCAAAATAATTAAAAAAAATCTACTTTAGAATATTTTTTTGTGGCATTTATTTTTTCATTATTCAAAAATGTTATAATAAAAATTTGAAAAGTCTAATCAAAGGAAATAAGTGGCAACAAAAGTTTTAAGATCTGGCTCTAGGCATGAAGTTGAGCCTGGGCGTCCTGAACGGTTTCAAGAAATCGAAAGTGATCTAACTGATATAGCTAATCAAGTTAGAACTATCTTACCTACAATAAAAACAAAAGATGGATCTAATTTAGCAGATACTATTGAAAAAATTGAGAGAGTCAAAAAACGGTTAAATGAAATAGAAGGAGCAATGCTTCAAAGAGAAAATGACTATCTTCGCCTGGAAGTAGAATTAGAACAATGTAAAAATCAACATGATATTCGAAAAGTTATTTCTGTAGCTATTATTGAAGAACTAAGAGAAGAAAGAGGTTCAATGCAAGAAAAGATTTTTAGTCTTGAAATGTCAATATCTGAAAGACTAGATCAAATAGGCGCTCATCTCACAGAGTTAATCAAAACTCGTGAAGATAATGAACATAAGATAACTAAATTAATGGTTACAGGAAGCTTAGATCAGCTTTTCTCAACCCTTTCGCCAAGAGAATTACTGCGGTTGCAAACGAAAAACAAATCTTTAGATGAAGAAAAATAGACTCTATTTTAGAAATTTATCGATTAATAGTTTTAGGGTTTGCTATTCATTTTTTCTTCAGTTAACTCAACTATTGGTATTCCATCTTTTGTAGTTTTTGGATTTGATTCAAAAAAAATGATATTTTCATACGCCAATTCTTGAGGTATAAAAGGATCATCATCAGGAGGAGCTGTTATTGAATCTATTATACCCGCTGGCTCATGTTTAATCAGACGTTTAAAATGGTTTAATATTTCATTAGATGGGCTGTCAGAGCCATGCTTTTTGGAATGATACATCCATTTATAGCTTGTATGAAATAAAATTTCAAGCTGTTTATTTACTTCATTGCCATCTGAGTTTCTTACAATAGTTTTAAAAATTAAAATAGGTGTTTTTATCTGTCCAGACAGGTTATATCCTTTCATAATACTATTTGGAATTTTATCAATCTCTTCATCAGAGAAATCAAACATTTTAGTTAATGGCTCTTTAAGTTTAGGTAGTTTTAAAACTTCTTGCCAACTTTCAAAAACATGATTCATCAGTGGTTTATATATTTTAAGTTCTTCTAATGTAGATTTTAAGGTTTCATTAAAAAATTTACAGGTTTTGTTAAGAGCTCCTAAACAATCTAGATCATCTATATATTCTAGCGTGTGTATTAATAAAGTTCCCTGACTATGATTATTTAATTTATAGAGTAGTGAAAATTTATCTGGGTTTTGTTTTTGTATGGTAATTGGATTAGTAGCCATATTTTTTTTCTTGTAAAATACTATAGTTAGTTCTTTTGGAAAACTACCTATAAATAATACCAGGAGTATCAAATAAAAACCACATAAACTGTTTTATTTATCTCTTCAAATTAAACACTTTTTAAGTGTTTATATAAAAACCTTTAAAATGTTTTATATTTGCTATGAATTTTATCTTAAAATTTGTAAAATAATTTTCATGAAATTTGATGATTTGATTGGAAATTTAGATGTTAAGCAAAAGCTAAATAAAGCAATTGAGAGTAATACCATCTCAAATACCCTTCTTTTTGCGGGACCTGAGGGAGTAGGTAAATCTCATTTTGCTAGAGTATTAGCTAGCAATTTGATGCATCCAGAATTTGATATTGATCCAATAGCACTTAAAAAAATTGAAGAAAACAAACATCCTGATCTTCACATTTTTGAGCCGGAGGGTAAAACATCCCATCATACAATTGCTTCTATGAGATCGTTGATAGAACAAGTTTTTATGGCTCCATTTGAAGCGGAGGCAAAAGTTTTTATAATTAAAGACGCTGATAGAATGTTACTTCCTTCTGCTAATGCTCTTTTAAAAACTTTAGAAGAGCCAACTCTCGACAGTTATATTATCTTAATATCTAGTAGGGCAGATGAAATTTTACAAACAATAATTTCTAGATGTTTTAAAGTGAATTTTAGCTCAATTCAAGATGAAGATCTAAGAGCGTTTTTACAAAACAAACATGAGCTTGGAGCAGAAGATGCTAAAAAACTTACTAAAATAGCGCAAGGCTCTATTGGAAAAGCTATTGAGATAGCGACTCATCCAGATTACTTAAAAAAAAGAGATCTATTTATCAGTATTCTAGCAAAAGAAAATATTTCTACTTTTTTTGATTTATCAGAGGCTATTTCAAAATTAGAAGAGATCTATGTGCAGAGTTTTTCAAAAGAAAACCCAACAAAATTTCATAAAGAGATAGATCTTCTTTTAGATAAGCTCCTCTACTGGTTTAGAGATCTACATTTATTAAAAACAAAAGCAGATGAAAAATTTTTATTTTTCTCAGATAAAATTGATCTATTAAAAAAGCAAAATTTAGATAATCTACTCCCTTTAGATAAGATAACTATTTTAGTAGATGAAGTAAAACGAGCTCTACTTAGAAATATCAAGCTAAAACATGCTCTAGAGAATTTCTTCATCAAAATTAACTTCGTATAATTTTAATCTTTAAAATTTGATATAAATTTTTAAAAACTTAAAAAAAAGTAAATTTAGATAAATTGATAATAATAAGTATTTATTATTGCAGCTCCTGCAAGTGTAGAAATAGTCATAGCAACTAGAAATAAATTTGTGGAGCAAAAAGATTTTTGTTCTGATTTTGAGGCAGCCAGGGGAGGGATTTCGATAGGAGTTGCTGCAGAATAAAAGCTCTCATGTTCAAGTAAATAAGGCTTATAAGAAGTTACAACAGGGCCTGTAAAAGCTTCATAAACAGGTGGTAAAAAAGAGCGAGTTGCTGAAAAAGTAGTAACTATTGCAGGAGAGTCAAAAAGAGATCTTGGTTTTGCTTGAAAAGTAAATAATGGCATTTGATTACTGGAAGTTCGTTGATCTTCTGTTTTTGTAAAAATATTCTCAGGAAGATCTAGATAGTGTATTGGTATATTAGCTTCTCTCAGAAGAGATTTCAAACTGTTTAAAGTAGAGGTTTTATTGTTAGAAGCAGCGTACGCTATAGCTAATGTTAAAAAAGTTTGATATTGATAAAGGTTTTCAAAAGTTTTTAATAAATCTAAAACTATATTAGTATAGCCCAGGTAAGATGCTGATTTTATAAAAAGTCTTAGAGTATCTACATGAATTTTGAAACCTTTGTTATTAACTACATTTAATAAATCATTGAAATCATTTTCACTTAAATCAAGAAAAGCTTCATCATTTATAAATGTTATAGGGATATCTTTTGAAAGAAAATTAATATGAAACTCATTATTAGTTAAAAATTTTTCAACTGTATTTTGGAGAGGATTTGAATCGAAGGGATTTGAAAAGATATCAGTATGAGGACTGTAATGGGTTTCATTAAATTGAACTAAGTTAAAAGAAGAAATTACTGACATATCTACACCTTAGAATTGAAGAGACATTATGTGTATAGTTAATCAAAATTTTCAAGTAAAATTTTTAAAGATATTTTTTATTGAGCTAATAGAAATATAGCTTTATATTTTTCTTAATTTTCCTTAAGATTTTATCTTTTTTATTACTTAGGAGGAAGTTATGTCGTCGGGATCTTTTAGAGTTTCTGCAAATCGTTTTAAACTAGATTTTACTAACGCAGGGTTTGTTAGAGGGAAAAAAGAATCTATGCATTTTCATTTCGTTGAAGAGCATTTTAAAGGCCAAACTAAAACTTTAGAAAAACTAAGAAAACAAGAAGATATAATATGTGAAATTTTTAAATATGACGGGAACCCTGTTGGTATGATTGTGTATAAAAAAGAAAATCAAACAAAAAAATCTTTAGAAATGGAAAATAGTTTAGCTATAAAAAGTTTGATTGTTTTTGATGGACAAACCAAAGAAGAAGGTTTTAGAACATGCCTTTTAAAAAGATTAGCCAAAGTTGCTGAAATTAATAAAGTTTCTTCAATTCATATTAAAGTAGATTCTAATGATCAAAGCTTAAATAGATTTTTGGCTCAACATGGTTTTAAAATCATTGAAAACTCTAAAACTGAGAAAAATAACAAACAAGTATTAAGACGAGGTATATCCAATCCAACCAATGATAGTTCTGCATCTAAAAGAAAAAGAACAGCCGTTGGAGAAGGGAGAAATGGTTTAAAAAAACCAAGAGAAACTAAAGAGATATAGCTTTTAAAGTATAGCAAAATATTCAAAATTGGATATTTTAGGTTGTTTAACTCTCTAACCCAATTTTTCCAGACCAATTTAATTTAGATCTAAGTGTTGAAAAATAGTTGTGTCTTTCTAGCTTCACAAGCTTAAATTCTTTTTTACTTTTTTTAATTTTGAAAGTTTCATTAGTTCTCATCTCAAAATGTACTAAGCCATCAGAGTGAACTTCAATTGGAGATTTAAATTTTGATAAGTATTTTATTTCGATTTCAGTGTCAGCTGGTATTATAATCGGTCTATTTGTAATAGCGTGAGGGCAGATTGGAGTTATTAAAAAAGCATCTAGTGTAGGATATAAGATAGGACCTCCTGCAGATAGTGAGTATGCAGTAGATCCATTTGGAGTTGCTATGATTATTCCATCAGCTGAGAATGTATTTAAGTATTTATTATCTACGCTAATGCTAATATCTATTAAAGAGTGATTGTGAGCTCTATGAAAAGTAACATCATTTGCAGCAAAAGATATCTCGCCTTTTGAAGAGGTAGCTTCTATTATAATTCTATTTTCTACTTTGTATTTTTTTGAGATTAAATCACCCAAGGATTCAAAAATATCAGTGCTTGGGATATCTGCCATAAACCCGAGATTACCAAGATTTATTCCTAAAATAGCTGCATCTAAATCACTATATTTATGAGCGAGACGAAGGATAGTTCCATCTCCACCGAGTGAGATCAAAAACTTTATTTTTTTTTCATTTACAGAAGAAAGAGAGGGGATATTTAAAACTTTTGCTTTTTCATCTTCTGCTACAACTTTAATATCGTGTTTAGTTAAATAAGTAGCTATCTTTTTTGCAACATCAAAAGATGACTTGATTTCTTCGTTTGGAAAAAGTCCAACTATCATAGATTTACCTTATAATCTTTAGTTTTTTCAAGCGTAGCGGTTAATATTTTTTCAGAAATTGATTTAGCATCTAGTTTTAGATCTTCAATTAGATCGTTATATCCACCGTGA
>SDBV01007042.1_pt1 | contig 15436 bp, 13 predicted proteins | sample 2277081 | NCBI WGS metagenome assembly SDBV01 (sample SAMN10402039, study PRJNA504765) | marine sediment metagenome | isolation source: marine sediment core GS10_PC15, 223 cmbsf | place: Arctic Ocean: Southern Knipovich Ridge | collected 2010
CCGGCCATGTTGGCTGTAGGGATGAGGCCGATGCCGACATTGCCATTCGCATCAATGACCATCCTGAATGTATCATTTGTGTAAAAGTGTACGTCTCCGTCTTGGCGATTGATGAAACAAATGTTATCATTGCTACTTGACATACTTCCGAGATACCAAAGCTGTGTATTCGTATTATAGGCACTATGTCCTGTGATTACTGAATTAGAAAATTGAGCAGTCCCATCACCAGTTACATGAAAATGACCACTAGGGAAACCACCGACATTTCCTGGCAAAGCACCTTTAACTTCTAATGGAGCGTTTGGAGAAGCTGTCCCAGCCCCAAAATTGCCTCCCATGAAAGCAAACGTCCCCGACGTAATCGTGTGCAGTGCGTCTGTGTTGGGGTTGTCCCACTGGATCGTGTAGTCCGTGGCCAGACCGAACTCTAATTGTTGGTTGTCTGCGGGAAGGGAGATGTTTGTAGTCGCACCGTCGATGATTAGAGCAGAGGTATTCGACCCGCCGTCGTTGACCTGGAAGATAATGTCGCCGTCCAGGAGGAGGTGCTTCAGAACCAGTTGAGTTGCACTCTGGGTTATTGTTGAGGCGATAGTTCCACTGCGAAGTCTGAGTGTTGCAACCTGACCAGTCACGGCTTCGATCTGGAAGTCTGTCCCAACGCCGGCCGTCATCCCCTGCACTACCATCCTGTCGTTGCCGAGACTCTCGTCCAAGAAGACATTGATCTGGTTGGCATTGTTGCCACCGACGTTCGTAGTCTTGAAGCTCAACGTAGGATCGCCAGCCCCGCTGGTTTCCAACCGAAGCTCCGTGCTGGTAGCTGAGGCAAAGTGGCCTAGTGTATCGGGCGATCCCGTCCCTACACCCAGTTGAGCGTTGAGGATCTCTATCTCGTCGGCACTGTCGTCGAATACGATCTTCCCCTTGCCGGTGCTGATTCCCACGAACCCGCCGTCGGGCACCGTGAGGTTGTCGCCGAGAATGTCACCGACCACATGGAAGGCTACAATAGGTGCCGCGATATTGACGCCTATCCGTAGATTGGTGGTGTCAGCATTGAACAGTGGCGTACCACCATCCTTGTCGAGGATCTGCCATCCTGTGGTGGAGTCCGTGAACGTCTGAAAGAACGCCGCCCCCAACTCAGTGACCTTGAAAGTGGTCGTGCCGTCGTTCTGCACCTGGAAATCAGCCGTCGACGAGGCCGTCGCCAGGTCGAAGATCAGGTCGCTAACCCCCGGCGTGATCGTCGCGCCTTGCCGGTACCCCGTCTGGAGATCCTGAAACGGCTGGGCCACAACCACAGACGGGATCAACAAGATGGCCAGGATGGCGAGCAGGTGTTTCATGCGGATGCTCCCTTCAGCAGTCCGCGCGACGCCAGCCACCATTCGGCGTCCGGGTCCCAGTGCGTCGTACCGCTGTTACCGCCGCTGTTGTCGCCGCCCCACCACATCACGCCATCGGCCAGTTCGAGGATCAACTTGTTATACATGTGCCATGTATACCCGGTAAGCTGCCGTGCCTTCTGAGCCTCGGCTGTATCAGGGTCGGGCCGTTCCTTCCAGAGATCGTAGTATTCACACCAGGGCATTCCGAAGATGAGTGTGTTCGGAAAGAACTTCCTGGCGTCTTCCAGCACGGTCCTGATCCACCTCAGCCGATGTGCAAACGTATTGATGACCCTTGGATGGATCTTGCGATCGTAGAAGAACGGCAGCAGGAAGCCCAGTCGGCCAGCCAAGGGCTGACAGGCCACCTGAAGCCTTTCACGTGACTCTTGCAAATAGGGGTCCAGCACAAACGAGTAGCCTGCGTACGGCACCTGGCCGAAGATGCCGATCTTCACGTCCGGTCGCTCATTGACCGCCACGTCCAGCACGTGGTGAAAGAAGTCGATGCCCTCTTGTCGCGGCCACCCGGACCCCATGGGGTTGCCTTGGGGAGGCCCATAGACGTTGTGAGCTGGGTTTTCGATGTTCAACCAGCACTTTGAGTCCTGTGGAATCCACGTGCGGTTCGACAGGTTGCGGCGGAATTTGTCTTCGTCGATGGGCCCGTTGCCGTCCGGATCGTCATCCGCAAAGAGGCGTCCGTGCATCAGGGCCGGGATGCGGGTCACCCCGTGGGGTTCCATCAGCTCGTCGCAGAACTTGTGAGGCGACTGCACGGCGCCCGTGGGATCGGAAAATATGAAGTAGTGGTGGAAGTGTTTCATTTGTTTAACAGCTTTCGCGAGACTTCGTACAGCTCCTTGACGGCTGCTGCATTCAGCTCTGTCCCGGTCACGAAGACCATGGTCATCGCGCCCTTAAAGAAGTAGTTGCCGGCACCGCCCTGTTGAATGAATCCAATCGTAGGTTTCGTCGCTGTATCCTCCATGGCCGTATAGGTTCCTACCTGATTGTCGAACGATGCAAAGACAGTATCCTCTGCACCGTTGATGTACATCTTGATCCCGGTCGAATCGCCCACACCGGAATAGGTTGTCACCACGAAATACCATGCCGCCGTTGTTCCGATGGGAGCCGCCACGCTCTTGGTCTTGCCCATCCATGCGTTGGTGGATTCATCGTAGAATTTGATGGACAGTTTGTCTGCGTTATTCAGCTCGAACATCCACTCTCTTACGACTGCTGTCTCGTCCTGCTTGCAGAAGATTGATTTGCGTGCCCCGGCCGAAGCCGTAGTGGGGTTGATCCATGCACCGACAGTGAAGGGGGAGTCGTTCGTTCCGTCTCCGAAAGTAAAGTCTGCATGGTCAACAATATCCATCTCTTCGTCCACGCCATCGAACGTATAGAACAATTTGGATCCCACTAGAGTCGGGATTGTGTCCCATGTTGCGATGTCTTTTGACGGAACGGCCGGATGGGTATCATTGTATTCGAGGATGGCCGCTGCTTCGGCGGTTTGCGTGAATGGGTAGAACGCCCTCACGTCGCCCATCAGTACGTTCATCCTGTTAAGCGGATCGGCATACGGTACACGGGCCGAAACCGTGTTGATTGGCGTCCGGCCTTTATTGCAGCCGAGGGTCAACGCCAGGTCGCTGTAGTAGATCACGTCCGTCCCAGAACCACTGCCGCGACACCACATGTAGATCGTCAGCCCGGTGGCATCGGGGTCTACGAAGGCTTCTGTCTCCATAGTGAACCAGGCCGCATCGTTGGTGAGGGCCCGTGTGTTGTCATTGAAATCCGTGACCCCGTCGGATACGACCAAGTTCGGCTTGGCGGCCGAGGTCCCAGTAGTCCACAGACACCGCGCGTGTGCCGTCACCCATTGACCGCGAAGCGACTCGAATATCTCATTCGGAAGTGTGTAGCCAACCCTGGCTCTTCCAGCCTCGCCCGACAGTGGCGTCATCTTCAACGACACATCATTTCCGCCGAGTAAATCTACCGTAGTCGTGTCGATCAACATGACCATGCGGTCCGTATCGTCGATGACTAAGTTTGGCAAGGCACTATTCCAGAATCGTCCGTTCTCCAGCAAGTTGACCAACGGCTCCATCACGGCATAGGCGTGGCCGGCAAACAGCGTGCCCCTCGGGATGTATGTCTGATGCCCAAGCCCACGCGGGTAGTAATGCCCCACGACCGTACCGTCTCGCGGAAGGTAGAACCCGCCCGTACCGTCCAGCCACACCATGGACGGCTGCTGCACGCTGGTGTCGCCCACCGGATATTCCAGCATATTGAAATACCAAATGGAGCCGTTATTAGGTGAGGCACTGTCAATTCGCTCGCGAGCCCATACCTGCTTCACGTCGAGCTTCGTCTCGTCAATGCAGTACAACCGCAAATACTTGTCGGCCGATCCGTCATACGTTCCACCGGTGGAATCAGAAAAGGCTGCCAGCAGGATCGCACCGTTGCTGCAAGTCAAAGCCACGTTGCCGGGTCCGGAAATGTTTGCGGACGCGAGTTCAAGAACCGTATTGGCCACCAAATCCATCTTTTGTGCGAAATTCGTCGCCGTCTCGTTTGCGTCGGGGATGTAGTACGCATAGCGTTCGTCCGTGTCAACGGCGAGTTGGATCATACGAAACCTCTGCTCACCATGTCCGATTACAAACGGAGCCCCGGCACCTGTCGTTAAGAATGTGTTACGGGCAGCACCAGCGGCTTGGTCAAAACCCCAGTTGATCTTCCACTGTGCCCCATCGCCAACCAGATCGGCAATGTCATCGCAGACCATGATGGAACTCTGGTTGTCGGTATCCCCGCAGAAGATCATAAACTTGTGAGCATCGGCAACCCCATTCACATCACGAACAACCGCCCCACCGTGCAGATGACCAACGGAACTGGCAGCGAGGCTAAATAATCTCGTCCAGGTCGTATTGTCCGCTGGGTGATTGTACCAAAGCTCGGGGGTAAACGAGGCTTCGGCGCCGTCGCTTGCGATCCAGAACAACGTCTGCTTGTTCGTCAAGTCGGGTATCGCACCAGCGTCCACAAAATATCCTGGCAGCCCCATTTTATCCCCGCCCTCGATCACCGGGACCGACGATGAAGTGTTGTCTGTTGGGGTGGCCATGTAGTGCAGCACGTACCGGTCGTCACTGACAACGGCTGTGACACCATCCGGTGTGAACACTCCTGTTGCCCCGGTGATTGTGTCTACCGCTGTATTAGTGAATGTCCCAGCAAGAAACTGAATCACAACTCCAAGGGTGGCATCATTCCTAATCCAATATCCCGTAGCTCCTGAATTGGTCTGAGTTACGAGTTCACCAGCCACAAACGAGTCGTTGGTCACCGTCCCGTCAATCCATTTCACGGTCTGGAGAGTGGCCCCGTACATCGTCGAATTGGTGGCGTCCGGCCAGAGCTGGATGAACCCGCGTATCCCGGCGGTCAGCTTAGCTCCGTTGTATGTCGTGTTGCCGTCGAAGTAGTTGATGCCACGAGTTCGGTCTGGCACGCTCTTCACGATCCCATAGAGGTTCCCATCCAAGACGGCATGGGCTGATGGGAACTTCTGGGCCAGAACAGGATTCTCCTGCCAATCACCCACCCCACGCACAATAGGATCGTGCAGCCGTTGTAGCCGCCCCGATGGTCGGAGATCCATCGTTCCAAGCGCCAAGGCCCAAACAACACCGGCTGCTGCAACAGCAACCAACATTAAGATACGTTTCTTCACATCAATTCTCCTGTTCCAATTGCTCAATCCGCTCACTGTTAACATCACAAGGCAGTGAATCGAGCTTCGCCTGGATATGCACCAGGTGATTTTCAACTATCGCCTTGACAGCTTTGTCCAACCTATTCAATTTCATCCATAGAGTGGACCAACCCACACCGACTGCGAATGCCAAACCAACCAATTGAAAGACGGTTGAAATCTCCATAGTTACTTTCTTACTCCTCCATATGGAGTAAGGCTGATCTTAGCAGAAGCAGCAGTCTGTATTGCTCGGAATCTGTGAATAGGCCCCTGATACCACAACCCGCTACCGATTTCAAGAAGCATGCCGACTGTAGCTGTTGGATTGATACCTATCTCCACAGCCGTTCCAACTATGGGTAGGTTGTTTCCCGCTCCTGCATCTACGGTAATGGCGTTACCAGTTACGTCGGTCACATCCATCGACCTAGCCACACCATTCGTCCACCAAACAAACACGTAATCGGTGTCCACTATGCCGTGATCACCATCCGTTACGGTAATCACACCAGTGTTGAAGTCGGTTCGAGTGGTCAAGGACCCGTCAGAATGACCATCTCTGTAGCGTATACTTTGTGATTCCACATGAAGCATAGCTTCGTGAGCCCCCGTAGGCAGCACCCGAGTACCATTGTCACTCAGGTCCTTCACAACACTTAGACCGGTGATCTGGCGGTATTTGTAGGACTCCAGGGGAGCCTCAATCGTAATCGCGGTGGCTGCAATAAAGAACACCGCCACAAGGGCCACTACGACCAGAGGCCACTTGTTCCTTATCATCATCCTTCCTCCAAATTTGATAACTGTGGTAGAGTAGACCACTTCCCAACGTGGTGGTTTAAGAAGTACCTCCCTGAGAACGAAGGCTTTGATAATCGGTCTAGTTGCTGGTGTAGCCTCTCACCAGGACTTTTGGCCGGAGACACAGAGTCAACGGATTACTCTGTGTGTGCATCTTGATGCCCCGATCGAATTCCAATCGCTCCTGCTTGGCGTAGACTGGCCTGCCCACAGTGTTGACCGTCTCGACGAAGTCGGCCGGAGCATCATAGGTCTTGAACAAATTGGGCACACCAACTGGGAAGAAACGGGCCTCACCTGCAGCGATGAACGGAGTTACCGAGCTACCGCCGTCAAGTGTAATGCTTCCCCGATACTGCTCGAAGATGATGTTCCCAAATTCAAACCCAGCACGAGGGTCATTTCGCAGGAATGCTCCATCCCTCCACTTATCGAAGGCGGCCTTGACGAGTGTATGACTGATGAAGCTCCTGAACCAGGTACTGCCACAGAAGGCGTGAATGTGATCGTAGGTGCCACTGCCCAGGGCGTCCTCGACCGCCTCAATAACGTCAAGGCACTTCGCAAGTTGGTCAGTCGTAGTGGTACCCAACACAAAATCCACCTTGTTGGGAGTGACCTCGAACTCCTCGAACAAATTGTAGATGGTGGTGCCATCCGCGTCAACCAACACTCCCTTGATGGCACCAATCCGATGGAATTCTAAGGTCAACTCATGATTTTGCCTCATATTCTGGAGGCGGTTGTTCACAACAGCCGTGATGGACTGAGTTGCGTTCTCTGAGCCGAATGCGCGAACACCTTGTACGTCATCCGCCAGGATCATATCGTTGTGAGGAATATGCGGAATGCTAAGAGCCCGCATGGTCCTTTTCGACCTACCCGCATAGGAGGGAGGACCACCACGCGGGACTGTTGGCAGCAAAGTCAACTGGCCTTTCAACTCCTCAATCAACACGGTGGTAGTGGTGATTCCCTCTCGAGAGAACAACCCCATTTGACCGATCCGTTGAGGCTTAAAAGGGAGTAGGTTGATAGCCTCGGTCAAGGAGACTACATTGAAAGGATCGGTGTTGAACACATCAAGAACGGACATCTTCGTGTCCTCCTTTTGTTACAATCCGGTTTACTCAATCTGCGAGTCAAACTCCTAACCAGCAATCATTACTGGTCGGACAGTTTCGTATAAGTCGGCCCCGTTCTCACCTGGATACCGAGGGTCTCAAGCAACGCATTGACAGTCGCTTCGGTCGTCGAATTGTAGTTGACAACCCCGTAGTCAACAATCGCCGGTCCTCGAACCAGGAACAAAGCCCTACGATAGCCGCCGGCCGTTGTGCGGCTCTCAACTGCCGTCGGGGTACCGCCCGTAAGAAGAGCAGTGTCGATGGAAAGGAGAGGAAATGCCCGGCCGGAATAATCGGTCCCACTGTAGGTGAACGTAATGGTCTGATCAGGCAAAGTCGAACCTGTGGCAACACAGGCGTTCGTCAGACCCAAAGCCACGCCGAGGGCGGTCGTGATGGTAGCTGCCGAGGCATTGTAGACAAGAACTGTGGTTGTTTTCAACACCCCATTCTTGTCATACATCGAAATCGCAAACGTACCTCCGGTTGGAGTACCGCCGAAGACCACACTCTGAACTTCGTCATTGGCCGTACCATCCGGCCCCAGGCAGATCGAATCTGCAAGACCACCGGCGGCGTGTCCTTTGGTAGTCTCGGCAACAGCCACAGTGGATGCACCAGTTAGAACCGATACATCAACGTGAACCGGATCCTGCGGCAACTCGGTATAGCCTGTACCGCTAAATGTCAGGACCATCACAAGCGATGCAGTGTCAGCAATTGTGCCACAGACAACCGCACTGGAACCCAGAAGGTTGTCCAACGCAGTGTTAACACTTGCGGTCATCGTCGCTTCAGTCGCACTCCACGCAATTGTGTCGGTCCAAGCAACCGAGCCATCAGGCAGCTTGAAACCCAATTTGAGAGTGCCACCAGAACTCGTGCCGCCAACGGTAACCGTTTGCACCTCATCCACAGCAGTGGAGACGAGCTTCTTCTCCGTTGTCTTTGTCAGGTCAAACTCACAGACGTCGCCAAGCACCAAGGTTTGACCTGTCAACACCGGGTGGACTTCACGGCCGTACCGTCTGTCAGTTTCCCATTTCAGAAGGTCGCCAAGGACCTCCCCTTCTACTTGTGGAGTAACAAGGGGCATCATCTCTCTCCTCAATCAGAGTATTGTTGTTTTAAATCAAGGGGCCTCCATGCCCCAAACCAGGCAACACTAGTGTTGTCACTAGACCGGAGCTTTCGCCTCTTCAGCTCGACGCTTGGCGTCCTCGACGACCGGATTCTTCCCATCTGCCGTGTTCATCGACAGGAGCATCGTCTGTGGGCCTGATTTTTCAGCAAGCTCTACCGGATTGTTCTCGGCCAACGCAGCCACCAAGGTGTCGAAGTTATCACCTCCACGGCTCAGAGTTAGGGTCAAACTTTCCTCGGAAGCATATTGCTCCTCGAGCTTGTCACGTACTGCCGGAGTGATCCGAGCAGCCTCAACCAAACCGTTGAGCTTCATCAACCGATTCTCGATCGACAGCTTGACGAGCATCGGATCAGGCTTCACAACAGGTGGCTTCCCGTTTTCATCACCTTTCTCGCTCACCTTCTTCAACTCATCAAAGGCCAATTGGAGCTCCTCTTGCTTCTCCTTCAATCCTTTGAAGCGAGTGAGGATCAACTTGCCCGCGGTCTCGTCGGTCATCTCATCCTCGATTCCCAGACCCTCTTGAACTTCTTTCCAGTTCATTTCTTTTCCTTTCAAAGAGAATGAAGCCGCCACAGCCTCCCAATTACCAAGTCCGGGGATGACTGGATTAGGGGTTAGAGCGACATGGAGTATCGGTCGCTTGTAGACATTACCCTTCCCATCAACAAATTTGGGAGGAACGTAAACGCTAACATGATTTCGCTTGGCCAGATCAATCGAACCCTCACCAATCAACTCCATGATGTTGTAGAGGGAATTGCCTTCAACAAACATGTCCCGCACAAAGCCGTGGTTGTTTTCAGGATCATCGGTGTGGCCGGCGGGAATAGGCACATCCACCCCACCTGCTTTCATCTGATCAAAGGTGGTCTTCCAGTGCTTCAAAAGTCCTGGGGTAACCTCAAACTCAATTCCATCCTCGTCCTTGACGAAGTGTCCAACCCGAATGACCTCTTTCCGGAAGAGTTGTGAGGGAACACCATCCTTAACCTTCAATTCACCAAGGGCCAAGGCAGGCCCGGTGGAGAGAAAGAAACTATGAGAACCTTCGGAGGAGGCAGCGAAACTGGCAGAAAATATCTGTCCCTCCAAACCATTGAAAGCAATCCGACCCTGTGAAAGAGCCTCTTGCCTCCTAGAGTCGGGATGTTTCTGCCGCCATAATGAGTAACAAATAGCAGATCGCTGTCCCTGATCGGAATACTCTTTGCCCATCGTGTCGTCGCCCATACAACGACCAAGGAAAGTATTCTGTTCCTCCTCAGGATTTGGTTCAGGAATGGGCATATAGTCCTCACCCGCGGTTGATTTGGTTTTAAATTGTCGATAACGCCGCTCTACCTCTGCGTACGCCCACGGGATTCACTTGATTTAAATCTCATCTATCACAATCCTCGTGTAACCACCTCCATCAAAATCAACATCTTTGACCCATCGTTTGGAAACCACACGATATTGTTTTTTGCCTCGCAAATACACTTCCGCTTGATTTTGATAATCCTCCACCACCAAGTCAGCAATATCAACCCCAGATTTAGTCCTAATCTCAAAGACTACAGCATCATCCACAGAGTATCCAGCAAACTCCTCGGCCACATCAAACTTTTTGGAAGTAGAAATCGCATATTTGAAGTCGTGTGTGTCCCCTACTTTCAACTTCTTAACCCCCGGAAGTGATTGGCCACGATATACCATGCCTTCATATTTCGGCGCTCTCCCCATAGCAGCATCGAATGCCTTCGCTTTATTTTTAATCTTATCAGCAACTACTTTTCCGGCATGAGTGTCCCGGACAGCCTGTACCGCATACACATCCCCCGACCAATATTGGATACCATCTTTCTCAGCTTGATTCAAGGAGGTCACCCATTTGCTACGAGCCTTTCCATAGGTCGTTTCAATTGATTTGGTTGTAACAGTCACAAACCTATCAGACCTTGGTGCTATTATCCCTGTACTAGTGTCCATCCACCCACGACCAGGTTCATATCTAATTCCACTTCGGGCCAACTTCTCCCGAATCTTGTTGAGTTTTTTGTCTTTTACCCGAACCGATAATCTGGCAGTGGAAACCTCTTCGTATTCACCGATCATTGCTTGATTTCTGGGGTCGGCCAATCGGCTACTTTGAGGAATCACCTTGGTGGGTATGGGCGTAGGTTTAGGCTTTGGTATAGGTAGTTTGGGTTTAGGTACAGGTTTAGGTTTCGGTTTTACGATTGGTTTCTTGATTGCCGGTTTGACCTGAACCCCCTCCATCTCAGTAAACACCTTGCCAGGATTGTATCGAAAGCCTTTGTCGGCACCCGGGTATACTGTCTTACCATCAACCTCCACCCGCTCCGGTGGCCGAACATGATCTCGCTCTTCGTAGATCGCTATCATCTGGCATCGACATGCCCAACCATTCGGTGTCCAGTTAATCTCCCAATATGGATCTTCCTTAGGCAACGTCGTACCATCCATCGGCTCGTGCGCATCACGTACCCGATCATCCCCCACTGTGACAAGCTTATATCCCCAAAGAATCTCTTGGACATCTGGATCTTGTAATGATTGCCACCTCCCTGCTGAATATGCTATCCGAGTCTGTGTACGAAAGATCGTCTCAAGTTGAAAGGAACTCCTTGGTGTAATACCCAGGGAATCAAACGTCTTATGAAGTTGCTTCACACCTTCCCTGACATGTTCGCCACGTTGTTCTATGCCAAGTATCGCCTCTTGCAATTTTTTCTCTACCAAATACGACGATCCGTTAAGGACACTCAATGCTTGCCGCTTGTTGGTGGCCGCTATCCCTCTAACCATTTCAGCAGGAAGCTCCAAACGCTTTTGAAGAGCCTTGATTGCTTCACTGTGAATCGATAGACTCAATGTACGGCGCTTGCGGTCCGCCATTAATCCCTGTAGATGGGCTACAGTCATAACATCCGTCATCACAGGTGCCATCCTACGAAACAGGATAGATACCCTTTCTAGGATCGTGGGGTCCCTCCGCTTATAGGCAGAAATGACGGATTGCATCAATCGGAAACCAAACTTCGTGGCAGCCATAATACTCTTACGTTCAAAGCCAGCTACGTCCCGTGACAAGGATTGGGCCAACTTACGCTCCATCACTGATACGGTACCGGCCACCATCCGAACCCCTCATTCATCTCGGTAAAATCGATCATCAAGAGGCCAAAGAAACTCAAATTCCTCCACAGGACCAACCAATCCATCTCGTGAGGGATGTGGGTCGTGCACCATCTGACCTCGGTAACCAACTACAGCATGATTGAGATCTCTTGAGGATTTTCCACACATAATGTGATACACAGCAGGAACACAATAAAAGGCATCCTCTCCTTTTGGCCGGAAACCGAGCAGCGTGCACCTATGATTCTTTCGCAGCCATCGATCAACATGTTCCAGCCAATTTCCATCCTGCACACAAAAGTTCGGTACATCCTCTATCCTCAATTCGAGAATTGAAGCCAGACAGGCAGCGTAGCAGTTACCGCCCCCACCTAATATACTCTGATCAACCGGTTTCATGACCATTGCCGCCAGAAAGAACTTTACGGGTCAAATATCCCAAGCGCTGACTCTCTTCAAGATCCGGCATTGGCGGTTCCCCTGGAATTGGGGTGATCCTCACCACATCATTTTCTTCTTCCTCAGGTACCCTGGCGGGAATACCCAATTCCTCCTTGATCTGCTCGGTATCAATAACCCCCTGCTCTTCAAGGAATCCAGCCGGATTCTTCAACACCTCCAAATACAACTGCCTGAGAAAACCCAAAGACTCATCCACCAAGGGAGCTGCAACCAACTGTACCTTACCCCTCGCCGCTTCACCGAAATTCAGAACCAAAAGCTGATCCACCACATGCCAGTTGATGCATCTAGTAATTGCTCGATCCACCAACTCCATATTCGTTATTGCGAGGTTAATGTGCTCAGCCGCTTCAGCTTTGGTGCCAAATTGACCCTCAAGCACTGAACGTTCCGGCATCAACAAGGCTCGAACTTTAAGGGCGTCAAGGTATCTCAACCGCTCGACGAAGTTCCCCTGCCGGCCACCTTTATCCTCCAGGATACTAAAAGTCCATCCCACCTCCTCCTCCGCCACAGACATGTTAGGATGAGTCACTACACCACTCGCCTCCAACCCCTTCCCCATTGCCTCGGCGATTTTCTCATTAGGCGTCTCTACACCCGCCAACCGACTGGTACCCTGAGGATACCCAATCATCAATCTTGCTCCAGCAATTTTCTTGTCATACCTACCGGCACTGGCATCCGCACTGACCCACTTATTATGAGTGAGCCGCACATTTTCCAACAAACCTCCACCATACCAATTGGTGCCTTCTACCCTGAAGGAAATTAGCAGGGACTTTGCCAAAGACAACGTCAACTGGTCACGGGATTGGTACAACCCCGCAAATGCACCAGATGCTCCTACCACCAAAACTTCGGTGATGTCGTGCAACAATGTTTTCAATTTCCTGAGAACGATCCGGCCATCTCTTACTTCGAAAATCTTTTCGTAGGATTGCCAACCAAAATCCACATGACCAAACAGCAGAGACGTTTCCATAATGTAATCGCGCAGCGGAACAACCCAATCAGATATCAAATCCCCCCACTTTTTAGGTATTCCCTTATCAACCTCTACCGTCCATCTACCAATTAGAACAGGTGCCACCGCCAAGGTACGAGCTAAGGCAATGGTGGGATCTTTACGAATCGTTCGGTAAGTCGCGTAGGCGGCCGGCAACACGACCGACAGGACACCTGCCCCCTCAAAGAGAAAAATGTTGGTAGCCCCGGAAACTTGGGATTTGGTTTTTTCGTCATAATCCCCAGCTTTCAGTTTCGATTCTCGAATTTGTTCCTCGACCATCATTCTACCTCCTAATGAACAGAAATTGTAATCGCACCAGGCACCTCAGAGTGCGACCCGATCCGGAACAATTTGTGAATTGGATAACCCAACGCATCCGTCATGTGACCAACATCCCCAAAATCGTCAGCCTCCCTGGTACCAGGTTTGAAAACCCGCATTTCCAAATCCCGTATCAACTGCTTACAGGCTGGGTCAATGAACAACCGCCGCTCACCGGCGGCATTACAGAGCATTGCGTTGACACTGGCAAACCTGTCCACAACTGCAGGATTGGATTTGGAATAGGTGATCGCCCTACCCCTTTCTATAAATCGCTCATCGGTACGGATAATGGCATAGTCACTCTTCGAGGCGGATGTGGCCCGAGATCTGCCGGTGGCATCTCCAAAGAATTCGAAACCTCCCTGATGATCCCCATATCGCGCCCACAGCACGTCTAGTGCTTTTTGTGTGTTGATGTCCCTCAACCAGATCTCATCAAAAATGTCCACACGATTTTGATAACAGTGGCCGATCACCCAAGCCATCGGATCAACGTTGAAATCACTTCCTATCAACAGTGGTTTGTGGGAATTGTATTCACATTTCCGAACGTTGAGGTCCCTATCAAAGGCGTGGAAGATAACACCAAATGCCTCCTCCCACATCGCGTCAAATTGCTCACGATAATCCCTTGCATCAAGATTAGCCTTGGCCCAACGTACTCCTTCTTCACCAAGGATTTCTGAGGATCTCCAAGTGAAGTGCTCCATACCACCACATTCTTCAGCAGCTCTTGCCTTCATACAGAAATCTTTATAATCCCCTGCTCCAACACCGTGCCGCTTGGGGACCCCAATACGCCAACACCAACCACTCCGTGGCTCCAAACATGGTAGGACGTTTAGTTCGAAGATCTTCGGCTTGAGATCAGACGATTCATCAAGGACACAACCATCCCAAGGTACTCCCTCAATCCTTTGAGGTTTGTCCAATCCCACTATATGAAGTTCTGACCCAAAAACCGTCCTAATAGACAACTCTGAACGGCTGACTCCATCCTGATCAATCAATTCTGGCGGAATCAATGCCAACAGATCTCGCCATGCAATCCGCTTGGCCTGCCGCTCAGTGGGACCACCAAAGAAATACCGCGGATCGCGCCACGGCTTAGGGGTGGCATCACACAAGCAGGTAATGAGCTTTCTCTTGGCAATTTCCGTCTTACCACTCATACGGCCGGCAGGAACGGCCACAAACCGAACATTACTATTAGAGAGTTTGGACTGTACCGGGTGATACCTCAATGGATACCATCTGTCAGGTAGTGTGAGCTGGGATTCTTCTGCCACTACGACGTTCATTATTAAACCTCGTTACCCCAAGATGACCAGCCAGTACGCTTCTCCCTAGCAAACAACTCAATCCTTGGTGGATGCGACAGGCGTTCCGCATATCGGAAGATTTCTTCCGGCTTCTGGCTATGTTTGCGTCTCGGAGCTATTATCACCGATTTAACTCTACTACCCTGCATTTCTGCCACCTCCTATTGAGAGAAGAAATCCCCAACACCATCACCATTCCCATCATCATTGCCATTTTCACTGATTGGAATGGTACCCTGCATCACTCGACTATATTCTGTACCTTTTGGTTGCCAAGGGGGAGGAACATCATGGATTTCCAAACCTAGCAATTTATCAATTCGCTTCTGGGCGTTTAACTTGTCCCTCAAATTCGCATCGGGATTACGAAGGATCGACTTGTAAAAATCCAAGGCAACGGCCCTATGCTCCTTCCTCGTCAAGGCGGTAGCTTCCACCAAAGATTCTCGAGCTAGGGTAAGTAATCGTTCAACGATCCCGGTCGAAATGAACTTGCCATTAGGGCCGGGACCGAGCCAAAGACGGATTACCCGAATTATTTCGTGTTTTCGGGTCCCGACAATAATGAGATCTGCAACAAACTCGATGTTCTCCTCCACCACCACATGAAATTTCCCATTACGATATTGGGAAACCCGACGATATTGAGTACACTCTGTACACACCTTGGCCGAGCCTCGACCCTTCTTTACGAAGCAATGAGGTTGTTTGTTTTGACGGCAGGTTTCGCAGGTTCGCATTGGTCATTACCCCCAACCACTATACGCCCTCCCCACAAGTAAGTACGCCCCCTAGTTGATGAAAATTAACTTACTAACTCCATTATGGAGGTTGATAGAGGTTGCCTTCCTCCTTTTTCAAAACTTATGATGGACCGGATTGTACGAACTTATTCATATACCACAAACGTCGC